>Ga0209539_1002321_pt1 | contig 10020 bp, 7 predicted proteins | sample BarGraNGADG00312_2_FD_184499 | JGI IMG/M metagenome (GOLD analysis project Ga0209539, IMG submission 184499) | Arctic peat soil microbial communities from Barrow, Alaska - Barrow Graham LP Ref core NGADG0011-312 (SPAdes) (version 2) | ecosystem: Environmental > Terrestrial > Soil > Wetlands >... | reverse complement strand
GCCGCCCGCGGGTCGCCATCCTCGCCACCGGCAGCGAACTCAGGCTGCCGGGCCAGCCGCTGGGCCCCGGGCAGATCCGCAACTCCAACTCGTTCACGGCCTATGGCCAGGTGGTTGCCGCTGGGGGTGAGCCCGTGCTGCTGGGCATCGCCCGGGACGACCTCGACGAGACGCGGCGGCTTCTTGCCGACGCGCTCGAGCACGACGTGGTCATCACCTCCGGCGGCGTCTCCGTCGGCGAGTTCGATTTCGTGAAGCAGGTGCAAGACGAGCTCGGCGTGGAGCGACGCTTCTGGGGCGTCGCCACGAAGCCGGGCAAGCCCCTGGCCTTCGGGACACGCGGCGACACCCTCGTGTTCGGCGTGCCCGGCAACCCCGTGGCGGCGATGGTGAGCTTCGAGATGTACGTGCGGCCGGCCCTCTTGGCCTTGCAGGGTCGGCAGGACCTCTACCGACCCTACGTCTTCGCCGCCGCGGAGGAGCCCGTCATGCGCTCTCGCGGCCGCACCGAGGCGCGCCGTTGCCGGCTGCTGCACCGCGGGCGTGGCTGGGGCTTCACTACCACCGGCCCCCAGGGCTCGGGCATCTTGCGCTCCATGGCCCTGGCGGACGGGCTGGCCTTCGTGCCGCCGGAGGACCCCGGCGCGGCGCCCGGCGCCGAACTGATGGTCATGATGCTCGAAGGCAGCGCCGCGGAGCGCCCGCCGTTCCCCGGCGGGCCGGCGGCGCCCGCCGCGACCCCCTGAGCCATCCGGAGGGGACATCGGGCGGCGCCGAGAATGCCCCTACTGTGGAGCCGTGACGGCCTTCTTCAGGGGCGTCGCGCGCTCGAGCACAGCCCAGACGATCAGCCGGTGGCTGGCGCTGTAGGGTGGCGTGCAGGTCGTGAGCACCAGGCCGTAGCCCCGGTCGCGAAGCACGCCGACGTCGTCCGGCGGGACCACCGTCGTCTTCGCGACCGCGTAGCGGAACCGGGCGTACGGCGTGTCCAGGAAGATGCGGTCGCCACGCTTCAACAGGTCGAGCTTGTAGAAGGGCGCGCCGTAGGTCGTGCGGTGGCCGGCCACGGCGAACGGCTCGCCGGCCCCCGGCAGAGGCGTGATGCCGTAGTGCACGGGACCGTTGCGGAGCAGGGCGCGATCGGCGTCGGGGTCGAGGCTCGCGGCGCCGCGAGCGCCTTGTTGCACGAGGCGATCGAGGTCGATGCGGGGGATCCGCAGGCGCCCGATCGGGTCGCCCGCCTTCAACCGGCCGCCGTAGAGCACGGCCAGGCGGCGCACGATCTCCGCCGTGGGGACGTCGTGCGAGCGCGCGCCGACGTTGGCCGCCGCCACCGTCGAGAACGCAGCGCTCTGGTCGCGGTAGGCGGCATCCAGCCGGGTCTGCTGCACCTGGGCGTACCCGGCAGACCAGAACGGATACGCGAGCACGAGCCCGCCGGCGATCAGCAGGATGTCGGCCAGCCGGCGTACCCAGCGGCTCCGGCCGGAAGGAGCCGTGGCGCCTGGCCCGGTCTGCCGCTCGGGCGTGGTCGCGCCGCGCGCGCCTTGCCTTTCGTTGTCCATCGCTTCCATGGATGCATGGTACCCGCCGCTTCCGGACCCGACAAACGCGCGAGACTCGCGCGGCTCTCCAAGGAGGCCACGATGCGGTCCCGCAGCGACGTTCCTATGGGCTGAGCACGCCGCTGCCGGCGGTCGCCAGCCCGCGTGTCTTCGTGCCTGAGGTGGTGTACTGTGGCGGCGGCACGACCAGGTTCACGATCGGCGGCGGCGAAGCGCACGAAGTGGAGACCCGGAGATGACGAACACCCTCACCCACACCATCGGCACGGCAGGCCGTCTGGCGATCCTCTCGCGGGAGGAGCTCGAACGACTCGACGCCGCGGCGCTCGAGGTGTTGGCCGAGGTCGGCGTGTCGATCCCGTCCGAGAAGGCGCGCGCCGCGCTCGCCGCCCAGGGGGCGGCCGTCGACGGCGCGCGCGTCAGACTGCGGCCCGAGCTTGTACGGCGCCTGGTCGACCTGGCGCCGCCGAGGATGACCCTCGGCGCCAGGGCCGCGGCGCCTCTCGTCACCGGCGAGCGCTCCCTCATGACCACCGACGGCTGCTGCGTCGAGATCTACGACCTCGAGAGCGGCGAGAAACGTGGCACCACCGCCGCCGACGTGGCGACCATCTCGCGGGTGGTCGACGCCACGCCCGAGATCGACTTCTGCTGGCCGGCGGTGAGCGCCCAGGACCGCCCCGCGGACGTGCGCGGCCTGCACGAGCTCTACCTGGCCATCGCCAACACCGGCAAGCACGTGCAGACCGTGACGGTCGTCGAGCCGCACCTGGCGGGGGTCGCCGTCGAGATGGCGCGCGCCGTGGCCGGCGGCGACGAGCGGCTGCGCGCCGAGCCGCCCATCAGCGCGTTGCTCGGCACGGTCACGCCGCTCGGCAACGACGCCGGAACACTCGAGGCCGGCCTTGTCTTCGCGGCGGCCGGCGTCCCTATCGGCTTCGTGACCATGCCCATGGGCGGCTCCACGACGCCGATCACGATGGCCGGCTCCCTGGTCGTGGGCATCGCCGAGGCGCTCAGCGCCGTCTGTGTCATCCAGGCCGCCTTCCCGGGCGCGCCGGTGTTCATCTGCTTCATCCCGAGCGTGATGGATCTCAAGACCGGCGACTTCACCGGCGGCGCTCCGGAAGACACCATCATGGGCGCCGCCGTCGGCGACGTGGGCCAGTTCTACGGCCTGCCCACCCAGTGCGGCGTCAACTCGTCCGGCGCCAAGCTGCCGAGCTGGCAGTCCGCCCTCGACGACACGACCACCACCTACCTCTCCCTGGCCTGCGGCGTCGACCTGCTCACCGGGGTGGGCATGGTCTCGGGCGGGCGCATTTTCAGCTACGAGGAGATGGCGCTGGCCGCCGATACTCTCACGCAGGCGCGCACGATCGCCCACGGCATCGATTTGACGAGTATCGGCGGGTCGGCCGGGGGGGCGGCTTCGCCGGCCGCCGGCCCCTCCCTGATCGACGACCAGCCGCACCGCTATTGGAGCGCCGGCGGCCGCCAGACGGCTCTCGACCGTGCCCACGAGCGTGTGGCGCGGATCGCAGCCGAACACCGGCCGCCGGCGCTCGACCCGGCGCTCGACGTCGAGCTGCGCCGTCTGGCCGGCATCGACTGAGCTCCCAAACAGTCGCAACCAGGGTGTTCGCCCCAGTGCCCCACGCACGACCACACTTGTCTTTTGAGCTTGGTGCTGTATAAACCCGGAATCAGATGCCGCCTGGGGGGAAGCGCGGCACGGTATGTCTCGATCGGCGGTGGGGGCCGCGCCCGCGACGATCTTTGTCAGAGGCCCCTCGCGGCATGTCGGGATCAAGTCAGCCGGAAAAGACGGAGGCATGAGAAAGCGCAAGACCTACATTGTGGTGGCCGTACTCCTCGTCGCGATCGTGGGGATGATGGGGCTCGCCATAGGCTGCGGGAGTAGCGGCGGCGGCAGCAGCAGCAGCCCGAGCGCCAGTCCCACGGGCGGCGCCATCAGCGGTTCCGCGATGGAGCGGGCGACCGCCATCCTCGGTCATGAGCCCACGGGCCTCGCCCTGGACATCGTCACCAAGGGCGAAGTCGTCGTCGCCAACGACTCCGACTACGCGCCGCAGAGCTCCGTCGACAAAGTGACCAAAGAGGTCGTGGGCTTCGACGTCGATGTCGCCAAGGGCATGGCCGAGATCCTCGGCCTCGGCATCAAGTGGGAGCACCCGGTGTGGGAGACCATCCCCAGCGGCCTGGTGAACGGCCGCTATGACGTCTCGATCGGCTCGATGACCTCCGCCATTGACGGCCAGCGCACGGACCCGATCATCGCCGAGCGCTGGAAGACCCTCGACTTCAGCGAGCCGTACTACTACACCTCGGGCCAGATGTTCGTGAAGAAGGGCGGCATGCAAATCACCGGCCCGCAGGACGTCGCTGGCAAGACCGTCGGCGTGGGTGCACAGACCACGTACTACACGTGGCTCAAGGACAAGACCAAAGCGGCCGTCAAGACCTATAACACCGACGTCAATGCGTTCCCGGACCTCCTCAACGGCAACATCGACTTCGTGATGACCGCCGGCCCGACTGGCCAGCAGGCCATCCTCGAAGGCAAGCCGATGGAGTTCTCCGGCAAGCCCCTCTACTACGAGGATCTCTCGATGGCCGCCAAGAAGGGCGAGGCCGACTGGGTCGCCCTCCTGACCTACACCGTGCAGCAGATGCACGAGAACGGCGCCCTCACCGCGATGTCCAAGCAGTGGTACAACGGCATCGACCTGACCGTGAAGCAATAGCCTACGGTCTCACGGTGAGTCCTTCGGGACGCGCCGCCTGACTTCGCGCGGCGGGGGCGGCTTCTTCGGCGCCCCCGCCGTAGCCATTTCAAGGAAAGGTTCGTACAAGATGCACAGACGCGCAGGGTTCGCGAGCAGCGGCCTCTTCGCCGCGCTGCTCGCGCTCGTCTTGACCGCGCTCTCGCCGGTGGCGCTGGCGACCAGCAGTGCGAGCCCGTCGCCCGCCGCAGCCGCAGCCGCGCCAAAGGGCGTCCCGATCGTCCTTGGGGTCATCCCAGACCCCACCGGTCAGCGCACGAAGTGGTCCGGGGACCTCATCAACGTCAACCTGGATCTCAACGGCGCCGTGCTCGACGCCGGAGCCTCCACGGTCACCGTCAATGGTGAGCAGATCACGCTGTCGACGCCCGCCAGCCTGGTCTACCTCGCCCCGGCCAACCCCACGTTGCAGATGCTCTGGAACGACCCCAAGTTCGCCAAGGGCGAGTTCACCTTCGAGATCTCTCTTGTCAGCGAGAAGGGCGCGCCGCTCCAGATCTACGACGCCGCCAACAACAAGGTCGTCGACAAGTATTCCTGGACGTTCAAGTCCGCAGGCGAGGCGTCGGGCGGCAGCCTCATCAACTTCGACGTCATGAAGACATGGTTCTGGTACATCGCGGCCGGCAGCATCGTCACCGTCGAGCTCACCATCATCTCGATCGCCCTGGCCTGCCTCTTCGCCCTCTTCGGCTCGCTCGGACGCCTCTCCAAGAAGATGACCTTCAAGCAGGCGTGGGACCGCTATCAGAGCCGCGAGTACATGTTCAGGATGGTCCTGGGGCGCATCCCCTACTGGATCGCGACCTTCTATACCTCGCTCTTCCGCGGCACGCCGCTGCTGCTGCAGATCTTCGTGATCTACCAGGGCGCGCCCGAGGTCATCAAGGCGTTCGGACTGCCCGACACGTACAACCCGCCCGCCTTCTGGTCCGGTGTCGCGGCACTATCGCTGAACTACGGCGCCTACCTCACCGAGGTGTTCCGCGCCGGCATCCAGGCGGTGCCCAAGGGCCAGAACGAGGCCGCCTGGGCGATCGGCCTCAGCGGCTGGCAGACGCAGCGACGCATCGTCCTGCCGCAAGCCTTGAAGATCGTCATCCCGGCGGTGGGCAACGACTTCATCGCCCTCATCAAGGACACCTCGCTGGTGTCGGTCATCACCGTCGAGGAGCTCCTGCGCCGCGCCCAGCTCGCCGGTTCGGCCTCGCTGAACAACTTTTCCACCCTGCTGGTGGCGGCGGCCTTCTACTGGGCGCTCACGATCTTCTTCAGCTTCTGGCAGGCGAAGCTCGAGACGCGCATGGCGCGCGACAAGGCCCGCGAGAAGGAGAAGGGGAAGAAGTAACATGGCGAAATCTACCTCAACTCCCAGCTACGACAGCGAGGGGCGCGAGCTCATCGTCAAGGTCGAAGGACTGCAGAAGTACTTCGGCAAGAACCACGTGCTCAAGGGCATCGACCTCGAAGTGTTCAAGGGCGAGGTCGTGGTGCTCATCGGGCCCTCCGGCTCGGGCAAGAGCACCTTCCTGCGCTGCCTCAACTTCCTCGAAGACCCGACGACCGGCGAGATCGGCATCGGCGGCGTCCATGTCACCTGCGGGAGTCACGGCGGCGGGTTCAAGAGGGCGGTCCACGAGATCCGCATGAAGTGCGGCATGGTCTTCCAGGAGTTCAACTTGTTCCCGCACAAGGACGCCACCGAGAACGTCACCGAGGGCCCTATCCTCGTCAAGCGCGAGAAGAAGGAAGCCGCCATCAAGAAGGCGCAAGCGCTCCTGACCAAGGTGGGGCTGGCCGAGCGCATGGACTACTTCCCCAGCCAGCTCTCGGGCGGCCAGAAGCAGCGCGTGGCGATCGCCCGCGCGATGGCCATGGACCCCGTGCTGATGCTGTTCGACGAGCCGACCAGCGCGCTCGACCCCGAGCTCATCGGCGAGGTGCTCAAGGTCATGAAGGACCTCGCCGCGCAGGGCATGACGATGATCGTGGTCTCCCACGAGATGGGCTTCAGCCGCGAGGCGGCCGACCGGGTCGTGTACATGGACGACGGCTACTTCATCGAGCAGGGGCCGCCGAGCGAGGTGTTCTTCCACCCGCAGGACGACCGCACCAAGCGCTTCTTGCGGCACATCCTCCCCGAGAAGGAGCCGGAGCACGCCAAGGAGCTCGGCATCGTCGCGGTCGACCAGGAGTTGCCGGATCCCGACGCCGTCCCCCTGCAGGGGCCGGCCGGGGACGCACTGAACGAAGACAACCTGGCCGACACGGCCATCCCCAAGATTCCACTGTCGGACGGCCCCATGGGCGAGGCGCCCCTGCCTCCGGGCGACGAGAAGCTCTAGCCCTCTGACTCATGACTCGAGATCGAGGTCGTGATCGGCGACGGATGATTCAGTCGGGGTAGCGCCTGTCGACGATGAGCCGGAACAGGCGCGCCTGCGCGGCGTCGGCGACACCGCGCAAGCGGTCGCCGAACGACGCCGAGAGCACAAGGCTCGGATAGGACGGCAGCGGCAGCCGGGCCAGCGACCGAAGCCAAAGCCGTCCGCGACACACGTCACGCTTCACGCGGTGCGTCTCGCTCTGCGAGACGATCATCTCCTCGGGTCCCGCCGGCTGAAGGCTCAGGTACCCGGCCGCAGCGGCGAGCAGGCGTTCCCCAGCGGGCGTGCGCACGATGACGTCGCTCACGCCGTCCGACCCCGCGAAGCGGTCGAGCCAGGCGTCGCCCACCGAGACGTCGGCGAGCTCGGCGAGCGCGTCCGGGCAGATGCGGCAGCGCGGCGGGGTCAGGGCCGCCATGTGGCGGCTCAAGTAGTCGGGGTAGTCCCGCCGGCGGAGCGCACCCCACCGCGTCTCCAGGCGCAGCCCCTGGATGTGGCACGGCAAGCCCACCAGCGCGTAGCGGCCGGGCGCCTCCAGAATGTGCCGCAGCGTGGTGTTGACGGCGACCGCGGTGTACTTGGAGCCGCGGCACGCGGCGACCTCTTCGGGCGAGCGGCAGATCACGCCCTCGGCCTCCAGCGGGTTGGTCGCGCTCATCCGCACTGCCACCACGGCGTCCACGGCGCCGGTCTCGAGAGCCGCCTGCATGAGAGCTGTGGCCACGCCGCCGGAGGCTCCTGCGTGGCGCACTGCTCCGTCCGACGCCCAGCCGAACCAGAGCCCGCGCCAGGGGCCGAGGAAGTCCTCGCTGGGGGCGCCCTCATTGCGCTCGCGCCACCAGGCGCCCGGCGAGAAGTCGAGGCCCAGCCCCGGGCACGCCCCTCGCGGCTTGCCCCCTCTCCCCGCGCCTGCGAGGGAGTGTCGCTCATGGGGAAGATAAGGATCGCGGCGTTTCTTATCTTCCCTTGAACCACTACCAGGTCCCGGCAAGGGCGCAGGCCGGCGAGCGCCCGGGGTGTCGCCCGGAGCGGCGATCGTCCCCCATCTGCGCGGCGTCGAGCAAGTCGGCTCCGCGGAACGTCAAATGGTGTGCAGTCCTACAGGAGCGAAAGAGGTGCGGTATGAGCGAAGCTCGTTTGCAGATCTGGAGCGACGACGCCTGCAAGCGCGTACACGAAGCGACCCTGGAGGTGCTCGCCGACACGGGCATCGAGGTGCGGTACGCGCCGGCCGTCGAGATCTTCGCGAAGGCCGGCGCCAAGGTCGACGGCACGCGCGTGCGTATCCCCTCCGAGCTGGTCGAGGCCGCCATCGCCAGCGCCCCGCGCGACTGGACGATCAAGCCGCGCGGCGGCGGCACGGCGCCGCTCGTGCTCGACGCCCACCACAGCTACTGCGGCACCGGCTCCGACGTGCTGTACGTCTGCGACCCCGACACGCGCGAGCGCCGCCGCGTACGCAAGGCCGACGTCGAGGGCATGGCCGCCCTCTGCGAGAAGCTCCCCAACATCGACTTCGTAATGAGCATGGGCCTGCCCGAAGACGCGCCGCAGGCGATTGATGACCTCGCCCAGGTCGACGCCATGGTGCGTGGTACTCGCAAGCCGCTGCTGGTGGCGCCGCGCGACGGCCACATCCTGGCGAGGATGAAGGAGTTGACGGCGCTGGCCGGCGAGGCCGACAGCTTTGGCACCTACGCGATGCCGGTGCCGCCACTGCTGTTCGACGAGGACGGCGCCAGCAAGGTCATGGCCTCCGCCGAGCTCGACATACCGCTCATCTGGGCGCCGGCGCCCAACGCCGGCACCACGGCGCCGGCAAGCATCACGGCGGTGATCGTCGTCGCCAACGCCGAGGTGCTCGCCGGGCTGGTGCTCAGCCAGGCGGTCAAACCCGGGGCGCCATTCGTGTGGGGCGTCGGCGTCGGCGCCATGAACATGCGCACCATGAACGAGGTGTACTCGTCCGCGGGCTGCTTCCAGGGCCATCAGGCTCAGACCGATCTGGCGCGCTGGTACGACCTGCCGAGCTTCGCCTACGCGGGCCACACCGACAGCAAGGCGCTCGACGAGCAGTGGAGCGCCGAGGCCGCCCTCACCGCCATCCTCGGCAAGCTCTCTCGGGGGACCCTGCTGCACGACGTCGGCTACCTCGAGTGCGGCCTGCAGAGCAGCTACGAATCCATCGTGCTGGGCGACCATCTGATCGGCTACGCCAAGGCGTTCATGGCGCCGCTGCCCACCGACGACGAAGCCTTGGCTCTCGACGAGATCAAGGCCGTCGGGCCGGGCGGCAACCACCTCTCCCGGCCCTACACGCGCAAGCACTTTCGGCAGATCTGGCAGAGCGACCTCTTCGACACGACGCCGCACGACCGCTGGGAGGCGGAGGGCTCGCAGACGCTGCTCGACCGCCTCAAGGCGCGAGTCGCGGCGCTGCGCGCCGAACCGCGCGCCTTCGAGCTGGACGCCACAGCGAAGGCCGGCCTGGACGCCGTCCTGGCCGAGGTCGAGACGCACCGGCCGGGCACCTGAGCGTCCAGGTACGAGGCTGACAGGAGGCCGCGAGTGGAGGCACAAAACCGCTGCACCGCCGCAGAACGCGCGGCATTTTGCCGCGCGCGGGGGCGGTGCTAAACTGTGCCCGTGCTCGCGGCCTCCATCAGCATCAGCACGATCAACCGCTCCTGCGGTCTGTAAGCCCGCCCGCTTCCCCGCGGACGGGCCCTCTTCTGCTGCCATCTCTCTCGCCCGCCCGCTGACCGTCCCCGCCCCCGAACCGTCACCGGACACACGCGAGGTCACCGCTCATGACTGCCAGGATCAACCCCATCGCCCCACGCCTCAAGTGGGACGTCCTCAGCCCCGGCGAGCTCGAACGCCTCCACGATGCCACCCTCGAGATCATGGAAGAAGTCGGCATCCGCTTCCCCAGCGACAGGGCGCTCACCGTGCTCGAGGAGAACGGCTGCGCGGTGGACCGCGCCACGCAGGTCGCCAAGCTGCCGCGCGCGCTGGTCATGGATGCGGTCTCCAAGGCGCCGGGCGAGTACGTGCTCGCCGGCCGCGACCCTGCCGCCGACATGCTCATCGACGGCAAGCACTGCTACCTGAGCAACGACGGCTCCGGCGTCTTCGTCTTCGACCACAAGACGGGTGAAAAGCGGCCCAGCACCAAGAACGACGCCGCCACCAGCGCCCGCTTCGTCGACGCGCTGCCCAACATCAGCTACTACTGGGGCCCCGTGGTCACCAGCCAGG
>Ga0209539_1002320_pt1 | contig 10020 bp, 7 predicted proteins | sample BarGraNGADG00312_2_FD_184499 | JGI IMG/M metagenome (GOLD analysis project Ga0209539, IMG submission 184499) | Arctic peat soil microbial communities from Barrow, Alaska - Barrow Graham LP Ref core NGADG0011-312 (SPAdes) (version 2) | ecosystem: Environmental > Terrestrial > Soil > Wetlands >... | reverse complement strand
TGGCGTTTTCACCCCGTGCGAGCGCCGGCCTGCTTGCCGAACGGAGCGAGCGCAGCGAGCGCCCCCCTGAGCTCCCCCTGCCCCTGCGCAGCGCCGCGGGAGAGGCCGCGAGAAGGCGGCTTCAGCCGCCGACGACGCGATAGGCGTCGTAGACCGTCTTGATGCTGCGCATGTTGGCGAGGATATTGTCCAGCTGGCGCACGTCGCCGACCTCGAGCGTGAAGCGATCGCGCACCACGCCGTCGGGCAGCGTCTGTATGCTGCCGCCGATGATGTTGACGCCCGAGTCCGACAGCGTACGCGCCAGGTTCTCGAGCAGGTGGTTGCAGTCCAATGCCTCCACCTGGATCTCCACGCGGAAGGCCATGCCGCCGAGCCCCTGCCAGTCGACCTTGGTGAAGCGCTCGGGGTTCTTCATGAGGGCGCGCGCGTTCTTGCAGTCGGTGCGGTGGATGGTGATGCCTTTGCCCAGGGAGATGTAGCCCACGATGGCGTCGCCGGGGATGGGCTTGCAGCACTTGGCCATGCGCACCATGATGTCGCTCATGCCCTCCACGGCGATGCCGAACTCGCCGGACAGCGCCTGCGGTTCCTCTACCTCCTGGACGGGGCGCGTGGGGAGCATCTCCGGCGGCGGCGTGGCCTCCTTCATGGTGCCGGCGCGCTGCATCACCTTGTTGGCCACGGTCTTGACCGGCACGCGCCCGGAGCCGATGGCCATGAAGAGGTCGTCGGGCTTGTTGAAGCCGATCTCCTTGCAGATCTCCTTGAAGACCTTGGAGGGGAGGATCTTCTGCGCCGGCAGGCCTTCGCGGCGCAGCACTTCCTGCAGCAGGTCGCGGCCGGAGTGCTCCGAGTCCTCGCGCTGCTCGCGGCGGAAGTGCTGGCGGATCTTCTGCCGCGCGCGTGGCGTGTTGACGATGTCGAGCCAGTCGCGCGACGGCCCGTGGCTCGACTTGCTGGTGATGATCTCGACGATGTCGCCGGAGCTGAGCTTGGTGTGCAGCGGGACGATGCGGCCATTGACCTTGGCGCCCACGGTGTGGCTGCCGACATCGGTGTGCACGGCGTAGGCGAAGTCGACCGGCGTGCTGCCCGCGGAAAGACTCTTGACGTCGCCCTTGGGCGTGAACACGAACACCTCGTCCTCGAAGAGGTCGATGCGCAGCGTGTCCATGAACTCGCGCGGGTCGCCGGTCTCGGACTGCCACTCCATCATCTGGTGGAGCCACGCGAGCTTGTCCGGGTCGCGCTCGCCGCGCTCCTTGTAGAGCCAGTGCGCGGCGACCCCGAACTCGGCGGTCTGATGCATGTCAAAGGTCCTGATCTGGATCTCGAGCGGCTTGCCGCCGGGCCCGATGACCGTGGTGTGCAGCGACTGGTACAGGTTGAACTTGGGCATCGCGATGTAGTCCTTGAACCGCCCGGGGATGGGTTTCCAGACGGAGTGGATGATGCCCACGGCGCCGTAGCAATCCTTGATGGTCTCGACCAGAACGCGCAAGCCGGTGAGGTCGAAGATCTCGTTGAACTCCTTGCCGCGGCGGCTCATCTTGATGTAGATGCTGTAAAAGTGCTTGGTGCGGCCGGTGATGTCGGCGGCGATGCCCGCCTTGTCGAGCTCGACGTTGAGAAAGCCGGCGGCCTCCTCGGCGAAATCCTCGCGGTCGGCGCGGCGCTGAGCGACCCACTTCTGGATCTCCTGATACTTGCGTGGATGCAGCGCCGAGAAGGCGAGGTCCTCGAGCTGCCACTTGAGGTTGTGGATGCCGAGCCGATGGGCGAGCGGCGCGTAGACCTCGAGCGTCTCCTTCGCTTTCTGGATCTGCTTCTGCTTACTGAGGTAGCAGAGCGTGTGCATGTTGTGCAGACGGTCACAGAGCTTGATCAGGATGACGCGGATGTCCGTCGCCATCGCGATGATCATCTTGCGGTAGTTCTCGGCCTGTTCTTCCTCCTGCGAGTTGAAGTGCATCTTGGTGAGCTTGGTGACCCCGTCAACGAGCATGGCGATCTCCTCGCCGAACTGCTCCTCGATCCACTCCAGCGGCGTACCCGTATCCTCCACGACGTCGTGCATGAGCGCCGCGGCGATGGTCACAGAGTCGAGCTTGAGCTCGGCGGCGTTGAGCGCCGTGCCCAGAGGATGATGGATATAGGCCTCGCCGCTCTTGCGGCTCTGCCGGCCATGTAGGATGCAGGCGGCCACGAAGGCTCGCGCGATGAGTTCGCGGTCGGGGTCCGGGTTGTACCGCTCGATGGCGGCGAACAGGTCGTCGAGCAGCGGCCGGTACTTCTCGGGGACCTGTGTCAGAGCTTCGCCGTCAGGCAGGTCCGCAGGAAGTCGTTTGTCAGAAACAGTGTGTGCCATGCCTCATGGGTGTCGGTTCGAGTGACGTCGACCTTACTCTGCGGGCGCTCCAGATGGTAGCCGCCGGCCTCGGTCACAAGGAGACCGGCGTCGCGAAGGGCGCGCAGCGCCGCCCCGGCAGCGCTGCACGAACGCAGGAACGGGTCTCCCCCCAAGAGTTCCTGCTCGAGCTCGTCGTCAAACCGGCCGGAACCCGCACTAAGGACGCGCCACGCACGGCGCATCGTGGCGTCGAGCTCGAACTCCACCGCGGCGACCTGCTCCGCGAACGCGGCCTCGGGAGCCCCCCAGGCGGCATGGAGCCAGGCGTCGGGCGCTGCCGCTGCGAGCCGGCCCAACTGCGCACGCGTGAGCGGTGGATCGACGAGGACCACGTGCGCGAAGGCGGCCGCCAGCTCGGGGCGTGTGAGGGCAAGGTCGAGGCCGGCCATCACGACGTCCGGGCCGGCCAACGCGGCCGCCACGCGGGGAGCGCAGGCCGCCTGGAGGTAGAGCCCGGACCGGCCAAGGTGCGGGGAGAGCACATCGTGGCTCAGAAGCGGCCGGCGCCGGGCGACGTCGGCGACCAGGACAAGCACCCGCTCGCCGCTTGCGGCCAGCGCCGTGAGGGCGGGGACGACGGGGTGGCCGCGGCGGTCGATGAGGCGGCCCGCGGAGCGGGCCGCCGACAGCGCCGCGGCCCCCTCCTCCCCGGCTTCCGGCAGAAGCCTCCCTTCGAGCAGCTCCCGCCACAGCGACGGACCGCTGAGGCGGTCCGCGCAGGAGACATCGCAAGGCGTGACGCAGAGGTCCACGGCGGGCGCGTCGAGGCGGTGCAGCGCCTGCACCTGGACCTGCGCGCTCACGGCGCCGTTGTACTCGTTCTTGGAGAGGCCGAGCGGCACGTCGTAGCGCCCAGGCTTGCCGACCCCCGCGATGTCGTCGAAGTTGAAATGGATCGCCTGGCACGACGACCCGTCGCAGCGCACGCGGTACTGCATGTGGCGGTGGTCCCTGGTGAGGCGCGGCGCGACCACCTCGGCGCCGTGCAGGAGTAGGGTGACCTTGCGGTTACCGAACCCGTGCGGGGCCAGGAGCTCGAGCTCGTCGGCCAGTTCGAGCGTGAGCGCGTCTCCGGCGACGATGGCGTCCACCGGCCGGGTGCGGAGCAGGTCCTCCTCGCTGAGCGCAGCCGCGGCCTGCGTCACGAACGCCGCGCGGAACGCCGGGATGTCCACGCGCCGCAGACGCAGGCCACAAGCGGCGCGATGCCCTCCGAACGCCAGCAGATGCTCGGCGCTGCGCTCCACGGCGCCCAGCAGATCGAACGCCGGGATACTGCGCCCCGACCCCTTGGCTTCGTCGTCGCCCTCGCTGAGCAGGATAGCCGGGCGATTGAAGCGCTCCACGACGCGCGACGCGACGATGCCGACGACGCCTTCGTGCCAGTCCGGCGACGAAAGGACGAGCGCCGCCGGCAGCGGCTCGGTGACCATCTCGCAGGCGACGGCGAGCATCGCGGCTTCGATGCCCTGGCGCTCGCGGTTGAGTTCGTTGAGGCGCAGGGCGAGCGGCAACGCTGCCTCGCGGTCGTCGCAGCCGAGCAACTCGAGCGCCAGTGACGCGTCCTCGAGCCTGCCGGCGGCGTTGAGCCGTGGCGCGAGCTTGAAGCCGACGCCCCCCGCGTCGATGCCGCCGGGCCTGACCCCGGCCACTTCCATCAGCGCCGCGATGCCGGGCCGCGGCGAACTGCGCAGCCTCCCGAGACCCACGCTGGCGAGGACACGGTTCTCGCCGACCAACGGGACGATATCGGCGATGGTGCCGATGGCGATCACGTCGGTGAGCGGGCGCAGGGCAAGGGGGATCTCGACGAGGTCGTCGGCAGGCTGCTCGAGCAAGGCGTGCGCCAGCTTGAAGGCGACGCCGACCCCAGCGAGGTGTGGGCAGGGATAGCCGGACGACTTGGGCGAGAGCACCACGCAGTCCGGCAGCGGCCCCTCCGTCTCGTGGTGGTCTGTGACCACGACGTCCATACCCAGCTCCTGGGCACGCGCGACCTCGGCCCGCGCCGTGACGCCGCAGTCGACGGTGATGAGCAGTTTGACGCCGGCGGCGGCGAGCTCCTCCACGGCCGCCGTCGAGACCCCGTAGCCCTCGGTGAACCGATTGGGAAGATGCCAGCGCACGTCGGCGCCCATGTCCTGCATGACGCGGACCAGCAGGAACGTGGCCGTGATGCCGTCGGCGTCGTAGTCGCCGTGCACGGCGATGGGTTCGTCCCGCGTGAGCGCCCTGTCGATGCGCCGCCTAGCGTCGGCCATCCCTTTCATGAGGTAGGGGTTGTGCACGCGATAGTCGGGGTGCAGGAAGGCGCGCGCCGTGGCCGCCTCGGTGAAGCCCCGCCGCACGAGCACCTGGGCGAGGACTTCGCTCACGCCCAGCTCGTCGACAAGAGCCCGGACGGAGGGGTACGCCGCCGTCCTTATACGCCAGGAGCCCTGGTCCATCACAAGTGCATCACGGCGTCAGTGTACTGTGCTCCGCCGACGGATGCGCCCTGGTCGGAGCGCCGACGCGGCTCAGCCGGCGTGAGGGACCTCGCCCTCGCCGGAGACGCCGGGCGAAGCCTCGTCCTGCGGCGCATCGGAAGGCGGCTCCGGCGGACCCTGGGGTCCCGGAGGCTCCGACGCCTCCTGCGGCTCCGGCGCTTCCGAGGCCTCTTGCGGCTCCTCCAACAACCTGGCCTCCGCGGCGCGCAGGCGTTCGTAGGTGGCCTGTAGCTCGGCCTCCACCTTGCGCCGCGTGCGCGACGCATCGGTCTGGGCAAGCCAGGCCGCGAGTAGCCCGACCACGAGAACGACCGCGGCGACCACGGCGGCCACCCAGATCAGGGAGACCGCGGTCCAGGTGCCGAAGACCACGTCGAAATCGAACGCGATCGAGCCGTTGGCGGCGCCAAGAGCAAGGATGATCAGCGCTACGACGACGAGGAGTATGAAAGCGTTGCGCACCGGGCAGCCTCCCGTTCAGGTCCTTTGCCGACGAGTATACCAACCGCCCGCCGAGCGGCCCAGCGAGCTGCGCGCCGTGGCCTCAGAGCTCGGTGACCGTGGCCTTACTGCGTGCGGAAGCAAGCCACGCAGCCAGGGTCTTGAGGCGCTCCCGGCGGGTAAGCTCTGCGATCAAGCGGCGCTCGATCGCCGCGAACGGCGTCACGCGTGCCGGGCGCTCTGCGATGATCTTGAGCACGTACCAGCCGCCGGGGCCCGCGACCGGCTTGCTCACCGTGCCCGGCTTCGTCCCGGCGGCGGCCTTACGCAGCGGCGCCGGCAGTGAGCTGGTGAGCACCCAGCCCAGGTCTCCGCCGTTCGCCTTTGCTTCCGGATCGGTCGTGAATTGCTTGGCGACCTCCTCGAAGGACCTACCGGAGCGAAGGCGGGCCAGGGCGTTCTCGGCGATCGGCTCGGCGTGTACGAGAATCGCGCCGAGATGGATGGAGGCCGGGCGGACGAAGAGATCGCGCAGGTGGCGCTCGTAGTAGGCTCGCGCGGTCTTCCGCGTGGCCGCGAGCCGCGGGTACTTCGCATCCTGCAACGCCTCCCGCAAGACACCGTCCTCGAGGTCACGCTGAAGCTGTACGTCGCTCATGGGCACGCGCTTGAGCGCCGCCTCGAGGCCGGCTTCACCGCCCAGCTCGCCGGCCATGGCCGTTCTGCGGTGGCGCACGTCCGCCGGATCGGCCACGACCCCCAGGCGCCCTGCCTCTTGGCGCACGAGTTCCCGGACGATGGCCTCCTTGACCGCCTTCGCCTCGGTGTCGGAGCTGCCACCCAGGCGGAACTCGGCGCGCACCGCATCCACAGCGCCGCGTCGCACCGGTCGACCGTTCACCGTGACGACGACAGGGTTGGATGCGGGCGAGGAGGAAGGACTCGCGCCGCCGGAACCACCGCAGGCGGCCAGCGCGGCGGCTGCAAGGCTCAGCCCCAGCGCCACGAGAAGCAGGCAGGGAAGATTGCTGCGGAGGCGACGACGCGGCGACACGAGGGTCCTGCTTCGTGCGGAGCGAAGCGGTGTCAGGTCCGCGCCACGGGGCGCGACCCTTCGAACGGCTCGCTCGCCACCGTGCGCTGATCGCCGGAGAAACGGGCCGGGAAGTAGCAGGCGACCTCGTGACGTTCCCCGGCATCTCCCGTGAAAGCGAGGGTCGGCATGGCGGTGGTGCAGATCTCCTGAGCGCGCGGGCAGCGCGGGTGGAACACGCACCCCTTGGGAGGGTTCGCCGGGCTGGGGACGTCGCCCTCGAGCACGATGCGCTTACGCGAACGTTCCGTGTGGGGATCCGGGATGGGAACCGCGGACAGGAGCGCCTCGGTGTAGGGATGCTGCGGTCGATCATAGAGCACGGCGCTGTCGCTTATCTCGACGAGCTTGCCGAGATACATGACGGCGACCCGGTCGGAGATGTGCTTCACCACCGAGAGGTCGTGCGAGACGAACAGGTAGGTGAGGTCGAACTCGTCCTGCAGGTCCTCGAGCAGGTTGAGCACCTGGGCGCGGATCGACACGTCGAGCGCGCTCACCGGCTCGTCCAGCACGATGAGCTTGGGGTTCAGGGCCAGCGCGCGCGCCACGCCGATGCGCTGGCGCTGCCCGCCGGAGAACTCGTGCGGGTAGCGTTCGGCGTGCTCGGCGTTGAGGCCGACGATCTCGAGCAGCTCCGCGACGCGCTGCTTGCGGGCCGCCTTGGTGCCGATGTCGTGGATGGTGAGCGCCTCGCCGACGATGTTGCGGACGCGCATGCGCGGGTTGAGGCTGGCGTAGGGATCCTGGAAGACGACCTGCATGTCACGGCGCAGCTTCTGCATCTCGTTGCGCGAGGCCTTCATGACGTCGATGCCTTCGAAGGTGACGTTGCCGCCGGTGGCCGGGGTGAGCCGCAGCACCGTGCGGCCTACGGTCGACTTGCCGCCGCCGCTCTCCCCCACCAGCCCCATCGTCTCGCCCTTCTCGACGTCGAAACTGACGCCGTCCACGGCGTAGACGTGACCGGTGGTGCGTTTCAGCACGCCGGTGCGGATCGGGAAGTGCTTCTTGAGGTCGCGGACTTCGAGCAGGCTCACGCGGCGGGCTCCTTGACTTTCGGCAGCCCGGCGCGCAGCGCCAGCCGCTCGTCGGCCGGGATCCAGCAATTGACGCCGTGCTCCGGCCCGACGATCTCGAGCGCGGGCCAGTTGTCGCGGCACTTCGGGCGCTCGTAGGGACAGCGCCCGACGAACGGGCAACCCTCGGGGAGCGTGATCAGGTCCGGCGGCTGGCCCTTGATGGGCGTGAGCCGCGTCTTCTCGCTCTCGTCGAGGCGCGGCAGCGAGGCCAGCATTCCCCACGTATAGGGGTGATGGCTGTTGTAGAAGATCTCGTCGATCGACCCGTACTCCACGGTGCGGCCACCGTACATCACCATGACCTTGTCGGCGATCTCGGCGATCACCCCGAGGTCGTGAGTGATGAGGATGACGCCGGAGCTGAACTGGGCCTGCATCTCGCGCATCACGTCGATGATCTGCGCCTGGATGGTCACGTCGAGCGCCGTCGTGGGCTCGTCGGCGATCAGGATGTCCGGGTTGCAGCTGATCGCCATGGCGATCATGGCGCGCTGGCGCATGCCGCCCGAGAACTCGAACGGGTAACACTCGACGCGCTGGGGCGCGTCGGGGATGCCCACTCGGGCGAGCAGCGCGGTGGCCATGCGCAGCGCCTCGCCCCTGGACTTGTCCTGGTGCAGGGTGATGGCCTCGGCGATCTGTTTGCCCACCTTCATGACCGGGTTCAGGCTGGTCATCGGGTCCTGGAAGATCATCGCGATGTCGTTGCCGCGCACGCCGCGCATCTCGTCGTCGCTGATGGTGCGCAGGTCGCGGTCGCCCAGCATCATGGCGCCCTCGACGACCTTGCCCGGCGGGTCCGGCACGAGGCGCATCAGCGACAGGGCGGCGACCGTCTTGCCGGATCCCGACTCGCCGACGATGCCGAGGGTCTCGTTGCGGTCGAGCGTGAAGCTCACCCCGTTGACGGCCTTGACCACGCCGGCGTGGGTGAAGAAGAAGGTGGAGAGGTCCTTGACCTCGAGCAGACGGTCGGCCATGCCTATTCCTTGAGCTTGGGGTCGGTCGCGTCGCGCAGCCCGTTGCCGAACGAGATGAAGCCGAACACGGTCACCATGAGCGCGAGGCTGGGGAACAGCAGCCACCACCAGTTGCCGGCCGGGAGGTACTGGACGGACTCCGCGATCATGAGGCCCCACGAGGAGTTCGGCGGCTGCACGCCGATGCCGAGGTAGCTCAGCGCCGCCTCGGTAACGATGGCGCCGCCGATGGCCATCGCCATGGCCACGTACACCGGCGCCATGCTGTTGGGCAGCACGTGCCGGAAGATGATGCGCAGGTCGCCGGCGCCCTGAGCGCGGGCGGCCTCCACGTACTCCATCGACTTCACGCTGAGGATCTGCCCGCGCGAGATGCGCGCGAAACTGGCCCACCCCAGGACGCCGATGGCGATGAACACGTTCTGGAACCCAGCGCCGAGTACGCTCATCATGAGCAGCACGAACAGGATGTACGGGAAGGCGAAGAAGATGTCGGTGACGCGCATGACGACCGCATCGACGATACCGCCGTAGTAGCCCGAGACCGGTCCCAGGATCAGGCCGATGGTCACGGCGATGGCGACGGCGATGATGCCGACCAGCATGGCGATGCGGGTCGCGATCAGGATGCGCGACAGCACGTCGCGACCCAGGTAGTCGGTGCCGAAGGGGTGAGACCACGAGGGCGGCGAGCCGAGGCCCTGCGGCGTCGCTGCATAGTTGACCTCGTTGGGGTCGTAGGGGGCCAGGTACCCGGGAGCCCTGTTGCCGACGGCGCGCGTGTCGGCGCTGGAGCGTACGTGCCAGTGCGCCTCGTAGAAGACCGTCTCGACCGCACCGAGGCAGATGAACACGACGATGATGCCGAGGCCGACCAGCGCCAGGCGGTTGCGCCTAAGACGCCGCCAGGTGTCGGCCCAGAGCCCGAGCGGCTTGCCGCCCTCTTCGACCCGCTCCTCGACGACGTCGGCGGTACGGCGCGCGTCCACGCCCTCCGCCTGGGTGACCTGCGTGCCGTAGAGGTCGCGTTCCGGCTGCTTGGTGTCGTCCCAGTCCGGCACGGCTCAGTCCCCCAGCCGGACGCGCGGGTCGACCCAGGCGTAGCCGAGGTCGACGAGCAGGTTGGCGAACACGAAGAAGAAGGTCGCGAACAGCACGCCGGCGGCGATCACGGCCGTGTCTCGTTGGCCGATCGCGTGGTAGATCATCAGGCCGATGCCGGGCCGGTTGAACACGGTCTCGGTGATGATGGCGCCGCCAATGAGGGCGCCGAGGTCGATGCCGGCGATGGTCATGACGGGGATGACGGCGTTCTTGAAGCCGTGCCCCCAGATGACCTTGCGCTCACTGAGACCCTTGGCGCGCGCGGTGCGGATGTAGTCGGAGCGGATGACCTCGAGCATGGCGGCGCGCTGCATGTAGGAGATGTAGGCGACCTCGATCACGCCGAGCGTCAGCGCCGGCAGGATGAGGTAGGTGAAGCTCGTCCAGCTGGATGGGATGATCCAGAGGACCGTGCCGC
>Ga0209539_1002318_pt1 | contig 10028 bp, 6 predicted proteins | sample BarGraNGADG00312_2_FD_184499 | JGI IMG/M metagenome (GOLD analysis project Ga0209539, IMG submission 184499) | Arctic peat soil microbial communities from Barrow, Alaska - Barrow Graham LP Ref core NGADG0011-312 (SPAdes) (version 2) | ecosystem: Environmental > Terrestrial > Soil > Wetlands >... | reverse complement strand
GTCCGATCATCGGCATGCCGACGACGATCCGTACCCGCGAGCCGCGCGAGCTGCTTGCCCTCGTGCCATTCCAGCTGGGCTTCCACCCTTCGAACAGCGCCGTGGTGCTGAGCGTGCGGGCGGCCAGGTCCCGGATCGGTCTCGTTGCCAGGGTGGATCTCGCCGATCTCGCCGACCGCCGAGCGGGGCCGCAGCTGGCTCGGGCGCTGGTCGGCCACCTCGTGGCCGACGGCGCGCGGCGTGTCGTCGTCGTGCTCTACACCGACGCCGACCTGCAGGGCGACGGGGCGGCCGATCCGCGCCGGCGCGCGGCGGGGCTGGTGGCGCTCGACCACCTGCAGGACGCCGCGGATCAGGCACTCGGTGCGCTCGACCCCTGGGTGGTCGGACCGCACGGGTACTACGCGTTGGGGTGCACCGACCGTGCGTGCTGCCCGGCCGGTGGGCGGCCGCTCACGGATCTGCAGAGCACCAGGATCGGGGCTCAGATGGTCCTGGAGGGCCTCCAGGTCGCCGGGTCGCGGGACGACCTCGTCCGGCTTCCGTCCACCAGCCCTGCTGCCCGGAAGTCGGCGCGACGGGCGCAGTCACGATGGCGGGCCCGAGGTCTGGCCGCGGTCGGTACCGCCGACCTGCACCGATGGCGCCGCGCGGGGCTCGCGCACTGGCGGGAGGCGTTCGGCCAGGCCCAGGCCGGCCTCGGCGGCGGCCAGGGGGCGGGGGACCTCGACGGCGAGCAGGAACCGGCCCGTTCGGGGGAGGACCACGAGGAGCGGGGTCGCGGGTCGCTGCCCGCGAGCTTCGGCTCGTGCGGTTGGCAGCCGTCGGGGCCGGCGGTGGTCGGCCGGCTGCTGGCGGGCCTGGAGGACGTCCTGGTTCGGGACGCCGTCCTGCTCACCTTCGTGCCGGACGCCGACCGGGTGGCCGACCGGGTCGTCGCCGGAGACGCCACTGCCGACGTCGGCGCCGCGCTGCGGGCGATCATCGACCCCGTGCACGGCACGCGACCCGACCGGAGGCGGACGGCCGCGGCGCGCACGGTGCTCGAGCACCTGGTGGCGCACGCCGGCCGTGACGGTCACGCCCCCGCCCTGACCCTGCTCGCCGTGCTGGCCTGGTGGGAGGGCGACGGAGCACGTGCCGGCGTGCTGGTCGACCGGGCGCTGACCGCCGAACCGGGACACCGGCTGGCCGTGCTGATGGATGATGCGTTGCGTACCGGGATGCCTCCGGGCTGGGTGCGGGCGGCATCGGCCTGAGGCAGATCGCCCTGGTCCACCCGGGGGGTGTGGTTTCGGGTACCGTCGAGTGATCGGGTGCGTCATCGTGGTCAGGAGGCGCAGTGAGCGTGGTCGTCGGTTATCTGTCCACCCCTGAGGGCGATGGCGCCCTGGACGTGGCCGTCTCGGAGGCGCGAGCACGCGGGCTGCGGCTGGTGGTGATCCTGAGCGAGCGGGGCCATCGCCTGGGCACGGAGGCGGCCGAGCTCCAGGCCGAGGGCGACGAGGTGCGCCGGCGGCTGGACGGGACGGGCCTGCGCTACGACGTCCGTCTGACCAGCCGCGGTCATGACGTGGCCGAGGACATCATCGGTGCGGCGAGCAGCGAAGAGGCCGTGCTGATCGTGATCGGGCTGCGGCGCCGCAGCCCGGTCGGCAAGCTCCTGCTCGGGTCGAACGCCCAGCGGATCCTGCTCGACGCCCCGTGCCCCGTCCTCGCGGTCAAGCCCGCGCCGACCTGAGCGAGGCGCACAGCCCCGCCGAAGGCCGTGCAGGCGCCGGATTGGTCGTCCCGCAGGACGTCCGTACGGGCGAACGGGAACCTGTGGACGTTACAATGATGGTCCAACCCACGGACCTTCTCCCCGAGCCTGGCGCTGCCGAAAGGTTCCTCGTGTCATCCCACTCTTCACGCCCTGCATCCCCGCGCGAGATCCAGCACCCGGCCCCCGAGGCCGTGGTGCAGCCGGGGCACGCCGACGGGACGGTGGACGCGTCGAGCGACACACCGCTCCGGATCGCTGCGGCGGCTGCCCGGCGATCCGTTGCGACGACCGAGCAGGTGGCAGCCGAGCCCGCGGCGAACGGGTCCGGCGGCCGGGGGACCCGTTCGCGGACCAAGAAGGCATCGCAGGACGCCGGCGACGTGCCGGTCACCGATGCACCGGCCGATGGCCCGGTGCCCGAGCAGGCGGAGGCATCCCTGAGCACCACGACGACCGGCACCAAGGCGAAGCAGCCCAGCGCCAGGAAGTCGGCAAAGGAGGCCAAGGCGGCGAAGGCCGCGGCCACCCCGACCGCCGTGATCGACGACGAGGACGAGGCGGACGACGTCGAGCCGGAGGACGTCAAGCCGGAGGAGCTCAAGGAGGTGGAGGTCGTCGACATCGTCGTCGACGACGTTGTCGTCGAGGAGGACTCGACCGGGGGCGTCGTGGCGGAGGTCGTCGAGGCCCCGGAGGAGGACGCCGAGGCCGAGGTCGTCGCCCCCGTCGAGGAGGAGGCCGAGGACACCGGCTTCACGTACTCCGACGCCGACGACGACGACGCCCCTGCCCAGCAGGTCGTCACCGCGGGCGCGACCGCCGACCCGGTCAAGGACTACCTCAAGCAGATCGGCAAGGTGGCGCTGCTCAACGCCGAACAAGAGGTCGAGCTGGCCAAGCGGATCGAGGCGGGGCTGTTCTCCGAGGAGAAGATGGCCTCGTCCGGCAAGCTCGAGCCCAAGCTGCGGCGTGAGCTGGAGTGGATCGCCTCCGACGGCCGCCGGGCCAAGAACCACCTGCTCGAGGCGAACCTGCGTCTGGTCGTCTCGCTCGCCAAGCGGTACACCGGCCGCGGCATGCTCTTCCTCGACCTGATCCAGGAGGGCAACCTCGGTCTGATCCGCGCGGTCGAGAAGTTCGACTACACCAAGGGCTACAAGTTCTCGACGTACGCGACATGGTGGATCCGTCAGGCGATCACCCGCGCGATGGCCGACCAGGCCCGCACCATCCGCATCCCGGTGCACATGGTCGAGGTGATCAACAAGCTGGCGCGGGTGCAGCGGCAGATGCTGCAGGACCTGGGTCGCGAGCCGACCCCGGAGGAGCTCGCCAAGGAGCTCGACATGACCCCCGAGAAGGTGGTCGAGGTCCAGAAGTACGGGCGGGAGCCCATCTCGCTGCACACCCCGCTGGGCGAGGACGGCGACAGCGAGTTCGGGGACCTGATCGAGGACTCCGAGGCGGTCGTGCCGGCTGACGCGGTGAGCTTCACGCTCCTGCAGGAGCAGCTGCACCAGGTGCTGGACACGCTCTCAGAGCGCGAGGCAGGCGTGGTGTCGATGCGGTTCGGTCTGACCGACGGCCAGCCGAAGACCCTTGACGAGATCGGCAAGGTCTACGGGGTGACCCGCGAGCGGATCCGGCAGATCGAGTCCAAGACGATGTCCAAGCTGCGCCACCCGAGCCGCTCACAGGTGCTGCGGGACTACCTCGACTGAGGGCGTCGGCGACGGCGGCGTCAGGCCCCGACGCCGGCGAGCACCGCGACCAGCCACGTCGCGGTCGCCAGCAGCGCCATGGTCAGCTCGATCAGCATCCCAAGGGCCGTGGCCCGGATGGCCAGCCATGCCGAGGCCCATGCGGCGGTCTTGTCGTGCAGGCGCCGGTACTCCATCGCGTAGAGCCCGGCCGGGAAGAACACGAAGAGGCCGATGACCGGAACGACGAAGAACCCGACCAGCCCGGCAAGACCCGCGACGACGAGCGTCGATCGCGGGACACCGGAGGTCGCGATCCGCCGACCGGGGACGACGTAGCTGCCGGCCCATCCGACGGCGAGCAGGAGGGCCACGGCAGCGAACACCGCCCAGGCGCCGCCCCCGGAGTCGAGGGCCCAGGCGCCGACAGCCGCAGCGATGATCAGCGAGCCCGGCAGCACCGGGAGGACGATGCCCACCAGCCCGACGAGAACGGCAAGGCCGACACCGAGGACGACGAGGTCCACCCGGTCACTCCCTTCGGCGGCGACACCGCGCCGGACATGCCAGGGTCCGGCCAGAATTCACCCGGCCGGACCCTCGATGGTGTCAGTTCAGCAGTGCGCTTGCTCCTCGTGCAACCGCTTGGTCTCGTCCTGGACGTGCAGAGCGACGTCGGAGTAGGCCGACGCGTGGCGGCGTGCGTGGTGAGCACAGAACAGCAGCTCACCGCGGGAAAGCACCACACGGACGTACGCCTGCGCGCCGCAGCGGTCGCAGCGGTCTGCGGCGGTCAGCGGGGTGGGTGTCGTCGTGGTCACGCCTCCATGTAACCACCCGCGGGCGGCGGCGGCTGCATCGGAAGTCCCGGGTTCGCTGACCGCGTAGCGCCCAGCCCTTGCAGTGCCCGGCACGCCTGACGGGTGTGGCCGGGCCCACCGCTTAGGCTCGGGGGGTGACGAGCACGTTGTCGGAGTCCAGCTACACCGCCCGCCACCTCTCGGTCCTGGAGGGCCTCGAGGCGGTGCGCAAGCGACCCGGCATGTACGTCGGCACCACCGACTCGCGCGGGCTCATGCACTGCATGTGGGAGATCATCGACAACTCCGTCGACGAGGCCCTCGGTGGTCACTGCGACCAGATCGACGTCGTGCTCCGAGCCGACTCCTCGGTCGAGGTGCGGGACAACGGGCGCGGCATCCCGGTGGACATCGAGCCGAAGACCGGCCTGACCGGCGTCGAGGTGGTCCTGACCAAGCTGCACGCCGGTGGCAAGTTCGGCGGCGGCTCCTACACGGCGACCGGCGGCCTGCACGGCGTCGGCGCGAGCGTGGTGAACGCACTCTCGGCGCGCCTGGACGTCGAGGTGGACCGCGGTGGGCGCACGTACCGCATGACGTTCCACCGGGGCGAGCCGGGCACGTTCAGCGACGGCGCCGAGCCCAGCCCTGAGGCGCCCTTCGCGCCGTTCGTCGAGGCGTCCGAGCTTGCGGTCGTCGGAAAGGTGCCGCGGGGCCGCAACGGGACCCGCGTGCGGTACTGGGCCGACCGCCAGATCTTCCCGGCCAGCGCCGCGTTCTCCTACGACGAGCTCGTCTCGCGGGTGCGCCAGACGACGTTCCTGGTCCCCGGCCTGCGGATCACCGTGCGCGACGAGCGGCGGATGCCGGGCACGCCCGGCGAGGAGGGACCGTACGAGGAGAGCTTCATCCACCACGGTGGGACCGTCGACTTCGCGAACTTCCTTGCGCCGGACGCCCGGCTCACGGACACCTGGCGGCTGACCGGCTCGGGCACGTTCACCGAGACCGTCCCCATGCTGGACGACCGCGGCCACCTCACTTCCCAGGCGGTCGAGCGCACCTGCGAGGTCGACGTTGCCCTGCGCTGGGGCACCGGCTACGAGACCGAGGTTCGCAGCTACGTCAACATCATCGCCACGCCAAAGGGCGGAACACACCTCGCCGGGTTCGAGCAGGCCCTGGTCAAGACGATCCGCAAGCAGATCGAGACCAACGCCCGTCGGCTGAAGGTCTCCAACAGGGACGCCGCCGACCGGGTCGAGAAGGACGACATCATGGCCGGCCTGACCGCGGTCCTGACCGTTCGTCTGGCCGAGCCGCAGTTCGAGGGCCAGACCAAGGAGGTGCTGGGCACCGGTCCGGTGCGAGGCATCGTGGCCAAGGTCGTGGAGACCGAGCTGACCGCACAGCTGACGTCCACCAAGCGCGACCACCGCACGCAGGCGTCTCTGCTGCTGGACAAGATGGTCGCCGAGATGCGGGCGCGGATGTCCGCGCGCAAGCAGAAGGAGATCTCGCGCCGCAAGAACGCGCTGGAGACCTCAGCCCTGCCGGCCAAGCTCGCGGACTGCCGCAGCGACGACGTCGACCGGAGCGAGCTGTTCATCGTGGAGGGCGACAGCGCCCTTGGCACCGCCAAGCTCGCCCGGAGCTCGGACTTCCAGGCCCTGCTGCCGATCCGCGGCAAGATCCTGAACGTCCAGAAGGCCTCGGTGTCGGACATGCTGCGCAATGCCGAGTGCGCGGCGATCATCCAGGTGATCGGTGCCGGTTCCGGGCGCAGCTTCGACATCGACGCGGCGCGCTACGGCAAGATCGTGCTGATGACCGACGCCGACGTCGACGGCGCACACATCCGGACCCTGCTGCTCACGCTCTTCTTCCGGTACATGCGACCGCTCGTCGACGAGGGCCGGGTCTACGCCGCCGTGCCGCCCCTGCACCGGGTGGAGGTGCTCGGCGGAGGGGGCAAGAAGAACGAGTACGTGTACACGTACTCCGAGGCGGACCTGGCCTCGACGCTGCGTCGGTTGGAGAAGGCCGGACGCCGGTACAAGGACGACATCCAGCGGTACAAGGGCCTCGGTGAGATGGATGCCGACCAGCTGGCCGAGACCACGATGGACCCCCGCCACCGCACACTGCGCCGGGTCACGGCGAACGACGCGGCCGCGGCCGAGGCGGTGTTCGAGCTGCTGATGGGCTCGGAGGTCGCTCCGCGCCGGGACTTCATCGTCGCCGGAGCCGCCGAGCTGGACCGGACGCGCATCGACGCGTGACGCCGGTCGCTAGGTTGGTCCCCGTGAGCACGAGGGAGCCGATCGCAGTCAGGGCGGATCCGCCCGCGGTGATCGACGTCCCGCCCGCCCACCTCGAGCTGATCTGGCGTCCGCTGCAGCTTCGGGACGCGACGCCGTTGCACGGACTCCTCCAGGCGATCGAGACCGCCGATGGGGCCCGCGAGCGGCAGTCGTACGAGGAGGTCGTCGAGCTGCTCACGGGCCCGCTCGTCGACCTCGGCTCCGACAGCCTGGGCGGGTTCGACGACGCCGGGACCATCCGCGCGTATGCGCTCGTCGAGGTCCGACCGGGGGAGAAGGTGCTCCGGGCGCTGCTGCGCGGCGGGGTGCACCCCCGGTGGCGTGGGCGGGGCATCGGGCGGGCCGTGCTCTCCTGGATGGAGGGACGCGGCAGGCAGCGGCTCGCGGCGTCCGGCACGGAGCTGCCCGCCCGCCTGGCCGTGATGGTGGAGGAGGGGGCGCGCGACCAGCGGCGGCTCTACGCCGCCGGCGGCTTCAGCCCCATCCGCTGGTACACCTCCATGCGCCGCGACCTCTCGGCGCCGATGCCGCAGACGCCCCTGCCGGAGGGCCTGCAGATCGCCCCCTGGCACGACGGGCTCGACGAGACGGTCCGGTTGGCGCACAACGAGGCCTTCGCGGACCACTGGGGCTCCGAGCCGTTCTCGGCGGAGGTCTGGGCGCACCAGGACGCCCACTTCACGCCTGGCTGGAGCTTCGTCGCCCTTGACGTGTCGGGAGCAGAGCCGGAGGTCGCCGGGTACCTGCTCTCCGGGCGGTACCCGCAGGACTGGGCGGCGCTCGGCTACACCTGCGGGTACGCCGACGTCGTGGGTGTGCGTCCCGCCTGGCGCAGGCAGGGGGTGGCCGCGGCACTCCTGGTCACGGCCATGGCTGCCTACCGGGCCGCCGACATGGAGTACGCCTGCCTGCGGGTGGACACCGGCAACCCCACCGGCGCACTGGACCTGTACGAGCGCCTCGGTTACCAGGCGACGCACGGGTACGTGATGTACAGCGTGGAGATCTGACTCAGCCGATCGTGTGCACGGGCGCCGGCAGCTGCCGACCCGACATGTCGCGTCGTTGGTCGACGTCCGGTAGGTCGATCGCCTGGCCGGCCGACCCGCTCGCCCGTGCCGGGGCCGGGCCCACCCACCCGAGGATGAGCGAGTCCTCGCCGCGCAGGAACCGGTGCGCGCGCACACCGCCGGTGGCTCGGCCCTTGCCGGGGAAGACCTCGAACGGTGAGACCTTCGCCGTCCCCGCCTGGGTGCCCGGCAAGGCATCGCTCGCGCCGGCGACGGTGACCACGAGGGCATCCGACTGCTGTCCGGACGGCACAGCGCCGAAGAACACCGCCCGTTGGTCGCCTACGAGCTTCACGCCGGCCATCCCACCGGCCGGACGCCCCTGGGGGCGGACGGCCGAGGCCGGGAAGTGCAGCAGCTGGGCGTCGCTGGTGAGGAACACGAGACTGTCGTCCTCGGCGACGGTCGCGGCTCCGACCACCTCGTCGTCGTCCCGCAGGCCGATCACCTCCCAGGCGTCCCGGCTGGGTGGGCCCTCGGGAGCCACCCGCTTGACCACACCGGCGGCCGTGCCGAGGGCGAGGGTCGGCGCGTCCGCAGCAAGGGAGGCCAGCGCCAGCACGCGTTCGCCCGGGCCAAGGCCGAGCACCTCGGTGAGCGGCGCACCGCCGGACATCGAGGGGGGGCCGTCGGTCGGCGGGATACCTGGCAGGTCAAGGACGGGCAGGCGCAGCACCCGTCCGCGTGAGGTGACGGCTCCGACGTCGCCCCGGGTGGTCGTCGCGACGGCGGACACCACGACGTCGTGCGCGGACCGGCGTCCGGCACGGGCCGGTGCTGAGCCATCTGCCGTTCGGGCGAGCAGGCCGGTGCCGGAGAGCAGCGCCCAGCACGGGCTGTCGATGATCTCCAGCGGTGCCGACGTCGTGGTGGCTGCACTGCCGACAGCTGCGCCGGCCGACTCCAGCAGGATGGTCCGCCGGGGGGTGCCGAAGGTGCGCGCGACCTCAGCCATCTCCTCGCTGACAACGGCCCGCAGCTGTGACTCCGACGCAAGGACCTCCTCCAGCTCGGCGATCTGCTTGCGGAGCTCCTCGGCCTCGCGCTCCAGCTCGATCCGGGAGAACTTGGTCAGCCGCCGCAGGCGCAGCTCGAGGATGTAGTCGGCCTGCGCCTGGGACAGGTCGAAGACCCCGATCAGCCGGTCGCGGGCGATCTCGGCGGTGTCGGAGGACCGGATCACCTGGATCACCTCGTCGATGTCGACGATCGCGACCAGCAGGCCGTCCACCAGGTGCAGGCGCTCGCGACGGCGGGTGAGCCGGTGCGTCGACCGCCGCCGGACGACAGTGAGCCGGTGGTCGACCCATACCTCGAGCAGCTCGCGCAGCCCGAGCGTGCGGGGCTGGCCGTCCACGAGCGCGACGTGGTTCATCCCGAAGGAGTCCTCCATCGGGGTGTGCCGGTACAGCTGCTCCAGGACCGCCTCCGGGTTGAACCCGGACCGGATCTCGACCACCAGCCGGAGCCCGTGCGAGCGGTCGGTCAGGTCGACGACGTTGCTGATGCCGGACAGCTTCTTGGTCTTCACTCCCTCGCTGATCTTCTCGATCACCTTCTCCGGACCCACCAGGTAGGGCAGCTCGGTGACCACGATGCCCTTGCGCTTGGCCGTGATGTTCTCGATCCGGGCCGTCGCCCGGGTGCGGAACGCCCCCCGGCCGGTCCGGTACGCCTCCCGGACCCCCTCGAGCCCGACGATCTTGCCGCCGGCCGGCAGGTCCGGGCCGGGCACGAACCGCATCAGCTCCTCGAGCGTCGCGTCCGGGTGGGCGACCAGGTGGCGGGCCGCCGCGACGACCTCCACGAGGTTGTGCGGGGCCATGTTGGTGGCCATCCCGACGGCGATCCCCGACGCCCCGTTGACCAGCAGGTTGGGCACCGCCGCGGGCAGCACTCCCGGCTGGGTCAGCTTGTAGCGGGCCGCGGCCGGCCCGTCGTCCAGCGAGCCGAAGTTTCCGTGGCCGTCCACCAGCGGCAGCCGCAGCGAGAACGGTTGCGCCATCCGGACCAGCGCGTCGTAGATCGCGGTGTCCCCGTGCGGGTGCAGCTTGCCCATCACCTCGCCGACGACCCGCGCCGACTTCACGTGGCTCCGGTCGGGGCGCAGGCCCATGTCGGCCATCTGGTACAGGATCCGCCGCTGCACCGGCTTGAGGCCGTCCCGGGCGTCCGGGAGCGCACGCGCGTAGATGACCGAGTACGCGTACTCCAGGAACGAGCCCTGCATCTCGGTCGCGACGTCGACGTCGACGATGGTCTCCTCGACCGGCATGGGGTCGGGGGAACCTGACGGGCGGCGTGCCATCGGTACGCAGATCTCCTCGGGTGGGGCTGTGGGCGCTCCATTGTCCCTCGCGGCCTCGGGG
>Ga0209539_1002314_pt1 | contig 10035 bp, 6 predicted proteins | sample BarGraNGADG00312_2_FD_184499 | JGI IMG/M metagenome (GOLD analysis project Ga0209539, IMG submission 184499) | Arctic peat soil microbial communities from Barrow, Alaska - Barrow Graham LP Ref core NGADG0011-312 (SPAdes) (version 2) | ecosystem: Environmental > Terrestrial > Soil > Wetlands >... | reverse complement strand
TCACCATTGATATTCAATGTGTTAAGGTAAGAATATTATATTCTCGTATTCTTCTGGATCAGAAGAGTTCAGGTTCGAAACCTGACGGGACAACATGATTATCAACCACTTACGATATTTTTTGTAAGTGGTTTTTTAATTCTTGCCAGGTTCTTGCTAGGTTTTCTATGAATTCTAAGGTTATTGACTCAGAAATGAAAGATGGTCGGTGGTAATTAACACCGTACTTTATTAAACCGTATAAACGCATTTAGTTTAAAAACTCCAATTTTGATTGGATCGAATTATAGAGAAGCCGACAGAAGGGCTGGGAAACATGAAGAACACAGGCAGATCATCAGCAGAGAGTTAAGAAAAGAGAGGACAATACGAATGGAAGGTAGCTTTGGAACAGAAAAGGAACATTATGGACGTCAGAATATTAAAGCCAGGACTGAAAAGAATGAAATACTTTGGATCTTCTTCGGGGTTCACAAAGCAAATGCTGTTCGGATAGCAAAACGCTTATCTGTCTCAAGGGTTGAACTAATGGCATCTTAATCATTGTAAATGATGGACAACAAAAACATCATTGGGATTATTTTGCCTTGGAATTAAGCTTTTGTATAAAATCAGACCAAAAACCCACCTGAGATATCGCTAAAATGAAAAAATGAGTAAAACTCAATCTTCTGAATCTTACTCTCTTTTAGAATTTTACCCTACTTCTAAAAATCCCTATCCAGAATGTTTTAGACAATAAATACAACGGCTTATTCTATCTTATTGTTTTATTATTTTGTTAAATTCAATTGTCTTTCCTGTATTAAGTTTTATCAAATAAATTCCTGGAGAAAAAGTCGAAGTTTGAACAATCGCTTTATCTAATAATTTCCCACTAAGAACAATTTGTCCGACTGAATTTAATATGTCAAATCCAATTTCTTTATTATTACCTGAACACACTATTGTCAAAATATCAGATACCGGATTTGGATAAACATCTATTTTTTTCTTGTTATCCGGAAGCTCAGAATTAGAAGTTAAAATAGATATTTCAAAACTCTGTACAGCTGCAAAAGATCCTCCAGCATAACTATTATCAATTGACTGGACGGTCCAGTAATATTTATTTGGAGGAAGGTTTTTCAATTTATGCTGCAACGACAGACCGGCATTTCCTGGCTCAACAATCATCCGCTTGCCTGTCTGCAGATTGGACATTGGCGACAGGACATCTGTTCCGCCCGGAGTGGTACCGACACATAAATTGTAGGTCAGCCCTTCATCAGGCGTTTTGTTATCATGGGCGATGAGCCAGGAAAGGGTTACGCTGCTTCCATCTACAAATGCGTTTAAACCTGAAGGTGCTGAGGGTGGAGTGTTTGTTACACTACTTTCGTTACTCACAAGGTTCCCCAGCCCTTTCATATTCGAGGCTTCACCAATAAGCATCATGTCAAGATCGCTGTCGTTGTCATAATCCGACCAGCTTACTGAACCAATACCGATACCCGGAAAGATGGAATTGAAATAAGCTTCTTCAAATGTGCCTCCGTTGTTGATATACAGCTTAGTCAGAGGAGAGGCTCCGGCAGAAAGACTCTCCTGCCCTGTAATTACAAGGTCAAGATCGCCGTCATTGTCATAATCGCCCCATTTCATGGAAACATTGTGAACCCCTGTCAGTAACGCAACTATGTCAGTGTAACTTCCGTTATCATTCCTGTATATCTTTGCAACGAGCCCTGACTGATCCTGGCCGGAAATTGCAAGGTCCAGGTCGCCGTCACTGTCATAATCACCGAGAGCAATATCTGGAAAAGAAGCAACCTGCACCAGAGCGACATTTGCATCGGAAAAACTTCCGTTAGAGTTAAGGTAAACCTTTGTAAAAGGACTATCACCGCTTGAACTGCCGCTTACCTGGTTTACATTGCTTGCACCTGTAACAAAAATGTCCGGATCACCGTCACGGTCATAGTCCCCCCAGACAGCTTTTCCGAAACATACACCCCTTAGCCCCAGATTAATGTTCTCGAAAGATCCGTTGTTGTTCCTGTAGAGATGTAAAAGCGCAACGTCGCCCATGTAATTGACATCGGCGAATGATTGAATAAGGATATCCTGATCACCGTCATTATCATAATCTGCAAACTCTGCCGATTGCAGGCTGACCAGTTTGTCGTCAATGGTAATTTTAGATGTAAAGTGTCCTCCGTCATTGATATAAATATACGCAACGTTCCCAGCCCCGATAAAAGCGTCAAGATCATCGTCGTTGTCGATGTCGGTCCACTTCACGACGATAGTTGATGTTGTTGTTAGCTGTTCTATTCCTGCATCAGTTTGGATCAGGTTTCCGTTATCATTTCTGAACAATGCAATTTTCATTGCATAATTATCATCCATTCCTGAGACCAGCAGATCAAGGTCTCCGTCACCATCATAATCGCCCCAAACTGAATCGCTGTATTTCAGCGGAGCGATATTCGACTCCTGATTCACAAAGGGAGCAAGCGCAACCAGCAGTCCATAGAATCCTGTGGTCCCCGAAACCCGGAGATAATAAGTTCCCGTCTGAGGGGCTTTCCAGACCATCGACGGCGGATAGGATGCATTCTGCAAATAAGTTATACCGTCAGTACCCAGCAATGAGAGGGTAGGCGAATCTAAAACATCACCCAATTTCAGAGACAGATAATAGGATTTGCCCGACACGGCATTAAAACGTGCATAATCGATGTCGGATATGGTGTGAAGCGTGTGTTGCTGAACAGTTCCGTCGGTAGTTATAGTAACAGCCTGACCGGGATTGTTATCTGGTTCAAACAGATCCGCCGTAAGAGCCGTGGCTTCAAAATTCAATCCTGTTACTTTTGTATCTGCAACTGTAACATAAAACGAACCCGAACTTTTGCCTGAAGGTTTAATAAGATAACCTGCCTGGTCAGCCCTGATATTATAGTCATCATAATAAAGATTCAGAGAAAAAGTACCATCGGTTGAAGTTGTTGTTGAAAGATTTGTACCGTCGCCCCTGAAAGCCCTTATTGCAACATTCGCAAGACCTGAACCGGAGGAAGTCACTTTTCCTGTGGCAGTACTCATCAGAAGGTCGCCGGCACCAAGCTTAACCTCAGCCCTGGCTCTGATCAGATTGCTTACAAGGGTGCCGAAAGTTTGTGTACTTGTCGGGCAATAGCTCATAATTGTTCCCTCCTGAGGTATGATCTCTTTTATATCGCAATCGCCCTCAACAGTTGCACACTTATCTATTGGGGCCAGTGTCCAGCCGGGGCCTGCCGGCCATGAACAGTTGTGTGTATGGGGAGATCCAAATACATGGCCAAGTTCGTGCGCTACAGTAATAACGTTTTCTCCCGATATGGCGTAGGCTGACTGAATATTGCCCAAAGCATCAAGGGAGGACAATCCCCCTGCCAAACGGGCGAGATCCTTTATTACAAGAATAGCGACATCCCTGTCAACACTTTGCATATTGGCGTTCCAGTAATTTTGAAATTCCGGAAATAATGAGAAGCCAATTTGCGTATAAGGATCATCGGGAGTTGTCCAGACTCTTGTATAAACTACCTCAAGCCCGACATTCACCTGCTGTTCATAGATCTGGGAAACTGAAGCAGCAATGGATAGAAGCCAGGAGGTGGTCAGATTAATGTCATTTCCAAAGCCAACATATGTTTCATAATCGGTTTCAAGGGCAACCTTCGCTGTTAACCTGGTATCACCCGCCTTTCTGGCTATATAACTGTCTAACGAAGCCATAAGTTTTTTTATCTCAGGTGGCAGTGACCCTGTATTTAAACCGCAGCGGATTCCATTCTGGTCCTGACCGGTTATCTCGCGGATAGAGTGTTCCCTGTTTCCTGTATTCTGAGCCGTTGATTGCACAGGTTGAATCAGATAAGTTCTGTTACTTAATCTTATCCAACCAATTGTTCCAGTCTTAGAAAAACTTAAGTTAATCCAATCACCATCATTAATCTTTCCCTTATAATTTACAAATGGGAAATCAATAATTTTATCTCCATCCTTTGTGCCCGTTGTAAATTTAACTTCATGTGCCAGTAAATCAAAGATTTCCAGTGAAATCAGCATAGGGGCGGAGTACCTTTCATCAGGTAGTATATCGCCAAGTTCCAAGGTTATCTGTTTTGGACGATTTTGAAGTACTGATTCAGAACCAGAAACCTGTAGTATACTATTACTGGGTATTATTTGCCCTTCATCTGCAGGGGAGACGATTTCTGACCTCGCAGTTTTAACAGGATTAATACTTACAATGTATTCTTGAGAAAGAGCAAAATTCGATATCAGAAAAGACAAGATCAAGATTAAGACTGATTTTTGCCACTTATAATGAGGTAACTTCATCAGGGTATTCATCACATTTAGAGTTATGTTTTGACTATACCAAAGCTAACAAAATGGCAATCATAATCCGTCACTCGGTTAGAGAATAAACTTCAAAAAGGTTATTTTTATAAATTTATTCTCAAAATAAATACAAACCTGTGTATTATTGTCAAACAGGTTCTTATTTCTATTATTAGTGGTGGAGTGAATTTAGCCTCCTTCATATTGGTTTAATCATCTTTAGATAACTTGACGACATCTCAATTTAGTCCGGTGACTATTCAAGTTTAAACAAGACGATAGTACTCAATATTAGAGGATTTTATAATAATCGACAATCCTACTATATAAACCTTGCTAGGTTTCCTGCCAGGTTTTGGGGATAGCAGGTATTAAATAATGGAAATATAATGATTTTGTCTTTATAATTCACCATTGATATTCAATGTGTTAGGTCGAGAATATTATATTCTCGTATTCTTCTGGATCAGAAGGCCACCCCTGCAGTCACGCTTCTCCCTATGTGTGTTAGACACTGGATTTTAACTCCTATTTAGAAAAGACACCAGTCTTAACCACATATTATAGTTGTGACTTCGTTTCTAAGTTTTAAGCGCAGCTGCCATTTTTTTTAGTTTTTCTGAAATTTTGTCGGGTGGCAAAATGAAATCAACACTGCCAGAAGCCTGAGCACTGAGAGACATGTGAGCCACTTCGGCAGACATGTCCTGAACAAAGGTTGTTCCACCCTTTGCCTTGATGTGCTTGCATCCCTCAGTACCGTCGCCATCATACCCCGAGAGGATAACGGCAATCGCACGCGCCCCTATAGCCTCTGATAAAGAAATCAGAAAATAATCTATCTGCTTGTTCCTCATAGTGCGAGGGGTGACGACTTTGAAGGTAAAGTGCTCAATTAGAAGATCTGCGTCCGGAGGAATCACATAAACGTGATTTGCCCGGATCGACATCGCCGAGGAAGCCACCATTACCGGCATTTTCGTGTGACTCGACAAAATTTCAGCTAACTGACTATTGGCGGTGGGCATAAGATGAGAAACAATGATAAAGGCCATACCCGTATTAGACGGCAGAGCGTCCAAGAGCGCCATATAGGCGTTAAGACTGCCAGCTGATCCGCCAATGCCGACAATGAAGTTAGGTTGTAATGTTCTACGTCTCATTATTTCCGTCAAATATTTTTATATTTTTTTGATTAGTTTTGGTTTCTCAGTAATACTTTTACCACCCTTCTTTTCTTGACTTGGGCTTGCAGGAGCATCATCATCCATTATTAATAAGGTTATTCCATTATCACTCAAAATCAATTTGTGGACGTCACTAGAGTGTTTTGTGCCACGAGACTTAACAATGTAAAGTCCACGAACGCGTCTTTTACCGCTATTGTCTTCTAGTTCTCTAACTACGATCCAGGTGTCAATTAAAGACGATACGCCGATTTCGCCACTATTGTCATTTTCTTTGGTTGAAGAAACAAGACTTGTAAAAAAGCCGGTTATGCCCTTGGATTTTAAAGCATCAATCAAGCGAGTAAGCATTGATCGAATTTCAAGTTGGTTCCCCTGCCCAAGGAGGCTTGTCAGTGGGTCAATGACAACAGCTTTTGGTTTGAAATCTGCAATGATCTTATATAAATCTAGTAAATGCATCTCTAAACCAAAAAATGAGGGTCGAATAGACACAATTTTTAAGAGTCCTTTTTTCATCAATGGTTCAAAATCAAAACCGATAGAACTCATGTTTTGAATGAGTTGCCCTGCAGATTCTTCATAAGACAAGAACAAACACCGTTCTCCACGTTTACAGCTTTCTACCGCGAATGCAGCCGCGACGCTTGTTTTTCCCGTGCCAGCCGTACCTGAAGTAAGTATCGTGCTGCCTCTGGTATAACCTACACCATTGAACATTTTATCCAATGTCGGGATCCCTGTCGAAACTTTCTCATTTGTACCAGGGTGATCGAGTCCTGCAGAAGTAATAGGAATTACGGAAAGTCCATCTTTATCAATTACGAAGGGATATTCGTTTGTTCCATGATTTGAACCTCGATATTTAATTACACGAACTCTGCGGGTGGAAATTTGGTCCACAACTCTGTTATCCAGGAGAATTATGCAATCGGAAATATACTCCTCCATGCCTTGACGAGTGTAAGAGCTTTGTACCAGCTCGCCCGTAACGATTGTCGTTACTTGTTTTTCCTTAAGCCATCGAAAAAGTCTTTTTATCTCTAAACGAAGAATTCCATCATCTGCGAGGCCTGCAAAGAGAGAATCTATAGAATCTATAACAACACGTTTGGCGCCAATGGAATCAATAGCCAATTCCAAACGAACGAATAGTCCTTCAAGATTAAATTCGCCTTTTTCCTGGATATCTCTGCGCTCCAAAAGAACATAATCAAGCAGAATCTTTTTTTGCGAAACAAGCCCTTGTAAATCCAGGTTGAGAGAAGCCACGTTTTTATAAAGTTCATCTTCTGTCTCTTCAAATGACATGAAGATGCCTGGCTCGTTGTAATTGATCACACCATTAATTAAAAAATCAATGCCAAAAAGGGTTTTCCCGGAGCCAGTACTCCCACAAATTAAACTGATTCTATTTTTCGGGAGCCCACCTTCTGTAATCTCGTCAAAGCCTTTGATACCAGTGGGGCATTTGTGTAATTTATTGCGCCTAGGTGTAAATTTTTTCTCGGTAGTTTTAGGCATAATTTCATACTTATAATAAACCTCCATTAATATTGACGCTAAGTTACCCTTTTTATCTCAGCCTTTTACAGCCAGTCTTAATATGTTTACTGGAGTTTCCTCAAAAATTTTCCGTTTATGACAGATTGAAAGGCCTCCTTCCTTTCAACCAAAAATCTCATTCAAGTGGAAAACTGGTGATATTGACCACCCAAGCAGGAGTTAAATGATTGTTGTTAAAAATGTATGTAAAGTGTAATCTGACCGGATTTTGAAGTGGTCAAAGAAGGGCGGACTTTACAATTCGCACCCTTTCGGATAGTCTGCATCTTTTTGCTTGAGAGGTAAAGAAGTAAATAGTGTTGTCCGTCTGTTTATTTAGCATGAATGATGTAAAAAGTTTAAAAGTTTTATAACATTTTTATGGTCAAATTACGCACCTTTACTTCTTATTGTGCGAATAGTAATATTACAAAACCAATCTAAGCAGATTTTACACTTATGAGGTCGAGTTGAAAAAGCATTATTACAAAAAGTTAAAAATATGTGGTGGCAGTATCTATTGGTTTTTATCGGAGCCTTATTGTTTGATGTAGTACCGTTTCCCTTTCCTCCCGCTTTTACCATCATGGTTTTTTTACAGATTATGTTCGGATTGAACATTTGGGTGGTTATTGTAGTTGGAGTTGCGGGTTCCATTTTGGGAAGGTATATCCTTACTTTATATATCCCGCTTCTGGCTGGAAGAATTTTTAAACGATCAAAGAATGAAGACGTTCAGTTTCTTGGCAAAAAAATGAAAGAGAAGGGATGGAGAAGCCAGATAGTAATAATTGCTTACTCTTTATTGCCCCTTCCCACGACCCCACTATTCCTGGCTGCGGGTATGGCGAAAATAAAAGCTTTGTATATTATTCCAGCGTTTTTCATAGGTAAATTTACAAGTGATACAATTGCTGTGCATTTAGGCAAATATGCCGCAGAGCATGTCAAAAACATAATAGAAGAAGCATTATCCTGGAAGTCAATTACAAGTCTGGTTGTGGGGTTACTTCTTCTCGGGGCTCTTTTATTTGTTGACTGGCGTTCGCTAATCCAAAAGAGAAAATTTCAGTTGAAATTTAAGATATGGAAGTGAAGGAAGGGGCGTTTAAGGTCTTTGATGGTCAGAGATTATAGACTACTGAGGCGGTACATTCTTTTCCCAACGAGACAGGGTAGAAACGCAATGAGAAATCAACCAATACTGGAAAAGCCAGTGCCCTTGACCACCCCACGCCGGATCAAATTAACCAACTCAGACTGTTGTTAAGTGCTTGTTTTTTAATTTAATACGATAATCTCATTTTAACTGGCCAAATGTGGTCAAGACGTTCGGCTTTTCACATACTATATTATTGTATAAAGAATCTTATAAATATTAATGTCATCTTATTGATTCTAATATTACTCTATTCTCCTCCACTCTTTAAATACATTTTTCTTGAAAATTTGTTGATAAACAAGACTATAAGCTCCTTGTAGAAATAGTATTATATACCCAAATCTCCTATATCTTCTTGGAGACTCATAAACCATAAGTTTCGAAAAGAAATGAAGCTTTCCAATTTTACGAAGTTTCCTGAAGAAATCAGAATCCTCTTCATGGACTATATTCACATTATAACCGTTAACTTCTCTGAATGAACTCCCTCTTACAATCTGGCACTGGCCTCCACATAGAGGATTCTTTGTCATAAAGCTTAAACGAACAATATTATTAAAAAGGGAATGAAATATTTTATCTTTCCAATTAGTTTCATCAGGGAAAATGTTCAACCTGGGCGCTCCTCCAATAATTTTCGGATTTTTAAATACTGAAAATACTTCGGTTAAGAATATTTTTGGATCCTTCATTACTGTGTCAGCGTCACAAAAAATAAATATCTCTCCTGAAGCAAGACCAGCACCGGTGTTCCTGCCATTTGCTATTGTTTTTGGAGCATCCTTATTGTCTCTGATTATAATTGCCCCCATCTCCTCTGCTATTTCTCTTGTTTTGTCTGTACTATTGCCATCTGCAACAATAATTTCATAATTGTAGTTTTTGTCAAGTTTTTTAATATTATCAATTAGAATTGCTATTCGTTTCTCTTCATTTAATGCCGGAATAATAAAAGATACTTTTGGTTCCATAATTATCTATTACTGAACGAATATATTTCAAAAAAAAGTGATGCGCTTATAAAGTCCCTCTAAGAAGTTGTTATTTGGTTTTTGCTGAACTCCAGAAAACATCAGTAAAGATATGCTATCTTTGATCTTATCAGATTACCTGATAACATACTCAATCTATGAAAATTCTTCATGTAGCTGATACTTCCATTTATAATTATGATGGTATAGCCAGCTATATTAATGAATTATTAGAATGTGCCGATAAAGATGGAGCACAATTATTGGTGCTTTCTGCGGTACCAATAAATCCTAAAAATCTCAGAACTGTCAATCATAAGGCTAAAGTTAAGGAATTTAGATATCTGAAGTTTATTAGCTCTGATAAATTTATTCTCTCTTTGCCAGGGGGGATGAAAAAAGCCTTGAATGAGTTTGAACCCGATATTGTATGGATACATACTATTGGGCTCCTTGGAATGAAAGCTGCCCGGATATCTAAAAATAAGTATCCTGTAATTTACACCAAGCACTGTTTCGATGGCGATTTATGGTGCTCCCATCTTAAAATCCCGTTAGGGTTTCAATGGTTTTTTAAACTAGTTGCTATTTTTGTTGAGAGGATAGTGTTAAAAGATTCTGATGTTGCTTTTTACCATTTTGATAATACTGAAAAGATATCTGGTAACAAATTTTTCAGTAAATTTAAATATATGCCTCCACCCTTAAACGAAAGATTTTTAAATGAAAAATCATACAGAAATGGAAATCAAAATAATAAAATCATAACCATTGGTTACTGTGGCAGGCT
>Ga0209539_1002310_pt1 | contig 10044 bp, 6 predicted proteins | sample BarGraNGADG00312_2_FD_184499 | JGI IMG/M metagenome (GOLD analysis project Ga0209539, IMG submission 184499) | Arctic peat soil microbial communities from Barrow, Alaska - Barrow Graham LP Ref core NGADG0011-312 (SPAdes) (version 2) | ecosystem: Environmental > Terrestrial > Soil > Wetlands >... | reverse complement strand
AGGGAATAACCTATCAGTTATTCAAAATACGAGTGTGCTGAAAGTAACCAAGGAAATCCTGCCCAATGAGAAGGCGCCTTGCCCCGATTGCCCGCAGGTAAAGATTACTTTGGAGACCCCACCTAAACCCTGCAATTTGGATATCGTGTTTGCAATAGACAAATCTGGAAGTATGAGAGATAAGGATTCGAGGACTAACGATACTAACTATGTCGTTATGGCGAAAGCTATACGCACCGCACTAAATCGGCTAGGAAATGCAAATGTAGCCATCGTAAGTTGGGATGATGATAGCAGTCCGGATAAAGCAGATACCGACACCACGCTCAATCCCCAGTGGATCAATGCGGGCCGGCCTGAGATAGCGAGGACGCTACAGAAATGGGGTCCTGGTACCTGTAAGGAGACAGATCAAACGATTTTCTCGGAAGGTATTGATAATGCACAGAAAGTTATGACATCCAGAGTTGCGGCTGATAAAGATAACCCGCTTAGATGCGATACAAAGAGATTTATAATATATATCGCTAGCTCTAGTGAGTTTAGGGATAGCCCTGCGAGTTCCCCCCACAAGCTAGATACGCTATTGTCGAGCATATCAAGTAATAGTATGCTGTATGATAGTGGATTCGAGGGTATATTCACGTTCTATGTAGGAGACATTATTAGATATCCTTCGGAGTTAGACAATCTTACATACATAACTCAAACCACTATGAAACCGCTTGGTCTCGCTGAAACTCCAGCCCCGCTTAGTGCTGATAATCTGCTGGAAAAGATAAATAGTAGAATGGAATGCGATCAAGGTCCTTGGATCAACAATGTCACACTGACAGATACACTATACCCGTATTTGAAGTTCAACAGCGCAAATCCAAGTCCATCAGCTGTGAAACCGAACAACGACGGGTCAACAACGCTCGAGTGGAATTTAAGAAAACTAAATTCAGAAGCTAACTGGACCGCCACTATCAATACCTCGATACAAATGAAGCTACCCGTAGACGTTACTAAGGACAGATCAGGATTCGGCGGCGATATCAGTCCTGAAACGCCTTATTCAAGGGTAGAATTCGATTGGCCTGCTATAGATTGTGCCATAGATTCTAGAAGACACTATGAAATGCCACTAGTAGAGGGCAAGCTCTGGGTGACCTGTGGTGCACCCTGTCAGGTTGTAAAGACGGTGGTGGAGCCTGCATCGTCGGTAAATGCGTCTACGGCTGAGACAGAAGCCCAAACCACTGCCCCCGAGAAGAAACAGCCAGGATTCGAGGCTGCAGCAGCAATAGGAGGGCTAATGTTATTGGCGTATCTGCGGAGAAAGAATTGAGGAGGATTTACCTTCTCTATCACATCGGGAGCGCGGAGGGTCAGGAATATCCCCGACCTCCAGGTCGGGGGTTGAAGTGAACCCTCGCCCGGTTCTTATATTTTCTTAGATTTGATCAAAGGACTCTCTGGGAACCGAAAACAGAGTTACGATAATTCTGATCAAAGGGATCAGCTTCAGAGCGAACGGACTTTTGGCCCGTTTTTGGTATCAATCCCTGCTCCGCCAGTATCTCTCTAACCCGCTCGTCAATTATCATGGAGATTTCATCTTTGCCCGGAATGTTGTCAAACTTTTCTTTATCTCCAGGCTCTTTGTCCTCTTTTTGGTATATCCTCATAGGGTGAAGGAAGAAGGGCTTCTCACCATTCTGTAATCTTCTTTCGGCGTCCCGCAATTCGTTAACAAAGCCTCCGGTTTTGCCCAAATTGTCCCGTGTGGATCCGTTTTTCCCAAAATAGAAATTATCAAGAGCTTGCTGCGCTCTTTCAGTAAGCTTTACAGATTCATCTTTCCCGCTATCGAGGTTCTTTCGGCTATCCTTGCCTTCATAAAACAGATCCTCTACATTTTCATCCATATACTGCAGAGCCATAGAGATAACCTCACAGAACCTATTCTCCAGGGTCCCCTGCCTCGTGTAAGCCTGAGCATCTCCCCCATAAGGATTTCGAAGCATGATCAGTATCTCATCATCCACTTCGCCCATCTTTCGCAGCACCCATATTTTATCCTCATCTATTCCAATCTGGGCAGATAGAGCTTGCCTGATCTTATCTGAGTCGATAAACCCTCTGCAGAAGACCACTGCAAAGTCCGCGTCCTCAGGCGTGCAGCCAAAGAGCTTACCTTCTGCCAGTGCTTTTTTGACCAGTCCCTCCTCAGGGTTCTTGCAGCGGGGCAGGGTTGCATAGAGAGGTACGAATATAGGCGGCCTGAGAAGACCCTGGGTGAAGTTATGAGCAATCGCCTGGCTGGGCGGAGTCTCTCCTGGATAGTTGCGACCCAGGATCATGGGTCGCATCATTTTGTAGATGAACTTGTTTGCCGCGGTGTAATCATTCTCAAAGAGCTCCAATAAGATCTGATTATCAACCAGGATTACCCCATTGGCTCCATTGCTCTTGGTGAGCAGATCATAGATGGCGCTTATTGCCGCCAGGTTCCTCCGCCCTTCCTTGGAATTTTGAGCCCGATCGGCAAAGCTTCCGGTCTCAGTCAGAATTCCCAGGACGAACACCGGATAGTCGGATTTGCCTTCGTTTCTGATGTTGTTGATGATGGGATTTATAAAACCGGTTCCAGTTCCCCCTCCGAAGGAGACTATGAAGAGAATGCCGTCACAGTCGCCGCCACCCAATGTGGTGTAGGGTCTGATCACATTCCAGGCACAATCGAAGATGGGATTAGGGGACTGTTTTACAAAACTGCTATGACCATTCGGTTCTGTCTTTTCTGTCTTCTGACCGGATTGTTCAACCCCTTCTAGATTTCCTATCAGATCTTTGGCTCCATTCAACGAGAATTCTTTTGCCGCTAACTCCTGTATCTGGCTATCTGTATCGAAGATCTCATAGATGGCTTTCAAATATTGCGCATCCCTTACGAAACCTTGCTTTTTTACATCATAGCCGTATCTCTCTCTCACACAAACATGAAGATCGGACCCGTCTTCAATGACGTCGTGTGGGATGAAGAATCCAGGATACGCTCCTTTATTAAAGTCTCCAAAGAAATGCTGTAGGTTTTTGGCATCATTCTTATCCGCCTCAAGCCAGATTCCTTTTATCATGCCGGGCGTTATGTATTCTGCTTTGGTTATGCTGGCGGCTAACCTGGAATCAAGATCTTCATTTTCCATAAACTCCATAGTTACCTTACCGCCGGCTCCTCCGATGCCAACCACGCATAGTTTCATCTCAATCCCTCCACAGCATCTTTGTAGATAGGAGCTACCAGCGTTCCCGCTGAGAGGGCCAGCAAGATCAAGGCCAGACTCTCGCCGATTGGACTATGCTCCGGATAAATGGTGCCAATATAAGCCGAACAAACAATCGAGATCGAGAGGGCTGGAATCGTCAGAGCAATCAATTTCTTCGCACTCTTTGTAATAGTGTAAAAGCTGTAGAGCTCTGTGAGCTTGAGCTCTCTATGGCTCTCGGGCAGATTATCCAGTGCAAGTATCACAAGTGCCGCAACTATCGCGATCATCGATCCCAATATGAAGAATCCAAAAGGACTGGATGCCAGGTCTGGAATCTGCATATAGCTGAAGGGCAAAATAATTGGAACCAGGAAATAGAGATAGGCTATGGCTACGAAAAGCATCAGCCATGCCGCAAAAGCCAGGGCGCAGAAGTTCGAGCCCTGCGCAATTGTGATCTCTTTGTAAAAGCTCTCTCTAGCTACGTGGCAGTGCTCTAAAGACTCTATCTTATTATGGACCCGCTTCTGGTTATAGATATGCAATGCCACTGCCCCCACAAGGATAAATGCCAGCAGAACAGCACTTCGAGCAAGGCCCTCATGCCCGCTTGAGGATATTATGGGAATTGCTGCCAGTACAAAGGCAATCATAAGGAATCGGTCCATTTCTAACCCCTCTTCCTGAACATCGCTGAAATATTGCCCGTTTTGCCGTTACCGGTATTGTTCTCGTCTCGACCATTATTTCCGCCTGCCTTGCCTGAAGAGCTCTCCTGAGACTCGGTGCCTCTCTTGAGCTTCCTTTCCAGAAGCAGGCTCCCTGCCAAGATCGCAAATATTAGTATAGCCAAATTGGCAACCACAACCGGATCGTAAATAGCATACGGTACGATCTTAGCATTGATCTTTGGTCCAACAGCTTCGAGGACGTCTTTGCCGTTCTGATCGTACTCAGAGAGCTTTATGCGATAGGAGAAAGTCGCATTGGCATCAGCAACTACGAAAGGTTCGGTTTTATTGAAGTAAATCATCTGAGGCTCGGGGCCCACTTTCATGGTCTTGCTTTCTATCGTCCTCCAATCGCTATTCTCAGTCCTGCTGAACAGGGTAAATATTACGTCAAAGCTCTCAGGATTCTGGTTCTTTGCCCTGATGTTAAAGGTATACCACTGCCACCAGTAGCAATTGCTGCTTTCTGGGGTAACGTTGAGCTTATCGACATAAAGCTTTGGTCCTCGGCGGAGGTTTGGTCCCGGCTGAATCTCGGTTTGGTTGCTGTTTATCCCATCATCAAAGCTATAGTAATAGGTAAAGTTCTTACCGGCATCAGTTTCGCTGAAGAATCCATACTCTCCGGCTTTAAAGCTGACGATTCCCGGCAACGTTCTCTGGGTTTTATTATTCAGCTCCTCGCCCTTTGCATCAAGGATATGGAGAGTCACATTTATCATATCCCCATCTGCATCATCGATGGTTGCCCTGTACTCGATTGGGTCATTGTACCTGGTCTTATTTGATGCTATCAGGGAGATGTTCCTCATCTCTGGCGGGCGGTTAGTCAAATTGAGCACAAGCACCCCATAGTAAGGCGGATTAAATATCCAATCAGTAGAATATTTTTTCCGGCTTCCGTCGCTATAAACTGCTCTGAATTTTATCTCTCCAGTCTTCTCTTTCAACAATCCCATCTTATCTATCTGATCGAGAGTGGTTACCTCCGGCCAGCTCGACTGGAAGTAATTGATCTTACCTTGTTCCGTATAGGAGAAGGGCTGAACAACCATCGAATTCTGATTTACCTTCTTGAAACCCTTGCCCCCTGGTTCCATTACTTCCAGATCAACAAAAAGAGGTATCCGGAGGTCAATTGGATTGGGGTTTTGGACTTCAAATTTTATATCCAATTCTTCGTTCCTATTAACTGATTTATTCTTAGAAAATATTAACCCAAGCGATGGGTCCTTATATGCTTGAACGTTTCCTTTGCTCAGGAGCTGTATCATATATTTATACTTTGCAGGATTCTCCTTTTGCCAGCTTACCAAGTAGTTGGTGAAGCTTTCCAGGCTCAGATGAGATCCGCTGCCGCCACCGCCTCCTCCTGAGGATCCTGAAGAAGATGTGCTTGCTGGCTGCGGTCCTGCCGGGGCAACCGCAGGAACAATAGAAAGCAGCAAAGCCGCTATGATGAGCAGGCAAATCGCCTTTTGTCCCATCAGCTGATCACTCCACCTGTATCTGTCCTGAAATCAAACTCAAAGTATCGTATAGCAGGCAGGTCGTTCCAACTTCGCAGCACCTCGCCGCTTCCTGCCATATACTGTTGGGGTTTGCCGATATTCTTCCATTGCACATTGTCATCAGAACTCAATAGATCCATCGAGAGGTTGATAGAAGAGTTTACCTTTCCGAAATAATTAAAGGTATTTAACTTGCTCGATTTCTCGTAATTCAGGCCCTTATATATCACTACGATCTCCGGTCCCCTAAACACTTTGCTTTCCACTCCATCAATCAAGAACTTGAATTCCGCTGCTCCCAGGAACTCTCTATCAAAAAAAGGCTTCACTGTCCAGCTTATGTTACTTTCTGCCTGATCGTATTGCTGCTTTTCGCCTGCGGTCTTCCAGGAACTGCCTGGTGCCTTAACTAGAAGCTCTACCCATGGTGCATCTCCTGGACTTAAATTCTTTAGTTGAGCCGAGTAGGTAAATGCGTATAGCTTATCACTCTCTTGCCATCCCTGCAAAACCCCTCTTTTCGGACTCACTGTTCCAGTTAAATCAAGAACAAGCGATTTAGGCAGGCTTGAGAGCTGCACCGCGTCATTGATTATCTCCGGACCCTCATAGGCCCTGGTTGAGGAAAAATCCCTTCCCAGGAAATTAGCCCTGAACCGGTACTTCCCGGAAGTGAGCTCATTACAGTCGTAGGCAAAGGGCTGAATCGTCCAGGTGATATTGGATTTCCCGGCTTTGATCTCCTGAACACCTCCTGCATCAGCCCATTCGCTGCTGCAAGGATTGAAGATCTGCAGTATCGCGCCGGCTTTAACGCTGGAGTTGACCCCTACAGTATAGGAATAAGAATCGTTCCACCTGCCGCGAGACTGGCTTACATTTCCGTTCTCAAATTCGACGAAGATGGGGACAACCTGGAATGAGTTCCCGGGCTTCGGCTCAAACTCATACGACCCGTTCTCTAAGGAGTCGTGGATGTAAGTGAAGGATAAAGTATAGTTGCCCGCCTGACTCTTATTGAATGGCAGGCTCCAGTCGTACTCATACTTATTCACGCCAGCAGGGCTTCCTTTTAAAATATTTTCATGTCTTCCTTCCGAACCGGTGGCGGCAATCTTCAGATCACCCATGCCTTTGGCATAAGTGACATATGCCCTGACCTTTTGCAGCGCGGTTTCGTTGCCGGTCGTGAAGAGAACAGGCTCATGAGTCTCCGTTAGCAGAGGGGTGGTATTCTTCAGGACGAAGCTGTAGTTGGAGCTACTAGCACCATATTTCCAATTATCGTTCCAGTACATTAAACGGGCCTGGAATGGTTTTTCCTTGCTGAACAGAACATCGCTCTTTTCAAAAAGGACCGCGTCTTTATCCCATTCAAAGACGAGGTACTTGCCCTGCTGCGTAGGCATTGAATTATTAAAAAACATTTCGCCAACATTTGGATGATTGATGATAAGAGATGCGCTGCTGCCTTCGGGTTCTCCCATCAGAACCATCCCTTTATCTTCGACTGAGACTCTCAGGCTGAAATTATTGTATTCGATCTGCTTTGCCAGGCCTATTGGCTCAACGATTTTAGGTGAATAGGGGAGTATGGTGAAATAGTAAGGACCTCCGGTTATTGGCGCATATCCTTCGTTCGCCCGGGAATCATCGTAAGTGAAGTTGAAGCTGAAGTTCCCACCCTTGGGGAATTTGGTGAAGTCTATGGACTTGGAAAAGTTGTGTGTGGTGCCAGCAGATGTCGCGGATAGATCCTCCGTCCACGACATCTCCTCAGAGCTGTTGAGAGGCCCTCTAAAAAGGAGCTTTAGCGTTGGAATCACACTAGGCTTATCGTTGAATGTGAGAGTGATGGGAAACTCCTGGAAGTAGTAGACTGGGGTTTTACTATACTGAATCGATTGAAATTCCGGCGGGATTACAATCTTTGGCCCAGGATATTTGTTCCTGGCCAGTTCCTTTCCCGAACTCGTGGTCAGCACGAACTCATAAGAGAGCTCATCAATGTTCGTGAGCCCCTCCTGGCCCGGGTTAAAGGAAAAGGTATAAGGATCGCTTCGCCCCCGTATCAGCTCCTTTGGGGAAAGGCCATTGCCATAGAATTTTCCCGATTGGGAGACACTCTTTTTCACTCTATTATCGGATATAATAAGTTCGATATTCAACGCACTATTAATATCGAGATTGCCTTTGGAAAACGTTATTGTTGCTAAATATATGAAATTCGTATCCTCTTTTCCCGAGATGGGGGTGACGGTCCCAACAATATTGATATCACTCGCCTGACATGGAATGACTAAACCCGATATAATAAATAAAATAGATATAATTCCTGCAGATCTAATGATCGATTTCATAACTCCATCCTCTGCAATTCTTTTTATAATTTTCGCGCTTACATATAAATAATATTAATTAAATTGTCGATATTTATCTCGCCTTTGAATGTCTAGTAGCAACAGCATACATTTAAAAGTTATGCTAATGAACTTTTTTTAAGATTCAATTTTCAAAGGTTTCATGTCACATTTTAAATATATACATATAATAGAACGCTCAGGCAAAATTCGCCGGACTTTTGGGCTCATTTCATGCCCGGAGCTTTATATGTGATTATCTCTGTCTTGGTGATGACGGTTGCGATTTATTATTAGTATGATATGCCGCTGCCAGGTTTTCCAATCAGGTTTTATATCAATCAAACCAGCCACCACGCTTGAAGAACCATAGCTCGACAGCCGTGAGGATTATCATGGAGATGACGACGGCCGCGAAGGCATTGGGATTGGTCAGGCCAGGAACTCCACCCACATTCATTCCCAGTAGACCTGCTTGATACCCAGGGGCAGGGTGATCACAGAGAGTATTGTGAGCATGCGCAGACGTCTGTCGACTCTGTCGCTGCTCGCCATCTGGTAATAAGCATTCAGATCGTTCAAACGGGATTCCAGCCTGTATATTCCCCTCTGAGCGATCTCTGCCTCAGAAACCAGGTCCTGAAGGTAGGCCTTCTGGTGAGGATCTTGCAGAGTCTCATTGTCGGAGGCGTCGAGACCCGCCATACTGTACGACTGATTCTCCGTCAGAGATACCAGGGTATCGATCTGCTGACGGAGCCCTGTGAGATCAGCGGCGGTGATCGAACTCGCGTCTTCGACCAGAGCTTTTGCCATTCTCGCTATCTCGTCACGGACCTCGATCTGGGCTCTGACGTTCAGATCTGCAAGGTCGTCAAGGATCATGAATACGATCTGGGGTAGATGATGAACTTCGGGCGCATTCTCCGAGATCATCCCCTGTATCAGGTCATCAAGCGAAGGCATCGGGCCGGTCCGAATCGTCACCAGCACATTCGGCCTCAGGACGAGCCTCAAATAGGCAGGATCGTTCACCAATTGATCGAAAGAGGCCGGGACTTCCACGAGAATCTCGCTTTCATAAGAAATCACACCAGGCGAGTTCTTCTTGCCCACACAATGATCAAGAACGAGCGGATGAAGACCAAAAGGCAACAGAAAACTGCGGAGAACAACCGTCTCCTGTTCCGAATCGTCGATGTCAAACCAGGCATAACCATATTTGCCCAGGTCCTCAGTTGTCCATATCGCAGGAACCGGCTTCTCCCGAAGCCTTCCCGAATCGAGCACATACAATTTGATCTTGAGCATATCCCTAAACACCATTTATCTATGAGTTCTCAGCACCCTTACGTTGGAATTACGGAGTTAAAGATATTTCAATCGCAGTACCCGTATTCATTACATGGTTCAGAGCAGCATTTGTCTTGCAGGAATACTGCCACGACAAGCACGCTTCTGGTGGAGTGCAGATATTTCTGAAACTCGGAATCAACTGTATCGATTTAAATGCATCAATAAGCTTTGGCGCATCCATATCAAATTGATCCGCGGGAGCATAGACTCCTCCGAGAAAGTTGACGGTTGTGCCATATCCCATTAGATCGGTTGTTATAACCGTAAAAGATCCTTCTGCAGGTATGCCATTAACTGCGAAGGAACAACGCATCGACTTTCCTGACGCCAACGAGCCGGCATATGAAGCAAAAGCATTTGCTAGATCCTGGTTATCTTCGTAATCGATAAAACTCATGTCTGTTACAATACTATCACCCTGACTGAAATCCTGCGGCATGTAGTTCTCCAGGTAAGCCCCAGGAGTGGTATGAGCCGGTAGCATGTTGAAGCCTTGATGCAAATGGTTCAGGGTAATTATTCCTCTTGCCGGGTTGGTTGAATCTGACGCAGCGATCCCGCAGCAACCCAATCCGACGACATTCCAGCCCTCTGGCACAGAAATAGTATAATATACCCCTCCGGGGGGACAATCAATATCGCCAATACTTGAGCCAACAAACGATATCAGAAGCATCAATGATAATAAGCATTTCATGGTCCATCCATCCACCTATTATTGCCATTCCAGAGGTATTCTCAAAATATATACTTAACAATGTCGGCGATAGAAAATCGGGACTTCAATCGCGCAGCCAAACAAAATACATCCGTGTTTTCAATATAGGTC
>Ga0209539_1002304_pt1 | contig 10054 bp, 6 predicted proteins | sample BarGraNGADG00312_2_FD_184499 | JGI IMG/M metagenome (GOLD analysis project Ga0209539, IMG submission 184499) | Arctic peat soil microbial communities from Barrow, Alaska - Barrow Graham LP Ref core NGADG0011-312 (SPAdes) (version 2) | ecosystem: Environmental > Terrestrial > Soil > Wetlands >... | reverse complement strand
GTCTTGCCAGATCATGTTCACGATCGATGTCGTAGAACGTTTCGCCGCAATACCCGATATCTTCAGCGTAGATACTGTAATGCCTGCAGAAAATATCCTGATTGACTCCATCCAACCATTTCTGGAGTCGCTCAAGCGTAACGCCCAGACCCCTGGGAAAGCCGACATAGAACATCACTTGGCCGTTGTTCCATAGCTTCATGACATTCTGCAAGTCCGATTGATCAGTTTTCTTGATTCTGATTTTGCCTGTATACACTCAATCCTCCCGTCTTGTCCGACCGGATTCTGGTGGGTACAACTGCTCGGCCTCGCGACACATGATTCGCTGCCCTCTTTGTGAGTGTGTAGGTGCCCCTTGTCGATAATGCCTGGCTCCACATCAAGGAACGGCTGGCTCGTCAGCTCAGAGTTCTCCCTTGAGGCCGATAGTCTCGGCCACTTCTCTCATGCCGAGAATAGTCTCGGTGATGACGTAGTCCAGGTCCATGCCCAGCATAGCGGCGCCCTTTTCGATGACTTCCCTGTTCACACCGGCAGCGAACCTGTGATCCTTGTACTTCTTCTTGACTGATTTCAGCTCAAGATCCAGTACGCTTCTCGACGGTCTCATGATCGCGCAGGCAGTTATGAGACCTGTCAGCTCATCTATCGCGAAGAGAACCTTCTCCATAACATGCTCCGGCTTCACGTCGCAGCACAGCTCAAACCCATGGCTCATAATCGCGTGGATGTATTCATCGTCAACGCCATGCTCAGTCAGGATCTCCTTGGCCTTGATGCAGTGCTGATCTGGGAACATCTGATAATCGATATCATGCATGAGCCCGATACTTCCCCACTTCTCCTCATCTTCACCCAGCAGACGGGCGAAATGCCGCATCACACCTTCAACCGTCAAACCATGGGTAATGAGGGCAGGAGAATCGTTGTACTTGCACAACAGTTTGAACGCTTCATCTCTCGTTGGTTTCAAGTTTCACTACTCCTTATCTAGATTCATTTGCATCTCATCAAATCATACCAGACGGTTTCTAAGAAATCAACCAGGTCCGCAAGATTGGTTACTAGCCCCAACCGGGCAATTGTGCAAGAGGCGCTTGCACAAATGACCTGGTGCCACAATGCACGTTTGCGAGGAGAAGAAAGGACTCCTTTTTTCCGGAATCGCTTGCCATTTGCCCTCGACGCGTCATAGTATCATATTGTAGTTGCATCGGTATTCGAACAGTGGCAGGGGGAGCGGCGTATGGCGCGGACGAAAACAACCAACGGCAGCACGACGGGGGCGAATCTGGGATTCGAGGCCAAGCTGTGGGGGATGGCTGACGAGCTGCGCGGCAGCATGGATTCCGGCGAATACAAGCACGTCGTCCTGGGTCTCATCTTCCTCAAGTACATCTCGGACCGGTTTGAGCAGCGGCATGTCCAACTGGTACAGGAGATGACCGATCCTGCCAACGAGAGCTACATCGCCGAGCCGGACGAACGGCGGTATGCGACAGAGGACCGCGACCAATACATGGCGGTCAACGTGTTCTGGGTTCCCGAGGAGGCGCGCTGGTCCCAATTGCGAGCAGTGGCGCACCAGCCCACTATTGGCAAGACCGTCGACGATGCAATGGCCACAATCGAACATGAGAACCCCAAATTGAAAGGCGTCCTGCCCAAGGACTACGCCCGCCCCGGTGTCGACAAGGAGCGTCTCGGTCGTCTCATTGACCTCATGAGCGGCATTGGTCTCAACGATACGGAGCACGGCTCCACAGATGTCCTCGGCCGCGTGTATGAATACTTCCTTGCGCAGTTTGCCAGTGCCGAGGGCAAGAAGGGCGGCGAGTTCTATACACCCCGCTGCGTCGTCCGGACGCTGGTCGAGATCCTGGCGCCGTACAAGGGACGCGTCTATGACCCGTGTTGCGGCTCCGGCGGCATGTTCGTGCAGAGCGAAGAGTTCATCGAAGCACATGGCCACAAGGGGAGTGTTGCCATCTACGGTCAGGAGCTCAACTACACGACGTGGCGGCTTGCCCGCATGAACCTGGCCATCCGCGGCATCGAAGCGGACCTGGGCCCACAGAACGCGGACAGCTTCCTCCACGACCTGCACCCCGACCTCAAGGCTGACTACATCCTGGCCAATCCCCCCTTCAACATGAGTCCGTGGGGTGGCGACCGTCTCAAGACCGATCCGCGCTGGAAGTATGGCATGCCCCCGCAGGGCAATGCCAACTACGCATGGATTCAGCACTTTATCTATCATCTTGCGCCACACGGCGAGGCAGGGTTTCTGCTCGCCAACGGCAGCATGTCCAGCAACACATCGGGCGAAGGCGAGATTCGTCGTCACCTCATCGAGGCTGACGTGGTGGACTGTATGGTGGCGATGCCGGGACAGTTGTTCTACTCGACGCAGATCCCGGTTTGCCTGTGGTTTCTCACACGCTTCAAGGGCAGCAACCGATTCCACGACCGCAGGGGGCACATCCTGTTCATTGACGCACGCAAGTTGGGCACCATGGTGGACCGTACGCACAAGGAGCTGTTGCCCGAGGACATCCAGCGCATCGCGGGGACGTACCATGCCTGGCGTGGTGACCCCGATGCGGATGGATATCACGACGTCGCCGGGTTCTGCAAGAGCGCGATCGTGGACGAGGTTGCCACCAACGGCTACGTGCTGACACCCGGCCGCTACGTGGGAGCCGAGGACGTCGAGGATGATGGTGAGCCCTTTGACGAGAAGATGCAGCAGCTTGCTGCACAATTGAGCAAGCAGATGGAGGAGTCCAGGAAACTGGACGACGAGATCAGGAAGAACTTGAAGGAGCTCGGGTATGGCAAGTAGCGCGCAACCATCCCCTGGAAATGAGAACCGACTGTATCAACCATCATTTCGCCAGGATTGGGAGCGCCACAAGCTGTATTCGCTGGCACAGTGGGTGAACGGTCTCGCTTTTCGTGATATCCAGTTCAGTCCGACGGGCAAGCCAGTGATTAAGATTGCCGAGATCAAGCAGGGTCTCTCTGACCAAACCAAGTACACCAAGCAGGTCTTTGACGAGTCCGTTCACATCAAGAAAGGGGATCTCTTGTTCACTTGGTCCGGCCAGCCCGAGACATCGATAGATGTCTTCTGGTGGCGAGGCCTCGATGGGTGGCTAAACCAGCACTCCTTTCGAGTGACTCCTACGGAAGGTGTCGACCCAGTGTTCCTCTATTATCTATTGAGGTACTTGAAGCCTAACTTCATCGGAATAGCGCGCAACAAGCAGACCACAGGGCTGGGGCACGTCACGAAACGAGATCTCGAGAACATCGAAGTGGCCTATCCGCGATTTTCAGAGCAACGTGCCATTGCTCGTGTTCTCGGCACCCTGGACGACAAGATCGAACTTAACCGGCGCATGAACGAGACGCTCGAGACCATGGCGCGAGCGCTTTTCAAGAGCTGGTTCATCGACTTCGACCCCGTCCACGCCAAAGCCGAAGGCCGCGACCCCGGCCTCCCCGCTGACATTGCCGCCCTCTTCCCCTCCTCCTTCGAGGACTCCGAGCTGGGCGAGATTCCCAAGGGGTGGACGGTTGCCCCGATGGGCCATCTTGCAGAGGTCACAATCGGCGGAGATTGGGGCGAAGACAATCCCTTAGCGGATTCAGTTGAGGCTGTGTGTCTGCGCGGTGTCGACCTTGAACATCTGCGGGAGAACGGCTGGGCTGATGCGCCGCGTCGTTGGTTCACGACGTTGAGCATCCAGAAGAGAACCCTGTGTGCCAGGGACGTGTTGGTCGCAGGTTCAGGGGCAGGTCCGACCGGCCGCTCTTTGTGGGCAGCTCCCGAGCTCGACCAATTGTGGGGAGTGCCTGTGCTCTACTCGAACTTCTGCAAGAGGCTTCGATGTCCGTCCGAGGCATCCGCAATCTACCTTGATCGTTCACTCAGCATCATGCGCGATTCCGGGGAGATATGGGAGTATGTCAATGGTACATCAGTCCCAAACCTAGATGCGGGAGCACTGCTGTCTGGAAAGATGCTTGTGCTTCCAGATGGTGCGATCCTTGATGCATTCGCCAGACTGATCAAGGAGATTTCGGCTCACTTGTTCTCGCCGGAGTCTCGCACCTTGGCCACTGTGCGTGACACGCTGTTGCCCAAGCTTCTCTCGGGTGAGCTGCAGGTGAAGGACGTCGATCAACCGATGGAGGCTCATGTATGAAAAACGTCTGTGTGTTCGGGCCGGGTCGGGTGCGTATGCGAAGCAGTTTGCGAGTGACAGGTTTCCTAGTACTTGTTCTTGTGCTAGCTCGTGGTGCAAATGACCGGAAGGTCACTGCTGGACGTCAACGGGGAATTCGTCCTGAAGACCCTGCCCCGCACAGCGACTTGTTAGTGTACAGGAAACGGGGGAGAGAAGACTCCTGATGTATTACCTGTAGGCAAAGAACGATTGAATGTGGCGCGTGAGAAGGGGGTGTAGCGGTGAAGAGAGTCCGTCGGATTGGATCCGTCAAGCAGGAACTCCTAAGCAAATCAAGAGAAGCCGCTCTGGCGGCGGTGCAGATATTCAACAACCCTAGTATCACGTTCAAGTCAGAGACATTCATCGTTCTCATGACTATTGCATGGACCTATCTCCTGCATGCGTACTATCGATCGATGCATGTGGAGTATAGATATTGTAGCTTGCGTGCCACTGGCCGGCACCAGTTTGACCGAACCAAAAGTGGCGCCTATAAGTACTGGGAGTGTGAGCACTGCATTGACGATAGTCATTCTCCACTTGACCCAGCTACGCGGGAGAACCTGAGATTCTTGATTGAACTGCGGCATGAGATAGAACACCGCATGACGACACGTATCGATGACCTGATGAGCGCGCGATTTCAGGCTACCTGTCTCAACTACAACGAGTACGTGCGGCGCCTATTCGGTGAGGAATATGGCATAGAGAAGTACCTTGCATTCAGCCTGCAATTTTCGGCCTTGGGTGAGGAACAAGTTGATCTCTTGAAAGACCACAAGGAGCTGCCACAGTATGTCACGCGATTCATCGAAGACTTCGACAGCAGATTGGACGATGCAGTCTACCAAGATCAGCACTTTGCCTACAGGGTCCTTTTCGTTCCAAAGACCGCAAACCGCAAAGGGCAGGCCGATCGCGTGATAGAGTTTGTCGCTGCGGATTCGACGGTTACCACACAGGCAAACGCACAATATGTTGTGCTCAAAGAGACTGAGAGACCCAAGTACTTGCCAAGTCAGATCATAGAACTCATGCATGTCAGAGGCTTCGTCCATTTCAGCATGCATGATCACGTAATCTTGTGGCAGTCTAGAGACGCCAAGAATCCTGTGCTGGGCTACGGAGTGACTATTGGACGGACGACATGGTATTGGTATGACAAATGGTTGACTGTGGTAGAGGAATACTGCCGCGAGAACAAGGGAGAATTCGTTTGAGCGCTCGGTTTTTTTGCGAGTCTGTCGTCGAAGATGCGTGTCTGTCGTGGAGCGAGGGGGTCGGCTTCCAGATCCTCGGTGGTCCTTCCATCGCTCCCGGCGAGCTGGCAGCCGAACGCACGTCCTATGACCAGGTCATCCTCGAAGGCCGGCTGCGCGGTGCTCTGGAGCGACTCAACCCTTCTGTCCCTGCGGACTGCTTGGATGACGTCGTGCGGCGGTTGGAGCGGCAAGAGGTCCCCTCGCTGGTGCAGAGCAATCGACTGTTCCACCGGTGGCTGGTGGGTGGCTTCCCGGTCGAGTACCGACGGACAGATGGCAGTATCAAGGGCGACTTGGTACGTCTGGTGGACTTTGACCATCCCGAGGCTAACGACTGGGTAGCGGTCAATCAGTTCACCGTCGTCGAGAACAAGGTCAACCGGAGGGCAGACGTGGTCTTGTTTGTCAACGGACTGCCACTGGTCGTCATGGAACTCAAGAACCCGGCCGACGAGAACGCGACCATCTGGACCGCGTTCAACCAGCTGCAGACGTACAAGAAGCAGATACCCAACCTGATGCGCTTCAACGAGGCCCTGGTCATCAGTGATGGGACCGAGGCACGCATCGGCTCGCTGACGGCGGACAAGGAGCGCTTCATGCGCTGGCGCACCATCGAGGGCGAGCAGCTGGCGCCTGAGTCGATGCCACAGCTCGAGGTGCTGATACGGGGAGCCTTCGACAAACGGCGGTTTCTCGACATCGTGCGGTCGTTTGTCGTCTTCGAAGACGGAGATGGCGACCCCGTCAAGATCCTGGCGGCATATCACCAGTATCACGCTGTGCTGACAGCCGTGGAGCATACCATCGGGGCGACACGCGCCTTGGGCGACAAGCGGTGCGGCGTCGTGTGGCACACGCAGGGTTCGGGCAAGAGCCTGACCATGGCTTTCTACGCCGGACGCATCATCGCGCACCCTGCCATGGACAACCCGACCATCGTCGTCCTCACGGACCGCAACGATCTGGACGATCAGCTGTTTGGGACCTTTCACCAGTGCCATGAACTGCTGCGCCAGGAGCCCGTGCAGGCACAGGACCGCGCGCAGCTGAAAGAGCTGCTTGCCGTGGCCTCGGGCGGTGTCGTCTTCACGACCATTCAGAAGTTTCTGCCCGAGAACGGAGGCGACCAGTACCCGCAGCTTTCGGCTCGCCGCAACATCATCGTCATTGCTGACGAGGCACACCGCAGCCAGTACGACTTTGTCGACGGGTTTGCGCGCCACATGCGCGAAGCGTTGCCCAACGCCTCGTTCATCGGTTTCACCGGCACACCGATCGAGCAGGCGGACAAGAACACTTACGCCGTCTTTGGCGACTGCATCAGCGTGTATGATATCCAGCGCTCGGTCGACGACCACGCCACCGTGCCCATCTACTACGAAGGTCGACTGGCCACGCTGAACCTGGATGCGTCGCAGCGCCCACATCTGGACAGCGACTTCGAAGAAGCGACCGAGGGAGAAGAACAGGCCCACAAGGAGAAGCTGAAGACGAAGTGGGCTGCTCTCGAGGCGGTTGTCGGCTCCGAGAAGCGTATTCAACTGATTGCGCAGGACATCGTCACCCACTGGGAGCAACGTCTGGCAGCCATGGACGGCAAGGCCATGATCGTCTGCATGAGTAGACGTATCTGCGTCGAACTGTATGACGCCCTTATCAAGCTGCGGCCGGCATGGGCGGATGCCGATGACACCAGGGGCGTGCTCAAGATTGTCATGACGGGCGCGGCATCGGACCCCCTGGACTGGCAGCAGCATATCCGCAACAAGCAGGGGCGCGAGGCGCTGGCCAAACGGTTCAAGGACCCGGCGGATCCCTTCAGAGTGGTCATTGTGCGGGACATGTGGCTGACCGGGTTCGACGTTCCCTGCCTGCACACGATGTACCTGGACAAGCCGATGCGCGGGCACGGGCTGATGCAGACGATCGCCCGGGTCAACCGTGTCTTCAGGGACAAGCCTGGCGGCCTGATCGTCGATTATCTGGGTCTGGCTGATGAACTGCGGATGGCGCTCGCGACCTACACCGAAAACGGCGGTACGGGCACGACGGCAGTCGACCAGGAGGTCGCTGTCACCGTGCTCTTGGAGAAGTACGAGGTCTGCTGTGGCCTCTTCCATGGGTTTGACTGGGGTGTGTGGACCACGGGGACCCCTCAGCAGCGCGTGGCCCTGCTGCCGGCGGCGATGGAGCATATCCTGGCGCAGGAGAATGGCAAGGAACGCACGCTGGATGCCGTCACGGCACTGTCCAAGGCGTTTGCTCTGGCAGTCCCCAACCCGAAGGCACTTGCTATCCGTGATGACGTGGCGTTCTTTCAGGCGGTCCGGGCAGCTCTGGCCAAGTCTACCGCTGGCGACCCACGGCCTGAAGAGGACCTGGACCATGCCATCCGGCAGATCGTGTCACGCGCTGTCTCTTCGGGCGGTGTCGTCGACATCTTCGCCGCCGCTGGTCTCAAGAAGCCGGACATTTCCATCCTCTCCGATGAGTTCCTTGAAGAAGTGCGCAGCATGCCGTACAAGAACCTGGCGGTCGAAACGTTGCGCAAACTGCTGGCGGGGGAGATCCATGGCAGCATGCGCACAAACCTGGTGCGTGCGCGGTCCTTTGCCGAGATGCTGGAGCGCTCCATCCGCGCGTACCAGAACCATGCCATCGAGACGGCACAGGTGATCGACCAGCTCATCGAGGTGGCACGCCAGATGCGTGCCGCGCAGAAGAAGGGTGAGGACTTGGGGCTGACGGACGATGAGATTGCGTTCTATGACGCCCTGGGTGTCAACGACAGCGCCGTGCAGGTACTGGGCGATGCGACCCTGACCATGATTGCCCGCGAGCTGGTGAAGACGCTGCGCAAGAACGTCACCATCGACTGGACTGCCAAGGACAGCGTCAAGGCCCAACTGCGCATCGACGTCAAGAGGATCCTGCACAAGTACCATTACCCGCCCGACAAGCAGCTCCAGGCCACGCAGACCATTCTCGAGCAGGCAGAGTTGCTGTGCGCGGACTGGGCAGACGAAAGGGTGGTATAATTCGAGTTGGCTTGCGGTGGAGGCAGTGAATGGATATTGACATGGTTAGACTGACCGAGACGAGATACGAGGGAGACCTGAATTGTCCGGTGCAACGGAGGCAAGCCCTATGAGCGCCATCTCACCTCAGTACTCACGCAGTCAAGTTAACAGGGCCGGTGAGGTTCTAAGACAGTCTGACAGCCCCGATTCGGCGCGGTTGGAGGCTGCAAACGTTCTTTCCAATTGGCGAGCAAGCCACAACTACCCAATCAACACGTTTCAGGCAACTCTGCGCAGCAAGCTGAAGACTATCGATAGGAAAGCCATTGTTGCCCAGAGGCTCAAGCGTATTCCATCCATAGTTGAGAAGCTTAAGCGATATCCCGGCATGCAGCTCGCTCGGATGGAGGACATCGGCGGGCTGAGGGCTATCGTCAGTGATCTAGATGGAGTCCGACGCCTGTACGAGGACTACCAACACGCCCACTTCAAACACGTTCTCTTCAAGGAACACGACTACATACGTGAGCCAAAATGTTCTGGGTATCGGAGCGTGCACCTTGTGTTTCAGTACAGAAACGACAGAAACGAGGAGACCCGAGAATACAACGGTCTGCTAGTCGAAGTCCAGTTGCGAACACGGCTACAACACGCGTGGGCTGCTGCTGTCGAGACAATGGGCATAATTCTGAACTCATCGCTGAAGTCAAGCGAGGGCTCCCAAAAGTGGCTAGACTTCTTCTCGGCGGCAGGATCGGCCTTTGCACATCTTGAGGAACAGCCTCCAGTGCCAGGGTATGAGCGGCTGAGTGCTCATGAGACATACCAACTAGTCACTGACATGGCGCGGCAGCTGATGATCCGACAGAAGCTCTCAGGCTATAGTGTGGCGATCAAGATGACACAGACACACGAGCGAAGGACCTACTACCTCTTGTCTCTCGACCCGGTCGCTAGGCAAGTCCGGACCTGGGCATATGGCAGAGACAGCTTCGAACTTGCGACCTCGGACTATCTGAAGGCTGAGGAGGCCATCCTCAAAGGGAGTCAACAACAGGCCGTTCTAGTAGCTACCAAATCGATCGAGGCACTGCGACGGGCATACCCCAGCTTCTTCCTTGATACTAAGGAGTTCCTCGGCATCCTTACAAGAATTGAGCGTCTCGCCAGCGGGACCTAGACCCAATACCGAAACTGCTGCCAGGTGGGCCTGCAAGTATGGGGTTTGTGCCCACACTACTGAGAGCCGACGTCTCTTCCTCGGTCCTCATCCGCTCTGCTCGATGCCGAGGGGCTCGCTTGGCGTCCGCGCCGGATCTGGCATTCGTGTGACGGCCTGGCCAGTCGCAGCAAGGTCATGGGCTGGTTCGGCGCCTGTATGTCCTACGGCAGTGCAATAACTGGCGGAGCACCTACTACCAAGGTAACCATCTCGCGAAACTGTTCCTGAAATTCTCGGCAGCATTCTGGTCCAGATAGTACCTCTCTCCAGGACACGCCCGGAGGACGCCGTATCGTGACAGCTTCT
>Ga0209539_1002303_pt1 | contig 10058 bp, 5 predicted proteins | sample BarGraNGADG00312_2_FD_184499 | JGI IMG/M metagenome (GOLD analysis project Ga0209539, IMG submission 184499) | Arctic peat soil microbial communities from Barrow, Alaska - Barrow Graham LP Ref core NGADG0011-312 (SPAdes) (version 2) | ecosystem: Environmental > Terrestrial > Soil > Wetlands >... | reverse complement strand
GTTTGCAACAGGAGCGACTTCATCTTGCGGCCTCGCTTGATGAGGGAACCCTGCGACTGCAACGATGGGATAAAAGGATTTCCTTGCTGCAAGAACTACTCGCTACGCGACAAATCCTCGTCACATTAGAAACACGGCACGAGCAGGAAGGGGCCGAGATAACGGTAACTACATCTCAAGGAGTATAACATGGCGAATATCGCGCGTACCTATACTTTCGTTAACGGTCAGCCCGCCGACGCTACGCAGGTCAATAAGAACTTCGACGACATTATCAACGGGGTCGGAGACGTAACAACCCTGCGCCCCACGGTAGGATCTCTCGGCCTTGATGCAGACATTGCGACCCTTGCCCTACCAGCGAACACCACCATCAGCGCGTTGGCTAAGGACTTTCTAGGCAACACCACCAACGCCGAACAACTGGTATCGCTTGGAGTGGCAGCTTGGAATGATGCGCGTTTATACGATGCAAGAGTAGCCTCTGACGTCTCTGCATGGGCGAAGGCAGGAGCAAAGCCGACCTATACCTATGACGAAGTGGGCGCACCGTCTACGTCTGATTCTCGTCTTTCAGATGCCCGTCCCGCTTCCGATGTCTCCGCATGGGCGAAAGCGGCAAGCAAACCGTCCTATACCGCCGCCGAAGTTGGAACAAAAAAAATAACGACGGGAAGCTACTACGGTATTGGAGGGGACGTGGACATTGCGCACGGACTGGGAACTACTCCGACTTTTGTTTTGTATATCGTTAGCAATACGGTTGTACTCACGAACACATATACTTCAACTACTTTTCGAGTTTCACCTGGCACGAACGTGACGGGTCTCTGGTTTGCGGTTGCCTGATATGACGCAGCTAGACGCTCTTTCACAAGTCCGCTCGGCCATAGCAGAGCCAACCGAGGGCTATTGGTTGGATTCAGAGATTACGACCTACGTCAACGAGGGGCTTCATGCCATGTGTGAAAGCAAGGGGATCGAGGACGTTCAACGCCTCGTTCTCGCTGCCGACCTCCGCAGCGGCCTTCCCCCCCTTGCCAAGTTTGTGGAAAGCGTCTACTTCTATCCAATTGAGGGCGCATTTACCTTTGTTGCAACGGCCCCCGCCACGCCCGCAGAGGGCGACAAATACATCAATTCAACGACCATGAGGCACTACACCTTCACCTCTGGCGCATGGGTAGAGAAAGATCTTCCGACAAGGGAAAGCTTGCAGGAAACCAAGCGGCTGAAAGAAATCCGCGACGATTATATGGTTTTCAGTGAAAAGTTGAGCGGGTTGCTGGAAGTCCTTATGTATCGCTTCCCCGCCCCGCTTGTTCTCTCCACTGACGTGATGGAGCTTCCCGAATCCTACTCTGCGGGGATCGTTGCCTACGCCATAGCGCAGGCCGTGTTGAAGGATGACAATTTTAATCAATACGACCGCAGAATGATGGAGTTTGTGCGGATTCGTTTGGCCTGGGAAAAAGAAAAAAGTTACAAGGCTACGCGCTTCGTGGCACTTTGGGGAGGCATATAGTGGCGTACAAAATTTTAACACCTAAGGAGTTATTGGCGCAGACGCTCGCGCAGGCGCAGAAGCAGACGACACCCGGATACGTTGACCCCAACGCCTCGAAAGTGCCGACGACTACGGCGGCAGTTGTAACACCCACGCCTACTGGTGGGTTCACGAGCTTCGATGCCCCTAAGACTGATAGTGAAAAGGCCGTTCTTGCCCAGTTCTATGGTAGCGGGGCAGCCACAACTCCCGCTTACACGGCCCCCGCTTCCATTCCACTCCCGACCTATACGACCGCCGCCTACACGAACCCCTCAACGGGGCCGCTTGTAGACGCCGCCAATGTGGCCTTTGCTGAATATAAGCAGAGCGCGACCAGCGCCGCCAACAACGTCCTTGACGCACAGATGGCTCAAGCCAACTCTCTTATCAATAGCGGGGGCATCTGGGCCACGTTACAGCCAATCGCAGATAGGCAGATGAGCGATTCTATCGCGGCTCTTACACAGATTTCCACGGTTGCCAAGGCGAACGTAGAATCAAGTAGGGTTGCCTTGAACGCACAGGATGCCGCAAACTACGCTATGGTTATTGATACGCTCGATAAGGCCGTCGTTGCCTCTCGTCAGCAAACAACGGAAAACATGAACCAGCGCGGCATGTTCTTCTCTACCGTCCTTGATTCCGTTATGGGAACGGTCAACGCCGCCTATACGACCCAGAAGGGTCAGGCGGCACAACAGGACAAGGCCAGTCTTGCCAAGATAGCCTCCGACATGGCGGTGTTGTCCGGCAATATCGACATTGAAACCATCAAGGGGAACGCTTCCGCCGTCGCGCAGTACACGGCAGAGATGCTTTCCGTCACCGCAACGGACGCACAAACCAAGCAGACCGCCCAAGCCCTCCTTGCCTCACTTAATACTCAGAAGGCGGGGGTTGTGGATGCGGTTGCGGCACAGGTCTTTGCAACAGGGCAGGATTTGAAGGCAACGGCTTTTAGTCAACAGGAACAGCTTAATACTGACGCTCTCAATGCCGCAAATGAACAAAACAACCAGAACCAACAGGCTTATACGAACGCCACCAACGCCGCGAACAATGCGTTTAGCCAGCAAGAACAACTCAAGGCTGACTCAGCTAACGCTTTAGCCGCTTCACAACAGCAGACGCAACAGCAGTATGCCAACACCACCGATGCTTTCAATACGGCGTTCACTCAGAATCTACAGACCAATGCGGCTACCGCTGACGCAACAACGACAGCACAAAACGAATTCATTGCGGGAATGGGGCAGTATGCCAACGACTATCAGGCGGCAGCCAACAATCTCAACCCCAACGATCCCCTGTATGCCTTCAAGGAGGGGATGCTTGAGTCGGCCCACAATCAGAAGGCCGTGGCTACAACTCAGGCACAAGCGGCTGCGATACTGGAAGCGGCCAAGGTTAAGGCCGCGGCGGCGCAGCAGACGTTTGACAACGTCTTAGCCACCGCCAAGAGTAATACCGCAATCGCGGCTCAACAGGCTACCGCAGCATATCAATCTGGGCAGCTTAGTCAAGCTCAGTACAACGGGGTAACGTCAAGAATGAACACTGCCATCAGCCAGCAGAACGCCAATACTTCTTCGTATAATGCCACAAAACCCAAAGCTGGCGCGGCAGGTGGTGGTACTGGTAGCGGGGGCAGTCTCACCTACTCGCAAGCGCAGGGGAATATTGACGACTACACAAAACTCCAGACAACGCTAGGAACCCTTCATCAGGGTGCCGATGGAAAGTGGTATGGAAGCGCGGCTAATACAAACCAGATTGCCAATGCCGCGGGAGTAGTTCTACCCACTGTTGACGTTTTGGTTGATGTCACCACACTCAAACGGCAAATTGCGGAACTGGAACCCGCTTATCGTGCCTCCATCGCGGTTCGTGACAAAACATCGGGAACAACGACCCCCCTGTCTCTTGATGCCACCGAAAAGGCGAATGTTGAAGGGTTCTTTGCGAAAGTCAATAGTGCCGTCAACTCAGTGTACGGTTCTAGCGGTGCACAATCCGCAGACAAGGCCGCCTATAGACTGGATTACGCAACTGCGCTAGCAAAACAATTAAGTCCCCTCTATGACGATGCAGAAAGGAAAGCCATTGTAGACCGCTACAACAGCGGGGGGTAGTTCATGCCGCTCATTGATTATTCCAAAATCAACGTCGGCCCCGTGGGGAGGGCGGCGACCAATAAGTTGCCTCCCTCTAAAAAGGGGAGAGTAATTGATTATGCCTCCATCAACATCCCCGCGTCCAGCGTGGTTCGTCCGGCGGGGACAAAGGCACGGGTGGCCCCAAAGCCCGTGGTGATTCCCAAAAATGCGGGGAAGAGCGCGCCGATAACCTTTCAGGGAAGACCTCTCGTCACGCCCGTTGAACAGCAGAGGATGAAGGCGGCTACTCCGAAGCCGACCCCACCCGCCGTTTCTCGATTGACGGGTAAAACGGTCGAGCAACGGACGCTGGAAGGAAAGCAGATGACCGCCGCCTTTGCGGGCAAGTCTCTCTTTGACGGATTCAAGGAGAGCGCGGACTCATACAATAACGCACAAGCAAAGAGCATTCTTGGACAAAACGCCCCCGCCGCAGGTGGAATCACCGGCAACCGATGGGTTGACCTTGCTGCAAGTCTGACCACAATGGGGGCCGTTATTCAGACCGGCGTTCAAGTGGTCGGGGGTATCGTAAGTGCCATTAATTTTACCAAGGCGATGAACTCCAAGTGGAATTGGCCGACGGTCGAGGGCGGGGTTACCTCGAATGACCTTGCTGTTCGGGTCGCTCAAGCAAACCCCAACATGGACAAGGGAACGGCAAACTCTATTGCTTCCCTTGTGGCGCGAACGGGTGGAAATGCGGCTCAGCTGAATGCCCTCGTCAGTAACACATCGATGTTGTCACGGTCGCTGGATAAGATTTCACTCGCAGCTCAGAACCCATCGACCGCACTAAACATTATCCCTTCTGCGGTACAAACCATAGCCCAAACGGGGATTTTCCAATCCATCCCCATGCCCTCCGGTCTCGTTCACTCAACCGCCCCCGCCATTCCGATGGGAGGGAAAACACTCCCCGCGGCACCGCAAATTGCTGTCGCGACTGAACCCTACGTTTCTAGGGACAAGTTCCAGGTGGAACATCCCCTTTTGGAACGCCCACAGCCCGCCGTTCCTGGGGTGAAGACAACCAAGTCTATGGATACGATTATGGCAGAGGAAGAGGCCGCAGGGCGGAAGCTTGAGACAACGCCCCGCGCGGTAGATAAAACCATTCCCGCTATTGATGTCAAAAAGGCTAACCTCGTTGATGTCACGGCGAAGGTAGATCTAAAATCTGTTCAGGTCAAGTTCCCCTCCGCTGACAAGGTTGTTCTGGATACCAAGCGGCGGACGGTGATGTTCATGAGCGGCACGACCCCCCTTGAAGCGATAGCGGTAGACAAGCCCCAACTGAAAGATTGGTACGGCATCGAGGGGGCTAAACTTCTGGGGGAGATAACACGGGCCGTTCCGATTCAACCTGTCTCAAAAGTAGCAGTTACGGAGCAGAAAGTCCTCTATCACGGAACGAACAAAACCATTGAGGGTGACCTTCGTAGTGTGAACAAGTCCATCAATAGTACAACCTTCGGAGACGTTGAAACTGAACGCCACGGTATCTTTCTGACCGATTCCCCGGAGTTTGCAAAAGAATATGGGAAGAACGTCCTTCCCTACAAAGTGAGTGGAGACGCCAACATTGTTGATATTAAGCTGGGCATATATCTCGAAGATGACCCAACAATTAAAAACTTCATTGCAAGCCTCGACCCATTTGGGGAAGACCGCGCCATTTGGAATCTTGCCAAATATCAAAAAAGCTTATGGGGTTTCTTCGAGGGGGAATTGGGAACCCGCTTCGTTTCTTTCTTGAAGGAAGAAGGATATGATGGGGCACGGTTTGAGGAAACATCGGGAGTTCTTGACGGCGGCGGAAAAGAAGTTGCCGCCCAGACTACGGTTATTCTCAACCCAAAGAGTCTTACTCCAGTTTCCCCAGTTGTTGCACAAGTTGCACCTACTGCGAAACAACCATGGCAGATGACGAAGGAAGAGTACGATGCGCAGACTCTCCCAAACAAGGCAACATTCGCTATCGTCAAAGACGGCAAGGTTCTTTTGAGTGGAACGGACAACAAGATTGGCTATCTTGCCGGTCTTGCAGAAGAACGGGGGGCAGACCTTTACATTGGAGATTCTGCCACCCTTCCCATCGAAAGTCAACCGCTCATTATGGGGTATACCTTTGATGAAATACTTGCGGCACAGCAAGGTGGAAAACTTCAACATGGGCTCGTGGCAAGCAAAATGCCACAAAATGCAGTTCAAGTTCCCACATACAGTCAGGCGTTGCGTCTCGCACCATCTCCTATAACAACACCCACTGCCCCAGCTCTTTCCAAAATGGAAACACCTGCCGCGCCCGTAGCGAACGATGCCTTTTTTGCTAAAGCATCTAAAGAACTGGAACATCAGTCGCAAGTTGCTGAAAACTGGATTGATAAATATCGTGGACAACTTATCGAAAGTAAGGGAGCGCCGACAACCATAACGCAGGTTTCCACTGGTGGAATCAAAACTCAAACTACTGGAACGGAGATTACCCTTAACGGAATTACTGGGTCGCGTTTTGTATTAGTAAAAGCAAACGGCCAGCTTGATATCGTCGAAAGAAAATCGGGAAAAACCCTTGTACGGGATAAAAATATGAACGACCTTGCGGAACGTTTCGTCAATCATGTTTTGATGGTTGTTCCTGAAGGACAAGATATTTCGGGTTTTATCAAATCTCTCTCTGATGGTTTCGAGACAGTTAACCCCGATTTATCAACTACCCCCCAAAAGGGGCCTTCTGCCGCAATCTCAAATCAAAAGACGGGTATAAGTACGTCTACCCCCATTACCCCTCGTGGCGGAACTGATACAGGGGTAGGAGCGGTCAAGTGGGGCAAGTGGATAGACTCGGTTGGTTCTCGCAGGACAAGTGGTGTCGGAACGGGGCAAGTTGACACCATCAAGACCCCCGTGACCTATCGGCTTGGTTCGGGAGAGGTAACATTCCGAAGTTACGCCAACGGCGACGAGGGCCTATGGAGAACAAATACGGGGAAAGCACTTCAACTGAAAGGAGACCCCCACACTTATTATATCCGCACAATAGAAGAAGATAACCCGAAGTATAATCAATACGTAGTTATCGAGGCCCGCTCCGGTATGGGCATGGGGAGACCCGCCGGAACCGTAAAGAACGCCATAGCCAATGCTCAAGAACAAGCCCTTGCGCACAAGGCGGATTTTGATGGCATCATAGGCGAAGCGGTTACAAAGAACGGCGACGCAAACCCCTCCAGTGTTCCATCTGCTCTCATAACTTCAACCTCTGCGCCAGCGGCGGCCCCCTCGCTTGGAAACGCTGCTCAGTCTCGTTCCGAGACTTCCCCCGCGCACGGACTCATCGACTATTCCCGTATTGAATTAAACGGTACCTCCAGCCAGACCTCTCCCTCAGTTCTCGCAAGCGTGGGGAACAAGGGCAAAGGGTTTGACAACTACATTCAGAACACCACTGGAACGAAAGAGACATCCCTTTCACCCTTTGCTAAGTTTAAGGAAGGGAGAGACCTCCAAGTCAGGCGCTACGAAAACGAGTTTGACGGGCTGATGAAAACCCCCGCCGGAGCGGAATGGATGACGCTGGCGATTGCAGCCGACGAGGTGCTGCGAGAGGAATATGCCCGACCCTTTTCCATCAATAAGGCCGGAGAGCGGGTGTATGCTGGGGGAGAGTTTGCCCCCGCCATCTTGAACCGATACCTGAAACAATACGGCCCCAACTTCGGCAAGTTCCTCCAGCACTTGCAGAGGGCGGGGATTTCCACCGAGCCTACGCTGGGACTTTCGGCAGAGAAAGAGGCGCTGAAGCAGAAGCATATTTATGACGCGAGGATGAGCTTGGCCAACTTCCAGAAAAACGAGCCGCAGTTATTCACTGCATACATGGCCGCCGCAGACGAACTCGGTAATGCCAACGCGCTCCTTGCTGAATTCTACAAAGGGATGATCTCCCCCGAGACCTATGCCAATGACAAGGCCAACCCACACTATTATGTTTCCCTTTCGGCGGGAAGGACAGATGTCTTTGACCGGAGCGGTGTTGCCCCGCTGGAACGCACCCACGGCCTAACCGACTTGGAGAACGTTGTCCCCCCGCTGGAGGGGTTGAAGGCCGTCTATGTTGATGCCATCAGGGCACAGGGTATCAATAACGCCAAGCGGGAGGCGGTGAGGGCAAACAAGAACTCCGAGGTGGCGACAACCGAGCTTTCCGACAGCATCGTCCATCTGAAAGAAAATGGGGTGGATAGGGCCTACGACGTTCACGACACAAACGTCACGAAGTCGGTACAGAACCTCACACTAAAAAAGCCGGATGTTCCAACGTGGGAGAAGTATTTGGTCAGGGCCCCGACAACATTGCTTCGGCTCTTCGCCACCGGCCTCAACCCCGCGTTTGGCCTTTTCAACATCATGCGAGACAACATCCAGGGGGTGGGAACTCTTCCCTTCACTCCAACGGGATTAGTCAAGGGCGTGGTTCGGGCCTTCAAGAGTCCCGGGCTTTCTCAATGGTTTGACTCATATCGCGACCCCATGGCGCCAGGGGGGACAAAGGCCCTTGATGCGCTGAAGCAAGTAATAAGCATCCTGTCCTATCCGAACGAAGTGGGGGAATCACTTACCCGCTCCATCTATGCAGAGAGCATCCTTGACCGAGGCGGAACCTATCTAGACCAACTCCACGGCTACTTTGCCTCCACGGGTTTCTTTGCCCTGCACGGCACGTTCTTCAATGATTTTATCGCCAGCAACATCCCCTTTACGCGAGCGACAATCGCTGTAATGCGCTCGGCCTATCGCAACACTTTTTATGGCCTTCCCATTGGGGATAAGGGCGGAACATTCTCCGGCAAGCAGGGGGCAGAGAAGCTGGCGGGGCGTAACCTTGCCACGATTATCTTTACCATTATCAGTGCCCTCGCCGTCAAAGAGGCGGGGAAAGAGAAAGAGTACAAGCTTTTGCGCGACCGCGCTTCGTACTTCTACTTTCCGACACCATCGGGGGCCTGGGTAAAACTCCCCGTTCCCATCGGCTTCCAGCCCATCAAGGGCATAGTGGATTCCCTGTTTGGCTACAAGAGCGACCCCCTGGGCGTGGCGGGACAGACGCTCAATGTTCTTCCAGGGTTGGAATCCTTCATGCTTCCTCCCGCCCTGGCCCTCTTTCTCCAGTTGAAGTTCAACGTCAACTTTTTCACCGGAGCGGCGATTGATGCAGCGGTAGGAACCCCCGCCGCAAACCCCCTCGAAGCGGCCATTATGAAAAGAACGGGATGGACAGAGGAACGGACAGCTTTTGTCGTGCGGGCCTTTTTGGCAGATATTCCGTCACAGGTACAGTACGTCTTCGATATGGTCGGGCAGGGATCGTCAACTCAAGCCTTCCCCGCGTCCAAGCGGTTCATCGTCAAAGACCCCACGACGAGCAGCAATGCCGCCGTTGATGACTTCTATGCTTTAGTAGATGCCACGGGCAGGTCGAGCAATCCCGCACTTAAACACTATGTCAACGCGCGGGCCGATGCTATTGGAAAGCTCCTTCATAACGCGAAACTCTACCCTGCGGACGCAAAGGTATACATGACCACCGCGACAGACAATATCATCGCCACCTTTGCCACCATCGCGGAGAACCCCAACGACTACGGCATCAAGAAGTTCGGGCCATTCAGTTGGCGGCCAAGTGGAAACTACGAGGAACTGGCCCCATGAGGTATACCGCGATCACTATCGAGAAAGTTCCGAAGAAACTCTTGGATGCCTACAAGAATACCGCAGAACCCATCGGGGTAAGTCCAGAGGGGTTGACCCTTGTCCCGACAAAAGTTAGGGGTTATCAAACCGTTGAGGTATTCATCTTAGAGAAAATGCCGCAATACCGGACTCGCTTGGCGTACGCTCACGAATTATTCCACTGTCTTCAATACTTGACGGGGTGTGAACTTGATGAGGACAACAACTACCAAGTTTCCAAACAGATGGTCAAGGCGTTAGTCGAGAAACGGAAGAAGAAAAAGGGCTAGTGTTCCCCTTGCAGGAAACACTGAAACCCGTATACTAGAGAAGTAGGGTACCCCCTGCCTGTTCCGTGACATGGGGTCAGGCCAGCGAGCCAGCACCAATAGTACCCTGGTTCGGAATGCCCAGTAGTGCACCAGCCTCACGGTACTTCCGATTAAATGACGACCGGTAAGTCAGCCAGGATTAAGGCAACGGGGCCTGCCAACCCCGACCTCCTGCGCATTTCTTCCAAAGCAAGGATCGGGCGCACCAAGTTAGGCAGAACGAACGGCCCGAAATGCTGGGGTTCAAGTTCCCTGCAATGCGCAGTGTTTGTTTGAGACTCATGT
>Ga0209539_1002301_pt1 | contig 10062 bp, 8 predicted proteins | sample BarGraNGADG00312_2_FD_184499 | JGI IMG/M metagenome (GOLD analysis project Ga0209539, IMG submission 184499) | Arctic peat soil microbial communities from Barrow, Alaska - Barrow Graham LP Ref core NGADG0011-312 (SPAdes) (version 2) | ecosystem: Environmental > Terrestrial > Soil > Wetlands >... | reverse complement strand
CATCTCCTCGATCTTGGAGACGAGCCGCTCCCACTCTTTCATGGGCAGCAGGTAGAGGCAGTCGTCGAGGCCCTTGGTGACCATCAGCCCGCCCTCGAAATCACGCCTGAATTCGCGCGGCAGAATGATCCGCCCCTTGGGATCCACTGTTCTAGTTGATGAACCTACAAGCATCTTCTTGCCCCCGTCTCGCCACGTTTAACCACATTACACCATTTCTAACCCCATTGCAACATTTTCTGACCCAAAAACCCACAATGAGGGCAGAATTGTGGGCTGGATCAGGGAACAAGGTGCCCTTTTTGTGGGAATGTGGACTATTTTGTGGATGAAGGCGCGAGGACACACTACATATTGATTTTCGGGGAGGTTTTACACATTTGGGAATCTGCCGGCGCGATCAGCCGAGCAGCGCCTCCCGGTAGCACCCGAAGAGCGCATCGATGAGGTTGGCCCCCACTTTGGTCAGTCTGGGGAACGGAACGCCTGACATCTTGACCTTGCGCAGGGCGAACTCTTTGGCCGGGTTGGTCTCCCCCATGGCCATCGCGTGGAAGGTGGCCGAGGTCGTGGTTATTGTGAGCATCGGGGCGACGGCGGGGTCCTCGAGCGAGAAATCGGCTGCGCCGGTCTCCTCGAAGATGACGTAGCACCTGGTCTCGATGTCGGTGAGGTTGAGGCACAGAGAACGCATGACGCCGGAGAGCTTCACTACCTCCTCGGACCCGAGCTTCGCCTCGGCGAGCTCGATGGTTTTCTCGAGCGCGAGAGCCATAGCCTCTTTGTCGGGTGCGTCGCTCATCGCTTCCTCCTGCGTCCGGTTAGTCTTCGAAGATTCTAACAGATACAATAATATGCGGCCGCGACCGATGGCACAGGAGGCGTCCATGGCTGGCAAGAAGATACTCGTTCTCTCACCACTCCCCCAGGTCCTCGTGAAAGCGTTGTTCGACGCGAAGATATCCCAGAGCGCCGATGCCCCGGAGATAGAGATCGAGACGTACGAAGGGTCGTCGCGGAGCGACCTGCTCGAGGCCGTTGCGGGCGCGGACGTCATAATCGGAGACTACACATTCAACACAGAGATGGACGCGGAGCTGATGGAAGCCGCGGCGCCTTGTCTTCTGATACAGCAGCCTTCGGTGGGATACCAGCACATCGACGTGGACGCGGCCGCCCGCGCCGGCATACCCGTCGCTAACGTCGCCGGGGCTAACTCGATCGGCGTGGCGGAGCACACCATCATGTGCGCGCTGATGCTCTTGAAGAAGCTAATGATGCAGCACGAGAAGACGAAGGCGGGCGAGTGGGCCCAGGACGAGATGGCCACGCATGGCGTGTTCGAGCTTTACGGCAAGACGCTGGGGATAATCGGCATGGGCCGCATCGGCCAGGAGGTGGCCCGCCGCGCGAAGGCGTTCGGCTGCGGTATGGTCTACTACGACATCAACGAGCTCTCGCCCGAGAAGGAAGCCGAGTACGGAGTACAGTCGAGGACGCTCGATGCGCTGCTGGCGGAAGCCGACGTGGTGACCCTCCACGCGCCGCTCACCCCTGAGACCGAGGGCATGCTCGGCGCGGAGCGCCTGGCCATGATGAAGCCGGGCGCGGTCCTCGTGAACGTCGCGAGAGGCGGGCTGGTTGACGAGCAGGCTCTTGCGGACGCGCTGTCCGAGGGAAGGCTCGCCGGCGCGGCTATCGACGTGTTCTCGGTCGAGCCGGTGAGCGCGGACAACCCGTTGCTCGGCGCGCCGAACACCATCCTCACCCCGCATACCGCCGGGGCCACAAATGAGAGCCGTCTGAGGATCATCGGTGTGGCGATTGACAACGTTGCGGGCGTCCTCGAGGGGACGGTGCCGCAGTTCATATTGAACGGGGTCGAGCCAAGGTTTGAAGAATAACAAGCGCCGCAGCCCACGGGCATTGGCGCATGAGGACGGAGGTCGAGATGGCTGAGACAATGACCGGAGCGCAGGCGCTCGCAGGCGCCCTTCTGAAGATGGGGGCCAGCCGGATATACGGCATCATCGGCACCTCGAACCTCGGGTTCGTGGACGCCCTGTACGACGTCAAAGACGATCTGCGCTACATATCCTGCAGGCACGAGCAGGTGGCGGCCAGCATGGCCGACACGGAGGGAAGGCTCACCGGCAGGCCCGGCGTAGCACTGGTCCATTCAGGGCCCGGCGCTCTCAATGCCATGATCTCCGCGGGCAACGCCTACAAGGACTGCTCTCCTTTCATCATCATCTCAGGCGCGGTCAAAAGGAAGCTCGCCGGGAGCGACGGGATGCTCGAGCTCGACCACGTGCGCCTGTTCGCGCCGCTCTGCAAGGGCACATACAGGGCCGATTCGGCCGGCGAGGTTACCGAGGTGTTTGCCGATGCGTACCGCGCGGCGATGAGCGGGGCCAGGGGGCCCGTCCTCATTGAAGTGCCGGAGGACGTCTGGGGCGAGCAGGCCGAAGTGGACCTGGGGAGCATGACGCTGGAGGCGAGTACCCCGAGGGAGGTCGACGAAGCGGACGTCCGTGCGGCCATAGAGATGCTGACCACGGCGAGGCTCCCGCTCATCCTCGCGGGCGGAGGGGTGGCGTACTCCCGGTCGTCGGGCTTGCTGGCGGAGTTTGCCGAGAGGCTCCAGGTGCCGGTCGCGACGACGGGCAACGGCCGCGGCGTGATCCCCGAGACCCATCCCCTCGCACTGGGGAGGGCCGGCTTCGGCGGCGGAAACCTCGTTGCTGACAAAGCGCTCGAGCGCGCGGACGCGCTGCTGTGCCTCGGCTGCGGCATCAGCGACATGACGACCTACGAGTACACGCTGCCGCTCGGCATGGACAGGATCATCGAGGTCAACATCTCTGGCCACCAGGCACCGCAGGAGCCGGCGGCCGACGTGGTCGTATGTGACGTGAAGGAGTTCCTCCAGAAAGCGACGGCACAGCTGGTCGGGCAGGCAGAGCCTCGCACCGCGTGGGATGAAGCGCTCCAGGACGCGCGAGGGACGTGGGAGATGATGCTCGGTGCATCGCTGTCGCGAACGGGCGAGCGCCCCGTGGGAGGGCACGTCGCCCAGAGGCTCGCGAACAGGCTTCCCGATGACGCGATCATCTGCGTTGGCGCAGGTACCCACCTGCTTTATGCGATGGACTTCATACCGTCCCGCGAACCGCTGACCTTCATGTCCACCGTGAACTTCGGCTCGATGGGCTTCGGTTTCGCGGCGAACATGGCGGCGCGCCTGGTCTACCCTGAGCGAAGCTCCATCGCGATGCTCGGGGACGGGGATTTCTCGATGACGCTGCAGGACCTCGAGACCTGCGTCCGCGAGGACATCGGCGTCAAGGTGTTCGTCATCAACGACAGCCAGTACAGGGTACTCAACATGCGTCAGAAGCTGTCGTTCGGGGGAAGGGTTCACGGGACCGAGCACGGCAACGCCGACTTCGCGGAGCTTGCGAAGTCATTCGGCGCCGTCGGCCTGCGCCTCGACCGTGAGGAGAAGATCGACGGGGTCCTGGATGCAGCTTTCGCCGAGGACGGGCCCGTGGTGGTCGACGTCATCATAGACCCCGAGGACCTTCCGCCGTTGAACCTCGAGGCGACGCTCCGCATGTCGATGTAAGAGGCGTCGTTCTACATCGAGCAGATCTTGCCGGCGCCCATCTCTTTCCAGCGCTGCTCGAAGTAGACCTTCTCGTTGACGAAGGCTCGCAGCACGTCGTCGACCACCATCTCGGCCTGCTCGTGATCGAGCCCCTGCGTCCTGTTCGCCATCGACGCCACCTGGCCGAAGTACAGTGGTGACGAGAGATCGATCAGCTTGTGCGTGTTGCCCTTCCAGCAGTTGAACATCAGCGCGATGTCGTAGACCACCCTGGCCCACAGGTCCGGTTGCATGTTGAAGTCGCAGTAACCTTCGGGCATGCAAACCTCGGAGCCGGCTATCTGCTCCAGCCTCCTGAACGTGTCGTCGCTGAGTATCTCCCTGTAGATGGGAGTGAAGTGGGCCATCCCGAGGTTGAACTCCTCTACCAGGCGCGTGACGCTTATGGGGATTGGCTCGGGGTCCCACGCCAGCGAGGTGCCCTTGACCGGCACGTCCGCGACCGCGTGCACCGACGGCCACGTGTCGGCGAACTTGTTCATCGAGCGGAAAACCGTTGAAATCACGTGCAGGTACATCGGGCCCAGCGAAAAAGCCGGGTCCTTGGCGCCGTGCACTTTCGCCCCGAGGTTCGCCTGGCAGATCTTCACGCCGCTCGTGATCGCGGTGATGGTCATCCAGACGTCTATGCCGAACTGGCCGACGAACGTGTCCCAGACGTCCTGCTTTGCGAGCAGCTCGATGAAGCCCCCCGAAAGGCCGAAGTCTCCGCCGATCGGCTGCCTGAGCTTCTGTCCGTAGAGGGCGGTGACGAGCGGGTAGACGATCAGGTTGGTGATCGTGCCGTCGTACTTGTACCTCTTGTAGAACGGCGTCACGTAGTCGCATCCCTCGCGCACGATCGGGGTGAGCATGTTGTTGACCCAGTCGGGGGTGATGCTGCGGTTGTCCCCGTCGATGAGCGCGCACCCCGTGACGCCGAGTTCGCGCGCCACCTGGAAGACCGCGCGCAGCGCGTTTCCCTTGCCAGAGCTGCCGCGGTAAGTGCCGACCATCTTGCTCACCGTGAGCCCCACGTCCGTCATGATCGCGACGTTCTTGGTCTCGTCGAGCGACCCGCCCTCGCAGACGAACAGCACGCATTTGCGGTCTGCGAAGAATGTCGAAAGCCCCTCGGCCGCGACCTTCATCACGTGCGAGATCGTGACTTCGTTGTTATAAGCCGGGATCGCCACGAGCACGTCGGCGCTCCCTATCTCGGCGACGGCCCGTGCGATCTCGCCGGATACGGCGGGCAGCATGTCCATGTCCGCTCCTCCCCCGCGAGCCTAGGCCCGCTCTTTCGCCTCCGACCAGTAGTACCTCAGATAATCCTTGAGTGCCTCGAACGTCTCAGCCGTTCGCTCGACCTCGATCTCCGCCTCGAATGAAGTGAGGTCCTCGGTCTTCTTCACGAAGTGCGCCGTCCGCGCGCAGTACAGTGGCGTCAGCGCGTCGACCACGGCGTTGCACGCGACCGGTCCGAAGCTGTAAGCGATCGCGAAATCGTAGACCGAGCGGACCCACAGGCCGCTCGTGAACTCGAACTCCTCGTCCGAAAGGCCGTAGACGCGCTCTATCTCCCTGAAGTTCTCCTTGCGCAGGATCTGCCGCCACTCGTCGCACATCTCCTCGTACCCCTTGCGGAAGTGGTCGAGCAGGTTCTCGACCGACACCTCGGCCACCTCGGGCTCGTCCTTGCACTCCTCTCCCAGCACCGGCGCGGGGACCGAACCCCTGACATCCATCCAGTTGCGCTCGTAGAACTTCATCAGGTCGAACATCGTGCCGCAGACCTGGTGGAACATGGCGCCCAGGTCCGAGCCCGGGTCCTTGTTGTTGTGCAGCTTGAGCCCCATGCACGCCTGGCAGATGTCGAAGCCTTCGTTCATGGCGAGGGTGGTCATCCAGATGTCTATCCCGAACCTCGCGATGTCAGTGTCCCAGACGTCGCGCTCCGAGTAGACCTTCGCGAGGTCGCCCGAGAACCCGAAGTCGCCGCCGATCGGCTGCCTGATGCGCGAGCCGTAGAGCGATCGCGTAAGCGGGTAGGCGATGGAGTTGGTGATGGTGCCGTCGTACTTGTACCGCAGGTAGTGCGGGGTCACGAAATCGAAGCGCTCCTCGAGGATCGGGTACCCGAGGAACTTCATCCACTCGGGGGTGATGCTGCGCAGGTCGGAGTCCACGACGATGCACAGCTTCACGTTCAGCCGCGCGGCGATCTCGAAGATCGTGTGGAAGGCGCTGCCCTTTCCCGCAATCCCGCGATATGGCGTCGCGATCTTGCGGACCTGCTCGGGCACGTCCGTGGACAGCACCACGTCGCGGGTGTTGTCGGTCGAGCCGCCGTCCGAGTTCACCAGCACCGGCCGCATGCCCGGGAAGTACTCCGCGAGCCCCAGCCCGGCCTGCTTGACGACGTGCGCGATGGTGTCGGCGTTCCTGAACGACGGGATGCCGACCAGGATGTCGGCCTCGCCTATCGCCAGGACCTCGTCAATTACTGTCTGTTCAAGTACGGACAACTGATCGCTTTCGCTTGTCTTGGCACGCCGGCCTTCGCTTTTCGCGCCCCCAAAGGAAATATACGCAAGTGCGGGGCTGCATCCTTTAAGTAATACCCATCCCTGAGCCTGTATTCCTGAGTGCGGGCTCTCAGCCCACAGCCAGGACCCGCGCCTGAGACATGCGGCGCAAGATTTCGAAACGCGGCTCAAGACCGGAAGGCGCCTCAGGCGCCGCCGAGCATCATCTTCGAGAGCTCTTCCTCGCCGCCGAGGAACTCCATGAGCGCCTCCCACTTCGCGCGGAACTCGAGGTACCACTTGAAGGGGTCCTGCGACGGCTGCGCGTCGAAGCGGCCGAGGTGTATGTTGCGCATGGACTCCTTGAAGGCCATCTCCTGGTTGTCTGACATGTAGAAGAGTCCCATCAGGACGCATGTCTTGTAGACCAGGTCCTCGAGGTCGTCCTGCATGCAACGCCCCGGGTACGGGTCGAGCTCGTCGACCTCGACCCTGCGCAGGCCGTCAGTCGGCACCTGGCACCGCAGCTTCTCGCGAGCGTACACGAAGCGGTAGATGTTCTCGCGGAAGTGCGCCCAGGCGGGAATGTGCGACACAGGCGGGAGGTGCTTGATCGCGAGCTCCCGGTCCAGCAGGAAGTCGATGTCGAAGAACTTGCAGTTGACCAGGTAGTCGATGTCCTCGCCGCGCCTCACGTGCGGGTCGAAGGATATCTTCCGGAACACGTCTCGGTGGATGACCATGTTGCCGCCGAAGACGAAGCACGTGGGCTTGAGCCTCGGCGGCTCGCCGATGATCGCGAACGCCTCGTTCATGGACCCCACCATCGGCCACTCGGACATGTACCACTCGCCGGGCGGGGGGAGCAGGTACGAGCCGTCCTCCCTCTGGTAGTAGCCGGCGATGGCGCGCACCGCCTTGCCCTCGTAAGTCGCCTCGACGTCCTCGAAGGCTTTGTCCAGGTAAGCCGGGTCCTCGTAGACCTGGTCGTCGTCGAAGAGAACGGCGATCTCCGAGCGCGAGAGCTCGGCCGCAATGAGGCACATGTTTCGGATGTTCGAGTAACCCGCTAGCGACACCATAGTCGGGTCTATCTTTCCGCCGCCCTTCTTTTGCTCGTCCTCGAGCCTGGCCTTGATGCGCGACTCGAGAGTATGGGCGACAACCGTGAGCGGGAAGTAGTTAGCGAAAGGCGCGGTGACGCGGGTGACCTTCTCCTCCACCCGCTCCTGGACGTCGGGGCTGGTCGCGCACGCCAGCACCACCACGTTGAAATCGCGGTTCCTTAGCACGTTGATGCTCTCGAGCGCCCGCGCGAGCGTCCCGTCCGTGTCCACCGGTGTCGGGTGGTCGTAGACAGTGTCCTTCTCGTCGAAGCGTTCGTCGCGGCCGCGCCCCCAGTAGCTGGGAATGACGATAGTTGCGCGCAATGGTCTCCCCCTCCAATCCTCTGCCTTCGTGGGCTCAGCGCCCGGCAAGCTCGCGGATGACGCTGATTACGGTGCGGTTCTGCTCCGCCGTTCCGATTGTCATGCGGATGAACCCCGGATAGCCCAGGGCGACCCCGTCGCGGACTATGATCCCGCGCTCGAGAAGCTTCACCGTCAGCCCCTCGACCACGTGGTCGTACTTGAAGAGGATGAAGTTCGCCTGTGTCGGGACTGGCTCCATGCCGAGCGCCTGGAGCTCCTTGAACAGGTAAGCCCTGCCCTCTGCGTTCACCCGGCGGCTCCGCTCGACGTGCTCGGCGTCGTCCAGCGCGGCTATCGCGGCGACCTGCGCGAGCCGGTTGACGTTGAACGGCGGGCGAACTTTCTCGAGGTACGTGATGACTTGCGGGTGCGCGATCGCGTAGCCGACCCTCAGGCCCGCGAGCCCGTAACACTTCGAGAACGTGCGCAGTATCACGAGGTTCGGGTAGCTGTCCAGGTACGGGATGCTGTCCGGGTAATCGGGGTCGTCCACGTACTCGACGTACGCCTCGTCCCAGATGAGCAGCACGTCTTCGGGAAGCGCCTTGAGCGTCTGCTCGAGCTCGAGCTTAGTGCATATTGTGCCGGTCGGGTTGTGTGGGGTGCCAACGAACACCGCCCTGGTCTTGTCGTCCACCTGGCCCATCATGGCCTCGAGCACGTGCCTGTGCTCGCAGAGAGGCTCGTACACGAGCTTCGCGCCCATGGTCGCGCCGGAGAGGTAATAAGAGGAGAACGTCGGGTCGCCCATCACCGCCGCATCGCCCGGGTTGAAGAATGCGAAGAATATGAGGTCGATGACCTCGTCGGTGCCGTTGCCGAAGATGAACCGCTCAGGCGCGACGCCAAGCTTTTCCGCGAGCTTCTCGCGCAGGGCGATACACGCGCCGTCGGGGTACAGCGCAACGTCCTCGAGGGCGCCGCGCAACGCCTCGACCGCCTTTGGCGACGGGCCGAGCGGGTTCTCGTTGGAGGCGAGCTTGATCACCTCTGAGACGCCGAAGCGCCTCTTCACGTCGTCTACGTCCAGGCCCGGACTGTAGACCGGCAGGTCCCTTATCTCGGGCCGCGCTAATGCCTCGAAGTCAATAGTCATAGGTGTCTCGGGGCGGTCAGTGCCCCTCGAGTCCCTCCCTCAGTATGCTCTCGGTGGCCTCCTGCATCAGGATGGACCCCTCGTCGCCGTCCCTGGGGTAGGATGCGAGACCGATCTCGATGTTCACGTCCACGTAGTGGTCGCCCATGCCCGCAAGGTATTCGAGCACCTGCGTCTTGAGCCTCTCCGAGGCGCGCGACGCGTCGGCTGTCCTGGTCTCGGGCATCAGCACCGAGAACTTGGTGGGCTGCACCCGGGCGAGGATGTCCGAGGCGCGCGAGTTTCTCCTGAGCACGCGGGCGACAGCGCGCATGAGCTCTTTGTCCTCGTCGGACGCCGGCTCGAAGACAGAGTCAACGTGGAACAGAACGACGGTCACGTCGCGCAGGTAGCGCTCGGAGCGCTTGACCTCCTCATCCAGCCGGGTCATGAAGTAGAGCGAGTTGAACACGCCGGTGAGGTCGTCCCTCAGCGGATCGAGCACGTCCATCGTGGGCTCGCGCGTCTGGTACGCCTGCACGGTCGCCTGCAGAAGGTTGTTGAAGCACTGGCACACCCGTTTCTCGGTCACGAAGTCATGCTCGCGCTCGGGGCGCGCCCTGCGGGCCTCCCAGAACACGTCGCGCAGCAAGATGTGCTCCTGCATCACCTTCTCGATGGGGACCTTGCTGTTGCGCCTGTAGACGCCGTGCTCGCCCGCGATCCGGTAGATCGAGCCGAATGGAAGGAACTCCTGGAGGTAGAGCTCGTCCTCAGTGCAGTTGACGAGGCCGCCGTAGAGCGATTCGACGACTTTCTCGGTGCGGTCGTCCCACAGCTCGTCCCCGTCCTCTTCATCCAGGCCTTTTTGATAGGCCTGGACCATTTTCTTGACACTCCGTTTCTGAGAAAATCCGCTCAACGTTCCACCGCCCGCCGGGTGCCGCGTGTAAGCGCGGTCCCGCTTGCTCTCGCTGGTTTCCCGTTATTCTATAATATTACTCTATAGCGCTTAAAGAAAACGGAGGCCCTTTTGCCGCAGCACGAACGCGAATTCTCCAATGTCGCCGGCCCCGCCGCGGTCGACGTCGGCGGGACGTTCACCGACCTTCTGGCGGTGGTCGGCGACGAACTCATTGCCGTCAAAGTCCCGTCCACCCCGGACGCGCCCGAGCGCGGCGTCGTCGACGCTCTGCGTCTGGCTGGAGGTGCCTCGTCTACGGTGATCCACGGCTCGACCGTTGCGACCAATGCCGTGCTCGAGCGCAAAGGAGCGCGGACAGCCTTTGTCTCGACTCGAGGGTTCTCCGACATCATAGAGATCGGAAGGCAGGAGCG
>Ga0209539_1002299_pt1 | contig 10066 bp, 8 predicted proteins | sample BarGraNGADG00312_2_FD_184499 | JGI IMG/M metagenome (GOLD analysis project Ga0209539, IMG submission 184499) | Arctic peat soil microbial communities from Barrow, Alaska - Barrow Graham LP Ref core NGADG0011-312 (SPAdes) (version 2) | ecosystem: Environmental > Terrestrial > Soil > Wetlands >... | reverse complement strand
TCCCCGGCACCCACCAGGTCTGCGTCTGGGCGATCGACTCCACCGGCGGCCCCAACCCCAACCTCACCTGCCGCACCACCACCTGAACCACCAACCTCGGCACCGAGGCACGGCGGCACCCCTCAACGAGAATCGAGCAGGGCCGGACGCTGAGCCGTTGGTCAGGAAGCTCCCAGCACCGCACCACTGGCCTCAGCCCACCGCGTCTCCCACGGGCCGATGGGCTCAATGCCGATCGCGAGCAGCGAGGCGTGGGCGAGGATAGAGTACGCCGGTCGAGGGGCGGGACGGACGAACGCCTCGCTCGTCGTCGACCGGACGATGGCGGGATCCATCCCAGCGGAGGCCACCGCCGCTTGGGCGAAAGAGTGCCATGACGCCTCGCCCGACGACGTGCCGTGGTACGTACCGCTCGGCGCGCGGGAGCCCACGAGCCGGACGATCAGATCGGCGAGGTCGACGGTCCAGGTGGGCTGCCCGAGCTGATCGGCCACCACGTCGAGTTCGCCGCGTTCGCGTGCGGCACGCACGATCGTTCGCGGGAAGCAGGGACCATGGGCGCCATAGAGCCAAGCCGTGCGCACGATGACGTGATCGGAGTTCTCGGCTCGAACCGCCCATTCTCCGGCGGCCTTCGTCCGTCCATATGCCGAGCGTGGCGACAGCGGCGCGAGCTCGGCGTACGGCGCCGTTGCCATCCCGTCAAACACGTAGTCCGTCGAGATGTGCACGATGCGCGCGCTCTCTCGCCGCGCGGCTCGCGCCAGGTTGGCAGCTCCAACCGCGTTGACGGCGAACGCAGCACCCTCCTGCTCCTCGGCGGCGTCGACCGCCGTGTAGGCGGCGCAGTTGACGACCACGTCACATTCGCTCACCGCGTGGCCGGCTCCAGCCGGATCCGTGATGTCGACCGACTCGCGGTCGATGCCGCGTGCATGCTCACCGGCACCAACGAGCGTCTCCATCAGGTCCTGCCCCAGCATGCCATTCGCCCCGACCACCAACCACCGCACGTTGTCTCCTCGCATCGTCCATCCAGGCGTGACCACCCTATCTGCGCCGCTAAGGTGGTCGTCGTTGCGACATCGAAGGAGTAGCCACATGGAGTACCGCGAGCTCACCGTCCCAGGAGCCTGGGAGATCACGCCTCGGCAGTTCGCCGACGACCGCGGGGTCTTCCTCGAGTGGTTCAAGGCAGAGTCGTTCGTCGGGGCAGCCGGTCGCACCTGGGACCTGCAACAGGCGAACGCCTCGGTCTCGGCAGCCGGCGTGCTGCGGGGTATCCACTTCGCCGACGTACCACCGGGACAGGCGAAGTACGTCACGTGCGTGAGCGGTGCCGTGCTCGACGTCGCGGTGGACATCCGCGTGGGGTCCCCGACCTTCGGTCAGTGGGACTCCGTCCTGCTCGACGATGTCGACCGCCGCGCGATCTACCTCGCAGAGGGCTTAGGCCACGCGTTCCTCTCCCTCCAAGACGGCTCGACGGTCGTGTATCTCTGCTCGACGGGGTTCGCCCCCGGGCACGAGCATGGCGTGCACCCGCTTGACCCCGGGATCGGCATCGACTGGCCCACCACGGATCGATACGGGCACGAGCTCATTGTCGGACTCTCAGAGAAGGATCGCGTCGCCCCCACTCTTGCCGAGGCACGCGCCGAAGGACTCCTTCCCTCTCTCCTGGCCGCGCAGGCGTTCGTCTCCGGCCTGCTCCCCTGACGGCACCCTCCGCGCTGTCAGCGACTCACCATGCCAGCATTCCGTAGCTCGGCTGACGCGGCTACCTCGCTCGCCGCTACAGATGTGCCGCGCACTCCGCCGGCGTCATGTCGAGTGACACAAGCCGCTCCATCGCACCGTCCGTGTAGATCGGGATCCCCACCACCGCGGAGTCACTCTCTGCACAAACGACGAGTTCCTGTCGCCAATTGAGATGTCCCGTCGTCGAGGCGGTAGGCCGAGAAAACGTGGTCGACAGTCCAAGGATCGACAAGCCTGCGAGTGCACCCGCGACGAGGCGAGCGGGCTTCGGCAGGATTGCTCGCTGACCAAGGTGGACGAGAAGCCACAGGATGAGGATGAAAGGCAGGAAGTAGTAGCGGGGCGCCGTGTTTTCCGGATCGGTCCTCAAAGGAGCCGGGACTGAACTGACAGCGGTGAAGAGTGCCAACGTGACGAGCAGCAACACGGGCTCGACGCCTCGACGGCGCCGGAGCGCATACACCGCGGCGATCGTGAGGGCCCCGAAGACGGCAACGCCGACGAAGGCGACGAACCGATGGTCACCGTGCGCCGAAGCTGTCCACCCAGTGGCAAACAACCCTCCCGTACGCACGCACTGCCTGAGCACGCTGGGCAGGTCGAAGGTCGCCGACACCGCACCGCCACCACGGTCGCTGGTCATCAGCGCGGCGGCCTGGATCAGCACGCTGCCCGCGAGGATGCCCGCCCCGAACAGGTCGGACCGGCGCCTGGTGAACCACCACGACACAGCGAAAGGCACCGCCATCGCGGCTCCAGCGGGTGAGCTGAGACCGGCGATGACCAGAAGCGGCACCCGCGCCCACCAGAGATTGCGCTTCCACCCCAGGATGATGACCGGCCAGAGCGTCGCCCACCAGAAGCTGTAGAGCAGAATTCCGAACGTCTCAGGATTGGCGGGACAGAGCACCATGGCGAACGCCATCAAGACACGTGTGCGCTGCCCTCCCCACCGCGACCGAGGAACGATCAGAAGCCACACGGTCAAAGCGAAGACGGCCGTCGCGAACACGTACTCCAGCGCCGCCAGGTGGGAAAAAGACACGGTGGCCGCGAGCGGAAGCAGCAGTGTAGTCGGGAGAATCATGTATCCGGAGAGGGGATGCAGTGCGCCGATCCAACCCGCGTCAAGGAAGCGACCGACGATCACGGACTCTTCGGCCCACAGGTACGGGTGCATCGCCTGCTCGGGGCGACGCCAGACCCAGATCGCAAGGCAACCGAAGAGAACGAGTAAGCCGACACGCATAGATCGCCTGGACGGCAACGGCCGCACCCCACCACCTGCCGCGGCGGGAGTGGTGCTTCCCTGTTCGGTCTCGTGGGTTCCTGTGCTGACCATCCGAGTCCTGACCCGTTCGTGTCGGTGTTGTCGCGCCATGGCGCGATCTCGATGCGCCAGGTGCACGATCTCCGCCAGCCGTGCCCCCAAGGAGACTGGCACAGTGAATCCTCCCTCGCCGTGGGTCAACGGACCTCGCACAACGAGCTTCCGGCTATGGGCAGACCGACTCGCAGCGCGGTGCCCGATGGCAGGTCTGTCAGGACATGGATCGCCTCACCCGGCGATACAGCGAGAGTGCGGGTCTGCGAGATGTCCGCACCGGAGCCCAGCTGAAGATAGAAGATGGCGCCGTCCGGCGCGTCAAGAGTGAACGCTTCGCGTAGACCGTTCGTCGTGAGCACGACATGCGAAACGGCGGCGCCCTCGGCGGGGGACCAGCAGATGCTGTGAGCTCCTGCGGACGACGCCGTCACACCGCTCGTATCGGCAGCAAGCTCCGGTGCGCTGGCACCCGCAAGAGCTCCTATGTCACTCGTAATCGCAACCTCGAGGTAAAGCAAGGCGTTGTTCGTCCCCTCCACCGTGACGGGTGAATCGGGAAGCCCGTACTTCGCAACGAATCGACGGAGGTCCGAGATGAAGATGTCGGGGTCCAGCACCGGCTCGACTTGTTGCCCGAGAAAGTCATCTCGCTCCCCGACGATGTGCGCCGCGGCGGTGACTGTCTCACGGATCCATCGTTCGCGGACTCCCTCCGTGATGGACATCGTTCGCAGCATCATCAGATTCGGAAGCATCAAGGCTGCGAGTCCTGCGACCGCGACCCCTTGAAGCCACGGGCGCCGTGCTGCCGCGCTCACTGCGAGGAGGAGAGCGGGGAATGCCATGGCGGACACGACATAAACATACCGTGACGCGCCGAGCCCGGTACGACCGAGCGCGACCATGAGGACGAAGAGGACCGCTCCGGTCGGACCCGCCAACGCTATTGACGCCGTCTGGACGCTCGCGCGGCCGCGTACGGCCCAGACCATCATCGCGATCCACCACAGACCGACACCCACCAGGAGAACTTTGACGAGAGCCCCCGGCACACCTGTCACGTCTTTGGCGAGTTGCACCAGTGCGCCACGGATTTCGCGGACCACGGAATCCACCGTCGTGCCACCCGTGGGGGAATGGACATAGATGCTCCCGATCAGTCGATACCAGACGAGGAAGACAGCAGCTGGGACGCCGGCCACGACCACCGTACGGACCCAGTTGCGACTTCTCAGTAGCACGATCAAGGCAACCACGGCGACCATGGGCACGCCGATACCCGAGCACATGAGCGACATGATCAGCAGTGCCACGACACCGACGTCCCGCCGACTTAGCCCCTCGCGAATATCGGCGACCAGCGCGGCAGCCCATCCGAATAGAAGGCTTCCGATGAAGCCGAGCTGGAAAGCCCACAGCAGGTTCTCGTACCCCGCGCCTAGCAGGGCGAAGACCAGTGCACCCGCCGTCGCGATGGATCGTGCGACTCCGGCCCGGATCGTGACGCGCCAGAGCACGTGGGTCAGGCAGAGATGCGTCGCAATCAGGACCACGATGAATGGCCAGTACGAGCCAAGTCCGAAGGTGTCGCGCAGCACGATGTACACGATGATCGGGATTGTCGACCAGTGCTCGCTGTGCGGAACCCACACGCTGCTTGCCCCGTGAAAGATCCCCCGGTTGCCTAGGAACTCCCACTCGTCGCCGAAGAACCACTGGTTGCGGTTCGCGTAGGCGAGCACGAGTCCAGCGAGCACGAGCGTCAGAAGATGCCCGAGCAGCCACCTCCTCGCCGTGCGATCAGGCAACTGCCCCATCCTCAATCTCCTTTGTAATGACCGATTGTGCTCGGTGTCGGTGGTGTTCCTCCGGGCGCAGAGCGTAGCCCCACAACAGAGCGACGAAGCCGATCAGTCCGCAAACGAGAACCACCGCCGAAGTCGCGTGGACCTTCGGCGCGTCCGTCCACGGGAAGCCCGAAATTGGATACTGGGGAACGTAAAGAAGTAAGGAGACGATACCCGCGACGGCAACCACGAATGCCGTCGCACGAGTGGATTGCGCTGCCCCAGCGCACGTCAGTGCGCAGACCATCAGCACGACAAGCGCGTACGTGCCCTGGTGCGTGACAGTCGTCCCCGGACCGAACATCGCCACGCACCAAAACAGCGAACTCACGGCAGCGACCAGCAGCAACCACGTCGCGGCTCGTCGGTCGGCGAGATGGGCGCGGCGCGGATACGCCCAGCCGAGCGCCAGGACGAGAAGAAGACCCGCCGACGGGAGCAGCGAGAAGAAGTTCTGCGCGCGGACGGCTGAGACGAAGTCTTGGTACCACGACGCGTCGCCAAACGCTGGAATCGGCGGGCGTCCGCCGACAATTTGAAGGATGTTGTGCCACTTGTTCGAGAGCGCGCCTGACCAACCTGCCGCTCGATACTGGTCCACGATGGCGGTGACCGGTGATCGCGGATCAACCGGGATCACGCCGGCCAACATCCACTTGAGCAGGCGGTCCCCAGGCGGGTTGACGAGACGTTGATACAACGTCCACGGAAGCACGAGTGCGAGTGCGGATGCCGCCGCCGCGGCGAGAACTGTTAGTCGCCTTCGGTTGTGGAGGGCCTGGACGAGCGCTAACGCAACAACTGGCACGAGGACAAACACCGCGCCACCGTGCGACAAGTAGGCAAGACAAGCAGTCACCGCAACGGCGGCGATCCGAAGCGCCGGCCAGCGATGGTCTCGGGCCAGGACGAGGGCTGCGCATGCCAGCACGAAAGTCGCGGCCAGCATCTTCGGCCAGACGAAGAACGTGTTGAGGACGACGACCCCGCACCCACCGACTGCTGCAAGACTCAGCGCCACCGTCACGCGGCGGACAGCCAGCGCCGACAGCAACGCCCACACGCCGAGTACCCAGCTGGACTGCATCACCGTGCCGAGAACCTGGTAGTCGGTCGCGGCAGAGGCGTCGCCCCGGTGCCACAGCGTCTGGCCGAGCCAGACTGCACTCTGCAACGGGGATCGATCACTTGCGAGCCAATCTCCGACGGGCGGCACGGGGACACTGTGGCCGAACTGCTCGACGTGGCGGGCCATAAGGTACGGAAGCTGGTTATCGATCGGCAGACGCGACGAGAAGCGCACCGCGGGCGTGTCAAGCGGCTTCTCATATCCCCCATACAAGAACCCGAGGCCGAGTACGAGCGCGGCGTAGAGCGCAGTGAGAACGAGCGGAAGCCCGACTTTGCGTACGACCTCGACGAACTCTCGCCTCCGCCGTGCGACCTCCCAGAGCATGAGGAGCAGGCAGATCACCGGTACCGTACGGGAAGCCCACTGACCGGCTCGCGGTGCGGCATACCACACGATCCCCACGGCATAGTTCGTGACACCGAAGAGTGCGAGCCCCCCGGCTGCGAGCGCTGCAGGGTGCGCACTGACCCGCCGGGTGAGGACCGCGCCCGCAACGACCAAGAGCGCGAACAACGCCGTGTGCAGCCCGAGGTCATACAGAACTGCCCGCATGCTCTTCTCCTAGGCCTCGGGCAGACAACACGCCCTGACTGACTTTAGCAAGCCCGACTCGGAGAGCCACCTCTCGCGCAGGCGCGATGAGCGACAGTGCGGAGACGTGCTCTGCGATGTGGGCACTCACCGAGGTGCTAGACCAGATCCGGCACAGTGCCGTCCGGCCATCCTCAGATCCTGCCGTCCTTCATCGCCTGCTCGATCCACGGGATGACCTCGTCCAGCATCGTCTCGAGGGACGTCGTCGCCTCGAAGCCGAGCACCTGCTTCGCCTTCTCGACGGAGGGAACCCGCCGCTGGACGTCGTACTCGAAGGCGGGATCGTGCTGAAGAGTCAGCGTTGCATCGGGTCCCTTGATCTTGCGCCAGATGACCTCGGCAAGCTCGGCGACCGTGTGACCGTGCGGCGTCGACAAGTTGAAGTCGTTGTTCAGTGCGGCGGGGTGCGCCATGGCGTCGACGATCCCCCGGGCCAGGTCCCCGCCATAGGTGTAGTGCCGGATCTGGTTGCCCTCACCGAGGACGTGGACCGGGTCCTGACCCTTGACGATCTTCTGCACGAGGTCCGGAACGACATGGCTCATCGCCAGCTTCACGTTTCCCGAGTCGATCTCGACGTCGCCGAGCGCGCGGGACTCTCCGATCCCCACGCAGTTGAACGGGCGCAGGATCGTGTAGGGCAGCTTGTACTGATCCCAGGCAGCGTGGGCGAAGTACTCCACCGCGAGCTTCTGGAAGCCGTAGGACGAGAGTGGCGGCGGCACGACCAGCTGGTCGCCCTCCTTCGACGGCCATGTCGTGGTCGACTCGAACACCATCGACGAGGACATGTACGTGACCTTCTTGAGACGCCCGGCCTTGTGGGCCTCGATCGCGGCGTCACACGACGAGGCGATGATGCGCTCGTTCTCGGCGAGCAGGTCGTACGCGTAGGTGTGGAAGTACGAGATCCCGCCGATGAGCGCCGCGCCCGCGATGAAGTGGTCGCAGTCGGACAGCAGATCGACCATGAGCTTCGTCTCACGCACGTCGCCGACGGTCAGGTGATACTTCGGGTTGCCGTCGTAGGACTTGACGACCTTTCCGTACTTCGAGTAGTTGTCGATCCCGACGACCTCGTACCCGCGGCGGAGAAGCTCCTCCACGACATAGCCACCGATGAAGCCAGCGGAGCCGCTGACGAGAACCTTCTCCATGTGATGTGTCCGTTCCTGTTCAGTCGTGCGTTGACATGATCAGTCGCTCCGCCTCGGCGCGCAGCGCGGACGCATCCACGCGCGGGCCGAAGGCGAACCTGTACCACCGTAGGTAGTGGGGTATCCACTGCGAGAGCTTGAAGTTCGACTCGCCGACCGTCCGATCGAGCCAGATCGTCGGGATCTCGGCCACTGGCCGCCTGAGACGCCGCGCCTTCGCAGTCAGCTCGAGGCCGATCTCGAAACCATCCCGGGAGTGGATCCCGACGTCGCGCACGAATTCGGCGTCGTATGCCTTGAACGAGTTCGTCGCATCGCGCGTCCCGATCCGCGCAAGCAGGTGCAGCGACTTACCTGCTGTCCGCGACATCAGGGACTTGAGGAGCGGACCGCCGACCTGCTGCCCCCCCGGCATGTACCGAGACGCTGCCGCGACCACCACTCCCCGCTCGACGAGACGGACCAGATCGTCGATCTGCCGCGGATCGTCGCAACCGTCCGCCATGGTCACGACAACAGTGGACGCATTGGCCCCCGCGATCCCGAACCGGATCGCGTTGGCGGGTCCCCGACCGAGGGTGTTGATGACGACTCGGAGACGTGGCTCGTCGGCTGCGAGGCGTTCGACCGTCGCGACAGTGGTGTCCTCCGGGAAGTCGACGACGACGACCACCTCGCAGCTCAGCTGCACACCCTCGAAAACACGCGTCAGCACCGGGATGATGTTGTCACCCTCGTTGTACGCCGGAATGATCACCGACACGCGAGGGCGCTCGGTCCCAGCGGTCACACCCGCACTCCGTTGCCCAACAGGTTCCAGACGTCCGCGACCGGCTTGTCCGTGGTCAGACCCCGGTAGTCGCGGTGCGGTGTTGCGATGATCAGCAGGTCGGACTCCGCCACGACCTGCTCGAGCGGGACGAGCGACGGGTCGACGTTGACGTTGACGTAGGGGTCGGTCGTGAGCACCTTCATTGCCTTGAAGCCAAGCACGCGCTTGAGCTTGTACGACAGGCTCGACCGGATGTCGTCCGAGCCGCCCTTGAATGCCATGCCGAGAATGCCGACCGTCATCGAGGCGAGGTCGTAGCGCTCCTCGAGCCGGCTCACGATGTACAGCGGGAGGCCCTCGTTGACGAGCATCGCGGAGTGCCCGAGTCCGAACTGGTTGTCGCTGAACGCCGCCAGCTGCATCGTGTCCTTGAACAGGCACGGGCCCGCCGCAAAGCCGGCGCCGGGCATGTCGGCCGCCCGCGGGTAGTCCTGCGAAAGGCCGAGCCGGATCCGGTCGAAGTCGAGACCACGATCGTTCGCCATCATGTAGAACTGGTTGGCGGCAGCGAACTTGATGTACCGCCACGTGTTGGTGAAGAGCTTCGCAAGCTCGGCCTCTTCTGGCTCGAGCTGCACGAGGGAGTCGGTGAGCCGTCCGAAGAGTGCGCTGGCACGCTCGCGCCCACGCTCCGTCCTCGAGGAGACGATCTGCGGGAGGCTGAACAGCTCCTCCATCGCCTTGTGCTCGGCGATCCGCTCGGGGCAGAAGGCAACGTCGATGTCGAGCCCGAGCTCGCGCACCATACGCTCGACGAGGGCGGTGACTCCTGGGTAGACGGTGCTCCTCAGCGCCAAGAGCTGGCCGTCCCGGAAGAACGCAGAACACGCCGACAGCGCCTTGGGGATCGCGGACGGGTCCGGGTTCAGGTGCTCGTCGACCGGAGTACCGATCACGACGATCACGTTCGACGCCGTACTGACAACCTGCGGGTCGGTCGACGCTGTGAGAAGGTTCGCTGCAAGCGCCTCCTTAAGCACTTGCTCGGCGCCTGGCTCGATGAACGGCATCACGCCGGCGTTCACACGCTCGACCGCGTCCGCGCTCAAGTCGTACACGACGACACTCGCACCCCGACTGGCCAACGCAATGGCGAGCGGCAACCCGACATGCCCGCCACCGCCGATGACGACGACATCGTGCTCGAAGGTTGGCGCTGCTTCCGAACCGTTGGTGGGCATTCCGGAATTCCTCACATGTTGGCGGTGGCCGCCGGACTGGGCGCCGCTACTCTACCGCACAAGAGACTCACCGAATCGCCCTCCGAGAGCGCCTGGCTCTGCTCCGGGGCCCGGGCGAACGGCCACGCGGCGAGAGGCGAGGGGCCGGTGATCAGACCTGCATCGGCCGCCGCCCGACCAGTGGGCGCAGCCCACGGACACGTGCTGCGGTGGGCAGATATCGCCGCATACCGAT
>Ga0209539_1002294_pt1 | contig 10074 bp, 8 predicted proteins | sample BarGraNGADG00312_2_FD_184499 | JGI IMG/M metagenome (GOLD analysis project Ga0209539, IMG submission 184499) | Arctic peat soil microbial communities from Barrow, Alaska - Barrow Graham LP Ref core NGADG0011-312 (SPAdes) (version 2) | ecosystem: Environmental > Terrestrial > Soil > Wetlands >... | reverse complement strand
GCGCTGGAGCCGAGCCGTTGTGACGAGTACTAGATCTGCACCACTCAGCGATGCACGCTCTGCCAGGGGCGCTAAGTGGTACTTGAGGCCCGACCTCTCGTTCTGGCGTGTCTGCTCCGCGTAGTCATACTGATAGGTGACCATCATCGGCTTTCCTGAGAGCGCCCTTAGCACCGGCAGGCTAGGGATGTTGCTGCCAAAGACCTTGACAACATCACCCATTTGCCGAGCTTGAGCCACCAGCCACGAGTAGTAGGCGAGATGGTGCGCCCCGAAACTGGCGGGGGCGTGCCGCATGTAGTGATGGGGCACTCCGATGGTCTGTGTGAAGTCGGCCGAATCGGATGTGAACACGTCCACATCGAAGTGACGGGCGTATTCGCGCATGAGCAGCGCGTGTCGCTCCAAGAGACCGGTACGCCTCATGCCTTCAAGGGAGAAGTCCGGCGATTGAATGACAGTCAGCCGCACGAGATCATCTCCGACTCGCCCTTCGGACTCGTTGAATCACCACGATCTCGCGACCTCCGAACCTATCGCGCATCATGAACGCCTAGTCGCGGCGAGTTCCGCAATCACACGATAGCGATGGACACTCGCAACATCGCGGACGCAAGCCCCACCTGCACCTTCGTCCACAGGCACCTCATGTGCAGACTGCATCAAGCGCTCCCGAAACCAGGTGGCAAGTGGCGTGGAACGCGACCCAGAAAATGAATCGGCCTTTGTCAACAGCTGACCTGCAGCGCACGCTTGCGGCGCCGAGCACCTCAACGATGCAACCTCATGCTCGCATCCGCGACAGCCCCTCGGGTGGCGACATGCTCACGGGCTCAAGCTCGTCCACCGACGCGATCCAACTCGTCGAGATAGAGTCTCTCGTGCCTATGGATGAACTTGCCGACAGTGAAACAATCCTCATACCGACGCCTCCCGTCTTGCCCGAGCCGATGGGCAAGACTCCGGTCGGTCAGGAGCTTGAGTAGCGCTCTGGCGAAGTCGTCGGGATCGACCTCAGTATCGGCTCCCACGCGGCGACCCTCTACAACGATGCCACAGTGGTCATTCTGAACCACCTCCGGCAAACCGCCAGCATTCGAGCACACGACGGGCACCGACGCGGCGAGCGCCTCGACGGCTGCAATGCCCATACCTTCCGAACGCGATGGCATCGCGAAGACGGTGGCTTGGTGTAGCCACCTGCCAGCATCGACCTGATAGCCGACGAAGCGGACGTGGTCAACCAGCCCCAGTTCAATGGAACGTTGCTCGAGTAACGCGCGTTCGGGCCCGTCGCCGATGATCGTCAAGCGAGCACGTTTCTCACGCGCCACCACCCGGGCCATCGCGTCCAGCAAAATGTCCACACCCTTGTAGCGAACTAGCCGGGCCACGATCACCACGTTGGGTTCAGTGCCGGGAGGTGCCGCTTCGAATCTGACTTCGTCAGCCGACGACGACGCGACGGGCGCCTCTACACCGTTAACGATGACCTCCACTTGAGCCGCATCGACGCCGTAGGTAGAGCAGAGATTCCGTGCCACGGCCTCCGAAATGGCGACGTTCTTGGTGGCGAGATGGGCGATGACGACTCTAGCCACGGCCTTTCTTCTGAGGCCGTGCATGCGGTGGAGCGAATGAGTGGTAAGCAGACGAACGGGAACACCCGCGACCGCGCCGGCGAGCACGCCCACGCCTGCGTCCATCGAACTGTGCACGATACGAATCTCGTGCCGCCGGAGCAATACAACAAGGTGCGCGAAGTTGACCGCAGCCGTACACATGCCGTCGCGAAGGGTCGTGCTCAGCACTGCCGTCGGAACACCAGCCTCTCGGGCGAGCCGGAAATAGTCGCTACTGCCGTCTCCGGCCACTGCAACCAGAAACGGCCGGAATAGACGGCGGTCCAGCCCGGTGACGAGCGAGAACAGAACCCTCTCAGCGCCGCCTCCACCATCGTAGAGCCATGGGTTTGTGACGTATGCCACTGGGATCGGGGCGGTAGGTGCAGCGCCCTGGCGGGCTGACGGCGCGCTCGGCGTGCCAAAGACCATTCTGTGAACCGAGCCATGATGGTCCGGGCGAACCCCTTCTTGGGTGCTATCCTCTATCTTGCAGCCTCCGGTTCTTCCTCATGGCAGCCGACCTCACGATCCACGCCCACTCGCACACGCACGATAGGTGCACATTGGGCCTCTGAATCCGCATCATATACGCACCGTGCAACACGAGAAGAGCAGGTCAGCTGGCCACGAACTCCTTGGGACACTAGCGCAGATGGTGTCCACAGACGCTGTGTGCGCCAGTCGAGTGCCTTGAGATGAGGCGAGCGCAACACGATCAGGCAACGGTGAGAAGGCGACAAGCGGCTCCGGCGCCATGGCTGTGCCACTAGACATCGCTGACAGCGAAACGGCGATGCATCTCGGAAAGCGTCACGAACTCCACTCCGGCAGCACGGCAGTGGCGCAGCACGACAGCGATGCGATCGATAAGCCGTTGGACATCTTGTCCTCGCAAGGCGTAGGGACTCGCGCCGGCAATGACCTCGACGCTGTGGAACATCATGGTCAGCGCGACAAGGCCTGCGCCTGAGTACGTCTGGACGTGGTAGTCGATTGCGCCAAGCATCGCTCTTCGGGATGCAAACGAAGGCCGGAGCCACACCGGAGCGGCGAGTCTACGGGCAAGCCGCTGTGAGAGCGGAGACGCGGCACGCGTGAGGCGTCCTGCCAAACGGGACCGGCAGGCCCACGAGGGCGCAGTCGTCACGGGCACTTCGAGAATGGAAAGGCCTCCTGGCCTGCACACATCATCCGCTGACGGTCTATACGGCTGCTCCGGCGCGTGCGAGAAATCGAGGGTGCCCTGCGGGTCGGCCCAAACGACACGGGGAGTCACGCTCGAGTCGACTGTATAGCTTAGGCTATCGAGTAGCCTGAGAGTACGCGCGCTCGCGGCGAAACGCCCCGCGCGGAAGGACGACGGAGCGTAGCCGAGACGTTCGCGGAAGAGCTGCGTCAGCGCCGCGAGCTTGCCTCTCTCGACGGCCTCCTCGTAGAAGCATTCCATGTCGTTGGTTGCAGCCGATGAGCCGTTGCGGCGAGTCGGACCCGGCTCAATAAACTCACCGTGCAGGTGGGTTCCAAGTTCTGCCTCCTCCCCGAGGCCCGAGAGTGTGACCATGCTTTCATCATCCTTCAGAACACTGGGTGACAGGAGGTATGTCGGCCGAGCGCCGTACTTGGCGAAGAGCGGCTGCAGGACCTTAGGCACGCCTTCTGTAACGGATCGAAAGCCAAGAGGCATCGGCATTCTCCACTGCGAATCGCAGTCCTGCTCCGTGTCGATCGTGATGGCCAGCAGGACTGACTTGCCGCTCACGCAAGCCGCCTGGCGGTCTTCTGCGCGGCCTCAACCACAGCGTGCCGCATGGGTCGCAGCACTTTCTCGTAGGACGGTAGCAGCTCGATCTGATGCGTCGAAAAGCCCCTCTTGAACTGGTTGATCGACGAAAGCGCTGTGCCTTCTGCTGCAGTAGGGTCGATACCGCCTAGGTCGAATACCGAGCATTCTCCGGCCTTCGCCCACTGTATGGCGCGCCAGAGGCCAAGCTGGCTCTTAGGCACGCCGCGGGAACTACCTGGTGAGGAGGCTCCGAACGTGTACACAGCACGCCTTCCGTGGCGCAACACCACATGCCCGGCCAGAAGGTCGTCACCGAGTCTCGTGAGGAGGATTACGCCATGATCGGGGTACTCTCGAAGATGATCGCCAAGTCGTTTCAGCTGGGATTCGCCAAGTGCGCGAATCCCGTGTGCGCCAGCCATCTCAGCGTAGAGGGCGACGAACTCAGAGATGTCCGCTGTGTTTGTCGCCCTAATGACTTGGACACCGATCCTCTCGGCTTTCCTCACCTCGTAGCGTGTGGACTGGCGAAATGATGCCAGAAGCTCAGCTTCGCTTGCATTGAGGTCGATGTCGAGGCTAACGCTGTGCACCCCATCTCCGGCGTTCGAAGACCTGAATCCATCGTGCAAGAGGCTCTCCTCGACAGAAGCCGCACACACGCGAGGCCAATAGGGGCCGACAGTCAGACACGTGGAGCCTTGATCTGACAGGACGTCCGCCAGGAGAGTGACACATTCCGAAAGCGTCTCAGCGCGGTCAGAAACCGGTCCGCGATCCACATGGTCTGTAGACCAAGCCACGAGCGGCAGGGTGTGGCGTCTAACCAAGGCACAGCCCACGAGCTCGCCGGCGTCCTCAAACTGCGCGTACAGATGGCTCACACCAGGCCGACACGCTTTGATGCGGGCCCAGAACGTAGTCTGGAACAGCGATCCGCGCTCACTGGACAAGACGAATCGGTTGAAGCGAGCTGCTTCACTCTGACTGAGCTCTTGTCGAACGCGACAGTTCATCAAAGCAGCTCTCGCCCGCTCGGTTTGTGAGCAACGGCCGCCAGGTAGAGCCCTCTTCCGATCTCAATGTGGTTCAACGACAGCCAAGCATCAAGCGCCCTCAGCGGGCGAACAAGCGAGGGCACATGCCGGAACGCGGGGAAATTCAGAACGCGCACCACGTCGATATCAACGTAGCCGGCCTCGCGAAGCGTGTCGCGCAGTTCGGACGCGGTGAACGCGTATCGGTACAAGCCCTTGCCCCAATAGCCCTCTTTGTCGGCCCGGATCATGCCGCCCCAGCGATAGACGCTGACCACAAGCCTCCCCCCCGGCCTCAGCGCCCCGAATACGTTCCTCAGTGCGGCAAATCGAAGGGCGTCGGACGGTACATGCTGCACTACCTGAACGGACACTGCCGCGTCGAACACTCCGTCGAACTGCACGTCAGCAGTGATGTCCTGAGTGGCCGCAGTAACGTCTTCGAGGCCCAAGTCGGCCACCTTCCTGAGCAGGATCTCGACGCTTCGCGGGGAGAAATCGATGCCGTGCACCGCGGCCACACGAGGAGCGATCTCAAGCGTCATGCGTCCAGTCCCACACCCCACGTCGAGGACCACTTCATCGAGCCGCGGCTTAAGAAGACCGAGGACGACCTGCGTTTCCGTGTCATGCCACCAAGCACCGCGCCGACGATAGACATCGTCGTAGTCGAGCGCCTCTTCTTCCCTCACGAATCTCTCCATGGCTTGATCTCGCTCGGCCTTGTGGGCTTCGGTCGGAGTGGTTTGCGGGATCACTGCACCGAGCCGCTGGCTGCCAGGATCGGGGCGCCTTCGCTGGATGGCTCGAGCTGCCAAGTCCGAGAACTTGGAGTTGGCGTTGACGGGCCTGGCTAGCATGCCCTGACCCCGGCGCATGAGCCAGAGCGTACGAGAGCACCCACGTCCATTCGTCAGCGATGCCTGCTTGACACGCCGACCCGCCCAGTCAAGGGTGGCGCCGGCAAGCGCTGTGATGCCCTGAGTACGTGCCACCCACGCAGCCTTGCGGGCGTTTCCGTGCAACGCAAAGACAGCACGCACTGTCTTGCCGCTGAGCGGGCTCACCCCGTTCCTCCGCCACACCTCCTCGTACTCAGCCATCAGTCTCGACACTTGTGTGGTCTGCGTTGCCTGCGCAGAATGGTAACGGTAGAGAGACAGCATCTCGTCAACAAAGCCCAGGCTGCATCCCGCTCCGACCAGCCTGCTGACCCACTCCCAATCCCCTGCGAAGCGCAGTTGCGGGTCAAACCAGATGTCGCGCGAAATGACCCAGTCCCGCCGCAAGTACAGCGCGGAATGCGATATGCACATGTAGTACCGCATGAGCCACGGCGGAAAGCGCCATACCGTGCTGTTCTGGACAGGCAGAGGACGCAAGCACTCGTCTACCACCAGCGTCTTGCCGTAGACCCCGTCCAATTCGGGCCTGGCTCGCCAGTAGTCGATCACGCTGCTGACCACTGTGTTGGATGCAAGAACGTCATCACCGGCGACAACCACGAACACGTCCCCGTTGGCAGCGGCAATCGCCTCGTTCTGAGTGGCGTACTGCCCCAGATTCTGGCGACTCCACGAACGCAAGTGACCGTAGCGTTCGAGGATGGATCGCGTCGCACCGCCATCATCTGAGCCGTCGTCGATGATGATGTGTTCGAGCCGAGGATAGTCCTGGTTCAGCACGCTCTCGATAAGGTCTTCGAGGTACGCCGAGCCGTTGTACACAGGCGTGACGATCGTGACCAGGGGATACTCATTCACGGCTCACCTCGGCAGAGAACCGCTGGTCAGGAGTCAAGTCGGAGACCAGACGACGAGGTATCGGAGGTGCCGCGCGCAGAAGCCTCGCGCCGCACAGATTCCTTCTGCCTTCTCAACACCACGGGAAACAATCTGACGACATCCAACCACACTCCCGGCTCCCTGCACCGCCCCAGACTCAGTGGAAACGCATCGAGATGGATGTTCCTTCCTCGCTTGCAGAAGCCTTGGTATGGTACTCCTGCTGGGCATCGTCACCAACCAGCAGCCAGCAAAATCGATGTTCTGAACCCAGGGGTTGCAGATGCCGGCAATGCCGAGGCTTCACGAGACGGTCCGGGGGCGAGCATCTGCCAGGAATGCCCCCGTTGGTACAAAGACTGCTAGCATCAAACGACTCGGACGCCGATTGCCGAGTCATAGCGAGGACGCCCGTGACCATTCTGTCGACGATTTCAAATGCGACTGACCCCGCGTGGCAGGGTCGCCCACTGGGGGTTTGATGATGCGACGAGCATGGGATGTGCCCTCCCGCGCATTGGGGGTGCCCCGAATCAAGAGAGTGCGCACGCGTGTGCGTCAGACACTCGTCGGAGTCCGCAAGGGCGTGCTCTCGGCAGCCGTCTACGTCGTAGCGCCCGTCGTCGCGCCGGCTGCTCGCCGCGGCATCGGCAGCGGCGCGTGCTTGCGCCATGGGTTCCTGCCTGTGCCAGTCCACTTCTACCAGCCCATTCCCGATGTGGCTGACCTTGAAGACCGCGGTGTGTTCTCAGCCAGGAGCGATATGCCCGGAGTGGACTTCTCGAGTCGACGGCAGGTCGAACTCCTCGTTTCGCTCGGTCGAGAATTCGGTGAGGAGTGTCGGTGGCCGGCCAGTGAGTCTGGCACTTCGGATGCAAATGTCTTCTTCACAGAGAATGGCTCGTTCGGTTTCGGCTGCGCAGCGAGCACGCACTGCGTGATTCGGCGCTTCAAACCCGAGCTCGTCATGGAGATCGGCTCCGGACAGTCTTCGACTGTTATCGCGGAGGCATTGAGGATCAACCGCTCGGAGGGTGGCGTCGATGGGCGCCATAGCGTCATCGATCCCTACCCGTCGTCTCGCCTCACGCTTCCTGGGAGTCAGCCCATAGAACTGAGGGAGTCACGCGTCGAACTCGTCAATCCGCGTGTCTTCGATGAGCTAGGGGCGGGGGATGTTCTCTTCGTAGATTCAGGCCACACCGTACGCATCGGAGGAGACGTCAACTACCTCTTCTTGGAGGTGATTCCTCGACTGGCTCCAGGTGTCCTCGTGCACCTTCACGACATCCCCCTTCCGTGGGACTACCCGGCAGCCTATGCCACTGGGCGCGAGTTGAGATTCTTCTGGACAGAGTCGTACCTGCTCCAGGCCTTCCTTGCATTCAACTCGGCCTTCGAGGTCATGCTGGCCATGCGCTACCTGATGACCGAGGAGGTGGCGGCATTTCGGTCAGCGTTTCCCCACTACGATCCGGAGGCCCACGTTGCGCGGAGCGGCAGCTTCTGGATGCGGAAAGTGGGCTGACCCGCGGTGGCAAAAGGCACTATGCAGGGGGAGTGAAGCACCGAGGTCCATGCTACGCACGATGTGGACGGCTTGACCGGGCTCATGAGTTGATCCTGCGACCAACGCGCAGAAAGCTGGGCGTGCCCGCCGCGGCCGGCACCGGACAGACCGCGACCTTGCCGGAGCGCGTCTAACGGAGTACAAGGACCGCACATCTGCAGCTCATCAAGTGCTATCGGTTTCCGGACTTTCGACTCGTAACCTATAGCTCACCCGTCATGTACAGCGCCCCCTGCTGACTCAATGGCAACATTGGGGGTAGCCACGCGCAACCTGCGTTCCGCAGCTAGTCGCCCTTCTGGCCCACGTCCCGACACAAAACCCCTGCTCAGAGGCTTTTGGCCTGGTCAGAATCGCGAAAAGGCATAGATACACGCTTAGGGTTAAACTACTTGCTATATGTCTGTTTCTGTGAGAACGTCTAGTCCATGTACGTGCGTGCCACACCGCGGCGCAACAAGGACGGCTCGGTCGTCCGCTACCTGCAGCTCGCGCACAACACGTGGGACCCGGTCGCCAAGCGCTCTCGGGCCGAGGTGATCTACAACTTCGGCCGCGAGGACGCCGTGAGCCGGGCGGCGCTGGAGCGCCTCGCGGGCTCGCTCTCGCGCTTTCTCTCTTCTGCGCCCGCGCCCCAGGCGGCGCTCTTTCCCGCCGCCGGCGAGGGCTTCAAGTTCGACGGGTCACGGCCGCTCGGCGGCAGCTACGCCCTCGACGGGCTCTGGCGGCGCCTCGGGATCGGAGAGGTCATGCGCCGCCTGCTCAAAGGGCGGCGCCGCGACCCGGCCGCCGAGCGCGTGCTCTTCGCGCTCGTCGCCAACCGGGCGCTGGCGCCCTCGTCGAAGCTCGCCGCCGCGCACTGGGCGAGCGAGGACGTGCACATCCCCGGCCTCACCGAGACCACGGACGACGCCTGCTACCGGGCCATGGACTGGCTGCTCGAGATCCAGGGAGCGCTCGAGCGTGAGGTCTTCCACCAGGTCGCCAACCTCCTCAGCCTCGAGGTCGACCTGCTCTTCTTCGACACCACCTCGACCTACTTCGAGCTCGACGAGGCCGATGAGCCCGTGGCCAGAGACGAACGCGGGGAGCTCCTGGCCGGCGGCGACGAGGCAGGCGAGGCCGCCCGCCTTTCGGGCTTTCGCAGCTACGGCCACTCCAAGGACCACCGCAGCGACCTGCCGCAGGTGGTGGTCGGCATGGCCGTGACCCGCGAGGGCATCCCCGTGCGCGTCTGGTCGTGGCCGGGCAGTACCGCCGACTCGGCGCTCATCCGCCAGGTGAAAGACGACCTGCGCGACTGGACGCTCTCACGGATCGTGTGGGTCGCCGACCGCGGCTTCGCCTCCGAGCAGAACCGCCGCTTCCTGCGCCGCGGGGACGAGCACTACATCCTCGGCGAGAAGCTGCGCTCGGGCTCGGCCGAGGCGAAGGCGGCGCTCGGCCGGGCGGGCCGCTACCAGGAGGTGGCCGGCAACCTGCGCGTCAAGGAGGTACGCATCGGGGAGGGCGAGCGCTTCGTCGTCTGCCACAACCCCGAGGGCGCCGAGCGCGACGCCGCGGTGCGCGCGCGCCTGCTCGCGCGCCTCACCGAGATGATCGCGGGCTCGGACAAGCTCTCGCAGACCAAGCGCGCCGAGCTGCGCGGCGTGATCTCCACAAAGCCCGGGCTGGCGCGCTACCTGCGCACGACCGCCGGCGGCCTCCTGCGCATCGACGAGCAGGCCATCAAGGCCGAGGAGAAGCTCGACGGCAAGTACCTCTTGCGCTGCTCGGACCCCAGGCTCTCGGCGGAGGACATCGCCCTCGGCTACAAGCAGCTCTGGCAGGTCGAGCGCGGCTGGCGCGACATGAAGCAGGTCCTCGACCTGCGCCCGGTCTACCACCGCAGGGAAGACCGCATCCGCGCCCATGTCGTGCTCTGCTGGCTGGCTCTGCTCCTCGTGCGCGTCATGGAAACCAGCTGCGGGGACTCCTGGCCGAGCCTGCGCCGCGAGCTTGAGAAGCTGCAGCTCGGCAGCTTCCGGGGAGCGGCCGGGAGCTTCCGCCAGCGCAGCGAGATCACGGCTGCTCAGCGCGCCATCCTGGCCAGGCTGCAGCTCAGTGAGCCAACGCTGATCCAGGAGCTCACGCCGGCAGCCTCCTGAAGCTCCGAGCTCCCCGCGGCGCATAGATACACGCCGCTTGTGCGCGCGAACTCGTTTCTTCCCTGCAAAACCGCCACGTTTCGTGGACTATCGGGCTGATCAGCTGCGGAACCTAGGTCACACGCCAC
>Ga0209539_1002293_pt1 | contig 10074 bp, 8 predicted proteins | sample BarGraNGADG00312_2_FD_184499 | JGI IMG/M metagenome (GOLD analysis project Ga0209539, IMG submission 184499) | Arctic peat soil microbial communities from Barrow, Alaska - Barrow Graham LP Ref core NGADG0011-312 (SPAdes) (version 2) | ecosystem: Environmental > Terrestrial > Soil > Wetlands >... | reverse complement strand
GAGGAGGTCCGAAGCTGCGGAGGCGCTCAGACCGCGCCGAGGAACGCTCCCGCATTCAATCCCGCATTCGATATCACTCCCGCCGAATACATAGAGGCGATTGTCACCGAAAAGGGCATCATCCGGCCACCGTACGAGAAAAACCTGCGCGTGTTCGGTAAATAGTAGCGCCGGGTCTTGAGGCTGACGTCAGTTGCCGGTTTTGTTTGACGGAGTCTGGGAGAACTGATGAATGAAAAGGCGATGATCCTCGCTGCCGGCCTGGGCACCAGGCTGATGCCGCTCACCAACGACATCGCGAAGCCGATGGTGCCCATCGTCAACATTCCTGTCATGGAGCACATCCTCAGGCTGCTGGCCCGCTGTGGCTTCAAAGAGGCGGTGGCCAACCTGCATTGCCTTCCCGACGACATAACCGGCTTCTTTGAGGACGGTTCGCGCTGGGGCCTCGACCTGCGCTACTCCTTCGAGGAGCGCCTGATGGGCACCGCCGGAGGCGTGAAAAAATGTGAGGATTTCCTCGGAAGCGACACGTTCATCGTGATCAGCGGTGACGCGCTCACCGACGTCGACCTTTACGAGTTCCTCGAGTTCCACGCGGATAGAGGCGCGCTCGCGTCCATGGTCGTGACACAGGTAGCCGAGACGTCCAGGTATGGGATAGTGCTCGCCGACGATGATGGCCTTGTGACCGGGTTCCAGGAGAAGCCGCCGGAAGCCGAGGCGCTGAGCAACGTGGCAAACTCCGGCATCTATGCTTTTGAGCCGGAGGTCTTCGACCTTATCCCGTCGGGCAGGCCGTACGACTTCGGCCGCGAGGTCTTCCCGCTCCTGGTCGAACGCGGGGAGGCGCTTTACGCCTGGACCCATTCCTGCTACTGGAACGATGTCGGCAGCATCGAGGAGTACCAGCGGGGCAACTTCGACGCGCTCGAGGGCAGGGTCAGGGTGGACATGCCGGGCCGCGAGATAGCCCCGGGCGTCTGGGTCGGAGCCGACACACGCGTCAACCGAGATGTCATAATGACTCCTCCCGTCTGCATCGGCGACCGCTGCGTCATCGAAGAGGGGGCACGCCTGCTCGGCCCCGTCATCGTCGGCCCGGACACGGTCGTGAGCGGGGGAGCGGTCCTCTACCGCGGCATAAAATGGGGCGGCGGGTACATCGGGCGCGACGCGAGCCTCCTTGGAAGCATAGTCGGCAAAGGCTCGCACATTGGAAAAGGCGCGGTACTCCTGGACGGCACCGTGATCGGAAGCGGTTCGGTGATCGAAGATGGCATAGTGATAGACCCAAGTGTTAGAATCTTGCCGGACACCAGTGTCGACGGAGGGTGACCCGGGGCTGGCGCTCTCCAATTCTTTCAAACCTCTCCACGTGAACAGACGTACTGTCCGTGCGCTTCTATAAGGGGAGGTTGGCCTCATGCGCATCTCGTCTCTCGGTGAAGAGCTACTCGACCTCGTCTACCCGTCCAGTTGCATCGGATGCGGCTCAGCCGGCTGTTCGCTGTGCGAGAGCTGTTTTGTATCGCTCGCGGGCCGAGCTCATATCGGAGAACTTGACCCCCATAATGACGGTACGCCTGCGGCTATCACCGGTTACCGCGCCGCGTGCGCGTACGAGGGCGTAGCCAGGAAGATGGTCCTCGGGCTCAAGTCGTCCGCACGCCGTTTCGCCGCGCCCCTCGGTCTTCTGATGGTCGCCGCCGCCGGCAACGACCCGGACTACCTGCTGTGCGATTCGGTCTGCTTCGTTCCGTCCGACAGGAAGAAGATCGCCCAGCGAGGTTACAACCCTGCCGAGGTGCTCGCCCGCTCGGTTGCCGTTCACTTCGACAGGCCGCTCGAGGACCGCCTTCTAAAGGTCAGGAACACGCTCGACCAGGATACGGTCCGTGGAGCGGACCGCTGGTCGAACGTCGTCGGGGCATTCGCGGTGAAGCCGGGCCACGCCGCCACCGGGCGCGTCCTTCTCGTAGACGACGTCTTGACGACAGGCGCCACCGCCAATTTCTGCGCGGGCGCCCTGCGGAAATCCGGAGCGAGCGAGGTTTACCTGCTGGTAGCGGCGAAGGCAATACTGAGAAGGGAGGGTTGACCCTCGCCAGCGGGAAAGAATAGTACTAAAATCCCCCTAGTAGTATATTTCGGGAGTGCCGGGGGGCGCGGGCGAGTCGATTATTCACCCGAATAGACTATTTTTATCGTCAGGTAAGGTGTGGAAGAGGGCGCCACGCGAATGGTTTTGCGGCTCAGGCTCTAAAGGCAGTTCAGCTACCCTGGTTAGATGTCGATGGTATACTTGAAATCGACACGGGAAGCAACGCCAGAGCGTGTGGGCCTGTTGCGGGTGAGGAACAATGCAGTTATCTGACAGAGAAATACAGAACACGCTGGACCTTCTGCGAAAGAAGCAGGCAATGGGTCAGCATGAAGAGACGGCGACGCTGACCGCCGAAGAGATCGAGGACATCCAGCAAGTCGTCAAGAAGATCGACGAAGTACCCCCTGTCCGCCAGGACAGGGTGGAAAAAGTTCGCAAGGCTCTCGAGAGCTCGAGCTATAACGTGACCGGCGACGACGTGGCGAAGAAGCTGATCGGTCGTATGATAAGCGACAAGCTGATCTAAGGCACTCGAGGGACGATCCGTACCAACTTGTTTAATAACTCTCTCCGCGTTACCATCATTTTGGTTTCTCTTGCGAATCGTAATTTGTGTTCGGGTCTCGGTCTGTGGTTGAAAGTCGATGCCAGTCGCAGGCGAAACGACCCACGTAAGGCAACTAATGGTTGCTGAGCATGGTGCGGCTTAGGGGTAAGTCCTGCCCCCTCCAAAGGGGAGAAGTGGGCGTGGTCCTGTTCAGCAGAACGGGGCTGCAAACTCTCAGCAGGCGAGTGTGGGGCCAAAGACCAGGTCAGCGGGACCCGAACCTCTTTTTTCTCCGAAACCGCAAGGTGCTGTGCCGGCCTTGGATGCTCGCGAAACATCGCGGTCGCTGAAAGGCTTCGCCGGATCGGCTATCGGCCTGAGCCGCGCGCAGGGCTCGGTAGACACCAATTGCCCCGTATGGTAACCTACCGAAAACGGTTTGGGACTGGGGGAGAGAGTGGAATCTGGAGTTGTAAAGTGGTTTAACCCGGAGAAGGGGTTCGGCTTCATCGAGCGCGAGAACGGGGACGACGTTTTCGTCCACTTCTCGGACATACAGGCCGATGGCTACAGAACCTTGAACGAGGGCGAGGCAGTACAGTTTGAAGTTGTTGAAGGGGACAGGGGTCCTAAGGCGACCCAAGTCACCAGGCAAAGCTGATCAAGAATCGAGCTATTATTAAGCAACCCCATTCTTACCATATGGTCTAAGGTGGGGTTGCACTCTTGATACGGGGCAGTAAGCGTGTGACCAGGCATTGTAAGCTTCGGAGGTATTCGGGTTGCAGGTCGTCATAAAGGGAAAGAACATCGAGGTAACGGAGGCGCTACGCGATCACGCGCGCCAGAAGGTCATGAAGATCGAGAAACTCGACCTGGGCTTCAAGGAGATCGAAGTCAAACTCATTATCGAAAAGAATCCGAGTATACAGATCAACCAGATCGCTGAGTTGACGCTGTACGGCAGCGGGCGGATCCTTCGCGCCACCGAGCGCGACCGCGACATGTATGTGGCGATCGACAAGGCCGTCTCCAAGCTGGCTCGCCAGATCAAGAAGTACCACGGCAAGCAGATAAACCGCACACAGGCGCAGGAGAGCGACCGCACACAGGCGCAGGAGAGCGCCCTGCGTGCGCAGTTCATACCCACATCGCCGAGCGAGGGCATGCCCGTCATAGTTAAAGAGAAGTCCATCGCTCTAAAGCCGATGACCCCGGAAGAGGCCGCACTCCAGATGGAGATGCTCGGCCATGATTTCTTCGTCTTTGTCAACGCGGACACCGATAACACCAACGTGATATACAGGCGCAAAGATGGTGATTTCGGGTTGATAGACACCTCTCGATAGGAGGTTTCGGGTGGCAGGGTTGGTCAACGCCTCCAAGAAGGTCCTCAAGTTCATTGCTGAAATTTTCCTGGTCGGGGGTGCCGGCATACGATGGTAGGTCGCTCCAAGCTCAAGCTGGATGACTCCCTCTTCGACAAGAGGCAACCACGCCGTGGCAAGGACACCGGCGAGAAGGCCGCACGGCCTCCCCGGGGCAGGGCGGACAACGCGCTCGCCGTTCTGCTGGTGCTCACTGCGGCGCTTATTGCGCTTCTTGCACTGACTTATAAAAAAGAGAACTGGTGGGCTGTCTGGCTCATCGGCATCATCTTCCTTGCGTCCGAACTCTTTGCACTTCCGATGAAGCCGGGCGGCCGACTCTCCCTGGCCCTCGTGCCGCTCGTGATCAGCATGATGGTGTGCGGTCCCGTCGGCACGGCTGTCGTCGCGCTGTTCGGGATACCCGTCTTCTACCTCGAGAGAGGAGAGCAGGGCACACGCAAGGTAATATACAACACCGCGGAGATCTTCTTCGCCGCCGGGGCAGCGGCGTGGGTGTTCCGTCACACGGGCGGTGGGGTTATCGACACGTCGCTCAAGAACGGCGGCAAGCTCGTCATCCCGTGGATACTGGCGGTGCTTGTTTTCTTTGTATTCAATACGATCCTGGCGTCCCTGGTCTTGACGCCGACCGGCGAGCGTGTGACCCGGTACTGGCAGAGACGGCTACTGAACAAGTTTCCAGGATACGTACTCTACGGCGGCATAGGTTTCCTTGCGGCGATCGTGTACGTCAAGCTCGAGTTCCCCGTCGTGGTACTGCTCTTCGCGCCTCTACTCGCGATCAGGGTCGTCTACACGAGGTACGGGACGATGCGTGACGTATGCGACGACACGACCCTCGCTGTTATGGATGCGGTCGAGAGGCGCGGCATGTTCAACGAGGGGCACAGCACGGGCGTTGCCGACATGGCAACCGCGATAGCCGAAGAGATGGAATTCCCCGAGGAGGATATCCACTACATCCGGCAGGGGGCGCTGCTCCACGACATCGGCAGACTCGCGCTCGACCCTTCACTTTTCGAGATTACGGAGCCCCTGACGCCGGAACAGTACGACGAGATAAAGACGCACCCGCTCGTAGCGGCAAACATAGTCTCTAAAGAGCCTTCGTTCGCGGTAGTGGCACCTTCCATCCGCCATCACCACGAGATGATAGATGGCAGCGGATACCCGGACGGGCTCGCCGGCGAGACCATACCGATCGGTGCGAGAATACTCCACGTCGCCGATTCGTTCGATGCGATGCAGAGGCCGACGGCGTTCAGGGGGCCTCTGAGCAAGCACGATGCGGCATCCGAAGTCATCCGGGCGAAAGGGACAGAATTCGATCCCGCCGTGGTCGACGCCTTTGTGAAGGTGGTGACTAGGCGGGGTGTCTGGGAGGGCGCGCTAAAGCAGAAACTTCGCATGCCCGCGGCAAAAATGGCCGAGCAGCCCAGGCTCCTCGAGGAGCCCGAGCAGGCCAAGCTCGAGGTGGCCGCAACGACGCCGGGGGCGCGGCCCGAGGCGCCGGCCGGCGCCACGCCCGCGGACGGCATCAAATACAGCGAAGTAAGGGACGAGATAGAAAAAGACATTCGCGAATGGGAAAGGTCTGACATTGCCAGGTCGAGACGAGAGCCCCGAAGAAGGGCGCCGAGAAAGAAAAAAGACCCGGAAGCCTAGCGGTCGCCCTGCCCGCAGGGAGCCCAGGCGCAGGTCTGAGTTCTTCGAGCAGCAGAGCGAAGGCGACGACTGGGACAATATCGACGAGGTCTGGGCGGAGAGTGCGGCGGAAGCCGATCTCGAAGAGGATCTCTCATACAAGGCTGCCCTGGCCGCCGCCCAGAAGATCGAGGCTGAAGGCACGCTCGCCGAGGACGAGGCGGAGCTGGAGCTGGAGGCGCGCGATGAGGATCTCGAAAGATTCGAGTCATCCCGAGAGGTCGGCGCTCCCGAGGAGCCGTCCGGACGGCAGGAAAGGCCCGCGATGCCCGAAAGGCGCGTCAGGAGACCGGCAAGAGGCGGCACTCGCAGGATGGGCTCGTCGCGCGATGGATTTCCCCTTGCCTTGCCTCTGGCGGCGCTTGGGGCGCTCGTTACCCTTATCCTGACCATAGTCTTCACCAAGTTCTCAAAGATCGATTACAGCGATCTCGTCTTCTGGCTCGTGGTATTCACGCTTGCGGCGTTCTTCTCCCTGAAGCTCAGGGGCGGAGGGCGAGTAAACGTCGGCTTTGCGCCGTTGCTGGGCGCGCTCGTGGCCCTGCCGGTCAAGTTGCCGTCCATCACGTATGGCAAGATAACGGGCTCCGGGGGAGCGGAGGTCGTATGGGTCTTCCTGCTAGGCACTATCATCACGATGATAGTAGGGGTGGCAGAGCTGACGAGGGCTGACGTCACGGCCAAGCTGATGGACTTCACGGGGGTGGGATTCACCGCCCTTATCTTCTTCGCGGTTATGAAGATACTGCCTCAGAAACCGGAGCTGACCGGCCACTACACGCCGGCGCTGCTGGTATCCGCAGGCATTGCCGCTTGTGTGCTCTACGTTTTCTACCTCGGGAGGTCCGCATACATTCTTGCACAGGACGGGCAATTCTCGGCGGGAGCGTACCTGCAGAGCGTCTTGCGCAAGTCGTGGTTCCCGTTCTTCACGCTCGGGTTCGTCGGTGTCTTCATGGGCCTCGTCTTCGTAGGCATCGGGATGTGGTCGGTCCTCGTAATCCTACCGCTCCTGCTGGTCTTCATATATGCGTACAGCCGGGTCGCCGCGACCGACCAGTACCTCCTCGAGACGATAGGTGTCCTATCGACGATACCGGAGGAAACCGGGATGATCGAAAAAGGCCACGCGGGCCGCGTGACCGCCCTGTCGGTCGATGTCGCCCGCGAGCTCGGACTTTCGCCCGAGGACACCAAGCAGGTCGAGTACGCCGCGCTCCTCCACGACATCGGAGCTATAACCCGCAAGGGCGCTCCGGGAGAGCAGGAGCCCCAGCTCATGGAGGCGGAAGGGGTCATAGCCGGTGGGGTGGACATCCTCGGGCAGGTGGACTACCTTGAAGTTGCGGCGGAGATACTCCGTGGCAGAGAGGGTCTGCGCGACCGTGTCGTCGACGTGGACAAGAGAAGAGCGGTAAGCCTTGGAGCCGGAATCCTCAGGGCGGTGGACGACTTTGAGTCCCTCATCCGGGGAAGCGAGACCCGCGAGCCCCTGTCTGAGCACGATGCCCTCACAGAGATGAACCTCGAGCGTGGCGTGCGTTACGATAGCAAGGTGCTGCGTGCGATCGCGCGGGTCCACCCGAGGATGCCTCAGGAAGGATTTGAACCTCGTGTCGGAGCAGGCCCAGAAGAATCAGATTTCTGGTCAGAGCAGTGAGGTATTGGGCCTCGAGGAGGCCCTTGCGCGCGTAAACAACTTCAAGGGGATAAAAAAGGCCCTTCACGCGGGCGAGGGTAGGAAGCTCCGCTACATGGTCGAGACCGTAAGGAGCATCAACGACCTCGAACCGGATTTCGAGAAGCTCTCCGATACCGACCTCTCCTCAAAGACCAGGGAGTTCAAGAACCGCCACGACAGTGGTGAGCCGCTCGACGAGCTCCTGCCCGAGGCGTATGCCGCTGTGCGCGAGGCCGCCCGGCGCAAGCTAGGACAGAGGCACTTCGACGTACAGCTGGCCGGAGGCATCATCCTGCACCAGGGGATGATCGCCGAGATGGCCACGGGAGAGGGCAAGACGCTCACGGCGACCTTGCCCGTCTACCTCAATCACCTCTCCGGCAAGGGCATCCACATCATCACCGTCAACGAATACCTCGCTAGTCGCGACTCAGAGTGGATGGGCGAGATATACCGTTTCCTGGGCATGACCGTCGGTTGCATCCGCTCCATGTACTCATCCTCGTCAGAGGAGAAGCGCGAAGCTTACCTCTGCGACGTGACTTACGGTACTAACAACGAGTTCGGCTTCGATTACCTGCGCGACAACCTCGTGACGTCGCTCGAGGAGCGAGTCCAGAGGGCGCATCATTACGGGATAGTGGATGAGGTTGACAGCATTCTCATCGACGAAGCCCGCACCCCGCTCATAATCAGCGGCGAGGCCAAGAGCAGGTACAAGGAGTACCTCGAGTTCAGCCGCGTCGTAAAGCGCATGAAGCCCGAGAAAGATTACGAGGTGGACGAGCGTGACCGCCTGGTGGTCCCGACCGAGGACGGAGTCGAGAAAGCCGAGCAGATCCTGGGCATAGAGCTGTACGACGGCGCCCACGGGCGCGAGCTCGAGCTGCTGAACGTCGCGATGCAGGCCAGGGAGCTCTTCAAGCGCGACGTCGATTACATCGTCAAGGACGGCAAGGTCATCATAGTCGACGAGTTCACAGGCCGGCTGATGGAGGGCAGGCGCTTCTCTGGAGGTATCCACGAGGCTATCGAGGCCAAGGAAGGGGTTCTCGTCGAAAAGCAGAGCCAGACCCTTGCCACGGTCACGTTCCAGAACTACTTCAGGAACTACGAGAAGCTATCCGGTATGACCGGCACCGCGGTCGAGTCGCGAGACGAGTTCAAACACGTCTACGACCTCGAGACGATGGTCATCCCGACACACAGTCCGATGATACGCGAGGATTTCTCCGACATCCTCTACAAGACCGAAAAAGCCAAGTTCGATGTCGTGGTCGATAAGATCGCCGAATGTTACGAGAAAGGGCAGCCGGTGCTGGTGGGCACCGTCTCGGTCGAGAAGTCCGAGAAGCTGTCGGATATGCTCCGGCGCAGGGGCGTCCCACACGAGGTGCTCAACGCAAAGGAGCACGCACGCGAGGCCGAGATAATCCAGTTCGCCGGCGAGCCCGGCCGCATCACCATCGCCACCAACATGGCCGGTAGAGGAGTCGATATAAAGCTGGGCGAGGGGGTCGTAGGCGCGGGTGGCCTCATGGTCATCGGGACGGAGCGCCACGAATCGCGCCGTATAGACAACCAGCTTCGCGGCCGCTCGGGTCGGCAGGGGGACCCGGGCGCCTCCAGGTTCTATCTCTCGCTCGAGGACGACGTCGTACGCCGGTTCGCACCGCAGAGCATCTCCAACATGATAGAGAGGGTGGAGTGGCCTGATGACCAGCCGCTCTTCGAGCACAGGATGTTGTCGCGGGCGGTTGAGAGGGCGCAGGAGTCGGTTATGCTCAACAACCTCGAAGGCCGCAAAAACCTGCTCAAGTACGACGACGTGCTCAACAGCCAGCGCAAGATCGTCTACGCTTTCAGAGACCGCCTTCTCGAGGGAGACGACTTCAGCGAGGACGTCCAGCGATGGACCGAAGAGATAATCAATGCGGCGGTAGAGGTCCACACAGACGCCAAGAGCTTCCCCGAGGAGTGGGACCTCGATGGGCTTTTCAGCCACCTCACAATGATGTACCCCGTGGGCGTGAGCCTCGATGATCTCGAGATCGAAGGTCTCAAGCAGGAAGCTTTGCGCTTGATGTTATTCGAGGACATCGAGCGGGCGTACGTCGAACGCGAGGCCGAGCTCGGCGAAGAGGTGACGCGCGAGCTGGAGCGCCACGTGATCCTTCAGCTCCTTGACAACCGCTGGATAGAGATACTCGACGCTCTCGACGAGCTCCAGGAGGGCATCGGGCTGCGCGGCATGGCTGGAAGGGACCCGCTCGTGGAATACACCGCCGAGGCGTACGACATGTTTAAGGAGATGACTGACTCCATCGGCGAGGAGTTCATGCGCTACATATTCAACGCCCGCGTGCTCGTCGAAGAGAGCCGCGCTCCCCTCCGCCTCATCGAAAACTCCGGCGAAGAGCCCCAAAAACCTCAGCAGCGACAAGCCGGCGACAAAGTCGGCCGCAACGACCCCTGCCCCTGCGGCAGCGGTAAGAAATACAAGAAATGTTGCGGCTCCGAAGAATAACCCCCTAAAAACCCGGGGTCTAAAAAACCTGGGGTCAGATCTGTTTTTTCAATCTGAATCTTGTTTGATCCATTTCCCGCTTCAAAAAACAGATCTGACCCCAGGTTTTGAAGCCTG
>Ga0209539_1002291_pt1 | contig 10075 bp, 7 predicted proteins | sample BarGraNGADG00312_2_FD_184499 | JGI IMG/M metagenome (GOLD analysis project Ga0209539, IMG submission 184499) | Arctic peat soil microbial communities from Barrow, Alaska - Barrow Graham LP Ref core NGADG0011-312 (SPAdes) (version 2) | ecosystem: Environmental > Terrestrial > Soil > Wetlands >... | reverse complement strand
GTCCGTTCCCATACCAGGACATTCCGAGGATAGTCGGGGGTATCGACGAGGCTTCCGGCGAGGCGGCGCGCGCGTTTTACGGCACGATCGTCAACGAGGTCAGCCTGGTCTCCAGCCCCGAGATCGCGGAGACCGCAAAGCTCCTCGAGAACATATTCCGCGCGGTGAACATCGCGCTCGTGAACGAGATGTCCCTGCTCTGCCGCAGGATGGACATCGACATATGGGAGGTCATCGAGGCCGCCTCGACCAAGCCTTTCGGGTTCATGTCCTTCAAGCCGGGGCCCGGGCTCGGTGGCCACTGCATCCCGGTCGATCCTTTCTACCTCGCGTGGAAGGCGAAGAAGTATGACTTCTACCCCGAGTTCATCGAGCTCGCGGGCAAGGTCAACAGGAGCATGCCGTTCCACGTGGTCGAGTGGGTGTCCGAGGCCCTCAATGCAGTGGGAAAAAGCATCAAGTCGTCACGCGTGCTCGTCATCGGCGTCGCTTACAAGGAGAAAGTGTCGGATACGCGGGAGTCGCCGGCGCTCAAGGCCATCGAGCTCCTTGCTGGACGAGGGGCGGACGTGTCCTATCACGACCCCCTGGTCGAGGCGATCGAGGTCGGTGGCCGGGAGTTCAGGTCGGTGGCTCTGAAGGGCGACACGTTGTCCGGGTCCGACTGCATCCTGATCATAACGGCGCATCCGGACATCGACTTCGACGCGATAGCTTCATGCGGCAAGCCGGTAGTCGACACCCGCAACGTTCTTGGCAGGCGGGGAAAAGACTCATAGTGATTGCCGATAAGCACTCGCATGTTTCACACCGGGACAGTAAGAAGCCCGTCGACGGCCGACTGCTCAAGGAAAACTACGATAAGGTCTGGCAGCTCAGCGGTGGTACCCTCCAGAGCAGCCCCCGCGAGATGGAGAGGGCTCGTGCCGTGCTCGGGATGATTCCGCTCGATGCGCGCTCGGTCCTGGAAGTTGGGTGCGGCGACGGGTTGATAATCAACCAGGTGGACGTGCCCGACAGGATGGGTCTCGACGTGAGCGAGGAGGCCTTGAAGAACGTGTCGTGCCCCGTAACGCTCGGTACCCTCGGTGACCTTCCCTTTCCCGACAGGAGCTGGGACGTCGTGATAGCTTCGGAGGTCATAGAGCACCTGGCCGGGGAAGAATATCCAGGGTCGCTCAAGGAGATGAACAGGGTAGCCTCCAGGTACATCATAGTCTCGGTTCCAAACAGAGAGAACATGATGGCCAACCAGACGAAGTGTCCCGCATGCGGGGCCGTGTACCACCGCAATTTCCACGTTCGCTCTTACGGGAAACGTGACCTCGCCGCTCTGTTCGAGGATTTTTCCGTTGCGGAGTTCAGGGAGATTGGTGACCGCTTCAGGCCGAAAAGCCGTATGGAGATGGCCTTGAGGCATCATGCTCTGGGCCAGTGGGCGCCGTACAAAAACTCGATTTGTCCGGTCTGCCGCGTTTCCTATTTCGAACCCGGTGATTCGACTCTATCGAGTGAGGCCGTACCCCCGCGCAAGGAAGAGGTCAACCCGCTGAGGAAGCTCGTTCGTGTCAGGCGGACGTGGCTGGCGGCTCTGTACGCGCGGTCGGGGGGGTATGATCTTCGGACGGCACCGTCCAGCGCGTTCAACAGCGACGTGGTCTAGAAGGGTGATCCCCTGCGCACGGCTACCCGGTAATGCTTTTTTTCTGGGGCGTCGGGGAACCAGGCGATAATGCCTTTCGTTCCGAGGTCGAACGTCCGTGTCGCGAAGGGGCTGTTCCGGATGGTCTTCCATGCCCGCAGCATCCCCTTGGACCACCTGATATCGTCGAAAAGGACTACGGAGCCCGCCTCGATGTGCCTCGAGATCTCATCGAAATAGCGGATGGTCGCATCCATGTCATGGTTGGCGTCGACGAAGGCGAAGTCGACAACCCCAAGATCTTCGAGGCAACAGGCCAGCTTGTCCTCAACCCTTCCTGTGACGACCTCCACGCACGCCAGGTGCATCCGGGCGAGGTTTCGAGCGGCGATCGTCGCAAGGGCTTCGCCCGCTTCGACGGTGAGCATCCTCCCGCTGCCGTTCAACTTCAGTGCAGAACCCATGTACATGGCCGAGATGCCGAGGCACGTTCCCAGCTCGATAGAGCGGGCCGGCCTGAGACCCCTGATGAGGCGGAACAGAAAGACCGATTGGCTTCGAGGCTGGCTGGCCCCTTCACAGATACACCTTACCGTCTTTGCTATCTCGGTGCCATGCTCTCTTTCCTCGTTGCTCTTTGTGCCTTCAGGCGCGAATGCTCCGAAGTTCGTATAGGTGACCACCTCATCAGAAGCAAGCATCTCGTCCCTGAGCGATTCGACTGCGTTGATGAGCTCTCTCTCGCCGCTGGCGAGTGTGGAGGCGCGGGAGGCGGAAAAGATATCGAGGAACCGGCGGCCGATGTCGTCATTGCGGGTCGCGCGCCTGAAGGTCATCCAGACCAGGTCATTGGCGAGCCGCATCGACAGGCGCAGCATGGCCTGCAGCGACCTGTTTCGAGAGAGGCGGCTGCGCAGCTTGAGCCCGCCGGCGCCACCGCGATCCGCATTTCCTGTGCTCCCATCTTCACCGGCCAGAGAATCGTAGATCGAGAGCAGCTCCGGGTATACGCTCTCGAAGTTGTATCGATCTCTCACGGCCTGGTAACCGCGAGCGCCCATCTCTTCCATCGACCCCGACGCCCGCATCTCCATCACCCGGGCCGCAAAATCATCCGGGTCGCCTGACCTGAACACAAGGCCCGCGCCGCTGTCCTTGACGTGTCTGCTCGTCTCGTAACAGTCGCTCACCAGGACCGGCTTCTTCGCCGCCATGTACTGGAACAGCTTGTGCGGGTTTCCCAGGTCGTACTGGACGTGTTCTTTCATGAAAGTGATGATGCAGACGTCGCTCGAAGCGATGTAACCCGGCACGAGGGAGAATTCGACCCAGCCGGTGAACTCCACGCCGTCGCCCAGCTCGAGCCGCGACGCGAGCTCCCGGAGCTGCGGCGTATAACCACCGTCCCCGACGATGACCAGTCGAGCGTCGGGCTCCTCCTCGAGAATCCGGGGCATCGCTTGAATCGCCACCTGTACGCCTCTTCCGGGCGAGCCGGTGGAGCCGACGAACGTGAGAGTGAAACGATCAGGTCTCGGATCGATCGGCTCGACATCCTCCGGTTCGACAAGCGTCTCTAGGTCCTGGTAGTTGGGGACCAGCGAGATCTTTCCGGCCGGGATGCCGTACCTTTGAGGGAATATCTCTTTGTACCTGGGGCTTGTGATAATTACGCTGTCGGCGAGGTTGGCGACCTTGCCCTGGACCCGGTCGATCTTGTCTATCGAGTTGAACAGCCGGGCCGACAGCGTGCGCTTGTTGCAGGCGTTCATGGTGGGATAGTCATCGTGTAGGTCGGCGACCACGGGAACTCCCAGCTCGCGACCGACCCGGCAGGCAACAAGCGCCGCTGCCAGGTCATGGACGTGGATGGCCTCCAGGTCGTTGTCGCGGACGAGTCTCTTCAACCGACGGTTCCAGACGGGGTGCCACCGGTAGCCGGTCATCTTGAGAATGAGGTTTGAGAGCCGGGCGGCGTTCCGGCCGATGGAAATTCGCTCGACGCGCACGCCCATCACGTCCTCGGAGAGGCTTTGCCCCTTGAGGCCCCTGCACAGGAGGACTACGGAATGGCCGCCCGAGAGCAAGCCGCGCACTTCTTTTTCCACCCTTATGTCGCCCGGAAATGGGTCGGGCGCAAGCACCACGCCGATTTTCATGATGACGACCTCGCGGATCTGGTCTGGGGATCAGTCGGTCCCAACGGTCAACCAAGCCTTTCAAGCAGTACATCGATGATGCGATGAGCTGCTTCGCCGTCCCAGAGGGGGGGAGTCTGTCCCACCGGGACGCGCCCGGCGAGCACATGTGCGGCCGCCGATGTTATCTCGCCGCAGTCCTCGCTGACCAGCACGTTCGTGCCCAGTTCGACCGTGACCGGCCTCTCCGTCTCGGGCCTCAGTGTAAGGCACGGCACGTTGAGGAACGTCGCTTCCTCCTGGAGACCTCCCGAGTCGGTAAGCACGAAGCGCGCGCCTCCTGCGAGGGTCAGCGAATCGAGGTAGCCTACCGGATCGATCGTTTTCACGGATGAGTCCAGGAGGTCCGCAAGCCCGCCTTCACTCACCCGGGCGCGCGTGCGGGGATGGATCGGGAAGATGATCCGGACACTTCCAGAGAGTTCCTTCAACATCTCGAGTACGACCGACAACCTTGCCGGATCGTCTACATTGCTGGGCCTGTGCAGCGTCACGTAACAATAGTCGCCCTCGGCTATCCCGAGCCGTTCGAGAACATCGGTGCGTCCATCGTTCTCGAGCGCGTATATCAGCGAATCGATCATGGTGTTGCCGACGAAAAATATATCCTGCTCGGCGCGGCCTTCCCTGCGCAGGTTTTCGTTGCCGCTGGCCTCCGTAGTGAACAGTAAATCCGCCAGAGCATCGGTGGCGATCCGGTTGAGCTCCTCGGGCATGCCCCTGTTAAAGCTGCGCAACCCCGCCTCCACGTGCCCCAGAGGGATGAAAAGTTTTGAAGCCGCCACGGCCGCCCCAAGCGTGCTGTTCACGTCTCCAACGACGATGACCGCGTCAGGGGGGTTTTCCTCGAGCTCCTTCTCCATCCTGGCGATCACTTCGGAGCACTGGTAGCACGGGCTGCCGGACCCGACCTCGAGGCTCGCATCTGGCGACGGAAGTCCAAGCGTCCGGATGAAGTCTTCGCTCATGGAGTAGTCGTAGTGCTGTCCCGTGTGCACGAAACGATAGGCTACGCCGCGCGTTTTGCACTCACGGATAACTGGTGCGACTTTCATGAAATTGGGCCTGGCTCCCGCCACGATGGTGAGCAACACGTTGACTCCACTCTGTTTCCCAAGAGGTGCAAATAGCATAACACAGGCCGGGATACGACTGTCGCGCGGTGCGAGGGTCATGCCCATGAAGCGTTGTAAATTCCCCCAACCGATGCCGCTTTGACCTAAGCGGCCATCACTCTCCAAGATATGAGTGTCTTCGAAGCTCTATCGAAAGGAGAGAAAGATGGCCAAGAACAAGCCTATGCCGTTGGAAGAGGCGCTGCAAGTGGTGCTTGCGGCCGACGGGTACAACCCGCTGCGAGGGATGCTCGAGTGGGTGGTCCAGCAGGCGCTCGAGCACGAGATGACCGCTCACCTGGGAGCGGGCGTCTACGAGCGAAGCGAGGACCGCCTGGGCTACCGCAACGGGCACAGACAGCGCGTGTTCACCACCAGGGTGGGAGACCTGGAGCTCCTCGTCCCGAAGGACCGCGACGGGACCTTCTCCACTTCTCTGTTCGAGCGCTATCAGAGAAGCGAGAAGGCGCTCGTGCTTTCCATGATGGAGATGTACACACAGGGCGTCTCCACCCGCAAGGTGGCCTCCATCACCGAGGAACTCTGCGGCAGGTCCTTTTCTTCCCAACTGGTCTCAAAGCTCTCGGGCGAGCTGGACGAGAAGGTCGCAGAGTGGAACAACCGCCCCCTGGAGGTCGACTACCCCTACCTGGTGGTGGACGCGGAGGACGAGAAGGTGAGGCGCGGCGGCCGGGTCATCTCCCAGGGGGTCCTGATCGTGATGGGGATCAACACGGAAGGGATGCGCGGGATACTGGCGGTCAGGATCGCCGACACGGAGAGCGAGACCACTTGGTCCGACCTGTTCCGGGACTTGAAGAGAAGGGGCCTTTCAGGCGTCGAGCTAGTGACAAGCGACAACCACGAGGGCATCAAGGCCGCGGTGAGGTGATTCTTCCAGGGCGCCTCCTGGCAGCGTTGCCAGTGCCACTTCATGCGCAACGTCCTCTCTCTTGCCGCCAAGAGTCAGAGAAAGGAGCTCAAGGGCGACCTGCGGGCGATCTTCGACTCCGAGGACACCGAAACGCTACTCGTTCGCATGGATGAGACCGTGCGCGCCTGGAGCGAGAAAAGGCCCGCGGTGGCAGACAGGATCGAAGAGGAGCTCGTCGACTGCCTGGCGGTCTTCTGCTTCCCCAGAGCCCACAGGGTGAGGATGCGGACCACCAACGCGATGGAAAGGTTCAACGAGGAGATACGCAGGCGTACCCGCGTGGTCAGGATCTTCCCGAGCGAGGCTTCCGCCCTGAGGCTCATCGCCACGCTTGCCATGGAACAATCCGAGGACTGGAACCGCCGATACCTGGACATGAGCCTGCTCGAGGAGTGGTCGCCGCTAGACGACGAGCTCTCTCGCGGTGTCATGAAGATGACGGGGCGGTTGGACGAATCCAGCCTCGCGGGGTGCCTCGCATCGCTCGTACCTGAGCGTTGGCCCTTCGACGAGCTTCCGCCTTCGAGCGGGGATGATGCTCCCGCGGCGTAAGCCGAACAGGACTTCAAGGAACCGAACCGATTGCGAGCGATCGCCGGCTGGCGCTTCCAGGCCGTGCCGGTGCTCGAGGGGGTGACGCCTGCCCGAAGGACGGACGCGATCATGCTCCCGTCGCTTTGCCCTACGCGCTTCGCTCCGGGAGCATGACAGGCTGCATCAAAGGATGTAGTCTTTGAGTCACCCTGTCTTGGAGAGATGGGAAAGTACAGAGCTTTGTGGGCTCAACTCGGTGCGAGCGGCGCTCCTTGTCCGTGGATTCTCGTTCGGATATTGTTTACGGATGCTTGCGCCGGCGTGGTCCGGACGCCGAGCAATGGCGGAGGGAAAGCCCCTCGGGCGCCTCTCATATTGAAGGTCCGCATGACTAACAGGATTGTCCAGATCGGCAGAGACTCAACCTGGTACCTGATCGCGCAGGCCGGATACGCGCTCATGGGACTGGTCTCGATCCCGATCCTCACGCGCGTGTTCAGCCCCAGCCAGTACGGGATATACTCCCTCGTGTCTATCACGATCGTCCTTGTAACTCCGATCTTTTACATCTCTTTCACGACCTCGCTGATCCGCTTCTTTCCCGAGTACGAGAAGAAGGGCGATCTTCAGACGCTGTATTCGACCGGGTTGCGCTACATACCGCATTTTCTCGCCGCGACACTGCTGATCGCGCTTCCGATAGCCGCTTTCGCCCTGCCGCTGGGTGACTCCAGGACGGTTGTCTGCCTGGGAATCGCGATTTTCGCGTTGTTTGTTCCTTTCTTCATCATGCTCACGCTCTTTCAGGTAAATCAGAAGGCAGCCCAGTATGCCATGCTGTTCCTGATCGTCTACGCCGGCCGTTACCTGGTCGGAGCGGCGCTTGCGAAGTGGGCGGGGACAGGGGTCAACGGGATCTTCATCGCCTGGCTGGGAGCGCTTCTTCTCGTAATACCGCTCGAGCTGATCCTGCTTCGCATACCAGGCAAATTCCGGTGGCACAGATACTCGCCGCGACTCATGAAGGAGTTCTTCAGCTACGGGTTCGTCCTCATCTTCGTGAACATTTCTGTCAACATCTTGACGTCGGCGGACCGCTACATGGTGCAGGCCTTCAGGGGAAGCGCGGAGGTCGGCCTTTACTCGGTTGTGTATACGCTCGTCGTGGATGCATTCTCCATCATGCTGTGGGCGATCCAACTGGGCGCCGCCCCTGTCGTCATGAAGACGTTTGAGAACGACGGTGAAGCAGCGACACAGACTCTGCTGAGCCAGCTGACCAGATACCTGCTGATCCTGCTTATACCCAGCTCCATCGGGCTTTACCTGCTGAGGGTGCGGATAATCAGCGTGCTGACGTCGGCGAAGTACCTGCCGTCGACCAAGGCCGTGCTGCCGCTTGTCCTGGGGATATTCCTCTACAATCTGGCGTGGGTCCCGACTTACGCGTTCTACGTCCGCAAGCGCACTAAGCTGACCCTCATACCGGTGGTCACGGCCGCCATAGTCAATATCGGCCTGAACTTCTGGCTCATCCCCAAGTACGGTTTCGCCGCCGCGGCGTGGAACACGATGATAGCTTACCTGGTGTATATCGTGATCCTGGTCTCGCTCACCGAGAGGCTGCTCCACTGGGAATTCCCTTTCAAAGAGGCTTTCAAGGTCCTGGCGGCGTCCGTTGTGATGGGGGTCGGCGTCTTCTTTCTGAACAAAGTCCACATCCACGGCATCGGGGCCCTCATATTGATGATCGTAGTCGGCGGGGCCATCTATATCGCCGCCCTAGTGGCGTTTCGAGGGATCAGCAGGAAAGAGTTCGAGTTCGCTCGGAAGACGATATCGCGCGTACTATCCAGGGCTCTTCCCCCGAAGAGCGAGAACGATTGATCTCGGTCAGCCTGGTTCGCTGTGCCCCGCCTGCGTGAGTTCGTTGAACAGCCGGGAGAATGAGGCTGCCATGTTCACATGGCTGTATCGTTCGACCTCGTCCGCCCTTCCGTGGTATGACAGGGCCCCCGACTCGCGGAATTCGGTCAGCCACGCCTCGAGTATCCCGGCAAGCTCTTCAGGGTCGCGGCCGGCTGCACCCGCAAGGGTCTCGCTCAGCAGGCTGTCGACCGGGCCCGGCTCGGGCACGCACGCCAGTATCGGCCTTTGCGCGCCGAGGTACTCGAGGAGCTTTCCCGTCAGCACGTTTTCAGTGCCCGCTCTCCACTGGACGAACAGGAGCGCGCACGCACCTTTCTGCCTGGCGATCGACTCCGCGTAAGGTATCTGATCGAGCGTCGTGACGTGCTGCTTTACGCCGAACCTGTCGGCGAGCTCTTCGACCAGTCTCGAGGAAGGACCCGCGTATTGGAACTTCAGAGGTGAGACCGGCACCCCCCTGTCGCGCAGCAGGCCGATCGCCTCGAAGAAAGGGCTCGGGTCTTGATCGGGGTAGTACATGTTGCCGGCGTAAAAGATGTTGAACCCCTCGCTCGCGACGGGTTCCACAGAGTCGAAGTCCTCCCGGTCGAACCCGTTGGGTATCACCGGGCCCGTCCTTGCCTCAGGGCAGTCACTTGCGACCTGGCGGAGGAACGCGTCGGAAACGGCGACGACACGATCGGCGCGGCTCGTAGTCCTTCGGCAGATCAAGCGGTTGAGCCGCCTCGCAGCTCCAGAGCGACCGTAGTCGTACGACCGGATCCAGGGGTCCCGGAAGTCGGCCACCCAGGGAATGCCGGCTTTGTCGGCGGCGTGCGCCGCGACAAGGTGGCATGTTTCGGGGGGGGACGAACTGTAGATGACAGAAGGCTTGAGTTCCCTGCAGATCCTATCGGCTTCGCGGGCGGCCCACGGGTACCAGTCGACCACCCTGTCGGGTATCCCCAGCCAGCCGAGAGCCCATTTTGCAGCACGTTTCTTCAATCTGGCGAGCCTGCCCCCGGAGGCGTCGTCGGCGGCGAGCCGGACGGCGACACGCTGGCTGGTGTCGAAGCCCAGCAGCCTCTTGAACCTGAAGACCAGGTCGGGGTTCCTGCTCCTGAGGACCCGGACCCCGTCCAGCGCTCCGGCAGACTCGTCACAGGGCACGGTGGCTATCGTATTCACGCCGACAGTGAGCACCGTAGGCTCCCACCCGATCCTTGTGAGGTACTTCGCCAGCTTGAGAGTGCGCTGGCTTCCTATGCCGCCGAGAGGCGGATAATAATAGACGATCATGAGTACGCTGCGAGACACTTTGTGCTCAAGATCAGTCTCCGGGGATGGGCGCGCGCCTGTCATCGTTTCACCGCGACAGCCGTGATCACGCAGCCACTGCCGAGGCGCTGCAGCGCCATCATCACCGGTGCGACGAGGACGGCCGTCATCGGGTTGTCGACAAGGGCCTCGAGCGCCTGTCGCGCGCGTGGGGACCGCACCCGGTCCGCGATCACGAACTCGAGCGATATCTTGAAGAGTCCCCAGGTGCCCATGAAGTAATGCATCTTTACGTCCTCGAAGCCCGCTTTCACGAGCGCCATCCTCAATGTCTCCTTGTTGAAGTCACACAGGTGGCGCGGAGCATCGTAACCCGCCCAGTAACGCCCGAACAGCTTCGCTCCCCAGCACGCGCTGTCCGGGACCGTCACGTACAGCCTTCCCCCCTGGCACAGGAGCCGCCGCG
>Ga0209539_1002290_pt1 | contig 10076 bp, 13 predicted proteins | sample BarGraNGADG00312_2_FD_184499 | JGI IMG/M metagenome (GOLD analysis project Ga0209539, IMG submission 184499) | Arctic peat soil microbial communities from Barrow, Alaska - Barrow Graham LP Ref core NGADG0011-312 (SPAdes) (version 2) | ecosystem: Environmental > Terrestrial > Soil > Wetlands >... | reverse complement strand
CGCGACCGCAGCGGTTTGGGTGTCCGGCCTGGATCGTGGGCGCAGTACCACAGCTTTGGCAACTATTTGCCAAAATTTGCCAGATGTGGTTGTCTCGAAGCATGAGAGCCTTGGACGGGACGTCGACGACGTCGCCGGCCCCGGCATCGACGGCCACCAAGCCGGCAACGATCAACGATGTCGCGCTCGCGGCGGGCGTCGCGGCATCCACCGTCTCCCGCGCACTGTCGATGCCCGGACGCGTCAACGCGGTGACGCGGGAACGCATCGAACGGGTCGCCGAGGAGCTCAACTACGTTCCGAATTCGCAGGCGCGGGCGCGCATCTCGGGTCGCACGGGCGCCGTGGCCGTGCTCGTCTCCGACATCACGAACCCGTTCTACTTCGGCATCATTCGCGGCACGCAACAGCAGCTGAAGGCGGCCGGCTACACGCAGCTGCTCGTCGATACCGAAGAATCCGGCGAACTCGAGGCGAGCATGCTGGCGAAGCTCCGTCCGTCCTGCGACGGCGCGATCCTCGCCGCGTCGCGCCTGTCGGATGCGCAACTCGCCGCTCTCGCGAACGACATGCCAATCGTCGCGATCAACCGCGCGACGCGGGGGGTTCCAAGCGTCGTCATAGACTCCGCCGCCGGCATCGACCAGGCGCTCGAACACCTCGTCTCGCTCGGCCACGTGCGCGTGCTCTATGTGTCCGGCCCGCGCGGGTCCTGGTCGAACGAGAAGCGCTGGCGCGCCATGCGGTCGACGGCGGAGCGGCTCGGCGTCGAGGTAAGCCGCACGGTTGCGTTCGCCCCCAAGACCACGTCGGGCGCGGCCGCGGCGGACGCGCTCCTCAACAGTGGGGCGACGGCCTGCATCGCGTTCAATGACCTACTCGCGATCGGCATGCTCGCGCGCTTCCGCGAGCGGAAGGTGCGAGTCCCCGACGATGTCAGCGTCGTGGGCTGTGACAACATCTTCGGCGCCGACTTCTGCAACCCTCCGCTCACGACCCTGACCGCACCGATCGAGCAGGCGGGCCGCGTCGCCGTGTCGATGCTGCTGTCCAGCCTTACGCCGGTGGGCCCGAAGTCACCACGCCGTTCCGTGCTGCTGCCTACCCACCTGACCGTCCGGGACTCCACCGGGCCGGCCCCGCCGAGGAAGAACGAACCATGACCGCTCTGAGTCCGCATCCCGATCGCCTCTTCCCACCGGATCCGACCGAGCGCGCGATCGCTCGCCGGCTGTATTCCGAGGTGGCGGATGCACCCATCTATTCGCCGCACGGCCACGTCGATGCGGCGATGCTTCATGCAAACCAGTCCTTTCCGGATCCGGCCGCTCTGCTGATCACACCGGATCACTACGTGACACGTTTGCTGCACGCGTCGGGCGTGCCGCTCGAGGACCTCGGACTCGCACGCAACGGGGTGCCGTCGACCGCGACCGGCCAGGACATCTGGCGTGTCCTGTGCACACACTGGGACCTGTTCCTCGGTACGCCGGTGCGCTTCTGGTTCGAGTCCGAACTCAGCGAGGTGTTCGGCCTCACCGAGCAGCCATCCCCGGAGAATGCCGACGAACTGTACAAGCAGCTGTCGAGCGTGCTCGCCACGGATGCGTTCCGCCCGCGCGCGCTGTTCGAGCGATTCAACGTCCGGGTACTCGCCACGACCGACGACCCCGCCGATGACCTGGCCGCGCACCGCGCGCTGCGTGACGACGAGTCGTTCCCGGGGCGGGTAGTCCCTACGTTTCGGGCTGACCGCTACCTGAACCCAGCAGAGCCGACCTGGGTTTCGGCGCTCGAGCGGCTCCACGAGGTCTCCGGGATCGACTGCGGCAGCTACGTCGGGCTCCTCGACGCCCTGCGTTCACGCCGGGAGTACTTTCTCGCGCACGGGGCGACAGCCACGGACACGGGTGCGCCCGATGCCGGATCGACGCCGCTGTCGGTCGAGGATGCCGAGCGCCTGCATCGCGCGGGCCTCAACAGCTCGATCACGGCAGACGAGTCGGTCGCCTATCGCCGGAATATGCTGTATCGCTTCGCGGAGATGGCCGCCGACGACGGACTGGTCATGCAGCTGCATCCCGGGGTGATTCGAAACCATGACCGCCCCACATTCGACGCGTTCGGGCCGGACACCGGGCACGATCTGCCCGACGTGACGCTGTATACGAGGCCTCTCACGCCGGTGCTTCGCGACTTCGGCTCGAATCCCAAGTTTCGCCTCGTGCTCTTCACGGTGGACGAAACGAGCTTTTCCCGCGAGATTGCGCCGCTCGCAGGCTTCTATCCGAGTGTGTATGCGGGAGCGCCGTGGTGGTTCCTCGACAGCCCCGCCGGAATCGCGCGCTATCGGTCAGCCATAACCGATAGCGCGGGTTTCTCCAAGACAAGCGGCTTCATCGACGACACGCGTGCGTTCTGCTCGATCCCAGCGCGGCACGAAATGTCGAGGCGTTGCGACGCGGCGTTCCTCGCCTCACTCGTGGCCTCGCACCAGGTCAGTGAAGATGATGCCGCCCAACTCGCGCGAGACCTCGTTGGCCGCATCCCAATCAACACGTTCCGCCTGGAGAGGTAGCGGCGCGCTCACCGAAACCGGGTAGCAACGAACTGATCTAGAAGGGGCGACAGCATGGGTGGGGTGGCCACTGCGCTAGGCACGATGGCCGCGATCGTCGGAGCCGGCTGGGTCCTCGGTCACCGCGGCACGCTCGGCGCGGGCGCCCGGCTCGTCCTGGCGCGGGCCTGCTTCACGGTGGCGACCCCGTGCCTGCTGTTCGTCACCATCGCGCACGCGGATCTGCACCTGCTGATCTCCCGCTCAGCGCTGGTCACCGCGCTGAGCACCACGACTGTGGCGTTGGTCGCCGTCGTCATGCTGGCCGTCTTGTGGCGGCGACCGGCTCCGGACGTGGTGGTCGGCACGCTCTCCTCGTCGTACGTCAACGCCGGCAACCTCGGCCTGCCCCTCGCGGTCTACCTCCTCGGCGACGCCGTCGCCGTCGTGCCGACCCTGCTGTTCCAGCTGCTCGTCATCGCCCCAATCGCGTTCACGGTCCTGGACGCACACCTCACCGCCGGGCGACCCGGGCTGCGCGGGATCGTGGCACGCACGTTCCGCAACCCGATCATCGTCGCGTCGCTGACCGGCCTGCTCCTCGCCGCGCTCCAATGGGAACTGCCCGAGGTGCTGTTCGGGCCGTTTGCCCTGATCGGGGCCGCTGCCGCACCCCTCGCGCTGCTCACGTTCGGGATGTCGATCGCCGTGCCACGCACCGAGGGCGAGACCACCCGACAACGCGAACTGATCCTCGTCGCGGTGCTGCGATCCGTAGTGAGCCCCTTCCTCGCGCTCCTCCTCGGGCATGCGCTCGGCCTGGGCCAACATCAACTTCTCGCTGTCGTGGCGATGGCCGCGCTGCCCACCGCGCAGAACGTGCTCGTGTACGCGACGCAGTACGGACGAGGTCAGTCGCTCGCGCGGGACGCCGGGGTGGTCACGACCACCCTGGCCGTGCCGGCCCTGCTGATCATCGCGGCGACGCTCAGCTGACGGGCCGTGCGGCAGCGACGGGGACCGAAGCGCGCTACCGGGCGGTTCCGTCAACCGCGTGCAGCTCGACCACGGCGAGCTCCTCTTCCCTCAGCGCGGCGACGATTTCCTCAGTCTGAGCCACGCTGCTGGCACTGATCAGCGCGGACGACACCCGCTGGTCGCACCGGACCCAGGACAACGCAAGCTGCGAAAGTGCCCGACCGCGCCCCGCAAGCCCGCGGTGGACTCACCGATGCGGTACCTGTGAGCGAACCCTCCGGCTGGGCCTGTGATCTTGTGGACTCGCATTTCGGCGCGGATCGCTCACGCGAGAGATGAATGGTCCCGCGCGGGCGCTGAATGGATCACGCACGTTGCCGCGACCACCGCACACTGTATTGAACGGTCGTCATTGGCCACGCCGGCTCGCCTATTCCAGAACTCCGGACATGACGAGTTGATTCATGAAGGGTTTGGGTGGGCCTTTGACGCTGTAGGCCAGGGTCAGGTCGGCGCCTGGGTAGTGGGTGGGCAGTGTCATAGCGTCGTAGCAACGGTGCTGGTCAGGCTCCGATGCGCAAGTCGTTGACCTGGGACCACGGCAGCGAGATGGCCAAGCACGCGGCCCTGACGCTGGCGATCACGATGCCGGTCTACTTCGCCCACCCCCGCTCCTCGTGGAAGCGCGGCACGAACGAGAACGCCAACGCCCTGGTCCGCGTGCACCTGCCCAAGAGCACCCTGATCCCGGCCCCCGGCCCCCGGCCCCCGGCCCCCGGCCCCCCGGCCCGTCGTCGTCGGCCGGAGCCGCAACTTCGCCGAACTCCTTCCCGGTTCCGCTTGACTTCGAGCGCACTCCAAGGTCCTTGGTTGATCCCATGAGCACCATCACTGCCCCCGCGCGCACCATCGCAACGGCACACACCATCGCCGACGCCGCGGCCACCGCCGCTACTCCGACGACGACCTCGGCTGGCTGATCCTGGCCACCCGCCTCCGCTCGACCGGCGTGCCGATCCGGGACATCCGCGTCTTCGCGGACCTGTGTCGGGCTGGCGACGGCACCAAGGCGCAGCACCTCGAGATGCTGTGCGCCCACCGGAAGCGTGTACTGGCCGAGTTCGCCCAGGCCGAAGAGCACCTGAAGGCCATCGAATTCAAGATCGACTACTACGAGCGCGAGCTCTCACCCGAGGCGCGCGGCTCCCAACCGGAAGAGAAGGCATGATCATGAGAACTCGCATCCTCGGCTCCGCCGCCAACGGCACCGCCCTCGAGGTCTCCGCCGAGGGGCTCGGCTGCATGGGGATGTCCGAGTTCTACGGCGCGCGCGACGACGCCGAGTCCATCGCTACCATCCACAGGGCGCTCGACCTGGGCATCACCCTCTTCGACACCGCCGACATGTACGGGCCGTTCGCCAACGAGGAGCTCGTCGGCCGTGCCCTCGCCGGGCGGCGCGACGACGTCGTGCTGGCCACCAAGTTCGGCATCGTCAGGGCACCGCACCGCGAGGCCGCCGCAGGTATGAGTGGCGCGCCGCGCTACGTCCACGCCGCGTGCGACGACTCGCTGCGGCGCCTCGGCGTCGACCACATCGACCTGTACTACTACCACCGGGTCGACCCGGCCGTCCCGATCGAGGACACCGTCGGCGCGATGGGCGAGCTGGTGCAGGCCGGCAAGGTCCGCTACCTCGGCCTCTCCGAGGTGCGCGGCGACACGCTTCGTCGCGGGCACGCCGTGCACCCGATCACGGCCCTGCAGTCCGAGTACTCGCTGTGGTCCCGGGACATCGAGGACTCGGCGTTGCCGGCGATGCGCGAGCTCGGCATCGGTCTGGTCGCGTACTCGCCGCTCGGGCGGGGCTTCCTCACCGGCACGATCAAGGACCCGTCCACCCTCGCCGCGAACGACTTCAGGCGCACCGTTCCGCGCTTCCAGGGCGAGGCGCTCGCCTCGAATCTTGAGACGCTGCGAGCGGTCGAGGACCTCGCGAAGGCCAAGGGCATCGCCGTCTCGCAGCTCGCGCTCGCGTGGGTGCTCGCTCAGGGCGACGACGTCGTGGCGCTGCCTGGAACCAAGCGGCGGAAGTACCTGGAGGAGAACGTCGGCGCCGACGACGTGCGCCTCACCGCTGAGGACCTCGCCATCCTTGAGGCAGCGGTGCCCAAGGACGCCGTGATCGGGGACCGCTACCCGGACATGGGCCGGGTCGGTGTCTAGTACCGGCGGAGCGCTGGCGGCCTACTGGCCGGGCAGCCGCATCGCGCGGAGCAGGATGTTCACGATGGCATCGAGGTCGACGTCGACCGCTCGGGCCTCTCCGCCGCCGCCCGTTCCCGGCCCGAGCTGACCGACGAATCCGCGCAGGTGGCACGCGCCGAACAGCAGCTCCGCGACGGCGACCGCATCCGCGTCGTCGTCCACCCGACCGAAACGCTGCTCGCCCTCGACGTAGTCAACCGTGGCCGCGAACGCCGTCTGCGGCCCGACCTGACCTGCGTGGATGTCCGCAATGAAACGGTCGAGCAGCTCCGTCTGACCGAACAGCCCGGTCACGAGCGGCACGATGCCCGCGTTGAACTTCAGCACCGCCCGCGCCAGCGCGGCGAGGTTCTCCTCGAGCGCGCCGACGCCGGGCTCCGGTCGCGCCGCCAGGAACTCGTTGACGAGCTCCGTTGCGCGCTCGTCGAGGGCCGTGACCACCAGGTCGTCCTTGCCGGCGAAGTGGTTGTAGAGGACGCCGTCCGCCACCTGCGCCTCGCGGGCGATCTCTCGCGTGGTCAGCCGCGCGAACCCGTGCGCGGCCAACAGGCGCTGGGTGACGTCGATGAGATGACGGCGCAAGGCTCCCGGCGAATCCGTCTCGCCGTGATCGCGCAGAACCTTGGCGCGTCGTGGACTCATGTTCGGCATCCAATCAGACAGCTCAGGCGACGTCACGCCGCGCCGTGGCGACCACCGCACCGACCGCGGCCAACGCGGCCCAGCCGAGGAGCACGGCGCCGGCACCGACCTGCGGGAGCAGCCCGGCATCCGGGGCGTTGCCCAGGGTGCGGGCGGCCGTGGCGGGCAGCCAGCGGCCGAGGGACACGAGGAGTTCGGACACCGCGGTCTCGGCGACGAACATCCACACGACGACCGAGACGATGGCGACGGCCTGCCCGCGGATGAGCGAACCGACCGCGACACCGATCACCGTGTACAGCGCCTGCCACAGCACGATCCCGACGAGGCTGCGCAGCACCGGGGTCGAACCGAGGTCTAACGGGACATCCTTCGCCGCGTACCACGCGGACGCCGTCGTCGCCGTGACGATCGCGCAGACCAGGCCCGCGACGACGCCGACGAGCGCACCGGTGAGCAGCTTGGTCGCCACGACGCGGGCGCGCCGGGGCTCGGTGAGGAACGTGTCGACGACCGTACCGTGCCGGTACTCGCCCGCGCTGATCAGGATCCCCAGGATGAGCGGCATGATCGACGCCATGCCACCGTGCTCCAGGACCGTGCGCAGTCCGGCGTCGGTCGAGAGCTCCGTCAGCGAAACGCCCCCGGAGAAGACGGCGCCGCTGATCGCGAGCGCGGAGAGGCCGGCCGCGGCGATCAGGATCCAGCGCGCCGCGCGGGTGCTGGTGAGCTTGATGAGTTCGGAGGCCACCAGGCTCCGCTTGAGAGTGGTCATGCTGCTGCTCCTACCGTGAGTCGAAGGAATGCGTTCTCGAGAGCGTCGGCGTCGCCTGGTCCGGCGGGTCCGGCGAGCTCGCTGAGGTCACCGTCGAAGCGCAGTCGGCCGTCGCTGATGACGACGATGCGGTCGGCGGTACGGGCGACCTCGGCCAGCAGATGGCTGGACACGAGGACGGTGCGGCCGTCGTTGGCGGTGGCCCGGAGGAAGCGGCGCAGCCAGGCGATGCCCTCCGGGTCGAGGCCGTTGGCGGGCTCGTCGGCGATCAGGACGCCGGGGTCGCCCATCAGTGCCGCCGCCAGGCCGAGGCGCTGGCGCATGCCGAGCGAGTAGGTGCCGACGCGTCGGCCGGCGGCGTCGGTGAGCTCGACGAGCTCAAGGACCTCGTCGATCCGCGCGCTCGGGATTCCGGCCGCGCGGGTGATCACGCGAAGGTGATCGCGCCCGGTGCGGCCTGGGTGGAACCCGTCCGGGCCGAGGACGGCGCCGACCGTTCGACGCGGCGTCGGGAGCTCGGCATAGCGCCGCCCGCCGATCAGCGCGCGACCGGTGGTGGGCCGGACCAGCCCGAGCACCATCCGCATCGTCGTGGTCTTGCCTGCGCCGTTCGGGCCCAGGAATGCCGTGACGCTTCCCGGCTTGATCTGCAGGCTCAGGTTCTCGACTGCGGTGACCGCGCCGAAGCGCTTGCCGAGGCCGTCAAGGGTGATCTCCGTCATCTCTCCTCCTCAATATGAACATACGTTCATGAACAGGTGTTCACCATAGGGTCGGGGTGAGCGGTTAGTCAAGGGAGACGCTTGTCGCCCCCGTGAAGGATCACGCGGGCGACAAGGTCGAGCTCAGTTCGGGCGACCGGGGTTCAGGGGGCGAGCGGCTCTTCTGGAAGTGCTTCTGCCCCCGGCCTACGCTCGAACGCATGGCCCGGTACTTCGACGTCCACCCCCGCGACCCGCAGCCGCGCATCGTCGAACGGGTGGTCGCCCTGCTGCGCCGGGATGCGGTGATCGCCTACCCCACGGACTCCTGCTACGCCCTCGGCACTCGGATGGACTGCCGCGACGGCGCGGACCGGATCCGTCGAATCCGTCACCTCGACGAACGGCACCACTTCACACTCGTGTGTGCCGACTTCGCGCAGATCGGTCAGTACGTGCTGCTGGACAACGCGGCGTTCCGCTCGATCAAGGCCGCCACCCCCGGCCCGTACACGTTCATCCTGCCCGCGACGCAAGAGGTGCCGCGACGGTTGGCGCACCCGCGCAAGCGCACCGTGGGAGTGCGGATTGTGAACCACCCGGTGGCGGCGGCACTGGTGCGCGAGCTGGGCGAGCCGCTGCTGTCCAGCTCGCTGCTGCTGCCCGATCAGGAGGATCCGATGACCGAGGGCTGGCAGATCAAGGAAGAGCTGGACAGCGTCCTGGATGCGGTGGTCGACTCCGGGGACTGCGGCAAGGAGCCCTCCACCGTCGTTGACTGGTCCGAGGGATACCCGAGGGTGCTCCGGGTGGGTGCGGGCGACCCCGCGCGCTTCGAGTAGCCGGCCAGCAGTCCCGTCTCTGCGCCGCCGCGGCATCAAAGCCGTGATCCCCGAACCGCGCGACCAGCAAAGACACCGCAAACTCCGCGGCAGCCGTGGCGGTCGATCGGTCACCTACGACCCGGTCGCCTGTACGGGCCGCAACGCCATCGAGCGCTCCTTCAACCTGCTCAAGCAGTGGCGCGCCCTGGCCACCCGCTACGAGACGGTCGCCCTGGTCTACCGCGGCGGCGCCGTCCTGGCCGCCATCCTGGCCTGGCTCCGCACACCACGAGGCGACACTCCCTAGTTCACTGCGGCGTCAGTGACGTGGAACCTGACCACCGACACCTCCGCATCGTCGGGCAGGTCGGGATAGTGGTGCCTGAGCCCGACCCGCAGCGACTCGATCGAGGTGGCGTTCTCACGTGCTACGTCGTCGTCGGTCAGGTCGTTCAGCTTCTTGACCTCGACCTCGTCGACCCCACCTCGCAGACGGCGGTACCCGTCGTTGTCTTCGAACACCAGCCACACGGGACCGACGGACACCGGATCGTCGTAGCGGATCGTCGCCGTCTTCAGTCCCGAGCGCGCGCCCTCGTAGTAGGCAGGGTTGAACCGCACGAACCTCTCGGGCACCGCGTCGGGGAAATCGTAGGAGAAGGGCAGCAACGTCCTGATCGGCCGGTGGTCAGGTCCCTCAGTTGTCGGGACGATCACGAAGCAGTCCGGGTGCTGGTCAAGGATGGTTTGTCGGCATCGGCCGCACGGCGCAAGGACCCCTCTGCCCTGGTCACCGACCGCGACGATCGTGGTCAGCGGCCCGGCACCCGCCGAGGCCGCCATGCCGAGAACAACGAGCTCCGCACAGGGGCCACCGGTGAAGTGATACACGTTGACGCCGCTGTAGATGCGCCCGGTGGTGTCCATCGCCGCCGCGGCGACGGTGTGGTTCGGGTCGCCACCGAGGCGGTCGGCAAGTTCGCACGCAGATCTCAGCACACGCAACTCGTTGGGGTAAAGCACCCACCCATCCTCGCAGCAGTCTCGGCCCGACTACGCCTTTGGGAGACACGCCCGAGGCATACTCGGCCGCGCCACCCGCGCGGTGACCGGCCGCGCTCAGTTCCCGGTGCTCGCGTAGTTCTTCAGCTGGTTCCGCCAGACCTGGTAGCCGAGGGCGAACCAGACCGCGCCCACCACCGGCGCGAGCCAGGCGACGGCGGCCGAGACCCCGAGGCCACCGGTGCGGTCGAGGATCACCGCGGCCGGGACCCAGGCGATGAAGGCCACCGGCAAGACCCAGGTCATCGCCCACTGGGCGACGAACCCGA
>Ga0209539_1002289_pt1 | contig 10077 bp, 9 predicted proteins | sample BarGraNGADG00312_2_FD_184499 | JGI IMG/M metagenome (GOLD analysis project Ga0209539, IMG submission 184499) | Arctic peat soil microbial communities from Barrow, Alaska - Barrow Graham LP Ref core NGADG0011-312 (SPAdes) (version 2) | ecosystem: Environmental > Terrestrial > Soil > Wetlands >... | reverse complement strand
CGTTCATGCCGGCACATATCATTCGCTTCCGCAAGGCTGACCCTGTTCTTCTAGCACATCTCATCGCCCACGAATGCGGGCATATGCAGAGGATGTTCGCTGCTGCCCCAGACAAGAGACTCGTGCCGGTCACCAGGCCCAAGCACACAGACCTCGTCTCCCGTATCCTTGCGGCAGATCCCCCAGTTGCGTTGGACGGCATGGACGAACGCGCCACACGGGAGCTCTTCACCATCTGGCACCAGGGGATGGTCAACGAGGTCGTGAACCTGAACGTCGACTACCGCATCGAGGCGTGGCTCTACCGGAAGTATCCGGGCATGAGGCCCAACCAGGAGAAGTCCATCGGGCTGCAAGTGCAGATGTCGGTCGCAGGGTTGGCGCCGAACGTCAAGCGGGATACGCCGCGCCTCGTCTATGAGGGAAGCAACGCTGTCAACTATGCTTATCTCCGCTCGATCGGCATCATGCTCGGTCAGAACCTCGTGCGCGACTACACTGACTCTACCATCGTATCGCTGGGCAAGCAGCTGGCTGCCGTCTTGGAGGAACCAGACGCCGGCTTCGAGGGTGACGTGCGCGAGTCCAACCAGTGGGCAGCCATGCTTGATATCGGGGACTGGTTCGACTGGCAGGCGTTCGAGGACGTGCCGGCTTCATATCTTAGTTCGTCGTAGGCTGCGATGAATCAACAGTCGGGTTTCAGTAGGAACGGCTGCTGAACCCTCTCGGTTCGCGGTGATTTCTTCGTGATGCAACGAAGAGAGTTCGCGATGAATCAAGATGATGCTACGCGCCGGTGGCTAGAATTCGTTGATGATGCTACGCTAGTATTGGAAAGCACGGCACGGCTTCAATGGATAAATAGAAATATTATGCAGCGAAACATAGTCGGGCAGTCATGGATCTCTAGTTTTGGTTATTTATGAGTAATTTTGGTCGGATGGTGCTGCAGAAGAAGTGGAGAAGATGAGCGGCCCCTGAATAAAAAGCATATAGGTGATGAACGAACATTAAACAAACCGCAAAGATATGAAACTGTAGGAGGATTATCATGAACAAGCAACAGCTTGCCACAAAAATTTGGGAGTCAGCAAATAAAATGCGCTCCAAGATTGAAGCGAATGAATATCCATTGACATGGATGCGGATAATACGCCAAAACGGCGGTTCACGCACGGACTTGCCAGAAGATTTGGTATTGGAGTGTTATAAAAAGAAGGACTCGGACGGCAATGTGTTTTCAGAGCATAAGGATGTTTACGGCATCATGAATGCCGACAAGCCGTCGCCGACCATGACAGGAGGATGCTTATGTTACTCAAAAGGTCGGTACGGACACTACGAACAAGACAGAGCGATTTCCGTCCGCGAGGCGGCTCGTCTTCAGACGTTTCCTGACGATTTCATATTCAGCGACTCGTTGACGGCGGCACTTCAAATCGGCAACGCGATAGACCTCGTGAGAGTGAGCGGAGCCGTGCTAAAGCAGGCAATGAAAACTATAAAGGCAAAAAGGAGCAAAGAGAAAAATGGTTAACTTTTTTGATATTCTGGTGGAAGTCCTGAAGCAGGACACACGTTTCTTTACGGATGACGGGACGTTGCTGCGCAACAAGGTTTACGAATCTGCCCTCAATATGGATGCGGGGTTAATTGGATTGCTTCTTTCAAACGCCGACACGAAAAAACGCTTCTTTGTGGAGGTGAACGGCACATATGTCTTCGACAAAGTTGGCTTCGGTTGGGTGGTCAACAACCGCCAATTCCTGCCCGACAGCTACACACGCTTCAAGAACCGCATCGGCTTGACAGATAGCCGCGGCGACTTGATTTCGGCGTCTAATGACGTTGTCCTCTCCTTTCCGTACAAGGATTGTGTCCTTGAGGGCGGGCAGACGAAAGACGATCAGAAGCGCGACGAGGTTTTCTATAACGTCACCCTTGCGCCCGATGAGGTAGATAGATTGCTCTATCCAAAGGTGCTGGTAGGTGCGCGGCGTTATTCTTATAGTGGAGCCGTTGATTTGACCGGCAAACCGACGGGCAGCGAAGGAACAGTATCGACCGAGACCGCATTGGATTTCGCAGATACCGACAACCTTGTCATCAAGGGGAACAACCTCCTTGCCATCGCTTCGCTCTTGAAGCGGTTCGAGGGCAAGGTTAAATGCATCTATATCGACCCACCTTACAACACAGGTAGTGATAGTTTCGGATACAACGACTCTTTCAATCGTTCGACTTGGCTACTGTTTATGAAGAACCGACTTGAGGTGGCGCGCAAGTTGCTTTCAAGAGACGGCGTTATTCTGATTCAATGCAGTTTTCATCAGTACCCATATCTTCGAGTATTGGCTGATGAGGTATTTACCGAGGCTTGCCATCAGTTTGATATGAACACACTGGTTCGTCACCCAGAACGTAGTTTGACGAGCGACAAAGAATTCAACGATGTGGTCGAGTATACATTGATTTACTCGAAATCATCCGAGTATAAGATGCCAAAACGTGAGATTGACAAAACCGACGATGACTATCAGTATGACTTCGTTCTGCCCGATAGCCCCAGCGAGGTAATAACACTTGGTGGAAAATCCGTCAAGATCTACTTGCCCGAGACCGTGACAATCAACAGGTCAACTGGACACGTTGGCGGTCTAAAGTCAATGTCAGTCCGAGGTAGTATTCGAGAGAAAAACTCAAGCGGTCGTTTCTATGTCGCATACCTTGAGGACAAAATCGGACAGTATCCCGAAGGCACATTGTTTGCCGTTCCAGATATGGGTGATGACGGATTAGATTACCGTTTGTTTGAGTTGCCGAAAAACGGAAACAAGAATGGCTTCTACTATCCCGGCAAACCGAAGAGCAGCGATGTAACCTACAAGCCATATCCAAACTTTGTAGACTTCGTACAGCAGTACAACCTCGTTAACGATGAGGGTGGATATTCGTTTAGAAACGGCAAAAAGCCAGAAGAATACATCAGGTTTTACCTCGATATTTTCACTTCAGCCGGCGATATTGTACTTGACTTCCATCTTGGTTCTGGAACAACTGCGGCAGTTGCTCACAAAATGGGGCGTCGCTATCTTGGCGTCGAGCAGATGGACTACATCGAAACAATAACGGTTAAGCGTTTGAAAGGGGTAATTGAAGGTGAACAAACTGGGATTTCGGCGGCAGTCAACTGGAAAGGCGGAGGCTCGTTCGTCTATTGTGAGTTAGCCAATTGCAATCTGCATTTTGTTAATGAAATAAGGAAAGCAAAGACGGATGCAGATCTAACCGCCTTGCTTGACCATGCCCTTTCCACAGGCTTTATCAGCAGCAAGGTGAACCCAGCCGAGATTGCGGGAGCCGCCGCCGACTTCGAGGCATTGTCCATCGAGGACAAGAAACGCTTCATCTTGGAGTTACTGGATAAGAATATGCTCTATGTGAACCTCTGCGATCTCGACGACGAGGAGTACGCGATAAGCAATGCGGACAAGGCCTTCACGCGCAGCTTCTACGGATTGGAGGGCAAGTGATGTTCCTTTTTCAGCAGATCGACGCTATAAAAGACTTCGGCGGCAACGCCTATAAGGAATTGCCTAAGTACGTCGCGGAGAACCTCAATCCAGCGTTTGGGTTGCGCCCGTACCAGATAGACGCTTTTCGCAACTTCATTACCTTCTACGAAAACGACAAGATGCGTCCCAACCCAACCCAGGCACTGTTTCATATGGCGACCGGCAGCGGCAAGACGCTCATCATGGCGGGGCTAATTGTGTACCTGTATAAGCGCGGCTACCGTAACTTCCTGTTTTTCGTGAACCTTGATAACATCGTCCAAAAGACAAAGGACAACTTCCTTAACGCAATTTCGGCAAAGTATCTTTTCGCGCATGAAATTATTATTGAAGGCGAAACGGTACGCATCAACGAAGTGAGCAACTTTCAAGGAGTAAATCCCGACGCAATAAACATCTGTTTCACAACCACACAGGGGCTTCATTCGGATATGTGGAGCGTCAAGGAAGGCGCGCCTTCTTTTGACGACTTTGCCGAGCAGAAAACAGTATTGATTTCGGACGAGGCGCACCACCTTAACGCCGACACACGTAAAGGCAAAAAAGGCTCCGAAGACGACGATTCGAAAAGCTGGGAATACACGGTCAGTCGCATCTTTGGCGCAAACCGCGACAACATCCTGCTTGAGTTTACGGCGACCTGTGACTTGCAAAATCCGTTCATTTGGAGCGACTACGAAAATAAAATCATCTTTGACTACCCTCTCCGCAAATTCCGTGAGGAGAAGTATTCAAAGCAGGTTCGGGCTATCCGTGCCGACATCAGCTACACCGACCGCGCTGTGCAGGCGTTGATATTCAGCCAGTACCGCCTGAAAGTGTTTCAAGACCATCGGCTATACATCAAGCCGGTAGTGCTGTTCAAGGCAAAAACGATAGCCGAGAGCAAAGACTTTGAGCAGATTTTTTATGAAATGATACGGACGCTGACGGGTAGTGCTTTGGAGCGTATTGTCACTGCGTCGCCGCTTGCCGAAGTGAAGCGTATGACGGACTACTTTGCCGCCAAAGGCATTGACTTTGAGGAGTTGGCGCAGGAATTGCGCGAAGAATTCAGTGCCAACCATTGCATTTCGGTAAACGACGATAAGGAAGCGAACGAGCGTCAAATTCTCCTAAACTCGCTTGAAAGCCGAGATAATCCGTACAGGGCGATTTTTGAGGTCAAGAAACTTGACGAAGGTTGGGATGTCTTGAATCTCTTTGACATTGTGCGCCTTTATGAAACACGCGACGCCTCAAAGGGCAAGCCTGGCTTGGCTACCATTGCCGAGGCGCAGCTCATTGGGCGAGGCGCAAGGTACTGCCCGTTTGTCATCGACGAGGATGACGAGAAATATAAGCGTAAGTATGACGGCGATATAGACAACCCTCTCCGCGTCTGCGAGGAGTTGTATTACCATTGCCAATACGATAGCCGTTATATCGATGAGTTGAACAAGGCACTGATTGCCACAGGCATTATGCCGGAGAATCAGGCCGAAGTGCATTATGTGCTGAAGGACGCATTTAGACAAGATGAGATTTATAAAACGGGCATTGTGTTCCTAAACAAGCGCGAGGTTAAGAGCCGTAAAGACATTGTTGAACTTCTTCCATCCGTGCGTGATCAGGAATACACCGTCACCGTCAATACGGGCAAAACGGCGATGGACACGATGATGATGAGCGCCCACACAAATACGACCGTAAAGACGTATACCCACCGAACGACAATCAAGGAAATTGCGGAAATTAATTATTCTATCGTCCACACGGCCTTACGTCGCATTGATGCGTTCAAATTCAATGTATTGCGCGGCTACTTCCCGAACCTGAAATCACTACGGGAATTTATCACGGATGACTCCTATCTTGGCGACGTTAGGCTGCTTATCGAGAGCCGCGACGAAACTCCTGTGCCGGAGACGTTCTTTACAGCCTGTATGACGGTGCTGACAAAAATCGGTGGCGAGATTTCGGCTATCAAGGAAACCTACGAAGGAACGACGGACTTCACGGATAAGAAATTCAGCGAGATGTTCCGCAGCAAGACAATCTATATCACCGACCCTCACGGCGAAGGCGAGGGCGTTTCACAGAACGCTTCCGCAATTCGTCCGGAATGGAAAATCAACCTCGGAGACGCAGATTGGTTCGTTTTTAACGACAACTTCGGCACAACCGAGGAAAAAGCGTTTGTGACGTATTTCTCCACCTACGTGGATGCGCTAAAAAAAGAATATGAAAAAGTATACCTCGTGCGTAACGAGCGACAGCTTGTTCTGTATTCGTTCGACGGAGGCGAGCGGTTCGAGCCGGACTATTTGATGTTTCTGCGCAAGAAAAATGCCACTGGCTATGAGCAGTATCAAATTTTCGCTGAGCCGAAAGGCAATCATCTGCTCGCGCAGGACAAATGGAAAGAAGACTTCCTGTTACAGATTGAAAGCCGTGGAATTCCGAAGAAGATCTTTGCCGACGACACGGAATACCATGTTTGGGGCTTCCCGTTTTATAACCAGCAAAACAGGATGACCGCGTTTACGACGGCGTTTGAGAGGATCTTGCCATAAGGTTTCAGACCATGAAGTTGCCGCGCTCCTGTTCGCAGCCGTTAAGTCATTCGCCATATTGACGCAGGAAGAACAAAAATATGCAAACATTTTCCTTCACGACGTAGAAAGCGGAAATACAAGGCGTGAAAACGGCAAAACTTTCAGGGATTACATTACTGCATATCTACTCCAGGCAAAGAATAACCAAATCCAACGTATTTCACGATTCTTGGGGGTGGATAAAAAGAAACTCCGTAATCTCATGGCTGCAAATGTGAATGAGGCAAACATCAATGAGTACGGTCGCTTCGATGATTTGAAGGCTTCAGTAGATAAATCCAAGGCAAAGGAATATTCTGAAAAACTGGAAAACGCACAAATTCCACCATTTAAAATCAACATTAGAGCACACCATTTGCTTCAGGAGTTCACTCTTATAGGTGGGCTCGATATCGAAGAGCAGTGAGAACAAAGGGGGCGGAATCGTGGCTGCAAGAGGAAAGAGCATAAGTCTGTTTCTAATGGACGGAACTGCCAGCGGTCGGGTTATATGCACCTTGGCGAATTGGACGGGTGTAGCTTACAAAATACCCCGCACCGAAATCGATAAGTGCAAAGAAAGGGCTGATCTCAAACAGAGCGGGGTCTATTTTCTGTTTGGGAGTTCCGACCAGACCGGAGCTGATGTCGTCTATATTGGACAGGCAGGAGCAAGAAAAAACGGAGAAGGCATTCTCTACCGCTTGCAGGAGCACAAGCGTAATCCCGATAAGGACTACTGGACAGAGGCGGTCGTGTTCACCACGTCCAACAACTCCTTTGGGCCCACGGAGATAACCTATCTTGAAAACCGATTCTGTGGATTAGCTACGGAGGCAAAGCGGTATATCGTTAAGAATGCGAATGACCCCACATCGGGCAACATCACAGAGGAAAAAGAAAGCGAACTGGAAGAGTTCGTCGATTACGCTGAAATCGTCATGGGGGCCCTGGGCTATCGGGTCTTCGAACCGCTAATCAAGAAGCCCTCGATGCTGATATCTCCGCCAGCCGCCGAGCGGGATGAGAAGCCAACGCTCTATATCATTAGAAGCGGCGCTAATGCGAAGAGCCGATTTACTGATGAGGGCATAGTCGTTCTTGCAGGTAGCGTGATTCGTAAAGACCTAGTTCCGAGTTGCCCGGATCATGTAAAGGCAATGCGGAAGGATAATAGAGATAACATTGACTCAAACAATGTTCTTCTTAAGGATCTCCTTTTCAGAACCCCTTCAAGCGCTTCCGCCTTCGTGCTAGGTGCGCCAACGAATGGAAATATTGAGTGGAAAACTGAAGATGGTAAGCTTCTTAAAGATCTCGAGAATATTGCCTAACCGCATTGCAAATGCACTGCGGCTTTGACAAACAGCATTGGCGCGATACGCAACTTCGCCGTCCATTCTTCCGGTTTGTTTCCAAAACCTGGATTCGCCCTCAGGTTCTCCTGATTTGCCGCCAATTCCTATGACTCGCGCTGATGTTGCAGTCTGAGTAAACGCGAACAGGAGTCTATGGCTTTGACCGCCCCCGAGGGGGCGGTTTCCTATTCTGCTATGAACGTCTTTCGCCGAGAGCTTTCGTCAGCTCTCCTTTCCACCGATCGCCGTCCAGTCTCCTGGGACGTGCTCCCTGGGCTGATGGCGGTGCATTCAGCGAATTCGAAAGGTCGAGGATAAACACGCGCATGTCCGGCGGGCGCAGAGAAAAGGCGAAGATTGGTGGATTCTCCGGGGGACCCCCACAATATGGATATGTCTCCCGGGATCACAAACTTGTCATCGACGAAGATGAAGCTAATGTCGTCAGGAAAATATTCGTGTTAAGGGCGGAGCGACGGACGCTCCAAGAGATTGCCGACAAATTAAATGAGACAACCACGACAAGGCGAGGCATGGCAGCCAACACAGGTAACTAGGATCCTCGAGCACCGGAGTTTGTACCGTGGGCGCTATGCATATGCAAAGACTGAAACGAAAGGTTTGCAAGAAGCGATCTTGCGCTAACGCTGGATACCTGCGAACGACGAAGAAGCCCCTCCTAGCGAGGGCTTTTTTGGAATGAGAGATCAACGTACTTGGATGTTGGCGCTTCTCTCCCGCCGATTAGCAAAAACATTGTCATTGTGTCATACTCATCGTAGAGAGTATGATCTCTGCTGCAATGTTCCTAGTGAAGACGGGGACTCGATACACACTATGTTGTTGTTCCTAATGAAGGAGGGACTCATCAGAACGCATCGCTTTGTTCATGTCCAAGGGGGTTCTGCTCATCATCGATTCATTGGTGGGAGGCAGAAACAAGGCAAAGGACGCATGACATGAAGCAGCAGCTCTGTAAAGCAGCAACACGGCGCTGAGAGGAGTGCCAAACATGAATGAGCGACCAACGAGTATTCGGCAGAAGATGCTTGGCCTGCTTGGGAAATACTGGTGGATCCTGCTAATTCTGGTTGCTATTCTTGCTTTTGCCACTGATGTGCCGGTATTTCAATATGCTCTGTGGGGCGTTGGGATACTTTTCGCCTTAATGATTTTCGGCCCCGTTCTCGTTGAGCTTTTCGCTCCAGCGTTTGGTCTCATTTCGTTACTTGTCGAGCACTTTAGAGGATCAAGAGGCCAATCAGCAGGAAAGCGGTATGTCTTCATTCCGGCCACTCTGGTTGCTGCGGCTGGGTTCGTTACCGCCGAATTGATACTCTCAATTTGGGTATTTGTTCTTAGCTTCGCGATATGGGAAGGCGTCATCGGTTTCTTCTTCACTTTCCTGACTACCTTCTTCCTTGGACTTGCTCCGCTTGCCATGATCAGCGCTCCATTCGTTGTCTGGTTTCAGGCAGGCTTTGTCAACTTCCTGGGTGTCGCCATTTTCTTCTTGATGACACTTTTCTGGTTTGGCTTTTCCAAAATGGCATTTTCGGAGGACTCCTTCAAATCCACATCAGAAGATTTCCTCGGATATTCCCCGCACATATTCTTGCTTGGTGCACTTTCATTTCAAGTGATTGCATTGCCCTTTTATGGGTTTGGCCTAGATGGCGCCGGCAACGCTATTTCTAACACAGGAGGTTTTGTCTTTCTTGTCCTTGCGCTGATAGCGGCTTTCAAATGGCTCGCAATAAGGAAAAAGCTTTCTGAAGTGGAACGAGAGAACCTATATCGTCCATCTGTTTGGATCTACATATATGGTTTTATCTTGACCGATTTGCTCTATGCAGAATTCACAGAGAAGTTTGGAGCGCCAACAGCTGTTCTCTTTTGGCTCAATGGGTTTTTCCTTGTCGCGATGCTTGGTCGATTCTTCGGACTATTCAGGCGTAGAAAGAAAGTCGCACAAATACAAGACGAAGCATGAATAGAAGGAAAAATGTCGCAACTGCCATTTCCGCCACTTTCCTATTCTTGGCAATGTTTGGTGGTTGGCCATACGGATTCTTCACGCTTCTAAGACTCGTTGTTGTTGCCTCAACCGGCTATATTGCTTGGATTGCATACCGGTCAAAACAAGAAACGTGGACCTGGATTTTTGGTTCCATCGCAGTAGTTTTTAATCCGTTTATGCCGTTGTACTTTGGACGAGGTTTTTGGGTAGTTATTGATCTTATAGTTGGTATATTCTTGGTAGTTTCAATCTTCGTTTTTCAGTCTCCTGACAAGATCCGATGACCTGAAGTCTCTGGAGCAAGAAAAAACAGCCCGTCAAATGCGATCTGCGAAGGGGAGGGTCGTTATCATACGGCCTTCTTCGCAACGGACCTGGTCCTGTTAGACATCCCGTACTAAAGCGTACAATGCTTGCCGATCAGTCAGATTCTTGTTGCCAGCCTCCCCTGGCACGTCGGTTGAGCCAGCAAGAGCACGCTCGTTCCTCTTTTCAAAGCGTGCCGCGCTGCGCTCATCGGACGTGCCAGGTATCCATTCTCTCTT
>Ga0209539_1002287_pt1 | contig 10080 bp, 10 predicted proteins | sample BarGraNGADG00312_2_FD_184499 | JGI IMG/M metagenome (GOLD analysis project Ga0209539, IMG submission 184499) | Arctic peat soil microbial communities from Barrow, Alaska - Barrow Graham LP Ref core NGADG0011-312 (SPAdes) (version 2) | ecosystem: Environmental > Terrestrial > Soil > Wetlands >... | reverse complement strand
CCTTGCCGAGCGCCTGGGCCTCGCCGGTCGTGCCTGGCAGTTGCGCCGTAAGGATGAACGCGAGGCCGGCGAGCGCGCAGACCGCTCCGGCCGCAAGCCTCGCCAGCAGGCTCACCAGGCTTGTGCGCTGCTTGCTTGCCGTAGACAGGCCGTGTGCGTCACTCATGTGTCCCCTCCGACTCCTCGCTTCTTCGCCGGCAAGTATACCGTGGGGTGCGTCCTGCGGCCCACCCGGCCGCTGGGAGGCAGTGGAGTCGAATGGGCGGCTACGGCTGCGGACGAGCACGGCTGCGCTCTTGCGGACGCCATCCCAGACGACACGGTACAGCCGGGTGTACGGTTGGGCGGTTCAGCCTTCAGAGCGGAATGGGTGGCCGGCTTGGCTCGGAATATGCACAAGTATGCCGTGCCTTGCCGTGACGAGGTCGCGCCCCGCCCATGGACTGGTAAGATGACGCACATGAACGAGACCGCAGAGATGAAACCAATGGCGCAGCCGAACGTCACCGCTGCGTCCTTGCGCCCCATCCGGATGTGGCGTCACTTCCACGCCGAGCGCCTGCTCATACAGCAGTTCGCCTGGCGCGACGCGATGCAGCGGTACAAGGGCTCCTACCTGGGTATTCTCTGGTCCCTGATCGTGCCGTTGATGATGCTGACCGTCTACGCATTCATCTTCAGCGAGGTCTTCAAGTCGCGCGGGTTCGGAACCATTGCCCACGAGTCGAAGGTGGATTTCGGACTCACCCTCTTCTGCGGATTGATCGTCTTCAACGTCTTCGGCGAGACTGTTCAGCGTGCCCCCGGGCTCATCGTTGGCAACCCCAACTACGTGAAGAAGGTCGTGTTTTCCGTCGAGACGCTGCCGGTGTCGGCGCTGGGAACGAGCCTGATCAACGCTGCGATGAGTGTTGCCGTCCTCCTGGTGGGATGGGCGATCTTCCACCACTCGGTCTCATCGACGATCTGGCTCTTTCCGCTCGTACTGCTGCCTCTCTGCCTGCTCTCGCTCGGCTTGTGCTGGATGCTCGCCGCGCTCGGGGTCTTTCTGCGCGACCTCAGCTACCCGGTGACCGTTGTCCTGCAGGTAATGTTCTTCATGTCGGGGATCTTCTTCCCGTTGTCAACGGTGCCAGCTTCTTATCGCGGACTGATGCGCCTCAACCCCCTCTTGAGCATCCTCGAAGACAGCCGCCGGACGCTCCTGTGGGGGATGGCGCCCGATTGGAAGTGGTGGGTGCCCGTGACGCTCGCGTCCCTGCTCGTGTTCGAGCTCGGCTACTACGCGTTCATGCGGTCCAAGAAGGCGTTTGCAGATGTCGTCTAAGCGGGGTAACCTGATCACTAGTGTCGACGGGGGGACAGCTGTCGCCCCTGTTGCTTCGGAGTCCGTCTCGGACGATGAGCAGCTCACGGTAGTGGCGAACGACATCAGCAAGGCGTACTTGCTCTGGGACAGTCCCAGGGATCGCCTCAAACACCCCCTGCGCGCGGCCCTGAGCCGCTGGCTCCCCATCCGCGAGAAGGCCTACTACCACGAATTCTGGGCCTTGCGCGACGTGAGCCTGGAGCTTCGCAAGGGCGAGACGCTCGGCATCATCGGCCGCAACGGCAGCGGCAAGAGCACCCTGCTGCAGGTCGTCTGCGGCACGCTGACGCCTACCCGCGGCGAGGTGTTCACGCGCGGCCGTGTGAGCGCTCTTCTTGAGCTTGGCTCCGGGTTCAACCCCGAGTTCACGGGGCGCGAGAACGTATACATGAACGCGACCATTCTCGGCCTGTCCAGGAGCGAGATCGACGATCGCTACGCCGACATCGTCGCTTTCGCCGACATCGGCGACTACATCGACCAGCCGGTGAAGGCATACTCCAGCGGAATGTTTGTGCGTCTCGCTTTTGCCATCGCCGCCCACGTGGATGCCGACATCATGATCGTCGACGAGGCGCTGGCGGTTGGCGATGTGTTCTTTGGCCAGAAATGCATGCGCTTCATGCGCAAGTTCAGGGAACGCGGCTCGATGCTCTTCGTGAGTCATGACACCGGCTCGGTCATCAATCTCTGCGACAGCGCCATATTGCTGGAGAACGGAGCAGTCAAGGCGCGCGGCTCTGCCAAAGACGTCTGTCAGCAGTACCTCGAGGACATGTTCGCCGCGCGCCAGACCATCGACGGTGTGAGCGAGCCTAATCAGGTCGCGATTGCTCCCGAGGTGGATGCGGTGGACACGGTCGACCAGCGGCAGCAATATCTCAACGTCTCGCAGTTCAGGAACGACATAGAGTTGTTCGAGTTCGATCCTGGCTCGGAGGCCTTTGGTTCGGGCGGCGCCCGAATCGTGAATGTGAGCCTGTGCGACGGTGGCACGCGAGCCCCCCTCTCCTGGATCGTGGGTGGCGAGCGAGTGACCGTCGTTGTGGAGGCCGTCACCGAGAGGAGCCTGAGTCAGCCGATCCTCGGCTTCATGGTCAAGGACAGGCTCGGCCAGGTCCTCTTCTCCGACAACACGTACCTGACCTACCGGGAACACCCGCCGGGCTTACGTGCCGGGAGCGGCTTTCGGGCGCGATTCACGTTCCGCATGCCGGTGCTTCCCGTGGGTGAGTACTGCATCGCTGCATCGGTTGCCGACGGCACTCAGCTGGAGCACGTGCAGCACCACTGGGTCCATGAAGCACTCGTCTTCAGGTCGCATTCGTCCAGCGTCTGCACCGGTCTGATGGGTGTGCCCATGGAGAGCATCGTGGTCGAGAGACTCCAGACAGAGGGAGACCGATGATCGACTGGACGATCGTGGACGAGTTTCATCGCACCTACTATGACGAGCCGGACCGCACCTTCAACGACACCCGCTGGCTCGGGGTCGCCGCTCAGAAGTACCCAGCCGACCTCTGGGTCTACCAAGAGATCATCTGTGAGTTGCGCCCGGATGTAATCGTAGAGACCGGTACCAACTGGGGCGGCAGTGCGCTCTTCATGGCAAGCATCTGCGAGCTGCTCGGGCACGGCCGCATCGTCACCGTTGACATCTCGGACATGGCGCCCAGTCGGGCCACTCGGCCACAACACGACCGCATCGTGTATTTGACCGGATCCTCGACCTCAGCCGACGTGGTCGCCGAGGTCAGACGCATCGTCGAAGGCGCGGAGACGGTCATGGTCATCCTCGATTCGGACCACACGAGAGACCACGTGGTCACCGAGCTCAAGATCTACTCCGAGTTCGTGACGCCCGGCAGCTACGTGATCGTCGAAGACACCAACGTCAATGGTCACCCCGTCTTTCCCGCTCACGGACCAGGCCCGATGGAGGCAGTCGACCTCTTCCTCAAGGAGAGTCGGAGCTTCGCGCCAGATCGGGGACGCGAGAAGCACCTGGTGACCGCCAGCCCGAAGGGCTTCTTGAAGCGCGTCGTGGATGGTGGCACGGAGGCACGGTTGCTTGAGGCACAAGCCGTCGCGGATGCCAAGGACCGGGAAATCTCCGATCTCACGACAGACCTCCTCGAAGCACAGCGCGTGGGGGAGGCCCGCGGAGAGGTGATCAAGCATTCCGAAGCAGACCTCCTCGAAGCACAGCGCGTGGTGGACGCTCGCGGAGAGGTGATCAAGCATTTCGAAGCAGACCTCGTCGAAGCACAGCGCGTGGTGGAGGCTCGCGGAGAGGTGATCAAGCATTTCGAAGCCCAGTACGGGCCGCTTGATGCGCCCAGACGGCGGGGAAGACGGTGACCGCCGCACCCACCCCACTGACGTGGGTGACTGAAGAGGAGCTGCGCTGCCCGCATGCCTCCCTTCTGTCCGTGTACGACGAGCGCAGCCAGACGCTCGAATCAACCCCGGATCAGTTCGTGCTCGTCAAGTCGCGACAGATGATCGACTGGTACCAGCACCGGTTCAAGGAGTCACCACCCGAGACGGTTCTCGAGATCGGCATCTTCAAGGGCGGCAGCGTCGTCTTGTTTGCGGAACTCTGGCGACCGCAGCGCCTGGTCGCTGTTGACATCCGGCCGGAGCCGCTTGAGGCGCTTGAGGAGTACATTCGCCGCAGTGGTTCTGCGGCCAGCGTCCGACCCGTGTACAACATCGACCAGGCCGATCGCCGTGCCATGCAGAACGTCCTCGACGAGCACTTCGACGGCAAGCCGCTTAGCCTGGTCATCGACGATGGCTGCCACTATCTCGAGGAGTCGCGAGAGACGTTTAACAGCACGTTCCCGTATCTCGCTCCCGGGGGCACATACGTGATCGAGGATTGGGCATGGGCGCATTGGCCGGGCATGTGGCAAGAAGATGGCGGTCCCTGGCGAGAGAAGCCCTCGGCGACCTACCTCGCCCTTGAGCTGGCGATGCTCAGCGCGTCCAGGCCAGACCTCGTGCAGTCTGTCGAGATCACGCGAGATCTCATCGTCGTGACCAAGGGCCCCTGCACTGACCTGTCTGTCGACTTCGACTTGTCGTCGAGCTACCTCACGGCGGGTCGAGTCTTCGTCGAAGAGGGCTTCCCGTGCCCCGGGCAGGGGAAGTCGCGCGCTCTCAACGAGATGCGGCGACAGATCGAGGAACTCAAGGCTCATCCGTCGGAAAGGGAATCCGATCTCAACGAAGAGGGGGCCGCGCTGGCCTCGGCATGCGCGACGGCGGCACGGCTCAATGAGGTGGTGCGAGCCACAGAGGACAGTCTCTCCTGGAGGGTGACGGCGCCGCTGCGACGGATCCGTCGACTGCTCCGCCGCTAGCTGCCTGCTCTGAACGCAGGGCGGGTTCTTGACATGCTCGCAGACAACCAACGCCCCGTCGCTGGTCAGCCGACGAGAGGGGTCCTTTCCCCAGCCGAAGGAGTAAGAGTGTGCAACGGGCGGCCTGCGTCGATTTCGTCAAGCAATGGATACGCCCCGAAGAGGTACGCGCCCGGGACATCATCGAGGTGGGCTCGCGTGACGTCAACGGCTCAGTGCGACCGCACATCGAGAGTCTGTCACCTCGCGGTTATGTCGGCGTCGACATCGTCGAGGGTCCACGCGTCGACCGTCTCTGTGACGTACAGGACCTCGTCTCGGTCTTCGGAGCGGAGAGCTTCGACGTCGTCGTCGCCACGGAACTGCTCGAACACGTCGAGGACTGGCGCGGCGACATCGGCAATCTCAAGACGGTCATGCGTCCTGGTGGATCGATCTTCGTGACGACGCGATCGGTGGGATTCCCAAAGCACGATTGGCCGGGGACCACTGGCGCTTCTCGATCGGGGACATGGCGCAGATATTCGCGGACTTCGACATCGAGGTGATCCAGCGAGACCCCTTCGATATCGGCGTTTTTCTCAAGGCGCAGAAACCGCAAGAGTGGATACCGCTCAGTCTGGCGGGCTACAACCTCTACAGAGTGGTGTAGGCCTGCATCACGACTGCGTCGACTGCAGACCGCGCAGGAACCACCAGCGCGCGTAGTAGGCTGGACGGCTGCGACTCCGCCACGCCCACTCTGACAGCCGGAATGCACCGCGGTCTACCGCACCTAGGTCGGGCAGCAATTCCAGGGCAGCCTCGAGATTGTCGGCCGACAGTGGGCCCCCCTCGTCCAGCATCATCGCGCACTGAGTGAGGAACTCGCGGAAGAACCGCAGGGTGATGCGGCGGGCAAGCGTCTTGTCGCTACCTTCGTCGGCGTAGTCGCGCACGAGCTTACGCCAGTAGTACAGTCGACTGTCGACCATTCGGCGGCTGCGGCTGTAATTGGCGCCGTACATCCTCCATCTGAGCGTCGCGACCGGCACGTAGTCGATCCGGCAGCCGGCCTGGATGGTGCGCAGGAACAAGTCGTCATCCTCATAACCGGAGAGACGCTCGTCGAAGCCACCGATCCGCTCGAACAGGTCCTTGCGCATGGTCATAACACCTGGCACCACGAAGACATCCTCGAAGAGAGCGTCTTCGATGCACACCTTCGGCTGCTTCCCGCCGGCTCCGTGCTGCATGTGGATCGCGGCGCGCTCGAGCTGACCGTTCTCATCGATGGTGTCGGCGTCTGTGTAGACGAGGCCGACCTCCGGTGCGAGAAGCGGAATCACCGTCTCCAACCGCTCCGGGAACCACAGGTCGTCCTGGTCGAGAAAGGCGATCCAGTCACCGCGGGCATAGGCGGCGCCGAGATTCCGGGCGCTCGACTGCCCCCCATTCTCTTTCCTCAGGAAGGTGATCGCGAGCTCGGGGTGCTCATCGATGAACTGTTGGACGACCGCGGCCGAGCCGTCGGTCGAGCCATCGTCCACGATGATCAGCTCGAAGACGCCATACGTCTGGGCGGCGACGCTGCGCAGCGCCTCGACCAGGTAGTCGGCATCCCAACGCAGCGCGTTGAAGACCGGCAGGATCACCGAGATGAGTGGCGGCTCCGCGTCGTCGGTGCAGCGATACCCTGTGGCCATCGATTGAGCCTCAGACTCGGCCTGGGACTTCACAGTCGCAGTCGCGCCGGGCGAGTCGCCGCGCGAGACGACTGCGACGGCCGTCCTGCGCAGGAGTTTCGCGGCGGCCCCGACGGCCATGGATGCCGTCACACCCGCGTAGCCCAGGGTCTGTCCGCGAAGCGTGCCCACAGGAGCTGCATAGTGCGCTACGCGTTTCATAGCCCCATCCCATAGCCAGATGGCCCGCGTTGCGTAGCGACGGTCCCACGCGCGAATGTAGAACCGTAGGTCAGATAGCTGGTCAGATAGCTCCGACTGAGCCACAGCAAGACGCTGAACGGCCTCGTGCTCGTTTCTCGCCGACACTTGCAGCACCTCGGCCAACTGACGCTCGCGTTCATCGAGCCGCGTCTGAAGCTCGTGAATGCGGCCAAGCAGATCGTCGCGGGACTGAGATGCGTCGGTGTCGCGCTCGTGGTCGTTGGCGGTCACGAGGCGCTCCGGACGCGCGTCTGTGGCGCATGCGTGGATCCGTCTATCATCTACGTCGAGTCCCCCTGCGATAGTCGTTGGCACACTGCCGATCCTACACGACCGGCCCGCACGGTGATCCGCCGCGCCGGCGCGCAGCAATGCCGCAGCCTCCCCGGCTGGCGTACAGACGCGTGCAGATGATTGAATACTGTACTCACAGCACGATGACCGCAACCGACCAAGCGAGGATTGTGACCGGCGAACAACTACCCGAGCCATCTGGCCAGCCACCCACGGAGGCCACCGCGCCTCGCGGCTCGGGGGACTCCGACCGTTCAGCGCTGCTAGCTGACCAGTTCGTCCGGGTCCGGTCCATTCTGTCGCATCTGGATTCACTCCGGATGGAATACGTCTACCTCGCTGTAGCCCTCATCTGGGGGGTCGCGCTCGTAGTCGTCATGCCACCATTCCAGGTGCCCGACGAGCCTGCGCACTTCTATCGTGCGTGGGGGCTAGCGCAAGGTCAGATCCTGCCTCCGCGCGATTTCAAGGAGGCCCTCCCCGAGAACGTATGGGCCTTGCAGGCAGCTTTCCCGATCGGCTCTATCGGCGACCCCGCCCCATACCCGAACTACTCACCGAGCAAAGTCGCAGATCTTCTGGGAGAGCGCATCTCCTCGCACACTGTGCACCCCGTGAGCGCAATCCCTTCGCAGAACCCGCTTGCCTACGTCCCGCAGGCGTTTGGCGTCGAGATCGCGAGGCTGACGGGATTCTCGCCGCTTGGCTCCTTCTACCTCGCGAGGCTGTTCAACCTGCTTGCCGCGGTAGCGCTCGTCTTCTTCGCCATACGTATGGCTCCCTTCGGCAAGGTGATGTTACTGATCGTGGCCCTGTTCCCGGTCACGATCTCCGAGATGGCCAGCACGAGCCCGGATGCCCTCATGATCTCTGGTGCGTTCTTCTTCACGGGTCTGATGCTGAACCTGAGCGACCGCACGACCACCAGAGACAGGCAGATGGTGGCGGTTCTGGCAGCGGCCGCGCTTCTCCTCGCTATCAAGCCTGGGTACTTTCCGTTGGTGGCGCTGCTGTTCTTGTTGAGGCCGCGATGCTTCCCATCGGCACGGCGCTACGTCGCCTGGATGTCGGGCATCATCGGTGTCGTTCTGGTCGTTGCCGCGCTCATGGTGTTCACAGCGCCGAAGGCACCTGCCGATCTGACGGCCGTGCTGGGTCCGGCCGCGCCCGGTGCCGACGCCGTGGCGCAGATGAGGCATGTATTCAGTGACCCCTTCGGCTTCGTCGCCGTCGTGCTCAGGACGTTTGGCGCCAGTGGAATCACCTACGGGTATTGGATGGTAGGCCTTCTCGGTTGGTTGACGATCTACGTTTCCCAAACGGCAGTCCTCTTGATGCTGTTCCTGATCGTGTGTTTCATCGGCGGGTTTGAGGGTGAACCACTGGTCGGACTCAGGCGGCGATGGGTCCTCCTTCTCACCTGGGCAGCCACCATGGCGTCCGTATGTCTTGCGATCTACGCCGGGCTCAACGTTGTCGGCGGCGCTACTGTGCTCGGCATCCAGGGACGGTACCTCACCCCGATGCTCCCTTTGCTGCTGCTGGGCGTGTACAGACTCCAGCTCAATCGTCGGTCGGCGGCCGTGATCATCCTGGTCGTGGTTCTCGCGGTGGTCGCGATGACAACGATGCGCGCTGTCTGGTACCACTACTACTGAGCGCGGGCGGCAGTGGGCTGGGGATGCAGGTCTGCGCCTTTGTCCGGCCCCCGGAGATAGAATGGCGTCATGACCCCCCGGATCCTCGCCGTTGCTCCTGACCTCCCCCACCCCCCGTTCACGGGCGGCCACCTGCGCGCCTTGTCGCTGATCACGGCGCTGGCGCGGCATCACGAGGTCGTCGTAGCGGGGGCCGCGAGGCCCGGCGCCGATCTCGGCGCACTCGAGCGGCTCAGTGCGGCGGTGGAGCGCTTGCCGGCGGAGCCCTTCGCCCGCGGGCCGGTGCGCGTTGTCACCTCGGCGGTGTCGCCACAGGCGCGGTAGCCGCCGATTCAGGGGCGCGCGCAGCCGCGGCGCCGGAAGGCGCGCAGCAAGCGCGCGCAACGTAGCCGTTCGGTGCGGCGGGCCGGCTCTCGGGCCAGCATTGCCGCCACCGCCTGCAGGAGCAGTCCTACTTGCACACCCGCCACGAACACGCGGCCCGACCCGGGCCACGACCATTTGTCGAGAAGCTGACTGGTCGCAAAAAGCATACGGGCATGCGCGAGCACCGCGTCACCGCCAGAGCTCACCTCGCCGATGTGCTGCGCGCAGGCGCCGGTGACGAGCAGCATGCGGCGGCCATGGGCGCGGGCTTGACGCCCAAGATCCTCATCCTCGTGATAGAGGAAGAAGCGCTCGTCGAGGCCGCCGATGGTACGCAAGAACTCGCGGCGCACGAGCACCGCCGCGCCCCACACGTAGTCGACGCTCAGGGTGCGCCCGGCAGCGCGCTCCGCGGTGCCGGCCGGCAGGCGCGAGGTGAACCGGTCGTGACGCCAGAACCAGGGCAGCTCGAGGGCGAGCCGGTTCCACACGGTGGAGAAGCGACGGGCGCCGCTGGTGGGTGACCCGTCGGGGCCTTCCAGCACGGGTCCGGCGGCGACGGCGTCGGGCTGCGCGCGCAACGCGGCGACCAGCCGATCGAGGTCTGCCGGGGCGATGCTCGCGTCGGGGTTGAGGAGGAGGACGAACTCGGTCTCGCAGGAGCTGAGGCCCCGGTTGACGCCTGCCGCGAAGCCGAGGTTGGCGCCGAGGGCGACCACTTCGTCGGCGCCGGCTCTCGCCGCCTGCGCCGCGGAGTCGTCGCGAGAGCCATTGTCGACCACGACGATACGCTCCACGTGCGCGCTCTCGCGCAGCGGCCTGAGCGCGGCGCCGATGGTGGCTGCGCTCTCGTAGGTGACGACGATGACCGATACAGCCCCAGAACCCGGGGTCGCGCGGCTCGCGGCGTCGGGCGACTGTGTCAAGCGCCTGTACCTCCCCGACTCACGGTAGCGGACGTACCGTAGAATACACGGGCATGCGGTAGGAGGGGATTCGCCATCGACTCTGCGTCTCAACACACATCGCGAAACGTGAACGGGCGCCCGGCGCTGCTGTGGGTGGCCCACCAGACTCCGCTGCCGGCCACCGACGGT
>Ga0209539_1002286_pt1 | contig 10082 bp, 6 predicted proteins | sample BarGraNGADG00312_2_FD_184499 | JGI IMG/M metagenome (GOLD analysis project Ga0209539, IMG submission 184499) | Arctic peat soil microbial communities from Barrow, Alaska - Barrow Graham LP Ref core NGADG0011-312 (SPAdes) (version 2) | ecosystem: Environmental > Terrestrial > Soil > Wetlands >... | reverse complement strand
ATGACCGGCGAGCAGGCCGGTCCCGCTGCAGCCCGGCCGCAGGGCCCGTCGTATCGTTACGATGGACCCGTGACCGCCGAGCTCCTCGAGGACCGGTACCAGGGCGACCACCCGGTCCGGACCCTCGTGCACCTGTTCGCGCCCCAGCGCTGGCGCCTGCTGGTGGCCGGCCTCGCCTTCGCCGCCAAGCACTCCCCGGTCTGGGTCATGCCGGTGCTGACGGCCGACGTGATCGACATCGTCGTGCAGCACCGCCCGCTACGGCACCTGTGGCTCGCGGCCGGCCTGATGGCGATCTTCATCGCCCAGAACCTGCCCCTGACCGGCCTGTACATCCGGCATCTGAGCATCGCGGTCCGCACCGTCGAGACCAACCTGCGGGTAGCCCTGTGCCGTCGCCTGCAGGAGCTCTCCATCGGCTACCACCGCCGGGTCAGTGCCGGCGTGCTGCAGGCCAAGATCGTCCGGGACGTGGAGAACGTCGTCGAGAGCACCCGGCAGACGTTCGACATGGCGATGGCGGCGATCACAACGCTCATCGGGGCGATCGTGCTCACCGCGATCCGGGTGCCTGAGTTCCTGCCGGTGTTCGCCCTGGCGGTGCCCGCCTCCGCTGCGCTGATCGCGGTCATGCGCCGGCGGATCTCCGCACGCAACGCCGACTTCCGGGCGCAGATCGAGCGGATGTCGGCGCGGGTCAGCGAGATGACCCACCTGATCCCGATCACCCGCGCGCACGCCCTCGAGCGCCGCGAGCTCGACCGGATGGACATCACGCTGCTCGGCGTGCGCGAGGCCGGGATCCGGCTCGACGTTCTCAACGGGCGCTTCGGTGCGTTGGCCTGGATCACCTTCCAGATGCTCTCCATCGCCTGCCTCGTCGGCGCGGCGTGGGCCGCCTGGACGCAGACCCTCGCGCTCACCGCAGGCGACGTCGTGATGCTCTCCAGCTACTTCATCACCCTCACCGGTTCCGCGACGGCGCTGATGAGCCTTGCGCCGATCGTGAGCAAGGGCCTGGAGTCGGTCCGGTCGATGGGCGAGGTGCTGACCGAGCCCGACATCGAGGCCAACGCCGGCAAGCGGGGGCTCGCCGACGTGCGCGGGACCGTGGAGTTCGACCAGGTGCAGTTCGCGTACGACGACGCCCCCGACATCCCGGTGGTGCAGGACGTCACGTTCCGGGTTGACCCCGGTGAGACCGTCGCGCTGGTCGGCCCCTCCGGCTCGGGCAAGTCGACCATGCTGAACATGGTGATCGGGTTCCTGCACCCCCAGCAGGGCGCGATCCGGATCGACGGCCAGGACCTCGTCGACCTGGACCTGCGCACCTACCGCCGCTTCCTCGCCGTTGTGCCGCAGGAGTCGATCCTGTTCGAGGGGACCGTGCGCGACAACGTGACCTACGGCAACCCCGACCTGGACGACGACGCCGTTCGCAGCGCGCTGCGGGACGCGAACGCCCTGGAGTTCGTCGCTGAGATGGGTGGCCTGGATGCGGTGATCGGCGAGCGCGGCGCGCGGCTGTCCGGTGGCCAGCGGCAACGGCTCGCCATCGCGCGGGCCCTGATCCGCGACCCGCGCGTCCTGGTGCTGGACGAGGCGACGTCAGCGCTGGACGCCGAGTCCGAGCTCCTGGTCCAGGAGGCGCTGGCCCGGCTGATGCACGCCCGCACGACCTTCGTCGTGGCGCACCGGCTGTCCACGATCCGCGGCGCGGACCGGATCGTCGTCATGCGCGCGGGCCGTCTCGTCGAGACGGGCTCGCACGAGGAGCTGATGGCGGCCGGCGGGGAGTACACGCAGATGCAGGCGCTCAACTGGTCCCAGCGAAGGCCGGAGCGGGACGGGTCCGACCGGCCGGCATCCGGGGTGATCTGAGGCTCACGTCGGTCCGGCTCACATCTGGTCGGAGCGGATGAGCTCAGCGCCGCCGGCGGCCATCTCCACCCGCGCCTGCTCGCCCATCTCCGGCGTGACCGGCACGGTCAGGTCGGTGAGCAGCCGCGTGCGCAGACCGAGGGCGAGCGCGTCCAGCGCGGTGGCTCGCACGCAGTGCGACTCGGCGATGCCCACGACGTCGACGTCCGTGACGGCCGCCTCCCGGAGCAGGGTCGCCAGGTCGCGACCGGCGTCGTCCACCCCCTCGAAGCCGGAGTATGCGGCCGCGTACCTGCCCTTGCGGACGGAGGCGTCCGGGCGCAGGTCCGCCAGCGCGGGGTGCAGCTCCGCCTCGGTGGTGCCCGCGACGCCGTGCGGCGGCCAGGTGTCGACGAAGTCCGGCGCCACGCTGAAGTGCGCGCCCGGGTCGATGTGCCAGTCCTGGGTGGTCACCACCAGCGCGTAGTCGTCCCGGTGCGCGGCGGCATGGTCGGCGATCGCCCGCGCCACCGCGTTGCCGCCCGCGACGGGCAGTGCGCCGCCCTCGCAGAACGTCGGCTGGACGTCCACCACGAGGAGGGCGCGCCGGACGGTAGCGGCGTCGGGGGAGGTGTGCTCGGCCATGCGGCCAGCGTAGGACGGCGTCGTGCGGGTGGCTGTGGGGCACCCCAATGCGCACGGTCGTCGCCGGGTCAATACTGTGCGGGTGAACTCGCGCCGGAGCCGGACCGCGGTCGTTGTCGTACTGGCCGCGGCGGCGCTGGTCGTGCCGGCGGGGTGCACGAGTGGGCCGGCGGCCCCGACCCCGACCCTCGCGCAGCCGACCACCGAGCCGACCCCGACGCCCAGCCCGAGCCCCAGCCCGAGCGCGCCGCCCGCGTTCCCCGATCCGTTCGCCCTGCCGGCGGCGACCGCGACGCCCACCGACGTGCTCACGGGCCTGACCGCGCCGTGGTCCATCGCTTTCCTGCCCGGTGGGGCGGCGCTGATCACCCTGCGCGACTCCGGCCAGGTGCTGCTCCTGAGCGTCACCGGCGCCGCGCCGCTGACCGGGCCGGGGGCCGACGCGCTCGCCGCGACGACGTTCCACAACGGCGAGGGCGGCCTGCTCGGCGTCGCCGTCTCGCCGGACGTCGCGCAGGACCACCTGGTGTACCTGTACCGGACCACCGCGCAGGGCAACGAGGTGGTGCGCGCCGAGCTCGACGCGATGGCCGGAACGCTCGGGGACCTGCAGCCGGTCTTCGCCGGGATCCCGGCCGCGAGCTACCACAACGGCGGCCGGATCGAGTTCGGTCCGGACGGGATGCTGTACGTCGGCACCGGGGACGCCGGCGTGACCGGCCGCTCCCAGGACCCGTCGTCCCCGGGCGGCAAGATCTTGCGGCTCACGCCCGACGGTGCGCCGGCGCCAGGGAACCCGACCGAGGGCAGCCCGGTGTGGAGCATGGGGCACCGCAACGTGCAGGGGCTGGGCTGGGACGCCTCCGGCCGGATGTTCGCGAGCGAGTTCGGCCAGAACACCTGGGACGAGCTCAACGTGATCACCCCGGGCGCCAACTACGGGTGGCCGGTTGTCGAGGGCAGTGCCGGCGTGGCCGGGATGACCGACCCGCTGGTCGTCTGGGGCACCGACTCCGCCTCGCCGAGCGGCATCGCGGTCACGGACCGTGCCGTGTACCTGGCGGCGCTGCGTGGCGAGCGACTCTGGGTGGTGCCGTTCGCCGGTGCGGGCCTCGGCCAAGCGACCGCCGTCCTGGTGGGCCAGCTGGGCCGGCTGCGCGACGTCGTCGTCGGGCCGGACGGCGCGCTGTGGATCCTGACCAACAACACGGACGGCCGCGGCACACCGCGAGCGGGCGACGACCGGGTGGCGCGCATCCTCCCGCCGTGACCCTCGGTCACTGGGTGCCCGCGCGGCTCCCGCCTGCCCGCCCAGCCCCGCCGCCGGACGGTTGCCGCGGAGCACGTGAGCAGTGGTGACGATGTGATCTGTGTGACAGCTCTCGCGTCCCACCAGCCACATCAGTCACCTGGCCCGCGTGGTTGACCGCCAGCCACCTCACCCCCAAGGGAGCGTCCGTTCCGGCCGGCGGACCAGCACCTCGGCGGGTATCCACAGGGTGGGCCATCCACAGGTCGCGGGGGTGATCGCCAGCCGGCCGTCGGTTGGCGGCACCCTGCGGCTCATGTCGATCGAGTTGGCGCTGCACGCCGGCGGCGGGTGCCTCCGGCGCCGGGACCTCGTGACGGACGGCTCGGGCAGCAGAGGACTCGCGCTGCTCGAGGGATCCGGGCGAGTGGTCAAGGCGGGTCGCGGGCTCTACGCCCTGCCGGGAACGTCTGCCGACGTCGTCGCAGCGCGGGCGGCGGGGGGCCTGGTGACCTGTGTCTCCCTTGCCGCGCACCTCGGTCTCCCGATGCTCGAGCCGCCGGAGGCGCCGCACGTCGCCGTGCCCGGCAATCGGGGTGCTCCCACGTCACGGTCGCTGCCGCCTGGCACCGTCATCCACTGGGATTCCAGCGTGACCGCCCGCTCCGTGACCAGGACGGGGACTGCACCCATCGCATCGACCCCGGAGGCGCTCCTGCACGTCATGTCGTGCCTGCCGCGGCGCGATGCCGTCGCCCTGATCGACTCGGCGCTGAACAGGTCGCACTGCACCCTCGCCCAGCTGCAGGCCCTTCGACCACGGTCCGGCCGCCTACGGTTCGACCAGGTGCTCCGGGCGGTGGATGGACGGAGCCAGTCCCTGCCCGAGTCGTTCCTCCGCCTTGCGCTGATCAGTGCAGGTCTGCGCGCCGAGCCCCAGGTCGTCCTCTTGGGCGTCGGCCAGGTCGACCTCCTCGTCGAGCGCCTGCTGGTTGTCGAGGTGGACGGTTTCGCCTACCACTCGGGCCGCAGGGAGTTCCGCGAGGACCGACGTCGCGACAGGGTCGCGGGGACCCTGGACATCCCCGTGTTGCGCTTCGTCTTCGAGGATGCCGTTCATTTCAGTGATCGATCGGTCCTCGAGGTCACCGAGGTGCTGGACCGACTGAAGCGGCGGGGGGCGCGGCCGGTCTCGGAAGACCTGATCCTGCGGAGCGCGTGACGACAGTGGACACCGTGACCGGAGTGGTGACTCACGGCTCACACGCGCCACACCAGTCACCTGGTCCGCGGGCTTTGCTCAGGGGTGTCGGCCGGGGCGAGCAGTGGGGGGAGTCCCAGGAGCGGCTGTGGGCGATGGTGCAGGGAGGTTGCAGATCGGGCAACGAGCGGCGATCACTAGGATCGGTGCCCATGGCCCACATCCTCTCGGCGGTGGCCTGGCCCTACGCCAACGGCCCCCGCCACCTCGGACACGTCGCCGGTTTCGGCGTCCCCTCCGACGTCTTCAGCCGGTACATGCGCATGGCGGGCCATGACGTGCTCATGGTGTCCGGCACCGATGAGCACGGGACGCCCATCCTGGTCGAGGCAGACAAGGAGGGCACGACGGCGCGCGAGCTGGCTGACCGGAGCAATCGGATCATCGTCACCGAGCTCGCCGCCCTCGGCTGCTCCTACGACCTGTTCACCCGCACCACGACGCGCAACCACTACGCGGTCGCCCAGGAGATGTTCCGCCAGGTGCACGCCAACGGCTACATGGTCGAGCGGACCACCCGCGGGGCGATCTCGCCGTCGACCGGACGCACGCTGCCCGACCGGTACATCGAGGGCACCTGCCCGATCTGCGGCTACGCCGAGGCGCGCGGCGACCAGTGCGACAACTGCGGCAACCAGCTGGACCCCACCGAGCTGAAGGACCCGCACAGCAGGATCAACGGCGAGGTGCCGCAGTTCGTCGAGACCCAGCACTTCTTCCTCGACCTGCCCGCACTCGCAGAGGCGCTCAGCACCTGGCTGGACGGGCGCGAGGCGTCGGGCACCTGGCGTCCGAACGTGATCAGGTTCAGCCGGAACATCCTGGCGGAGATCAAGCCGCGCGCGATGACAAGGGACATCGACTGGGGGATCCCGATCCCGCTCGACGGGTGGCGGGAACTGCCGACCAAGCGGTTGTACGTGTGGTTCGACGCCGTCATCGGCTACCTCTCGGCATCGATCGAGTGGGCGCGTCGGATCGGCGACCCTGAGCGCTGGCGGGAGTGGTGGAACGACCCCGAGGCGCTCTCGTACTACTTCATGGGCAAGGACAACATCACGTTCCACTCCCAGATCTGGCCGGCCGAGCTGCTGGCCTACGCGGGTCGCGGGGACCGGGGCGGCGAACCCGGTGGGTACGGCGAGCTCAACCTGCCCACCGAGGTGGTGTCCTCGGAGTACCTGACCATGGAGGGCAAGCAGTTCTCCTCCTCCCGGGGCGTGGTCATCTACCTGCGCGACGTGCTCGAGCGCTACCAGGTCGACGCGCTGCGCTACTTCATCTGCGCCGCGGGCCCGGAGAACGCCGACTCCGACTTCACCTGGCGCGAGTTCGTCAACCGGACCAACGGCGAGCTGGTCGCCGGTTGGGGGAACCTGGTCAACCGCACCGCCGCGATGGTCGCCAAGAGCTTCGGCGAGATCCCGGCCGCCGGTCAGCTCACGGACGCCGACGAGGCCCTGCTCGCGTCGGTGCGCGGCGGCTTCGACACCGTCGGGGACCTCGTCTCCCGGCACCGCCAGCGCCAGGCGATCGCCGAGGCGCTGCGGGTCGTCGGAGGGGTGAACAAGTACGTCACCGACCAGGCGCCGTTCACGCTGAAGGCCCCCGAGGAGCGGCCCCGCCTGGCGACCATCCTGCACGTGGCCGCCCAGGCGGTCTGGGACTGCAACACCATGCTCGCGCCCTTCTTGCCGCACTCGGCGAACGCGGTCAACGCGACGCTCGGCGGTTCCGGGGACTTCATGCCGATGCCGCGCGTCGACGAGGTGACGGACCTGGACGACGGCCACCCGTACCCGATCATCACCGGCGACTACTCGGCAACGCCGCGGTGGGTCAGCACACCCGTCCCGGTGGGGGCGCCGGTCGCCAAGCCCACCCCGATCTTCACGAAGCTGGACGACGCCGTCGTCGAGGCCGAGCTGGAACGGCTGCGCGACGCCGCGGGCGGCGGCGACTGAGGGTGGCCCGCGGCCCTCGCGACACGTCGTGGCCCCCGGCGCCCGAGGCGCTGCCCGTGCCGGTGGTGGACAACCACACGCACCTGGACGTGGTGCTCGCCGAGACCGACGCGGTCGGCTGGCGACCACGGTCCGACCAGGGGCCTCCCGCCGACGACGTCCTGCTCACCATCGCCGACCACCTCCAGCGAGCGGCCGCCGTCGGGGTGACCCGTGTGCTGCAGGTGGGCTGCGACCTGCCCGCCGTGGCCTGGACCGACCGGGCCGTGTCCGAGCACCCGGCCATGCTCGGCGGGGTGGCGATCCACCCCAACGAGGCGGTGCTGCACGCCGGTGTGCGGGAGGTGGCCCCGGACGGGCTCGACCCTGAACCGAAGGACCAGCACGCGGTGTCGCTGGACGACGCGATCGCCCGGGTGGCAGCGGTGGCGGCGGCCAACCCCCGGATCCGGGTGATCGGCGAGACCGGCCTCGACCACTTCCGGGCCGGGGAGCGCGGTCGGGCCGTGCAGCGTGCGGCGTTCCGGGAGCACATCGCCCTGGCAAAGGAGCTCGACCTCGTCCTGCAGATCCACGACCGGGATGCGCACGACGACGTGCTCGCCGTCCTGGCGGCGGACGGCGCGCCGGCGCGCACGGTCTTGCACTGCTTCTCCGGTGACGCCGCGATGGCGAGGTACTGCGTCCAGCAGGGCTGGTACCTCTCCTACGCGGGTTCGGTGACCTTCTCCTCCGCGCGCGACCTGCGTGCGGCACTGCACGAGACGCCGCTGGACCGGATGCTCCTGGAGACCGACGCCCCCTACCTGGCGCCGCACCCGTTCCGCGGTCGGCCCAGCGGGTCGTACCTGGTGGCGGCCACCGCCCGGGCGGTCGCCACGGAGCTGGGACGGGGGCTCGACGAGGTCTGCGCAGCGGTGTCGCAGGCCTCCGAGGAGCTCTACGGGCCCTGGTGACCGACTTCACCTGGGTGGACGGGGATCGCTCGACTACCCGCTGTCGTGGCCTTTCCGTTACCGTCAGGGGGTCACCGGCGCCGATGCGGCCGGCGATCGTCCGTGTCCCCGACGGCAGGAGTCGTGTGCCGGTCCATACCGATCGACGTCGCCACCGGCGCAGTGAGCGAGGACGGCTCACCGCGCAGGCGCTGGTGCTCGCCCTCGTCGTGGCCGGCACGACGGCGTTCGCGACCCTGCAGAAGACCGTCACCATCGATGTCGACGGGGAGCTGTCGACGGTGACCGCGTTCGGGCGGACCGTCCAGGACGTGCTGACTGCCGAGGGCGTCGACGTGGGTGAGCGCGACCAGGTCGCCCCGGCGCTCGGCGCCCTGCTGGCCGATGGCTCCCAAGTGGTGGTGCGGCACGGCCGCGAGGTGGTCGTCGAGATCGACGGCGAACGCCGGACGGTCTGGACGACAGCGCTCACCGTCGAGGACATCCTGGCCGAGCTGGGCCTGCGCGGGGAGCTGCGGACGTCCGCATCCCGGTCAGCCGGCGTCGGCACGGACGCGCTGCGGGTGTCAACCCTCAAGACGGTGCACGTCGCGGTCGACGGTGGGACGGTGGACCTCAGCACGACCGCCTCGACGGTGCGCGAGGTGCTCAGCGAGCTGGACGTGGTGCTCGGGGAGCTCGACCGGGTGTCGGTCTCCCTCGACGCAGCAGCTGTCGACGGGCTCGTGGTCAAGGTGGACCGGGTGGTCGGCGTGACCCGCTCCGAGACGACGCCTGAGCCGTTCACGACCGTCCGCCAGGACGATCCGTCGCTGGCCCAGGGCCGCGAGGTCGTCTCCGTGCAGGGCCGCGACGGTGCCAAGGTCGTCACGTTCGTCGCCCACGAGCTCGACGGCGTCGAGATCGGCAGGGTGCTGCTGGCCGAGTCCGTCGTCACCGCCCCGGTCGCCCAGGTGGTCCGGGTCGGTACCTTCGTCGCCCCCGCCGCGTCGAGCGTCCCACCGGTCGAGGCCGGGACCTCCCGCGCGATCGGCCTCGAGATGGTCCTCGCACACGGCTGGAGCGAGACGGAGTTCGCCTGCCTTGACGAGCTGTGGAGCCGGGAGAGCGGCTGGCGGGTCAACGCGGCGAACTCCAGCAGCGGTGCGTACGGCATCCCGCAGGCCCTGCCCGGGTCGAAGATGGCGACGGCCGGTGCCGACTGGGAGACCAACCCGAGGACCCAGATCGCCTGGGGGCTCGGCTACGTCGAAGGTCGCTACAGCACCCCGTGCGGGGCCTGGGCCTTCTTCCAGTCGCGCAACTGGTACTGAGTCGCTGGTCTGGTACTGAGTCGCGCGCCGCTGACCAGCCCCGGTTTGGCAGAAGATCACGAATGGGTTACGGTCATGTGTCGCTCCTGACGCCCTTCATGAGGGTGCGCGTGGCCTGACGGCCGTGTGGCGACGGGTCGGGCCCCGACGGTGCGGGTCGGCCCTACGGCCGGATCAGGTTCCGGCGTCCAGCCTCGGACATCGTGTCCGATCCCCCCGGATGGGCTGGCCCCGACCCTGTGCCCGGGACCACCGACCACGGGACCCACGTGACCTTCCTCAGCTCGCTCCGCCATGCCCTGCCCGCCTTCGTGCCCGGCTCCACCCGAGCCGCGGCCACTCCGCCTGTCGCGCCGCCCGCTTCCCCGGACACTCCATCCGACACGTCGCCGGCCACTCCGCCGCGCCGCAGCCGAGCCATCCGGATCGGCGCCCTGACCACCGCCCTGATCGTCGTGGCCGGTGGGGCGTTCGCGGTCGCGAACGCACACAAGACGGTGACCCTTGACGTCGACGGCGAGATCAGCCAGGTCTCGACCTTCGCCGGCAGCATCGCCGGCCTGCTCGACGAGCAGGGGGTCGAGACCGTCGAACGCGACGTCGTCGCGCCCGACTCGGACGCGGACCTGCGCGGCGGGGACGACGTCGTCGTCCGGCACGCTCACCCCGTGACGGTGCTGGTCGACGGCGAGGGGACCACTGTGTGGACCACCGCGCTGAACGCGGACGAGGCGCTGAGTGCCTTCGCGAGCCGCGGCGACGAGGTGAGCCTGGTGGCCTCGCGCTCCGGCGGAAGCCGTGCCGACCTGTCGTTCCGGCTCGCTGCCGGCCCGG
>Ga0209539_1002285_pt1 | contig 10084 bp, 10 predicted proteins | sample BarGraNGADG00312_2_FD_184499 | JGI IMG/M metagenome (GOLD analysis project Ga0209539, IMG submission 184499) | Arctic peat soil microbial communities from Barrow, Alaska - Barrow Graham LP Ref core NGADG0011-312 (SPAdes) (version 2) | ecosystem: Environmental > Terrestrial > Soil > Wetlands >... | reverse complement strand
CCGGACGTCGCCTCCGCGCTCGGCAAGAGCATCCGCGAGTTCCGCAAGGCGGCCACGGACGTGCAGGATTCGGTGAAGCTCGACACCCCGGCTGCGCCCGCAGCCCCGGCCCCGGCCCCGGCCCCGATCGCGCCCGCCGCCCCGGCACCGGCCGCGCCTGCTCCGAACACGCTCGCGGCTGCCGCGACCCCGAACGAGCTGAGTGCGCCGGCCGCGCCCGACCCTGCCGCGACGGCCGCCGACGCGGCGACCGAGGCCAGGGTCTAGCGACCTTCGCCCCGAATCCACATGGCCGACGCCGATCTGGTTCGCGACGGCGTCGGCGGCCTCGTCCCGCTCGCGTCGCCTTCTCCGCCCGCGGCCTCGGCCGCTGCGGGGGACGAGACGGTGGTGATGTCGCTGGTCGATCATCTCTCGGAGCTCCGCCGCCGCATCGGGATCTCGCTCCTGGCGGTCGCGCTCGGGACCGTCGTTGGGTTCTTCTTCTCGGCGCAGCTCATCACGTTCCTCAAGGCGCCGCTCAACCTGGACAAGCCACTCGTCTACACGGGCCTTGGCGACGCCTTCTTCATCAACCTCAAGCTCGCCATCGTCGTCGGGATCGTGCTGGCGATGCCCGTCCTGCTCTGGCAGCTCTGGGCATTCATCTCGCCGGGCCTGACCCGCGAGGAACGTCGCCTGGCGCGCCCGTGGGCGCCGCTCGCGCTCGCCTTCTTCGTGATCGGGGTGACCGTGGCATACGTGATCCTGCCGTTCGCCTCCACCTTCCTGCTGAGCTTCTCGTCGGCCGACCTCCAGCCTTTGATCACCGCGAGCGAGTACTTCGGCTTCGTGACGACGCTGTTCCTCGTGTTCGGCCTGGTGATGGAGTACCCGATCGTGCTCGTGCTCCTCGCCAAGGTCGGGATCATCACGAGCGCCCGCCTGCGCAGCTCGCGCCGGGTCGTGATCCTGGCGATCGCGATCATCAGCGCCGTTGCGACGCCGGGAGGCGATCCGATCAGCCCGACCGTGCTGGGCGTGACGATGTATCTGCTCTACGAGTTCTCGATCGTCCTGATCCGCCTCGGCGGCCGATGAGCGCGGCGTAGACTCCGTGGCATGGTCAAGATCCCGCCGGTGACGCCGTTCCGGCCGCGCGACGCCGACGAGTCGGGTGCCGGCGGCGAACCCGGTCAGCATGTGGTCGTCCTGTCGGGGCTCTCCGGCGCCGGCAAGACCGCGGCCACGAAGCTGTTCGAGGACCTGGGCTACGCCTGCGTCGACAACCTGCCGGGGGAGCTGCTGCCGCAGCTCGCGGATCTCATCGCGAGCGAGCCCGTCCGCTTCGACCGGGTGGCGATCGTCCTCGACGTGCGTGCCGGCGACGCGACCGTGGCGTTCGCTGCCATGCGCGGGGCGCTCGAGGGCCGCGGCATCCGGCCGCAGGTCTTCTTCCTCGAGGCGGGCGACGAGGCCCTGATCCGCCGCTACTCGGAGACGCGCCACCGCCACCCGCTCGCGGGGATCGGGGGTATCGCCACCTCGATCGCGGAGGAGCGCCGCCTCCTGGCGCCGGTCCGGGCCGAGGCCGACGTGGTCCTCGACACGTCCGATCTCTCGCTGCGCGAGCTGAAGGAGCGGATCTTCAGCCAGCTCTGGCAGGTCGTGGACCCCGACCAGGTCGCGATCCAGCTGATCAGCTTCGGCTACAAGTTCGGCGTGCCGCTCGAGTGCGACCTGCTCTTCGACGTGCGATTCCTCCAGAACCCGTACTACGTCCCCGAGCTGCGACGGCTCTCCGGCCTGGCGGACAGCGTCCGGGCCTACGTCCTGGACCAGCCGCTCGCGCGCCGGTTCCTCGCGGCGGTGGAGGAGCTCCTCGACCTGACCCTGCCGGCGTACCTCGCCGAGGGAAAGACACGGCTCACGATCGGGATCGGATGCACGGGCGGATTCCACCGCTCGATCGCGCTGGCGGAGGAGATCGGCGCCTGGCTGGAGGCGCGGGGGTACGGTCCGATCAGCATCTTCCATCGCGAGCTCGAACGAGGGTGAGGCTCGCATGAACCTTCGCCGCTGGCTGCGGCCGGGGATCGGGGTCAAACGCTGGCTGAGCGTCGCGTTCGTGGGCCTGACCGCGCTCGCGCTCGCCGGCGCGCTGGCTCTCCGCCAGCTCTACCGCGACGTCGAGATCGACGGCCCGGCGCAGGCGGCGATCTCCCTGGTCACCCTCCAGTTCCTCCCGTACTGGGTCCGGGCGGCGGTGCTCCTGGGCCTCGGCGTCTTCGTGTTCGCCTACGGGTCGTACCGCGTCGTGCGCGCGCTCCTCGGCCCCTTCACCGAGAGCGCCGAGGAGCCGCTCGTCGACCTGGTGTATCGCCGCCGCCTGCTGGCCCGGGGGCCACGCGTCGTCGCGATCGGGGGCGGGACCGGCCTCTCCATGCTGCTGCGTGGCCTCAAGGAGCGCTCGGCGAACATCACCGCCATCGTCTCCGTCGCCGACGACGGCGGGTCCTCCGGTCGACTCCGCGAACAGCTGGGGATCGCCGCCGTCGGTGACATCCGCAACTGCCTCGCGGCGCTGGCGGAGACGGAGCCGGCGATGGCGAAGCTGCTCCAGTACCGTTTCACCGAGGACGAGGGAAACCTTGCCGGCCATGCCGTGGGTAACCTCCTGATCGCGGCCATGAACGCGATCGACGGCGGCGACTTCGAGGAGGCGATCCGGCACATGAACCGGGTCCTGGCGGTCCGCGGCCGCGTCGTGCCCGCGTCGGGGACGCCGTTGACGCTCCACGCGCGCCTCCGCGACGGCGGCCTCATCGAAGGCCAGTCGCGGATCGCGCGGACGCGCGCGATCGACTCCGTCTGGCTGGAGCCGGCAGACGTCCGCGCCTCCCGCGACGCCCTCGCCGCGATCGCCGAGGCGGACCTCGTGGTCGTGGGGCCGGGAAGCCTCTACACGTCGGTCCTGCCCCCGCTCCTCGTCCCGGAGATCCGGGCAGCGCTTGCGACCACGCCCGCCCTCCGCGTCTTTGCCTGCAACGTCGCGACGCAGGCGGGGGAGACGGAGGGCTACGACCTGGCCGACCACGTCGAGGCGCTCGTCGCCCACCTGGGGCCGGTCGCCGTGGACCTCGTCCTCGCGAACAACCACCTCGCCGGTAGCGTGCCCGACCTTGAGCTGGGCGTGCCCGTGAAGCTACGCTGGCCGCCCGTCGGTGCGGCGCGACGGCCGCGCCTCGCGCTCGACGACCTTGTCGATCCCGCGAACCCTCATCACCACGACCCCGAGCTGCTCGCGGCGTCACTGCTCCGGATCCTCCAGCGCGAGGGCGTGCCGGGACGGCGTCTCGGGGTTGCCCGGTCCGCCTGACCTGTCGTGTCCGGCGCCGACCGCGACCTCGTGGCCGCTCTTCGAGCCGAGCTGGCATCCGTCGAGCCTGCGCGGGCCTGCGACCGGGCCGCGGAGGCCGCCGGGCTGGGCACGGCAGTGGTCCGAGGGGACCGACCGGCCCTCGCCCGGCTGATGGTCCGGCTGTTGCGCGAGGATGACGCGCAGGGCATCCGCCGGGCGACCGAGCGCGCATTCGACTGGGATCGCGCCGCCGCTCACTGCCGGGCTGCATACCTGCGGGGCCGCTTCCTCGTCCGGGGCTCGCTCTCCGTCACCGCGGGCCGCTACCACCTGGAGTTCGTCGTCCCGACGGAGGAGGCGCCGGTGCTTGCCGCGCGCCTCGCCGCGATGGGTCTCCCGGCAGGAGTCCGGGTGCGACGCGGACGCGGGGTGGTGACGTGGAAGGGCGGCGACTCCATCGGCACGTTCCTCCGGTGGGTCGGGGCAGGCCCGTCGCTCCTCGAGCTCGAGTCCCGCCAGGTCTCACGAGCCGTTCGGGGCGACCTCAACCGGCTGCTCAATGCCGAGTCGGCGAACCTCGACCGCATCGCGGCTGCGGCCGCGCGCCAGCTCGCGGCGATCGCCGTGCTCGACAGAGACGGCCGACTTGCAGACCAGCCAGATCCTGTCCGGGCAGTGGCCGCGCTCCGCCGCGGAACCCCGGAAGCTTCGCTGGGCGAGCTCGCCACGGAGCTGGGAATGCCGCGCGGCCGCGTCCAGCGCGCGCTGGACAGGATCGAGACGCTGGCGCTCCACGCCGCCGACATGCCGTCGGATCCTGCGGGCAGGGCCGAATGGCACGCCGTCGCGCGACGCCCGGCCCCGCCGCGCGCGGGTCGGCCGGTGGCATGATGGTGCCATGCGAGACGTGATCGTAGCCGCCAACTGGAAGATGAACACCACCCCCGCGGACGCCGGCGAGCTGGCCCGCACCATCGCGTCGCGGACCGCGGAGCCGGGCGTCGTCCGGGTCATCTGCCCGCCATATGTCAGCCTCGCCGCCGTGCGCGACGCGGTGGTCGGGGAGGGGATCGCCGTCGGCGCCCAGAACATCCACCAGGAGCTGGCCGGGGCCTTCACGGGCGAGGTGAGCGCGCCGATGCTTGCCGGCCTCGCCACCTGGGTGATCCTGGGCCATTCCGAGCGACGCCGCGATGCCGCGGAGTCCGATGCCCTCATCGGGCGCAAGCTCGGCCGCGCGGTCGAGGCGGGCCTGCGGCCGATCCTGTGCGTCGGCGAGCAGCTTGTCGAACGGGAGTCAGGCCGCGCCCAGGATGTCGTCGCGAGCCAGCTCGCCGGCGCCCTCGCCGGTCACGATGCCGACACGCTTCTGGCCGCGGGCATCGTCATTGCCTACGAGCCGGTCTGGGCGATCGGCACCGGCCGCACTGCCTCCGGCGCGGATGCCGCCGCGATGGCGGACGCGATCCGGGCCACGCTCCGCTCCACCGGTTGGGGCCCGCGTGCCGACGCCGTCCCGGTCCTCTACGGCGGATCCTGCACCAGCGCGACCATCGGCGAGTTCCTGGCCGAGCCCGGGATCGACGGCGCCCTGGTCGGGGGCGCGTCGCTCAAGCCCGATGAGATGGCCGGCATGGTCGCTCGCGCTGCGCTGACCGCCGCCGCGCGTCGCGCCGCCTCCTGACCTCCGCGAATAGGAGCTGTCCGATGCCCACGCTCGTGTTGCTGCGCCATGGCGAGAGCACCTGGAACGAGGCGAACCGGTTCACGGGGTGGACCGATGTCGACCTGTCGGAGGCGGGCCTCGAGGAGGCGCACGAAGCCGGCCGGCTCCTCCGCGCGGAGTCGTTCCGGTTCGACGTCGCGCACACGTCCGTGCTGAAGCGGGCGATCCGGACGCTCTGGATCGCGCTCGACGAGCTCGACCAGATGTGGTGCCCCGTGCAGAACAGCTGGCGCCTCAACGAACGCCACTACGGGGCCCTGCAGGGTCTCAACAAGGCGGAGACGGCCGTCAAGTTCGGCGAGGCGCAGGTGAAGCTGTGGCGCCGGAGCTATGACGTCCCGCCGCCGGCGCTGGCCGACGATGACGAGCGGTTCCCCGGCCGCGACCCGCGCTACGCGGACCTGCCGGACGCGGACGTGCCCCGCGCCGAGTCGCTCAAGGACACCGTGGCTCGCTTCATGCCGTACTGGGAGTCGGCGATCGCGCCCGACCTGCGGGCCGGCAAGCGAGTCCTCGTGGCAGCCCATGGCAACAGCATTCGGGCGCTCGTGAAGTACCTCGACGGGATCTCCGACGAGGAGATCGTGGGCCTCAACATCCCGACCGGCGTGCCGCTCGTCTACGACCTTGACGACGCGCTCCGCCCGCTGAGCTCGCGATACCTCGGCGACGCTTCGCGCGTGGCGGCGGCGATGGCCGCCGTCGCGGCGCAGGGGGCCGCGAAGCCGGCGGGCTGATGCGGCGGCGCTCGGCGCGCAGCGACAATCCGGAGGGCGGTGGCGGTTCCTGTGCTACCATCGCCCGCGGCCCGTCCGTTGGAGGATCTTCCCAGAGTGAACACGTTCCTGGCCCTCGGCCAGATCATCGTCAGCATCGGCCTGATCGCCGCCGTGCTGCTCCAGGCACGCGGGACCGGGCTGTCCGGGGCCTTCGGCGGTGACTCGGCGGTCTACCGGAGCCGGCGGGGCGTTGAGCGAGGGTTGTGGCAGTTCACGATCATCCTCGCCGTCCTGTTCGTCGTCTTCTCGCTGGCGAGCTACGTCTTCGGCCCGTCGACGGGCGTCTAGGCCCGGCTCTCGGGCGGCCCCCTCGTGAGCCGACGAGACGGCGCGTTCGTCCTCGTCCTCGTCCTCGCGCTCGGCGTGCTCGGCGCGGCCATCGCTGCTCCGGCGTTCACGCCGGCCGCGGCCCCGCAGCCGACGCCGACGGCCGAGCCGGTCGTGGCTCACCGGCAGGCCGTTGTCGGCCGACCCAGCTCGGTCAACCCGGTGACGGCGCGGACGCAGGCGGATCGCGACCTCGTGGCGCTCCTCTTCCGCGGGCTGGTCCGCTCGGGCGGGGACGGACGACCCGTCGCGGATCTTGCCGCAGGCTGGACGGTGGAGGCCAAGGGGGCCCGCTGGACGTTCCGGCTCCGCGCCGACGCCCGGTGGCAGGACGGCGTTCCCGTGACGAGCGACGACGTCGTCTACACCGTGCGCGTGCTCCAGGACCCGGCCTACACCGGTCCGCTCGCCGCGGGTTGGCAGGGTGTCACGGCAACCGCGATCGACGCGGCAACCGTTCGGTTCGACCTGGCCGTCCCGCTCGGCGGCTTCCTCCAGGCCGCAGCCCAGCCGCTCCTGCCCGCCCACCTGCTCGCGGGCGTGCCCGTGGCGGAGCTCGCCGACGCGCCCTTCTCGATGCGCCCGGTGGGCAACGGGCCGTTCGCGCTCACGGAACTGACGACCGATGCCGCCCACCTCGAACCGGTGCTCGAACCGCTCGACCTGGGGCCCGGACCGCTCGCGACGCTCGGTCCCGGCACCGTCGCGCCCGGCGGTCCGTTGCTCGCGGCCCTGGACTTGCGTTTCTTCCCGGGGCCTGACGAAGCCGCGGCGGCATACCGGGCGGGCGAGGTGGACGCCGTTTCCGGCCTCCCACCGGCCGCCGCAGCAACTCTGGCGACGGAACGTGCGACGCGCCGGATCGCCTACCCCGGGACCACCCTCACGGGCGTCTACCTCAACCTGCGGCCGGGGGCCGGGCCGTTCAGCGACGCGCGGGTTCGGACGGCGCTCCTCGCGGCGCTCGACCGCGGCCGCCTCGTCACGGACCTCCTGGCCGGGTCCGGGCAGCGGGCGGACGCGCCGATCCCGCCTTCGTCGTGGGCCTATGACCCGAAGGCTGCGCCGGCCGTGGCGTACGATCAGAAGGCGGCGGCTGCCGGCCTGCGTGCCGCCGGCTGGACGAGAACCGGGGCCGGATGGCTACCGCCACGAGCGAAGAAGCCCGTCACAATCGAGCTGCTGGCGGTCGACGCCACCGTCAACTCGGTCACAGCGGGTGCCGCCGCACGGGTCGCCGCCGCCTGGACTTCACTCGGGATCCCGACCACGGTCACCTCGCTCGCGGCCGGCGACCTTGTCGAGCGCCTGCGCAGCGCCGACTTCGTGGCGGCCGTGGCCGACGTCAACGTGGGGCTGGATCCCGACCCGTACCCGCTCCTCGCCAGCTCCCAGGTCCAGGCCGGGGGCTCGAACGTCTCGGGATTCCAGGACCGGGCCCTCGACGCGGCCCTCGCCGCCGCCCGGGCGCCCGGGACGGACGCGGTGCGTGCCGCCGCGTACACGCGTCTCCAGGCACTCCTCGGCCAGCTCGAGCCCATCCTGCCGCTATTCTTCCGTGACAGCGTCTTCGTCGTCTCGGACCGGCTCGTCGGGCCGCGGGCAGCCCCGGTCGCGGATCCCAGTGGCCGGTTCTGGGACGTGATAACATGGTCTTCCGTCGGGCGGTGACCCTCGCCGTCCGGTCGGCAGCGTGCCGAGGTGGCGGAATCGGTAGACGCGCTAGCTTCAGGAGCTAGTGTCCGCAAGGGCGTATGGGTTCAAATCCCTTCCTCGGTACCACTCGATCGGGAAGCGAACAGTGCGCCACACTCGAAGCCCAGGTGGCGGAATTGGTATACGCGTACGTTTGAGGGGCGTATGAGGCAACTCATCCGGGTTCAAGTCCCGGCCTGGGCACCACCCGCTCGCACCTGATCGAGGCGGCTCCGTCGGAGCCGCCTCTCGCGCGTCTCGGGAGCGTGCCGGTCCCCACGGGCGGTTAGCTCAGTTGGTCAGAGCGCCTCGCTTACACCGAGGAGGTCGGAGGTTCGAGCCCTCCACCGCCCACCAGCGTCCGGTTGGCCCGAGGGACGCACGTTCCCTCCCGTACACTTGCAGCAACGGCCGCCGAGTGGCGCCGAGCGAACGCGGAGGCCCCATGGAAGTCGTCGTCATCCTGCTGGTCATCGTCGCCGTCGTGGCGCTGGCCGGAGTCCTGATCTACAACGGGCTCGTCGCGCGCCGCAACCGGGTCGACGAGGCGGTGGGACAGATCGAGGTCCAGCTCAAGCGGCGCCACGACCTGGTGCCGAATCTCGTGGCCGCGGTCAAGGGCTACATGGACTTCGAGCAGGACGTCCTCACGCGCGTGACCGAGGCCCGGGCGAATGCCGTCGCGGCCGGCGCGAGCGGACAGATCACCGCCCAGCAGGCCCAGGCCGAGAACACGCTCACCGGCGCCCTGCGCTCGCTGTTCGCCGTGGTAGAGAACTATCCGCAGCTCAAGGCCAACGAGAACGTGCTGAGCCTGCAGGAGCAGCTGACGACGACCGAGAACCAGATCAGCTTCTCCCGCCAGCACTACAACGCGACCGTGAACGAGTACAACACGACGCTCCAGACGGTCCCGGCCGTGCTCGTGGCCGGCCCGCTGGGCTTCACGAAGCGGGACTTCTTCGCGGCCGAGCCGGAGGCTCAGGGCGTGCCCGTCGTCAGCCTTCGCTGACCCGCGGACGGCGGGGCGCTCAGATGGCCGGCACCTTCTACAGCCAGATCGCGGCGAACCGGCGCAACTCGTTCTTCCTGATGCTGATCCTCACGCTGCTGCTGGCGGTCCTGGGCTTCGCGATCGGCTACGGGACGACCGGCCAGGCGTCCGCCGGGATCGGCTGGCTGGGCATCTTCGGGATCGTCGCGATCATCTCGTCGGTGGCGAGCTACTACACCGGCGACAAGGTGGTCCTCGGCGTGTCGAAGGCCCGCCCGGTGACCGCGGTGGAGCAGCCCCAGCTGATCAACGTCGTCACGGAGCTGGCGCTGGCGGCCGCGATCCCGATGCCCGCCGTCTACCTGATCGACGACACGGCTCCGAACGCCTTCGCCACGGGCCGCGATCCGCGGCACGCCTCGATCGCGATCACGACCGGGCTCCTCGAGAAGCTCGACCGCGAGGAGCTCCAGGGCGTGATCGGCCACGAGCTGTCGCACGTGCGTAACTACGACATCCGCTACTCACTGCTCGTGGGCGTTCTCGTCGGGACGGTCGCGCTGCTGGCCGACTTCTTCCTGCGCTTCACCTTCTGGGGAGGTTTCGGCGGGGGACGGCGCTCCTCGAGCGATCGGGAAGGCGGCGGAGGCCTCCAGGTGATCGTCTTCGTGCTCGCGCTCGTCCTGGCCATCCTCGCCCCGTTCTTCGCGCGGCTCGTCCAGCTTGCAGTGAGCCGCCAGCGCGAGTACCTGGCCGACGCGTCGTCGGTCGAGCTCACCCGCAACCCGCAGGGTCTGGAGCGGGCGCTGGCGACGATCTCGGAGGACCGCGAGGTGCTCGAGGTCGCCAATCGCGCTACGCAGCACCTCTACTTCACCAACCCGATCAAGAAGTTCGAGGGACGCTCGAAGGGGCTCTTCTCCACCCATCCGCCGATCGTCGAGCGGATCAACCGGCTCCGGGTCCTGAGCGGCGAGACGCCGCTCGAGTCGACCGTCGAGGCCGAGCTTGCCGGGCTCGACTGAGCGCGGCCCGGCCGGCCGCGCCTTGCCGGCGAGGGGCCACCCGTGGTACCTTCTCGGTCGCCGACGGGCGGGGACGTCCGGCGGGGCCTGCGGGCCGAGATAGCTCAGCTGGTAGAGCACGCGACTGAAAATCGCGGTGTCGGCAGTTCAAGTCTGCCTCTCGGCACCACCACCCCGGACGCGGTCATCGAGCGGAAG
>Ga0209539_1002284_pt1 | contig 10090 bp, 15 predicted proteins | sample BarGraNGADG00312_2_FD_184499 | JGI IMG/M metagenome (GOLD analysis project Ga0209539, IMG submission 184499) | Arctic peat soil microbial communities from Barrow, Alaska - Barrow Graham LP Ref core NGADG0011-312 (SPAdes) (version 2) | ecosystem: Environmental > Terrestrial > Soil > Wetlands >... | reverse complement strand
CGCTGAACTCATGCTCGTCCCCGAACTCCGGGCGCAGGACCAGATGCAGGTCGGCGGCGTCGACGTCGCAGTCGGCGAGCACGGCGCCGCCGGCGAGAGCCGCGAAGGCGGCCACCACGCTCGTCTTGCCGGTGCCGCCCTTGCCGCTGATCACGACCAGTTCGCGGATCTGCTTCATGAAGCCACCTCGTGCCTTTGCGCGGGGGCGACGATGCGCTCCCACGCCGCGCTCAGCTTCTGCTCCAAACCATCGACCGCGTCGAGCAGCAGCTCGCCGCGCGCGTATGCCTCAGCGATGTGCCGGTCGTTGGGCAGCTCGAGGACGATCTCGATGCCTTCGGTGACGCAGTAGCGATGGACGCGGTCGTCGCCGAGATCGGCGCGGTTGATGGCGACGACGCAGCTCAGACCGAGCGCGCGCACCATCGCCACCGCGAGCTTGAGGTCATGCAGACCGAACGGCGTCGGCTCCGTCACGAGCACAACCAGGTCGGCGCCGCGCACCGCCTCGATCACTGGGCACGAGGTGCCTGGCGGGGCGTCGACGATCACCACATCGACGCCCTCGTCATCGGCAGCGGCCATGGTCGCCCGCGTTGTCGGGACCGCCTTGGCTTCGCCGACCTTGAGCACGCCGGTCACCAGCGGGAACGCGGGCCGGCCGGGGAGCGTCACCGTACCGTGCTCTACCACTCCGGTGTCGCGGCCTTCCTCGTGGATGGCTTTCTCCGGACACAACAGCTCACACGCCCCGCAGGAATGACAGAGCTCGGGAAACACGAGGACCGTCGAACCGATGACGGTGATGGCCTTGAAGGTGCACACCTCGGCGCACACGCCGCAGGCGGTGCAGCGCGCCTCGTCGACCTCGGGCACCAGGACGCGTACCGGCTCCCGGCGTTCGACCTGCGGATGCAGAAAGAGGTGGCAGTCCGGCTCCTCGACGTCGGCGTCCAGGAGCCGGACTGCCACGCCCCGCCTGGCGAGCAGCGCCGCGAGGTTGGTCGCGAGCGTCGTTTTGCCGGTGCCGCCCTTGGCGCTGGCGATGGCGATCCGCATCGTCTCAGACCTCGGTCAGCTCGAACACGCCGTTGGGGCACGCGTCCTCGCAGGCGCCGCAGCCCGTGCACAGTGCGGCGTCCACCTCCGCCGTCTCGCGCAGCGCTATCGCGCTTGGCGGGCAGGCGTCAAGGCAAGCCTCGCACAGTGTGCACTGATCCGGGTGAGCGACGACGGCCACGGTGCGCGCCCGCGCAACGATAGCCGGTGCGCTCGCGGGCACGCCCGCGGTCGGCGCCGGCACAGTGAGGGCCGCCGCCGCCCCTTTCACGATGTCGGCGCCGCTGCCGCGGCCAAGGGTCGCGCAGCGCCCGCTGCCGTCGCGGCGACGCTGACGCGCGCCCTGGCCGCTCCCTTGAGCTTGACCGCGACCGCCTCCGCGACTGCCGCCGCGCGCTCCAGGGCCGCTCATATCAGTCCCGCCTCGCGGACTCGAGGCGGTCAAGGCGTTCAATGACCTCCGCGAGCCTGCTCTCGAGGCGTGCGAACGGCGCCGGCGAGTCGCCGATCGGGGCCTCCGCCTGGGCGTCGGCCTGCGCCGTCCGTTCCCACCCGGTGAGTCCGGTGGCGTAGAACCGGTTCCTGCGACCACGACCGCCGCCACGGCGTGGGGATGGGGCCGTGCCGGCACAAAAGCCCCGTCGGCCCCCTGTCATCGGGTCGTAGCCCATCGGTCCTGTGCCGTCTCTACCTGGCATGTCTCCTCCTTTGGAGCAAGGCGGCAGATGAGCCGCCACTTGTTTGTTATGAGCATATGCCCATATTATACCCGTGGCCTGAGAATGCAAGCGCCCGCCTCCCTGATGCGCTGGCGGAACGGCCACGACGGACCCGCGGCTGGTGCCGGCATCTCCCTCTCGACTACGATCAACAACGCAACACGGAGGGTCCACCGCTCAGAGCTGAACCGAAGATGGGCGCAACCATGACGACGGACAAGGACAGGAAGCCATGAGCACTGCGGAGGTCGACGACTGGATCCAGGATGTGAAGTCGCAGCCGGGGTCTGCCGCGATCGGAATGATCTTTGCTCACCAAGGCATCGTGCGCGGTACTTCGAGGTCCGGCGAGCCCGTGCGCGGAATGATGCTCCGCGCCGACAGGGACCGGCTTGAGGATGTGCTCGCCGAGGCCGGGACCTGGCCGGGCGTCTGCGCCGTGCGCGGATGAGCGAACGAGGGGTCACTCTCCGTTGGCGGCGACATCATGAAGGTGCTGGTGGCCGGAGACATCCGTGACAACGTGTTCGCGGCCCTTCAGCGGCTCGTTTCGTTGATCAAGAGCGAGGTGCTGTCGGAGTCGGAGTTGCGCTGACCCGTAGGCCCGGGACGGAATAAGCTCAACGCGATGGCCAAGTCCACGGACACTCTCGTCATCGCGCCCAGCGACGATCTCGCGGCGGCCCAGGCCCTTGCCGAAGAAGCGCATCTGGAGATCGCGGCGACCGCGGAACCCCCGCTGACGATGTGGGGGGCGCTCCATGGCGACCACATGGTCGGCACGGTCTCGATCGACGACAACAGGGGGCTGCCCATCGTGGGCCGTATCGCGGTGTCGCAGGCGTATCGCGAGAGCGGCCTCGGCAGGCGCCTCCTGACCACGCTCGAAGGGGAAGCGCGCCGGCGCCGTCTCACAGAGCTTTGGGCGACGGCGCGCGCGCCGGGCTTCTTCGTGGCAATGGGCTACTCGGTGGTCGCCAAAGGCAAGGAGCGAGACCTGCTGCTGTCGGAATGCTTCACCTGTGGCCAGTACGGCAAGGAATGTCACCCGCAGGCGGTGCGCAAGACGTTCGTGCCGTAGCCTCGACGCAGGTGGGAGCCCGCCTTTTCCGTCGCTACATGTGACTCAGTACAATGGAAGGGCAAACGACGAGCCGCGCCGGCTCTGAAAGATCGGAGTCTCGATGGGGATCCTTGAACTGCGCGATATCACCTTGGAGCTGGACGGCAAGCCCATCCTCAACAACCTCAGCGTCGACTTCTGGGAGGGCCACGTCCACGCGCTTATCGGGCCCAACGGGGCCGGCAAGTCGACGCTGGCAAACACGATCATGGGCCTGCCGGGCTATACGCACCACAGCGGCGACATCCTGCTCGACGGCGAATCGCTGCGCGGCGTGCCCGTCGATGAGCGCGCGCGGCGCGGCATCACGCTCGCCTGGCAGGAGCCGGCCCGTTTCGAGGGCCTGCGCATGGACCGCTTCATCGCCGCCGGTGCCAAGGTGAAGTCGCGCGAGAACGTTGAAGAGATGCTGGCCCGCGTCGGGCTCGACCCGGAGCGCTACATCACGCGCAAGGTCGACAAAACGCTCTCGGGCGGCGAGCGCAAGCGGGTCGAGCTCGCCTCGATCCTGGCCATGGAACCACGTCTGGTACTCATGGACGAGCCCGACTCGGGCATCGACGTCGAGGCCCTGCAGCGCATCTTCGACGCCCTCGCCGACTTCAAGGCCATGGGCACCACGGTGATCATGATCACCCACAGCATGGCGGTGCTCGAGCACGCCGAGCACGCCTTCCTGCTTTGCAACGGCCGCATCCTCGACAAGGGTTCGGTCGGCAAGATCAGCGGCTATTTCGTCAACAACTGCATCCCCTGCGACCACGAGAACGTGCCGCGGCCAGAAGAGGAGATGATGCCGGCATGAGCGACGTCGCCACGGCACGCGCGCTGCTCGAGTCGCTGGGCGACTTCGGCGCGCACTTCAGCGGCGACGAGGTCGCCCATCTCGAGGTGAGCGGCAACGAGGTCGTGGGCTCGCACCTCGTCCCCGGGCTCGACGTCGACGTCGAGCAGCTCGACGACGGCATCGAGGCCCACATCCGCCTGCATGAGGGCGTCAAGATCGCCAACCCGGTGCACCTGTGCTTCGGCATGCTGCCCACGGAAGGGCTGCAGCACATCGTCATGAAGGTCGACGTGGAGGCCGACTCGTTTGCCTCCGTCCAGGCCCACTGCACCTTCCCCAACGCCGTCGACATCACCCACAAGATGGACGCCGTCGTGAACATCGCGCCCGGAGCGACCTACGAGTACTTCGAGCGCCACCTGCACGGCGCCGAGGGGGGCGTTCTGGTCGTGCCCAAGACGCTGGTGAATGTGGGTGAGGGGGCGCGTTTCAAGACCGAGTTCGAGCTGGTCAAAGGGCAGGCGGGCGTCGTCGACTTCGACTACGACGCCGACTGCGACGCGCAGAGCACTCTCGAGATGATCACGCGGATCATCGCCCGCGGCCACGACAAGGTGACCATCCGCGAGACCGGGCGCCTGAACGGCGAGGGCGCGCGCGCCGTGCTCAATTCCTACCTGGCGTTGCGCGACGACGCCCGCGCCGAGGTGTACAACACACTCTCCGCCACGGCGCCCTACGCCCGAGGACATGTGGACTGCAAGGAGATCGTGCAGGACCGGGCGTTCGCCAAGGCCGTGCCGGTCGTCGAGGTGAGCCACCCGCTGGCCCATATCACCCACGAGGCGGCGATCGGCTCGGTCGACTCCAAGCAGCTCCAGACGCTGATGAGCCGCGGGCTCACCGCCGATGAGGCGACCGACCTGATCATCGAGGGGCTGCTGAGCTAGCACGGGCCGCACCGTAATCGCCTCAGGTTGGAAGGTGCGGCGCTAACCGAGGCCGCCGACGCTCTCTTCCTGAGCGCTCGTATCGGGAAACAGCTTGCTCCGGTAGTAGCCGTCGGCCAGGTAGAGGGCCGCCAAGGGGTTTGTGCCCCAGCACCCTGTCCTTGGCGGCCAGCACGGTCACTGGGGCGGCCGAGTACTTGATGAACAGGCTGTCGTGACCCACGCAGAGGGTGAGCACGATGTTGAGCTGCGTGTCGGCCTTCTCGAGAAAGCGCGCTTGGCCGATCGGGTTGCACATCGCCTCAAAATCCCCGGGATGGACCTTGTCGGCGTCGTCGATCTGCAGCAGCTCCTTACTCAGGCCGCCGTTCTTGCAGACCACCGAATCCACAGTGAACCCATTGGCGGTGAGCACACACGACAGGACCGCGGCTTCACGGCGCAAGCCGATGCAGAAGGCGATCCCCAGGCGCTCGTAGCCGCAGCGCCGGGCGAGGTCGATGGTCTCTTCGACGCGCGTCTTCCGGCAGTAGCCGTGGCTCTCGACCACGGCGGCGTTGCGCGCCAGGCTCTCATGGTCGTCGACGAAATACACCTGCAGATGTGCGTCGTTATCGGGGTCGAGACTCGGGCAGCCGACGGGCGCCTGTGACGGGTCGCCGTCGTCGCCGACGTGTCTGGCGCAGGTCGCGGAGGTGTACATGGCATCTTCTCGTCGGGTCATTCAGGTGGGTAACGGTCGCTCCGGCGCGTCGGCGGCGACCTCGCGCCCGAACAGCACCAGCTCGTCGGCGAGATGCGCCACACGGGCGCGGTGCATCTCGACGCCGGCCTCGCGGAGCACGTAGCTCGGTCCTTTGTTGACCTCGCGCACCGTGATCAGCATGTCGATGCCCTGCCCGACCAGCCACTCGGCCACGAGGATCCCCTTCTGCTTCTCGATGGCACGGTGCGGGTTCTCCATGATCTCCTGCCGCAGCACCTGCCCATCGGCCGTGAGCAGCTCGGCGAAGCCGAAGTAGGGAGCTTCGCCGAACGCGCTGCCGATCTCCTCCTCGGGCGAAGTCAAAGGCACGGCCACGCGGAGGATATCGCGGCGTCGGGGCTCCAGGTGAAGGCTCACCCGTTCCATGGCGGGGATCGCCGCGCGGATCTGCGTCTCGAGATGCTCGCTGGCCGCATGAGCTTTGACGAGGTCGTCTGTCCGCAGGCGGAGCGTGGCCTCGAGAAACTGATAGCGCCCGGCGCTGCGCACCGCCAGCGCATCGACCTGTTCGATCAGCGCCTCCGACGCGAGGATGCGGTCGATCCGCGCGAGTGTCCCGGCGTCGACCGATGCGTCCAGCAGCACCTTCATGCCACTCATCAGCAATCCCCAGCCGGAGTAGACCGCGAAGCCCAGGATCACGAAGGCGGCGACACGATCGATGTTGAAGCCCGCGTAGGTGGAGACGACGGCGACCAGCGCCAGTGACGTCGAAAACACATCGGTCTGGCGATGCTTGCCGTCGGCCACCAGGGCTGGCGACGAGACCCGCTTGCCCCATCTCATGGCATACCAGCCGTAGGCCCATGTCGCCACGATGGTGACGACGACGCCGGCGATCACCAGCGCGTCGATGCTCGGCGCCCGCCGGCCGGCCGCGAACGCCTGGCGCGCGATCTCGTAGGAGGCGATGAAGATGAGCAGGGCGATCGCCACCTGGAAGAGGTTCTCGATCTTGTAGAGACCGTAGGGGAAGGCCGCCGTCTTGCGCTCGGAGAGTCTGAGGCCCAGCCACAGCACGAGCGCCGCGACCACGTCGACGACGCAGTCGACGGCCATGGCAATGAGCGCGAAGCTGTGCGAGATGGCGGCGATGACCACGGTCAGCGCTACCAGAGCGACGCTGACGACGACGCCCCAGGTCGCGACGCGGGCCACGGCGCGGCTCACGGCGGAGTGGTCGTGGTTCACGTCAGCGCCGGCGCTCGCCGCGGTGCAGGAATGTCTCGCTGCTCACCTGCTCCATCCAGCCGCCGCGCGTGCCCAGCCGAACGTCGAAGCCCTCCACGTAGGGTTTGATATCCAGCAGCGGAGTGCCGTCGAGCACATCGAGGTCCTCCACGAGTAGCTCGGCGCCGCGGCGCTCCAGAAGTCGCACAACGCTGAGACCGAGCGGGTTGGGGCGCACCGGCGCCCGCGTGGCGAAGATACCTCGAGGCACGTCGTCAAGAAAAGGTATCACCTTGAGTGGCGACGGACCGGCGATGGACCCCGCGATGTCGGCGGCACGGTGGAGCCAGTAGATGAGGTGCAGATGGGAGAAGCCCTCCACATCGTCCAGCGCCTCAGCGTACTGGGAGAAGACCTCCACGCGGCCGGGGCTGCCCTGAGCGCAGACCGGCTGGATGGGCGTCTGCTTCGGTTCGTGATGCTCGCTGTGGATGACGCCGATGGGAACCAGCGTGAGCCTCTCCATTGCCACCTCCGGCTTGACCTTCGTGAGACATCATCATATACATATAGTCATGCAAATGAATGATGAAGCGACGGCGCCAATCCCCGAGGAACTCTGGTCACTGTTCCGCATGCACGCCGAACTCTGTAAGGCGCTGGCCAATGAACACCGTTTGGCCATCTTGAACGCCCTGAGCCTCGGCGAGATGTGCGTCGGCGATCTTGCTGTCGCCCTGGGGCTGCCGATCCACAACGTCTCGCAGCACCTGAGGGTCCTCAAAGAGCGCATGCTCGTGCGTCCACGCAAGGACGGCAAGACCGTCTACTACTCGATCACCAACCCCAAGTTCATCGAAGGATGCACCGTGATCAGGCAGGCGCTCATCGAGCAGCATCAGGCCGCCGGGCGTTCGCTTCTTGCGGCTGAGTTGCTCGACGCCCTGCAACACGCATCGGTCAAGGCACCCGCCGGCTAGCAGTTCCATCCGGTCTTGCGGGTTCTGCCCGCGTCATCGCCGGGCGCACGAGCGAAGCGCCCCGAAAGGAGCAAGTCATGGAGATCGAGGAACTCGAGGACGTTACCGCCGATGCCGTCGCCGATGCGCGCGGGAGCGCCTGCCCTGGCCCGCTGCTCGAGGCCAAGCAGAGCATCGGCTCTGTGAAAGTGGGCGAGATCGTTGAGATCCGCTCGAGCGATCCGGGCTCACGCGGCGACATCCCCGTCTGGGCCGAGAGGGTGGGTCACGAGTACCTCGGCGTGCTTGTGGCGGAGGAAGGATACGATCGCATCTTCGTGCGTCGCGGCAAGTAATCCGCAGCGGCTTAGGATCACATGCACCGGGAGCCAGTCCTTGAATGAGAGCGTCACCCCCAGCGGGCAGCCCAAGATCCTGATCTTGGCCACCGCGACGTGCGCCTATCCGGCCGCCGACGCCACAGGCCAGGCACACCTGCACTACCCCGCGAATACCTACATCCTTCGGGTGCCATCGCCGGTGCTCTTCCCGGACGACTTCTACTACCGCTGCTTCGAGAAGGGCGTCGGCGGCATTCTTGTCATGTCCTGCGGGCACGAATGCCCTTACATCGGCGCCTTCGAGAAACTCTTGGCGCGTCTGGACCGAGTGAAGCTCGGGCTCAAAGAGCGCGGCATCTCCCCGGAGCGGCTGCGCCTCAGCGCCATCTGCACGGTGTGCACCAAGCCGTTTCTCAAGGAGATTGCGGAGATGAACGTGCTACTCGAACGGGAGTCCGCAGGGGCCGTGGCGTGAAGACCCCCGACCGCTTCGACGTACTCGTGATCGGCGCCGGCATCGCCGGCCTGCAATCGGCGCTCGATCTGGCCGACCAGGGCTTCTCCGTCGGCCTCGTCGAGCGCGACCCGAGCATCGGCGGCGCCATGATCGGCCTGAGCAAGGTGTTCCCCACCCTGGACTGCTCGAGCTGCATAACCACCCCCAAGATGGCCGCCGCCGCTCACCACCCCAACATCACGACCATGACGTACACCGAGGTGGAGCAGGTGCGGCGCGACGGCGAAGCCTATCGCGCCGTGCTGCGCCGCAAGCCCCGCTACGTGGTCGAGGAAGACTGCATCGGCTGCCGTCTATGCGAGTATGCGTGCCCGGTCGAGGTCCCCGACTCCTTCGAGGGCGGCATGGGCGCCCGCCGCGCCGCCTACATCCCCTTTACCAACGCCATCCCCCAGACGGCCCTCATCGACCCCGACGACTGTACCCTCTGCGGCCGCTGCGTGACCTCCTGCCCGACGGACGCCGTCGTGCTCGACCAGCAGCCCGAGATCGTCGAGGTCATGGCTCATGCGGTCGTCGCCACCACGGGGTGGAAACTCACGCCGCTCGACGCCAAGGCCGAGTACCACGGTGGCGAGATCGCCAATGTGCTCGCCCCGACGCAGATGGAGAGGCTCCTCGCGCCGCACGGCCCATACGGACGCGTGTTGCGGCCGTCCGACGGCAAGGTGCCGGAGTCGCTCGCCTACGTGCAGTGCGCGGGCTCGCGCGACCAGACCCTCGGCGTGCCCTATTGCTCGCGCGTGTGCTGCATGTATGCCATCAAGCAGGCGATGTTGTTGAGCGGCTCTCTCCCCTTCGCCAACATCACGATCTACTACATGGACATCCGCGCGTTCGGCAAGGGCTACGAGGAGTTCTACCGGTCGGCCAAAGCCATGGGCATCGAGTTCGTGAAGGGCAAGGTAGCGCGCCTGACAGAGGATGACGATCAGGGCGTCATCGTGCGCGTGGAACGCATCGACGAGTTCGGTCAGGTCGAGGAGCGCAAGCACGACCTCGTCGTGCTCTCGCTGGGCATGGGGCCGGCCGAGGACCTCTCCCGGCTCGCGGAGCTCGAGATCGGTGACGACGGCTTCGCCGAGGTGCCGCGCCCCAAGGACGCGCCCTCCCGCACGGCGCACGACGGCCTGTTCGTCGCGGGAACCGCCACCGGGCCGATGGACATCGTCGACACGATCGTCGAGGCCGGCGCGGCCGCCACGGAGGCGTCGCTCTACCTGCGCGAGCGTGGCGTGCTCGGCTCGACAGAGCGGAAGAATGTCGCAGCCGAGTCGGCCGCCGAGCAAGCGCCGCGCGACGGAGTGGTGGTGGCCTCGTGAGCGCGGAGCAGCCATCGCCGCGCATCGGCGTGTACGTCTGCCACTGCGGCGGCAACATCTCCGACGTCGTCGATGTCCAGAAAGTCATCGAGGCCGCGGGCGATCTGCCCGGCGTGAAGGTCGCCAAGACGAACATGTTCATGTGCTCGGACCCGGGGCAAAGCGCCATCCTCGAGGACGTCAAGAACGAAGGGCTGGACCGCGTGGTCGTGGCCGCCTGCTCGCCCAAGCTGCACGAGACGACCTTCAGAAGGGTGCTCGAACGCGGCGGGCTGAACCCGTATCTGCTCGAGCAGGCCAACATCCGCGAGCAGGTGAGCTGGGCGAGCGACGACCCGGGCACGGCGACGGACAAGGCGACGTCGCTCGTGGCTGGC
>Ga0209539_1002281_pt1 | contig 10097 bp, 8 predicted proteins | sample BarGraNGADG00312_2_FD_184499 | JGI IMG/M metagenome (GOLD analysis project Ga0209539, IMG submission 184499) | Arctic peat soil microbial communities from Barrow, Alaska - Barrow Graham LP Ref core NGADG0011-312 (SPAdes) (version 2) | ecosystem: Environmental > Terrestrial > Soil > Wetlands >... | reverse complement strand
TGTTGTTATGGAAAAGGCTGAAGGTATCGATCTTGGTGAAGGCAAAGGAATACGTAAACAGCTTGATGAAAAGCTAAATGAGTTTAAGAAACAGAAAGGATACAAATCTGATACTGAGATTTCAGCAGATGAATTAAAGCTTCTTTCGGAAGAATTTAAGAAAATAGTAAAGAATGCTCTTGGAAAACCTTTCCCTGATGATGCAAAAGAACAACTCGAAGGAAGTATTAAAGCTGTATTCAAAAGCTGGAACGGGAAAAAAGCAGTATCATATCGTCGTATTGAAGGTATACCAGATGATTGGGGAACCGCTGTTAATGTTCAGGCAATGGTATTTGGCAATATGGGTGACACATCTGCAACCGGGGTGGCTTTTACCCGTAACCCTGCAACCGGCGATAATCTTTTCTATGGAGAGTGGCTGGTAAATGCTCAGGGAGAAGATGTTGTGGCTGGTATACGTACCCCTAGTCCTCTGAATGATGATACGAAAAATGATCAGAACCAGCACCTTCACAGTATGCAGGAGGCAATGCCCGGTACATACAAGGAGCTTTGGGATATCCGTAATATTCTCGAGAAGTCGTTCCGCGATATGCTTGATATAGAATTCACAATTCAGGAAGGTACTCTTTATATGCTCCAATGCCGTACCGGTAAAAGGACTGGAACTGCAGCCCTGAACATGGCAATGGATATGCTTCATGAAAAACTGATTGATGAAAAAACAGTTGTGATGCGTGTCGATCCTGCACAACTTGACGAGCTTCTGCATCCGATCTGCGATCCATCTGCTGAAAAGAAAGTAAAAGCTGTAGTAAGAGGTTTACCAGCAGGACCCGGAGCAGCAGTTGGAAAAGTTGTTTTTAATGCTGAAGATGCTGTTGCATGGTTCCGTAAAGGTGAAAAAGTTATACTGGTTCGTGAAGAGACTAATCCTGAAGATGTTGAAGGTATGCGCGCTGCAGAAGGTATCCTTACTGCACGCGGGGGTATGACATCTCATGCAGCACTGGTTGCACGTGGATGGGGAAAATGCTGTATAGTTGGTGCAGGAGCCCTTCATGTTGACTCTTCAAAAAAGATTGCAAAAATCACAGGTTCAGATATAGTGATAAAAGAGGGTGATGTTCTAACCCTTAACGGTACAAAAGGAAATGTCTATACCGGAGCTATTAACCTGATGGATGCAACTGAAAACCCGCGTTTTAAGGAATTCATGACAATAGTTGACAAGTATCGCAAAATGGGTGTCCGTACTAATGCGGAAACCCCTGAAGATGCTACTATTGCACGTAATTATGGCGCTGAAGGTATTGGTCTGTTCCGCACAGAACATATGTTTTATGGTAAAGGATCGGAGACACCATTGTTCCTTCTTCGTAAAATGATCCTCAGTGCAAATGAAACAGAACGTAGAAAAGCTCTTAATGAACTTTTTGCCCATGTTAAAAAAGACATGAAAGAGACTATGGCTGCCATGAACGGACTGCCAGTCACATTCAGACTTCTTGATCCACCTCTCCATGAGTTTGTTCCACAGGGAGCAGAAAAACAGGAAGAACTTGCAAAGTCCCTTGGCATTAAAAAAGAAGATGTTGCAAAACGTGGTGAAGCTCTGCATGAATCAAACCCAATGATGGGACATCGTGGAGTACGTCTTGGAATTACATTCCCTGAAATATCGGAAATGCAGGTTCGCGCCATTTTTGAATCCTCCCTTGAGCTTATCAAAGAAGGTAAGAATCCGCATCCCGAAATAATGGTTCCTGTTACCGGGGAGGTAAATGAATTAGACTATACAAAAAAGGTTGTAGACAGGGTATATGATGAAGTCTGCAAAAAATTCGGTGTAAAAACTATTGAGTACAAATATGGTACAATGATTGAGATCCCCCGTGCATGTCTTCTCTCAGACCGCATGGCGAAAAGTGCTGAATTCTTCTCATTCGGAACCAACGACCTTACCCAGATGACCTTTGGCTTCAGCCGTGATGATACCGGTGGATTCCTTCATGATTATCTCGACAAAAAGATTTTAGGCGCCGACCCGTTCCAGACTATTGATCAGGATGGGGTTGGTCAACTTATCAAAATGTCGGTTGAGAAAGGCCGTTCTACAAGACCCGATCTTAAAGTAGGTATCTGTGGCGAACAGGGTGGAGACCCTGCTTCTGTTGAATTCTGTTTCAAAGCAGGTTTGACTTATGTAAGCTGTTCTCCGTTCAGGGTTCCTATTGCAAGACTGGCAGCCGCCCAGGCCTCTATCAAATTTGGTAAATAACCAGATATCCTGATATAAAAAAGTAATAGGGAGATGCCAAGGCATGTCCCTATTTTCTTCTTTTCATGACTGATTGATCTAACCCTATAATAAAGTAGTAAATCCTTTTAACAAACATAAGACCTTTCAGAAACAGGTTACCCTATACCCTCGCCTGACAATTATTTAAAAAAATGAACTAAATTTGAGATCATTTTAGTTAATGTTTTGTTGACTAATAATATATTGATATTCAATCTAATTTCTTAAAATGTTTGACACCCGGGAGTTATCAGATTATGGTATTGAGGATATAAAAGAGATTATATATAATCCATCTTACAATGTCTTGTTTGCTGAGGAGACAAAACCCGGACTTGACAGTTATGAAAAAGGGATAATTACCAGAAGCGGAGCAGTTTCTATCGATACCGGAATTTTTACCGGACGTTCACCAAAGGATAAATATGTTTTGCTGGATGAGAAAAGCAGAAATACTGTGTGGTGGAAATCAGATATGGCAAAAGTATCTGATAATAAGCCAATTTCGCAGGAGATATGGAATCATTGCAAAAACATTTCGTTGAAGCAGTTATCGGGGAAAAGACTTTTTATTGTCGACTGTTTTTGCGGAGCAAACAAAAATACACGGTTAAGTGTCAGATTTATTGTTGAGGTTGCATGGCAGGCCCATTTTGTAAAAAATATGTTTATCAGGCCAGAGCCGGAAGAACTTGAGAATTTCAAACCTGATTTTATTGTATTTAATGCATCCAAAGCTAAAAACCCTGATTGGAAGCAACAGGGTCTTAACTCAGAAAATTTTATCTTTTTCAACCTTACCGAAGGAATATCGGTGATCGGTGGTACATGGTATGGCGGCGAGATGAAAAAAGGTATTTTTTCTGTTATGAATTATTACCTGCCGCTTAAGGGAATAGCTTCAATGCACTGCTCTGCGAATGTGGGTAATAATGGTGATACTGCCATATTCTTCGGACTTTCCGGAACGGGAAAAACAACTCTCTCGGTCGACCCTGAAAGAGCATTGGTCGGTGATGATGAGCATGGTTGGGATGAGGATGGCGTATTCAATTTAGAAGGAGGCTGTTATGCCAAGTGTATCAAGTTAAGCAAAGATACCGAGCCCGATATCTATAACGCGATAAAGCGCGATGCTCTTCTTGAAAATCTGGTAATATTATCGGATGGTACTATCGACTTCAACAATAAGACCAAAACAGAAAATACAAGAGTATCTTATCCTATTTATCACATTCACAACATTGTAAAACCTGTCTCAAAAGCCGGGCATGCTAAAAAGGTTATCTTCCTCACGGCAGATGCATTTGGTGTATTGCCTCCTGTGAGCCGTCTCACTGAAGAGCAGACACGATATTATTTCCTTAGCGGATACACAGCGAAAGTTGCAGGAACGGAAAGAGGAATTGTTGAACCTGTGCCTTCATTCTCAGCATGTTTTGGTGCAGCTTTCCTCATGCTCGATCCTATTATTTATGCAAACGAACTTACAAAGAAAATGAAAATGCATAATGCTGAAGTCTGGCTTGTAAATACAGGGTGGATGGGAGGCCCTTATGGTATAGGAACCAGGATCGACCTGCTATCTACGAGACTTATTATTAATGCGATACTTGATGGTTCGATAATTGATTGCGAATTTTTCAAACTCCCTGTTTTTAATTTAAATGTCCCTTCCAGAATTAAAGGAGTTGATGAGAGCATTCTTGATCCTGCAAGAGCATGGGATTCTCCTTCCAAATGGCGAGTTGCCGCAACTGATCTGGCCCTGAAATTTATCAATAATTTCAGTAAATTTACCACAAACAAAGAGACTGCCAGTCTGGTTAGCTTTGGACCTGTAATCTGAATAAAATGGATATATTTTAATTTTTATATTTGGCTTCGGAACGTGTTTTATATTGCTATTGCTTTATGTTAATAACTCAAAATTTGCTTAATCTTCTTTTTTACCCCCTTTCCTGTTTCCCCCAAGGGGGAAATGATTTGAATTCTCCTTCCCCGTGAGGGAAGGATGGGAAGGGGGTGGAACTATTAAAATTGATGTTTAACCTACATATATCGAGTTTTTTTAATAATTACCGATACACAAATTTTCTTAAAGTATGAATATGCTGAATGCAGCACTTTCAGTTGTGCTGGCTTATCTGCTTGGGTCAATACCATCGGCGGTCTGGATTGGAAAACGATTTCATAACATAGATGTAAGGGAACATGGTAGCGGAAACGCCGGAACAACCAATACAATAAGGGTATTAGGATGGGCAACCGGTATTCCGGTTTTACTTATTGATATCGCTAAAGGTTGGCTGGCTGCAATGATGCCGGTATTCTTTCATTTAACCGACTCAGGAACTGCACTCATGACAAATCTTCAAATGATGACTGGTATAATAGCGATCATCGGTCATATATTTCCTGTTTTTGCCGGATTCAGGGGAGGAAAAGGTGTTGCAACTGTCTTTGGAGTTTTTCTGGCTCTGCAGACTTTGTTAACATTATGTTGTATGGGAGTATTTCTGACAGTTTTATTTATAACCGGTATTGTATCAGTCTCATCAATGAGTGCAGGTATTTCTTTTCCGGTTTTGCTGTTTCTTTTTTTTGATACTCCTTCAATATTATTCAAAATATTTGCAATACTGGTAGGTATAGCCCTGCTGGTCACTCATAGAACGAATATTGGAAGAATATGGAGAGGAGAAGAGACAAAGCTGCTGAAATTTTAAAAAAAACCAAAAAGCTGATTGTCTTATTTTAGCGAGTTCCAATTAAGTAGATTTAAATTACAATAACCTAAACTTCCTCTTCAGACTTAACATCCTTGCTCTAGTATTGTTCCAGTAGTTGGATCCTCTTGTCGATGGGAGGATGTGTTGCAAAAAGTGAACCAATAGAGAAAGAAGATTTCTTATCTTCAACCTGTGGATTCTCAATAAACATCTGTGCAATATCTTTTCGTTTCACTGCTTCAATTGTGGGATCTGCAGAGATCTTTCTGAGTGCTGACGCCAATGCCAGAGGTCTGTGCGTAAGTTCAGCAGAGCCGGCATCAGCCAGATATTCACGCTTCCTCGATAAGGCAAACCTGAATAGAGTTGAAATTAAATAACCCACAAGGGCGAGTAAAAGAGCAATAATTATTGCTGCTCCTCCATCTTTCTTACCCCTTCCAATCCTTCCAAATTGCATTGATCTGAATATTGCCTGTGAAATGAATGCAAAAATCCCGACAAAAATAATTGAGATTATAAGTAACCTTACATCCCGGTTCTTTATATGTGTTAATTCATGTGCAATGACTGCTTCAAGTTCTTCGTCATTCAGCTTTTCAATTATGCCTTTTGAAAGCGATATTGAAAATGTTTTCGGACTGATTCCGCTTGCAAAAGCATTTAAAGAATCATCGTCTATAATATTGATTTTTGGTGTAGTCATGCCTGTTGAAATGCACAGGTTCTCAACAAGGTTATATACCCTTTTGTTCTCATTTCTTGAAAGAGGTTTTGAATCTGTGGCTGCATTGATCATAGCTGAATGAGAGAACCATGCGATTGTAAACCAGACGACTACACCTATTATTATAAATGGTAAAGTCATCATGAAGCTCTGATTTACCTGACTGATGGGTCTGTGATCCTGAGAATTTAATGATAACAGGAAAAAGAAGAGCCATGTCAGAACAAAAAAGACGACAGGGAACATAACCAATAAGAGTACAGAATTAGTATTATTCCTCCATATCTGGTTCTGCAAGCCAAAATACTTCATTTTATCAGAACTGGATTTTCGGTGGTTGTTCAGCTTCTTCTCTTTGATTACCCAGTTCAAACATTGGTTCGCGTTTGAAATTAAACAGGGTGGCAATCAGGTTTGAAGGGAACAATTCCGTTGCTACGTTTAGCTCCTTGGTAGCAGAATTAAAGAACCGGCGGGCGGCAGCTATCTTGTTTTCAACATCCGATATCTCGTTCTGAAGTTCCATGAAGTTCTGGCTTGCCTTCAGATCAGGATAAGCTTCGACAGATACTTTCAATCCTTCAAGGGCAGTTGACAACTTGTTCTCGGCCGCTATCTTATCGTTTATTGTTGTGGCTTTCATTGCATTGGAGCGTGCCTCCGTAATCTCAGTAAGGACTCCCCTCTCATGCCCCATATAACCTTTTACCGAGTCAATCAGTTGCGGAATAAGATCGTGCCTTAGTTTCAGTTGCACATCAACATCAGCAAACGCCTGTTCCCTGTTGTTTTTCAGCTTGACCAGCCTGTTGTATAATGAAACAACCATCATGACTAAAAGAAAAATGATCGCAAGAAAAAATAATACAATTATCATCTTCGTACTTTTTAAATTATTTTTTGTTCAACTTCTAAATAGAATTTATTTGCAAATAAAGATAGTTATATTTACTCTAATTATCTTACGACCAATATCATTTTAAAAATATCGATATTTAGAATTAATTAAACAAATCTGACATGGAAAAGAGTTTAAAAGGAACAAAAACGGAACAAAACCTGCTGAAGGCTTTCGCCGGAGAATCGCAGGCAAAGAACAGATACGAATTTGCTGCCAAGGTCGCAAAAGAAGAAGGTTTTGAACAGATTTCCGGAATCTTTCTTGCAACTGCATTACAAGAACAACAGCATGCTAAAAGGTTTTTCAGGTTTCTTGAGGGTGGTATGGTTGAAATAACAGCATCCTATCCTGCCGGCAAAACTCAAACTACAAAAGATAATCTGGTTGCCGCTTCAGAAGGTGAACATGAAGAATGGAGCGATCTTTATCCTGCTTTTGCAAGAACAGCAGAGGATGAAGGATTTAAGAACATTTCAGTAGCATTTAAAGCTATTGCAGTAGCTGAGAAAACTCATGAAGAAAGGTACAGAAAACTACTTGAAAATGTGATGCAGGATAAAGTATTCCAACGCGATGAAAAGGTATTCTGGTATTGCAGAAAATGTGGTTATATACATTTCGGTACAAAACCTCTTAAAAATTGTCCGGCATGTCTTCACCCTGAGGCCTATTTTGAACTCCTTCCAAATAATTATTAATAATGTTTGACGGGAAAAATATTCTGGATCTTATAATCAGCCGTCAGAGCGACAGAAAATACAGTGAAAGACCGGTTGAGAAGGAAAAGCTTGACAGGATAGTAGAAGCCGGCAGGATGGCCCCATCTGCATGTAATTCGCAACCCTGGAAATTCATAGTAGTAACTGATCATGAGCTTGTTGTGAAGATTGCTGAAGCAGCTTCTGCAAAACTTATCGGTATGAATAGCTTTGTAGCCCAGGCGCCGGTAATTCTGGTTATTGTGAGAGAAAAACCAAACATGTCATCTAAAGTAGGAGCTACAATTAAGAATAAGGATTACTCTCTTATAGATATAGGTATCGCCACCGAAAACATCTGCCTTCAGGCAAAAGCCGAAGGAATAGGATCATGCATTATTGGATGGTTTGATGAAAGGATGTTAATAAAACTGCTTCTGATACCACGATCAAAACGTGTTGAGCTGATTATAACTATGGGTTATTCGCTGAGTGAACAAAAGGAAAAAAGGCGGAAACCTGCGGAGGAGACCGTATCGTATAATAAGTATTAATTCAGTTTCTCCAACGCTCCTTTTATTCTCTTCACCGCTTCAACTATCAGATCATCGGAAGTTGCGTATGAAATTCTAATACATTCTGGAGCTCCAAAAGCATCTCCCCCAACTGTTGCGACCCGTGCTTTTTCGAGTAAGTAGAGTGCAAGCCCGTCTGAGTTGGTGATCTTGATTTCACCATCCGATTTACCAATGAAGTAACTTATATCCGGCATCACGTAAAAGGCTCCCTGCGGAACTCTTACTTTAATTCCTTTTACCTCTTTCAGCAGTCCGCATATAAGGTCACGCCGACGGAGAAATGCCGATTTCATCGCCTGACGAGAATCGCTTTTGCCCTGAATGGCAGCCAATGCTGCACGCTGGGCTATTGAACAGACTCCCGATGTAAACTGACCCTGTAATTTGATACATGCCTTTGTTATCCACTGCGGAGCACCAATATATCCAATCCTCCAACCGGTCATTGCATATGCTTTTGATACTCCATTGACAGTAATTACCCTGTCGTAGATAAAATCAAAAGAGGCCAGGCTTATATGTTCACCTGTGAAAATAATATGCTCATAAATCTCATCAGAAATAATAAATACTCCTTCATGTTTTTCAATTACCCTGGCAATTTTCTCCATTTCTTCTTTGTTGTACACCATCCCTGTCGGATTTGAAGGTGAGTTGAAAATAACTAACCTGGTTTTGTCAGTAATAGCAGCCTCCAGCTGTTCAGGGCTGATTTTGAAATCGTTCTCCATCTTAGCCTCAATAATAACCGGTTTACCCTCTGCAATTATTATCTGATCATAATAACTTACCCAGTATGGTGCAAGGATAATTACTTCGTCTCCCGGGTTAACTAGTGATAAAATTACGTTCGTAAGAGAATGTTTTGCTCCGGCAGAGACAATTATCTGCTCGGTAGAATAATTTATGCCGTTCTCATCTTTAAATTTCTTCGAAATTGCTTCCCGAAGATCTGTATATCCGGGTACCGGAGGGTACTTCGAATAGTTTTCATCTATAGCTTTTTTGGCTGCTTCTTTAACGTATTCGGGAGTATTGAAATCAGGTTCGCCCAGACTGAGGCTGATAATGTCTATGCCTTTTGCCTTTAATTCCCTGCTCTTTTGAGCCATTGCGAGTGTCTGCGAGACTGATAATGATTTAATTCTGTCGGATAAATATTCCATATTATAATATATTTTTCTCACATAAAAGGACCCGTTAAAAGTAGGAACTATATTTGAAAAACAAAACATAAATTACTCTGGCTACCAAGTCATAAAGACAATAAGCTGCACCAAGATTAATGTGTTAAATAATTCTTTTTACGAACCTTGGCGCTTTTGTGTCTTAGTGGCAGAATAAATTTGTCCCTGAAATTCAATTTCTTTACGAACTTTGCGTTTAATGAAAGATTAACTAATATAATCTGCATTTTGAATCAATTAATATAATTAGGTTTGTATAAAACTTAACAAATGGAAGCTTTTACCGACATACTGAAAATCACTATCCCCTCACTGATTGTCTTTCTCACTGCCTGGGTCCTTCTCAGAAATATGATAAAGAATGATCAGGATAAAAGAAGACAGGAACTGTTACTTCTGAACAGCAGGACAGTTACTCCCATAAAACTGCAAGCATACGAAAGAATTGTTCTTTTCCTGGAGAGAATCTCGCTGGAATCATTATTGGTAAGAGTCAGTTCCCCGGATATGACAGCACAACAACTTCATTCAGCAATGCTTAGCACAATAAGGAGTGAATTTGAACACAACCTTTCACAACAGATTTATATGAGTCAGCAGGCCTGGGAAGTTGTCAGGAATGCACGCTCCAATATGATTAAAATAATCAATAGTGAAGTTGAGAAGCTACCGCCTGATTCATCAGGTTTGTCACTCAGTAAAAAACTTCTCGAAAAAATAATGGAACTCGAGAAGGAGCCGACAAGAGCTGCCATAGACTATATTAAGGGTGAGATTGCCAGAATGATCTGACTTAGGAGTTAAACCCCCTTTTAATTCCCCCCAAGGGGGGAAAATTCGTTTTGGTTTAGTCTAATTCAGTAAAGCACCCCAGAATTAGCTCCCCTTTAGGGGAGATGTCAGCGTAGCTGACAGAGGGGTTTTACTCCCAGAACAAAATCCCCTTCAGGGGAGATATCAGCGTAGCTG
>Ga0209539_1002279_pt1 | contig 10107 bp, 7 predicted proteins | sample BarGraNGADG00312_2_FD_184499 | JGI IMG/M metagenome (GOLD analysis project Ga0209539, IMG submission 184499) | Arctic peat soil microbial communities from Barrow, Alaska - Barrow Graham LP Ref core NGADG0011-312 (SPAdes) (version 2) | ecosystem: Environmental > Terrestrial > Soil > Wetlands >... | reverse complement strand
GTCTGGAAACCGGCACCCGATCTGCGCACCTCAACAGAGGCCTGGCTGACCGCCGGCGGCCCGCACCACACAGTGCTGTCGACGGCCCTGAACGCCGAGCACCTGTGGGACTTCGCCGAGATGACCCGCACCGAGCTGGTCATGATCGACGCGGACACCCACCCCCGGCGTTTTCTCCAGGAGCTGCGTTGGAACCAGGCGTATTACCGCCTAGCCCAAGGCTTTTAGCCCAACACACCAAGGAAAGACACCTGCCAGGGATCGGAGGTACACGCACTTCTGTGCGGCTAGTGAAAGTTATGCGTGGTCTTGGCGATGAGCGCGGCCGCGAAGTGGCGACATGCAGGCAACAACATTGGGAGAGAACTATGCGCAAGATCCTCGCGATAGTGGCGACCGGCGCTTTGGCGCTGACCATGACCGGCTGCGGCCGGTCCACTGACACCTCAGGCAAGGACGCCATCGCCGGTGGTACCAAGGGCACGATCGGTGTGGCCATGCCCACCAAGACCTCGCAGCGCTGGATCAAGGACGGCAACGCGATGAAGACCCAGCTGGAGGCGGCCGGCTACAAGGTCAACCTCGTGTATGCCAACGACGACATCCCGACCCAGGTCACCCAGGTCAACGACATGGTGACCAAGAAGAACCAGGTCCTGGTCGTCGCCTCCATCGACGGCACCGCCCTGGGCGGAGCGCTGAAGCAGGCGAAGGAGGCCGGCATCCCGGTCATCGCCTATGACCGCTTGCTGCTCAACACCAGCGCCGTCGACTACTACGCGACTTTCGACAACCTCAAGGTCGGCCAGCTCCAGGGCCAGTCCCTGGTCGCCGGTCTGAAGGCCAGCGGCAAGCCCGCCCCGTGGAACGTCGAGCTGTTCGCCGGCTCCCCCGACGACAACAACGCCACCTTCTTCTTCAAGGGTGCGATGAAGGTCCTTCAGCCGCTCATCGACTCCAAGCAGATCGTGATCCCCTCGGGTCAGACAGACTTCAAGACCATTACCACGCTGCGCTGGGACGCTGGGGTCGCCAAGATGCGGATGGAGAACATCCTCACCAAGTCCTACTCCAGCAGCGACGTCCAGGGCGTCCTTGCTCCGTTTGACGGCCTGTCGCGAGGCATCATCGCCGCCCTCAAGGGCAACGGCTACGGCAGTGGCGCCAAGAAGCTCCCGGTCATCACCGGGCAGGACGCCGAGATCGAATCGGTCAAGTCCATCCTCGCGGGCCAGCAGTACTCCTCGGTGTTTAAGAACACCAGCAAGCTTGCCGCGGCCACGGTCACGATGATCAAGCAGATCGCCGAGAAGAAGACCGTCACGACCAACGACACCAAGTCCTACAACAACGGCGTCAAGGTCGTGCCGACGATGCTGCTCCAGCCGGTCCTCATCGACAAGTCCAACACCAAGCAGATCCTGCTCGCTGCCAAGTACCTCACCGCAGCCCAGATGCAGTAACGTCATACAGCACTGAAGGACGAGAGCTGGCGAGTGGCTTGGTGCCAGCACAGCCACCGCACCAAGCCGCCCGCCGCTCAGCTCAACGCAAACGCAAGCACAGCTACAGCAACAACAGGAGATACCGTGCGCAAGATCCTCGCGATCGTGGCGACCGGCGCTTTGGCGCTGACCATGACCGGCTGCGGCCGGTCCGCTGACACCTCAGGCAAGAGCGCCATCGCCGGCGGCACCAAGGGCACGATCGGTGTGGCCATGCCCACCAAGACCCTGCAGCGCTGGATCAAGGACGGCGACTCGATGAAGACCCAGCTGGAGGCAGCCGGCTACAAGGTCAACCTCGTGTACGCCAACGACGACGTCCCGACCCAGGTCACCCAGGTCAACGACATGGTGACCAAGAAGAACCAGGTCCTGGTCGTGGCCTCCATCGATGGCACCGCCCTGGCCGGCGCGCTGAAGCAGGCGAAGGAGGCCGGCATCCCGGTGATCGCCTATGACCGTCTGCTGCTCAACACGAGCGCCGTCGACTACTACGCGACGTTCGACAACCTCAAGGTCGGCCAGCTCCAGGGCCAGTCTCTGGTCGCCGGTCTGAAGGCCAGCGGCAAGGCGGCGCCGTGGAAGGTCGAGCTGTTCGCCGGCTCCCCCGACGACAACAACGCCACGTTCTTCCTCAAGGGTGCGATGAAGGTCCTTCAGCCGCTCATCGACTCCAAGCAGATCGTGATCCCCTCGGGTCAGACGGACTTCAAGACCATTGCCACGCGGGGCTGGGACGCTGGGGTCGCCAAGATGCGGATGGAGAACATCCTCACCAAGTCCTACACCAGCAGCGACGTCCAGGGCGTCCTTGCTCCAAATGACGGCCTGGCGCGGGGCATCATCGCCGCCCTCAAGGGCAACGGCTACGGCGGTGGCGCCAAGAAGCTCCCGGTCATCACCGGGCAGGACGCCGAGATCGAATCGGTCAAGTCCATCCTCGCGGGCCAGCAGTACTCCTCGGTGTTTAAGAACACCAGCAAGCTTGCCGCGGCCACGGTCACGATGATCAAGCAGATCGCCGAGAAGAAGACCGTCACGACCAACGACACCAAGTCTTACAACAACGGCGTCAAGGTCGTGCCGACGATGCTGCTCCAGCCGGTCCTCATCGACAAGTCCAACGCCAAGCGGATCCTGCTCGCTGCTAAGTACCTCACCGCAGCCCAGATGCAGTAACGCCATACAGCACCACGGCTGGCGAGCGGGGGCCTGACCCCCATCAACGCAGTCCAACGCAAACGCAGTTTCTTTTTCGTTTCTTGCCTGAGGGTGTGGACATATGGACAACACGATTCTCTCCATGAAGGGGATCACTAAGAAGTTCCCTGGCGTCAAGGCGCTGGAGGACGTCACCCTGAACGTCAGACGGGGTGAGATTCATGCAATCTGTGGCGAGAACGGCGCCGGTAAGTCGACCCTGATGAAGGTCCTGTCGGGTATACATCCGTTCGGGACCTATGAAGGTCAGATCTTCTTTGAGGATCGGCTGTGCGAGTTCAAGGGCATCCGTGAGAGTGAGCGTGCGGGTATCGCCATCATCCACCAGGAGCTGGCGCTGATCCCTGAGCTGAGTATCGTGGAGAACCTCTTCCAGGGCAACGAGGTTGCCACCCACGGGGTCATCAACTGGTATGAAGCCACGGCCAAGGCCACCGAGCTCCTCGCGCGCGTCGGCCTGTCGGAGAACCCGGACACCAAGATCAAGAACATCGGTATCGGCAAGCAGCAGCTCGTCGAGGTCGCCAAGGCCCTCGCCAAGGAAGTCAAGCTGCTGATCCTGGATGAGCCCACGGCGGCCCTCAACGATGCCGACTCCATGCACCTGTTGAACCTGCTCGACGGGCTTCGCCACAAGGGCATCACCTTGATCATGATCTCCCACAAGCTCAACGAGATCGAACAGATCTCGGACTCCATCACGATCCTGCGTGACGGCAGGACGATCGAGACCCTCGACGTCAAGGCCCAGGGCATCAACGAGGACCGCATCATCAAGGGAATGGTCGGGCGCGACCTGGACCACCGATACCCTCCGCACGAGCCCACGGTCGGCGAGATGCTCCTGGAGATCAAGGACTGGAGCGTGGTCCATCCCGACGACGACAGCCGCTACGTCGTACACGACGCCAGCCTGAACATCCGGCGCGGCGAGATCGTCGGCCTGGCCGGGCTCATGGGCGCCGGTCGCACCGAGCTGGCCCGCAGCATCTTCGGCCAGTCCTATGGGCGCAAGACCTCCGGTGAGCTGTTCAAGGACGGCCAGGCCCTTCACCTCAAGAGAGTGTCTCAGGCGATCGATGCCGGTCTGGCCTATGTCACCGAGGACCGCAAGAGCCTGGGCCTGAACCTTCACGACACCATCAAGGTCTCGATCACGTCGGCCGCCGTGAAGGATATCCGGCACAACGGCATGGTGGATGAGAACCTCGAGACCGTCGCGGCCAACAAGTACCGCAAGGACCTGAACATCAAGGCGTCCAGCGTCGAGCAGGGCGTGGCCACGTTGTCCGGCGGCAACCAGCAGAAGGTCGTTCTGGGCAAGTGGATGTTCACCGGCCCGGACCTGCTGATCCTCGACGAGCCGACCCGCGGCATCGACGTGGGCTCCAAGTACGAGATCTACGAGATCATCAACCGCTTGGCCGACAGTGGCCGTGGAGTGCTGATGATCTCATCCGAGCTGCCCGAGCTGCTCGGCTTGTGTGACCGTATCTACACCCTCAGCGAAGGCGTGATCACCGCAGAGGTCTCGCGCGAGCAGGCCGACCAGGAGACCCTCATGCGTTACATGACCCAAGGCAAGAACCAGAGAAAGGCGGCCCAGCAATGAGCCAAGAGACCTCAGCGCCGGACGCCCCGACGTCCTTCGTCGCCCAGGTGAGGCAGGCAATGGGCGGCAACGTTCGGCAGTACGGGATGATCATGGCCCTGCTGTTGCTCGTTGCCCTCTTCCAGGTGCTGACCGATGGGCTGTTTCTCGAGCCGCGAAACGTGACCAGCCTGTTGGTCCAGAACGGCTACGTCCTGATCCTGGCCATCGGCATGGTGATGGTGATCATCGCCGGGCACATCGACCTGTCGGTCGGTTCGGTCGCAGCCTTCGTCGGAGCCACGGTGGCGATCTCCATGCAACGCTTTGACATCCCCTGGCCGCTGGCGATCGTCCTTGGCCTGGTCGTGGGGATCATCGTCGGGGCCTGGCAGGGTTTCTGGGTGGCTTACGTGGGCATCCCGGCCTTCATCGTCACTCTTGCCGGCATGTTGCTGTTCCGCGGACTCGACCTGATGATGCTCAACGCAGCCAGCGTCGGGGTGCCTGAGGGATTCCAGGTCATCGCCAACGGCTTCATCCCCGACATAGGACCGAACACCGGTTATCACAATCCCACCCTGCTGCTGTCGATCTTGTTGGTCGTCCTGCTCGCGGTGCTGGAGCTTCGCAAACGGGCGGCGCTGCGCAAGCACCAGATGGACGTGCCCCCCATGTCCATCAGCATCCTCAAGGTCGCCCTGATCGGTGCCGCCGTGCTGACGTTTGGCCTGCTCCTCGCCTCCTACAAAGGCATTCCGGTCGTCGGCCTCATCCTGGCTCTCCTGATCGCGGTCTACACCTTCGTCACCCGAAAGACCGTCTTCGGCCGTCACCTCTACTCCGTTGGCGGCAACTCCCTTGCCGCCGGGCTCTCCGGGGTGAACACCAAGCGGATCGACTTCATGGTCATGGTCAACATGGGGTTGCTGTCGGGAGTTGCCGGCATGGTCTTCACCGCATACCTCAACGCCGCCAACCCCAAGGACGGCGTCGGCTTCGAGCTCGACGCCATCGCTGCGGTGTTCATCGGTGGAGCCGCAGTCGCCGGTGGGATAGGCACCGTTGCCGGCTCGATCGTCGGCGGTCTGGTGATGGGCGTGCTCAACCTCGGCCTGGCTAACCTGAGCGTCGACTCGAACTTCATCCAGGTCATCAAGGGCCTGGTCCTGCTGTTGGCCGTCGCCTTTGACGTCCTCTCCAAGGTGCAGGGACGCCCGTCGTTCATCGGCATGATCATGTCCGGGATGAACCGCACCTCTTCACCAACGCCCACAGAGGTCACTCCCCCCGACCCGCAGGCATCACCGAGCGGGAAGCCCGACAGCAAGATCACAGCGGATTCGCATTGACTCCCGCTCGCGAAAGAACAATGCGTGCGGCGTCTCGGATTGGGTCAGGGACGTGAACCTCAAGAGGATCCATGTCCCTGATCGCTGAACCTTTCGGAGCACTTCCCGACGGGTCCCCCGTGGTCCGCTACACGTTGAGCCGCATGGGTGGCCTGACACTGCGGGTGTTGACCTATGGCGGGATCGTGCAGAGCCTGGAGGTGCCGGATGCCCGTGGACGGGTCGCCAACGTGGTTCTCGGCTTCGCCTCACTGCCTGGGTATCTCGAAGCCACTGACGCCTTCTTCGGGGGCCTGGTCGGCCGATACGCCAACCGGCTCGCCGGTGGGCGCTTCCCCCTGGACGACAACAGCTACGCAGTTGACGTCAACGCCGCCGGCAACTGCCTGCACGGCGGCCGGGCCGGTTTCGACAAACGGCTCTGGAGCGCCGAACCGCTCGGCGATGATGAGCTGCGTCTCAGCCTGACCAGCGCGGACGGCGACCAGGGCTTCCCCGGTCGACTGGACGTCGAAGTCACCTACTGCCTGCTGGAGAGCGGCGTCCGCATCGACTACCAGGCCACCACGGATGCGCCGACCGTGGTCAACCTGACCAACCACTCATACTTCAACCTCGCCGGCGAGGGCAGCGGCTCGGTCGAGGAACACACCCTGGTGATCGACGCCGACGAGTTCACCCCGATAGGTCGCGGCCTGCTGCCGACCGGCGAGGTCGTCGACGTGGCCGGCACCCCCCTGGACCTACGCCGCGAGACGGCCATCGGCGCCCACCTGCGTGACCCACACCCTCAGCTGCTGGCTGCCAAGGGCTATGACCACAACTACGTCCTACGGGGCACAGGCCTGCGTCGGTGTGCTCGGTTGGCCGACCCGGCTTCCGGGCGCGTGGTGGAGGTCTGGACCGATCAGCCCGGGGTGCAGGTGTACAGCGGCAACTCCCTGGACGGTTCCTACGTCGGGACCAGTGGGTGCGCCTACCGTCAAGGCGATGGCCTGGCGTTGGAGACACAACACTTCCCGGACTCCCCGAACCACCCTGCCTTCCCCAGCACCGTCCTGCGGCCCGGCCAGCTGTTCTCATCCTCGACCACGTGGCAGTTCCACACCGATTGACCCGGAGCGCGACGGCTTCGCGGGGGGCTACCAGCGCCCACCTGACCCAGAGGTCCTGTCCGATCTGGTGTCACTTCCGGGAGTCACCAGCGCTCATGCACATGTTCGCGGATCTCCGTGTCGTAGATATCGCGCAGAGCATCCAGGACGTCGGCCGACAGCGGCTCCAGCTCAGCGGCGGCGGCGTTGCCCCTCACCTGAGGCGCGTTGCGCGCACCCGGGATGACCGTGCTGACGCCGGGCTGGTCGAGGATCCACCGCAGTGCCAACTGGGCGGTAGGGGCCCCCTTGGCATGGGCGGCCATGCTGCGCGCCGCGCGCACCCCGGTCTCGAACGGCACGCCACTGAAGGTCTCCCCGACGTCGAATGCCTCGCCATGGCGGTTGTAGGTGCGGTGGTCCTCCGGCGCGAACGTGGTGGACTCGTCGTACTTGCCTGACAGGAGCCCGCTGGCCAGAGGCACGCGCGCGATGACGCCGACACCAGCTTGCAGGGCGGCCGGCAGGACACGCTCCAGCGGCTTGCGTCGGAACACGTTGAGGATGAGCTGGACAGTGGCGACGTTGGGGTGGGCGATGGCCGTCAGCGCCTCCTCACACGTCTCCACCGAAACGCCGTAAGCACGGATGCGCTGTTCCTCAACCAGCGTGTCAAGGGCATCGAAGATGCGGTCGTCAGAGAACACCGGCGTCGGCGGGCAGTGCAGCTGAACAAGGTCGAGCACCTCGACGCCAAGGTTGGCCCGGCTGCGGTCCGTCCAGCTCCGGAAGGCCTCGAGAGTGAACGCCTCAGGAACGTGCGGGTCGGCCCTTCGGCCCATCTTCGTGGCCACGGTCAGGGTGGCGTCGGGCCGCTCGGCCAAGAGCCGCCCAATGAGGGCCTCGCTTCGGCCGTCACCGTAGACGTCCGCGGTATCGAGCAACGTCACCCCAGCGTCGACCGCCGCGTGCAGCGTGCCCATTGCGTCAGCCTCGTCCACCTGGCCCCAGTCACCACCCCCGAGCTGCCAACAGCCGAGACCCACGATGGATACCTGACGACCCGTCCTGCCGAGCTCACGTGTGCGCATACAGACGAGCCTACTGACAGCGGCGATGACGACCGAACTGCTCCCCCATGCCCTGGGTCGCGCAGCGGTTCAGCTGGTGAAGTCGTTCCTGCGAAGCGTGATGGCCGCGGATCGCGAGAGGTCGATCCAGACCTCCCGGCCGTTCCAGGCAACCCGGTGCCGCGCGTGGCCGGGCGCTCTGACTGCGGAGAATGTCGCCTCGATGAGCGTGATCCCGCCTGCGGCGTCCGGTTCCCAGCGAATCGATACCTCGATGCCGGGACGCGCGACAATACCTGCGACCGAGCCTGTGGCGAGCTCCGGTGGCACTGCGGGCAGCAGTTCGATGACACCGGCATGACTTTGCATGAGGCACTCGGTGAATGCGGCGACGAAGCCAAGATTTGCGTCGATCTGGAACGGCAGATGCGTGGCAAACAGAGTGGGACACGGCCTCGCACCCCCTTCGCCGGGGTCGACCTCCATGTCGCGGAAGATCTGCTTGATGAGGTCGCTCACCTTGCGCGGCTGGTTGAGCCGTGCGCGAAGGGCGACCTTCCAGGCCAGCGACCATCCGGTCGCCTTGTCCCCACGACCGTCCAGGCTCTTGCTGACAGCCGCACGCAGTTGCGGCGTCATGGGCAGGTCGCCCGGAAAGGCGAAGTAGAGGTGCGAGAGATGACGGTGCTCGTACTCACGCTGCGGACGGTCGGCGCGCCACTCCGGAATCATCCCATCGCGTCCCGGCTCAGGGCCCGGAATACGGGGCAGGGCCGACGCCGCCTGCCGAACCACCGAGTCGTCCTCGAGGCCACAACGTTCGGCAACCGCCCCCAAGATCCAGAACAGGTCAGCGATGAGCACGAGGTCCATCGTCGACGAGGCGTCGACCGATCCGTCTCGGCCGTCCGGCTGCGCGAAGACGTTCTCGGGTGACGTCGACGGAACCGTGCCGAGGCTGCCGTCCGGGAGCTCGACGAGCCAGTGAAGAAAGAACTCAGCGCAGGAACGGATCGGCGGCAAGGCTCGGCGGGCAAAGTCGTCGCCGGCACCAAACAACAGGTGTTCCCAGAGGTGGCGGACCAGCCACGCTCCAGCAAGCGGCCAGAACGCCCAGCTCGGGTCATGTCGCCCCCAACCGACGGGTTGGCTGTAGGCCCACGGATCGGTGTTGTGGTGGGCGACCCAACCGGGGGCCTGGTAGATCCGGCGGGCCCTGGCGGCGCCAGTCACGGTGAGCCCGTCGATCAGATCGAAGAGCGGCGACGCAAGCTCGGAGAGGTTCGCTACCTCGGCCGGCCAGTAGTTCATCTCCACATTGATGTTCGTGGTGTAGTTGCTGCTCCACGGCGGTTGCAGCCGGTCGTTCCAGATGCCCTGCAGGTTGGCGGGAACACCGCCCGCACGTGAGCTCGAGATGAGAAGGTAGCGCCCGAAGTTGTAGAGCAGACCGGCGAGCGTGGGATCGAGGGACAGCGCGCCGTCCGGACTCGCGTTGCCTCGGCGCAACCTCTCGTCGATTGGCAGGTCGACGGTCGGCATGGGGCCGGTCGAGATACGGACGCGGTCATACAGCGCGGCGTGGTCGGCGCGTTGCGACCCCCGGACGGAGTCGATGCCCTCCTCGAGTGCGGCGGATACGCGCTCCCTCGCTGTCGCAAGTGCTTCTCTTGCCGATCCCTCAGGCGGACGTGCGATACCGGCGAACGTCGTCCGGGTACTGAAGACAATCGTTGCCTGGTGCACCCCAGTTGCAGCAGTCCCCGACGTGCCGGCTTGGCCGTCGTGCGTCCAGGTGAGGGCGACTGCCCCCTCCATGCTCGCCCCCGGCTCGTCCGAGTAGCTGACCGGTTCCTTGCACTCGTCGTGCGTGGGCGACACATCTGCGGGAAGGCGAAGCGTCATCCACGCATCGTCCGGGGTATGTGCGGATCCGGTGACCTGCAGCAGGGAGCTGAGCGTGACCGAGAGGTCGAGACCGGCGGGGCAGTCGGTGCCAATCGTGATGACACCAACATCATGGGGGTGGCTGACAAAGACATGCCTACGCACCTCATAGCCGCCGACGCGATACCGCAGGGAAGTAGCTCGCCGAAGCGAGATCAAGGCTCCTGCGGTACTCCGTTGCCTCCATTAGCGATGTTCCGGCGACTGCCGAGGCGATGCGTAGGTCGACGAACGGGAGGTACGACTGGCTGTGACGGTGCTGAAGACTCTGGAGCTGACGGGCTGCCTCGTCGAAGTCCTCGGCGGCAACTGCGTCCCTGGCAGCGG
>Ga0209539_1002278_pt1 | contig 10111 bp, 11 predicted proteins | sample BarGraNGADG00312_2_FD_184499 | JGI IMG/M metagenome (GOLD analysis project Ga0209539, IMG submission 184499) | Arctic peat soil microbial communities from Barrow, Alaska - Barrow Graham LP Ref core NGADG0011-312 (SPAdes) (version 2) | ecosystem: Environmental > Terrestrial > Soil > Wetlands >... | reverse complement strand
TAGATGCTGTCGTTTCCGCAGCCGTGCATAGACGTTGCCCCGGCGAGTGGCGAGCAGTGCGGCCCGGCGCCGACGATGTGAGTGTTCAGGCCATGCTTCCAGACCTCTGCCTGGAGCTCACCACCGCACACGTACGGCTCGACGACCGCAATCATGTTCTTCTCGTCGATGTCGATTATGCGGTTCATCCGCCGCAGGTCTATCTGCACCACGTTGTCGTAAGTCGGGCCGTTCTGCGCGCCCCAGCCGGTCGACAACGCCTTGAACTTCAACCCGTGCTCGTTGCACGCGCGGACCACTCCCTGAACCTCCTCAGCGGAGCCGGGCAGAACAACCGTGATGGGGCGCTGGACCCAGAGGTCGGTGCTCATGTTCAGGAACGGCTGCCAGCAATACGAGTCGAGCATCGCGGGCTCGCGACAGGCGTTCTCCTCGCCGACGGCTTCCTCGAGGGCGCGGTAGGCTTCGTCGGATATGGTCATTGCCATGTCTACTCCTCCTCCTCGAGCCCGGCCGCGCGGGCGACAACGTCCACGACGTCGAGTATCTTGAGCTCGAAACCGTTCTCGCCCACAGCATCCATGAAAACCCTCTCGCACCAGGGGCACGCGGTGACGATCGCTGATGCTCCGGTGGAGGCGGCCTCTTCGAGGCGCTCGCGCGCGGTCCATATGGCGAACTCAGGAAATGCGTCATAGACGCCACCACCGGCGCCGCAGCACCAGGAGTATTCCTTAATCCTCTCCATCTCGACCAGTTCCAGCCCGGGCACCGCACACAGGACCCGGCGCGGCTCCTCGTAGACCCCGAACCTGCCGGTCCGGCTCTGGCTTCGCAGGCGATCTCTCTTGTCGCCTTTCCAGGCGCCGAGGAAAGGCTCGCTCATCCTGCCGAGGTGGCACGGGTCGTGATACGTGACGCGCATGCCGATGGGGTTCGCCAGCTTCAGCTTTCCTTCAGAGATGAGCACGTCCAGGAGCTGAACCATGTGGACGGGCTCGGCCCCGAGCTCGATGCCCATCAACGGGTAAAGGTAATTGAACGCCGCAAATCCGTCTGAGCACGGCGTCAACAGGTACCGCGCACCGGACGCCTTGACCCGTGCCGCCAGGTCGTCGGCGAAGTTCCGCGCCTCGCCCTGGTACCCGAGCTCGAACGCCCGGCCTCCACAGCATGACTCCTCGGCGCCGGCGGTTCCGATGTCGAGGCCCGCCTCCTGCAGAAGTCTTACGGCGCGCCTGACGCTACCCCTCAGCTCAGGGTCATAGCTGAACCGGCATCCGACGTGGAGCATCACGTCGACCTTCTCTTTGTTGATGTCTTTCAGGTCGAGGCCCGCGGCCCACGCTCCACGCTCGGCCTTGGGCTCGCCCAGCATGTTGTTCTCGCGCTTGAGGGCGTCGAGGGTCATCATGTGCTCGACCATGAACTGCCCGGACTCGACGCACTCGGCCCTGAGCTCGAGCAGCACCTCGGTAATATCGATTATCTCCCTGTACGATTTGCAGGCGGTGTCACAGGCGCCACACATCTGGCACGAGTAGAGTACCTCCGACACTTTCTCGGTCAGCTCGCTGCGGCCTTCAAGGACGGAGAGCCCCATGTTCATCCGACCGGACCCCGAAAAGGAATGGAAGTTGAAGCGGCTTATGGAGGGACAGTTCCTGGAGAACCGGTGGCTCTTCATGTGGTTGAACGGAACCCACTTGCACGATGAGCACCGCACGCACCCGCGCATATCTTCGCGGTAATCAGCTACGGACAACGGTCTCACCTCCCCTGAAGCAGAGCTTTCCCCTGTTGAGCACGTTGTCCGGGTCAAGCACCCCTTTCACTTTTTCCAGCGCCATGACCGTGTCGGGGCAACGTGAGTAAGCTTCACCGACCCATGGTTCGTAAGGACGTGAGAAGAAAGCGCCCGCCCGGGCGATGACCGCTGCAGAGTCGTGGACCGCGTCGCTGGCAGCGGCGCGCAGGATATCGTCGCCGGGGTCGAAACAAATAAAGAACTCCAGGTGGCACGAGCGCCCCTGCTGTATCGGCTGCACGTATACGCCCATAGCGTCGTCGGCGAACCCGCGCCTGCCGATGATGCCACGCACGTTGTCGATGAGCTCGGGGCACCGGTCGAGCGTGGTCAGGCAGAACAGCTCACGGTAAGCGCCCGCGCGGGCACGTTTCCAGTACGGCTCCGGGCTCGACTTCGAAAGCAACCCGTCAGCTTCACCCGCGTATGCTCCCTGGATACCGTCGGACACCCGCAACGAGAACTCCCGGGCAATGTCGTTGATGTCCGCTTCCTGGTACGCCACCTTCATATCGGGCAGGCAACGCTCGCAACCGGCAATCGCGAAGACCATCGTGAACGGCGGATTATCCGAGGTATCACCTCGACCCAGTGCGGCCGACAGGGCAACGGCGTCGAGGAAAAGTATCTCGTCACCGAGCCTGCGCTTCATCAGTTCTCGTGCGAACCCGAGCATCTGCTCGAGCGACTCGGACTGGATGGAATGTACGTGTTTGATCACCGGCTCCAGCTCGAGCTTCACGGACGCCCACGTCACTATGCCCATGGTGCCCTGTGACCCTTGCACGACGCGCACGAGGTCCGAGGAAGCGGGGCCCATCGGGTTCTTCTGGGCATTGCCCAGCGCCCACTGGTCCTCAAGCGACCCCGGGCCAGCGGCGGACCCGGTCCTGAACACATCTCCGGTGCCGAACACTATCTCGGTGCAGAGCAGCGGGTCCGTCATGTCGAAATGGTGCCTGGGTATCAATATCGGGTCGCGGTCAAGGAACGATGCGAGCACGGACTTTCCCGCCTTTGGGAGTAGCGGCATCGGCACACGCAGTCCGAGTGACCCGACCTGTTCGGCCAGCGCCTCGAAGGTGACGCCGGGTTCGACTAGGGCAACCCTGTTCCGCCTGTCGACCCGGATGACCCGGTCCATCCCGGAGAGGTCCACTATCACGCCCCATTCGGCCGGAAAGGAACCTCCTTTATGATGGGGAGCTTGCGAAGAGACCGGAACGAGGTTCAGCCCCTCCTTCCTTGCCAGGTCGACCAGCGCCCTTACCTGTGCGGGGCTCGTGGGTTTGACGGCGCAGAGAATCTCACCGGGCGCCACCGGGTAATCAGCGGCAAGGTAACCGTTGAGAACCTCGCACGCTTCGTCAACCGCTTCTCCTCCCACGGCCGCGGACAGTCTATTCTTGAGTTCGTTGTCGAGCGGACTCACGGCGCCACCTCCGTTCGGGAACGAGCTTCTCGCCTTAGAGCCTCAGCCGAGGGACGCTTCTCGAGGCTGCGGTCAACCACTCCACCCAGGGCGCGAGCCATTCCCGCGACCGCCCTGCGCCTGACCCCTGGCATGCCCAGGAGCTTCACTTGAAACGCTGTCATCCGCTCGTTTGCAGCGAGGCGCAGGAGAAGCGTCGAGCGCGACAGTATCCTCTCCATACGGTCGAGCGTCTCATCGCTCGCTCCGTCCATCATGATAATCAGGTCTTCCATGCAGAGGTTTCGCTCCGCCAGGACCTGGCCCAGCGCCTCTCCCGCGATGCCCGCCATCCTGTCAGTGAGTCCGTGGCGGTAGTTCATCTGCATGAAACGAAACGCTAGCTCCGGATCGAAAGCCAACCGGGGCCTCCTTTCGAGTAGTGACAGGTCAAGCGGTCCCCTGCTTAAGGCGGGCGCGGTAATCCCGCAGGAACCGCACCCCCCGGGCGTCTTTTCCCACCAGCGCGTCGGCCGCGAGAATGGACTGTGTAATGCCTTCTTCGAGCGGGTTGACGATCGCGGCGGAAAGACCGGACAGGATCGCCATAGCCAGAAAAGAGGCGTGAATGGTATTCCTCGACGGCATCCCGAAGCTGATGTTGGAGACCCCCAGGACCGACCCCGCGCCAAGCTCCGCCGACGCCATTTCTATGCATTCCAGGGTGACGAGGGCGGAGCCGGGGTCTGTGGCAACGGGTATGGTCAGGAAGTCGAACATGAGGCGCTCAGGCGGAATGCCGTAGCCGCCCGCCCTCTCGAGGATACGACTTGCGATCTCGAGGCGCCCGTTTGTATCGGACGGGATTCCGGCATGGTCCTTTGCCATGCCTATCACAGATGCGCCGGTTAGAGCCGCCGCTTCAAGAACGGGGTCCATGGATTCTTTGTCGCCGGTGACGGAGTTTACCAGCGTGCCGGCAGGGAGCTTGGTAACTACCGCCGCCAGTGCAAGCGGGTCCGAAGAGTCGATGCACACTGGGAGGCCCGTCGCCTCCGAGACCTCGGTTGCCGCTCGGAGCAGCAGTTCGCCCTCGTCAATACCCGGTATCCCGACGTTGATATCGATGATGTCGGCACCGGCATCCGCCTGGCGCCGCGCGTCGGCGAGTACGATATCCAGGCGACCTTCCATGAGCTCACTCGCGAGTTTCTTTCGACCGGTAGGGTTTATGCGCTCCCCGATCACCAGCGTATGTCTTACGTCGTTCAATACAGCCCCCCGCGCCTCATACGCTCTCGACCGAGGCCGTATCGCCAAGGTACCGCTCCACCAGGCGAAGGGCCTGGGTCGGATCCGCACCCCACGCGTCCGCGCAGGCATACTGGCAGACGGTATCATTGACCGGCCCTCCGCCGATGATGATCTTGACCTGGTCCCTCATCCCGGCCTCCTCGAACGCCTGGGTCGTTTCTTTCATGGAGTCGAAGGCGACCGTCAGGAGGCCCGAAAGACCAACGAGCCCGGCGCCCGTCTCGCGAGCTTTCGCCACGAAAGCGGCGGGAGGCTGGTCGACACCGATATCATGCACGTCGTATCCGGTGCATTTGAGTATGGTAGACACGATGTTCTTGCCTATGTCGTGTATGTCGCCCGCGACCGTCCCGATGACGACGGGCTTACCCTTGGCCTGTCCCTCGCTGGCCAGGCGAGGTGTAATCAGGTTAACCGCCTCGTTGAATATCTCGGCCGACATAATGAGCTCTGGCAGGAAGTATTCTTTTGCTTCGAACCTTTCCCCCACCTCTGCCATCCCCGCGCGCAACTGGTCGATGAGCGCGAGGGGTTCGATACCGCTATCCAGGGCGGCCGATACCGCGGCAAGCGTCTTTTCTTCCTCGATGCCGGCAATAAGTGCGGCTACGTCTTCCAACTCACTTCCCCTTTCCTGAGAACTCTCTCGCAAAACGTACGGCGTCGAGCGCGTCGTGGCTCCAACGATCAGCTCCGGCAAACCTGCGGAGCTTCTCACACGACGCGCCGCCGCCCAACATGACCTTGACCGAATCCCTCAAACCCGCGCGCTCCAGTGCGCGGACCGCCTCCTGGACGGGCTCGAACGCCACGGTGAGCAAGACGCTCATGCTGACTACCGATGGCCTGTGCACGCGCACGGCCTCGGCGAACATCGCTGGCGGCACGCTCACGCCAAGATCGACCACCTCGAAACCGTGGCACCACAGGAGCGTCGAGATGATGTCCTTGCCGATGTCATGGACATCGCCGAGGGGGACGCCCAGGACGACCTTGGGCGCCTCGCTGCCCCCCTTCGGCTCGAAACACCCGGCCATGTTGAGTATTTCCATGACACCTTTAAAAATCTCGCCTGACATGATGAGCGCACTGAGGAAATACTCCTTGCGTGCGTACAGGTCACCGACGACATCGAGACCCCCGCGGCAAACCTCTATTATGTGAATCGGCTCGACGCCCGAGGCCAGCATCTCAGATGCGAGGTGGAGCGCCTCTTTCTCGTCGAGCTCCGCGACCGCGTTCTTGAATCTCTCGTCAGCGTTCATCGCCGCCCCACCTCACAGACCCCTGTCGAGGGAGCTGAAGCTGAATTTGTCGCCCCTGTAGATGTGCCATCCCCACGCTACTCGCCTGGCGTTCGCGGCGTAGATCTCCTGCTCCATGCAGAAGGCGGGCAAGCCCTCACTGCTATTGAGGAGCCGGGCCTCCCGCTCGTTCAGAACAGTCGCGGTAAGACGAAGGTCGGCCCTCACGGGGGACATGTCCGGGCTGCGCTCGAAAAGCGATGCCGGATCGCCGTGCCCCAGTTCGGCCTCGAGCAGAGGCTGCTGCCGGTCGTACAGGAGATACTTGCGGTCGAACACGAGGGGCTCACCCGCTTCCTCGAGCACTCTCTCTATGTAGAGCACGTTCTGGCTTTTCCTCAGGTTAAGCATAGAGGCGGCTTTTCTGCCGGCGGGAACGACTTTGACGCCGAGCAGCGTGACCTCGTAGCGGGAATCCGCGGAGCGCATCTCCTCGTAGAAATCGGGAATGAGGAAGACGCCCCCTTCGGTGCGGGGGTTTATCACGAAAGTTCCGCGCCCCCGCTCGCCTCTGACCAGACCCCTCTCGGAGAGCGCACCGATCGCACGCCTCACGGTCATCCGAGAGAGGCCCCAGTCGCAGCAGAGCTCGCTCTCGGTCGGGATACGAGTACCGGCCTTCAGCTCGCCGGACAGGATGCGCTCCTCCAGGGAGCGAGCGAGCTGGAGATAGGCAGGCACGTACGAATCCAACTCGACTGTATGTATCGGAGCGCGTTCAGCCATCAAAACCGCCCGTCGATAGTTGTCAAACATTTGTCTATATGTATATACAAATTTGCGGTATGCGTGTCAAGCTTTCCAGAATCAAACGCGGATTGATGTCTACTGGTGGATGCTTCGGCCGGCGTTGAACCCGTCGCCGAGCTTCCGGCCAAGCTCCCAGTACTCCCTGATTGCGGCACAGTATACGAGCGGGTTCAGCTTCGCTATGTCTATCCTGCTGTCAGCGCCGACCACTTCGGCATCGGCATGGGTCTCCACTATCTCGCCAAGAAGCAGCACCCATTCGCCGATCTCGTGCTCGCCGGTGACCCTGCACTCCATGTTATAAGGGCACTCGTCGATTATCGGGGCGGCGACCACGGAACTCTCGGTCGGTGTAAGACCGGCGGCTTCGAACTTGTCGACGTCTCTGCCTGAAACCAAACCGCAATAGTCTACCTCGGCGAAAAGACGCGCCGGAGGAATGTTCACCGTGAACTCTCCGCACTGACGGATAATGCCCAGGGAGTGCCTCGTCTTCCGCAGCGATATCCCCACGGTGGGCGGGGACGAGCTTACGATCCCGATCCAGGCTACGGTGATGACGTTGTGCTCCGCCATCGTGCCGCCTGCAACGAGCGCGGCTGGTACGGGAAAGAACGTGTCGGTTGCGCCAAGCGTCTTCTTCATCCGGTCCACTCCCTCAGGTCGGCGGCGGAGGTGGTGCCGGCCCCGCGGGCGAGCCGTGGGACATGATTATCCCGTATGCCTGGTTGATGTTGTTGGAGTAAGAACAGATCGATTTTTCCATGGTCGTGGAACCGTCGGAGTAGGTTATATCCAGCACGTTCATCAGCCCGAGATTGGCCGGGTGCTGGTACACCTCCACGGAGACTATCGACGAGTAAGGGATGTTGAACTGCGCCCTGCCTCCGATCCCCGTCGTCGCGGGCAGCGCCCCGGGCCCGAATCTCCTGTTCGCGACCCCGCAGATCCTCTGGTTAGTCAAAGCGATGGTGGTGATGTTCTTGCGCTGCCATTTGAACATCGAGTACGGCCCCTCGCAAACCGTTACGCCGAAAGGGCCGAACGAGAAGATCGTCTGTTCGTCGGGGGATGCCGTGGGCATGCCTGGCGGCATCGGCAGCGGTCTCTCCGTTGCTTCCTGAGGGGGTGCGAGCCTGCCGCCGCAATGCGGACAGAAGTTGAAAACATCCTCCGTCTGTTTTCCGCAACTCGGACAGAACATTGTTTCCTCACTAGACCGGCGCCGACCTGACAGACACGGGATTCGGCTCGTTCAGTCTACATCCACGATAATCGGCCGCCAAGACCGTCTCGAAGCCGGCGTTTGACGGAACCGGTAGACCGCACGGCATCCCACAGCTACGATTATGCCAGACACGGATGAACCAGGACAAAGGACATTCAGATGGCGAGGGAAGAACGCGACATAAAGCGCATGACCGTGACGATCACCGCCGCCGCGGTCTTTATTGCTTTCGTGGTGGTCGGCGGGATATTCTACTGGCTTACACGCGGTCTGTCGACTTACGGGAACATGACGATCCGCAACGTCGACCTCGAAAGCGTTCCGGACGGCACCTACACCGGCAGCTTCAAGGGAGGCCGGTGGTCGAACACCGTGAAGGTAACGGTGGAAAACCACAGGATCACCGACATCAAGATCGTCAAGGACGTGCAATTCAAGAACGCCAAGACGGCGAGCCAGCTTTTCAATATGGTCGTGAAAGCGCAGTCGCTCGAGATCGACGGCGTGACGGGTGCAACCGTCACCAGCAAGGCCTACCTCAAGGCGGTGGAAAACGCCCTGAACGGAGCTCTTTAGTCAAACACAGGAGAGAGGACGGAGGACGGAAAGCGACCGGGTAATCATGGCCGGCGCAAGGCCGGAGGCCGGCCCAAACACCAGCCCTGACGAATCGCCGGCTTCGGTTGTTTGACATCGACGTCCCCCATGTCACCGCGGGTCGGCGACGTGTCATACTTCTCCATTGAATAGCGATTCGGGGTGGGTCTTGGACCATGCTAATGGACGACTACTAGACGAATTGACAATCTGCTATAATATCCGCGAGTTAGTGTTCTTAGGTCGAAGCTTTTGTCCCGAGGATTGCTCTCGGGACAATTTTCTTTCTTCGGGAGGGGGTGTAATCGAATGAAGATCTATGCCGGTAATCTGAGCTATTCAGTGACGGACGACGACTTGAGGCAAGCGTTTGCGCAGTTCGGTACCGTCGATTCCGCGGACGTGATCATGGACCGTAGCACGGGCAGGTCCAAGGGATTCGGCTTCGTCGAGATGAGCGACGCCAACGAGGCTAAAGCAGCCATCGAGGGCCTGAACGGTAAAGACCTCAAGGGTCGTGACATCAATGTGAACGAGGCCAGGCCCAAGGCGGAGCGCCCTCAACGTTCCTCGTACCGCTACTAGAACGAGTGTGCCGGATCCGGCGGCATGTTTGTTCGTACCGCCGGCCCGGCTACACCCGCACAAAAAAGGCAACCACAATTCTCTCGGAAGTTGAATCATGAAAATACACCTAGTCGCCCCCACCAAGAACGGCGAATCTTACCTGTTCAACAAGGGCCTTCTCGCGCCGCTCGGACTCATGTATCTTGCGGCTCACACTCCGGCTGACGTGGATGTACGGATAATCGACGAGAGCGTCGAGCCCATAGACTTCACGGACATCCCGGATATCGTGGGCATAACCACGATGACCGCTACGGCGCCGCGCGCGTATGACATAGCGGAAATGTACAGGTCAAAGGGCGCGACCGTTGTCATGGGCGGCATCCACGCATCCATGCTTCCCGAAGAGGCGCTCGAGCACTGCGACTGCGTCGTTGTCGGCGAGGCCGAGAAGCTCTGGGAAGAAGTCGTGGCCGATGCTTCCTCTGGCAGGCTCCAGAGCCTCTACAAGCAGGAATCGTTCGAAGATTTCGCCCGGCCCCTTCTGCCCCGTAGGGACCTCATCAACCAAAAGCGCTACTGGAGCGCGAACAGCGTGCAGACCTCTCGCGGCTGCCCGCACAGGTGCAACTTCTGCTCGGTGACCGAGTTCAACGGGCGCAAGATACGCATACGCGATACTGATAACGTCCTCGCCGAGGTCGAGACGATCATGCGGGCCAATTTTCTACGTAAGCGGGTCGTGCCGTTTATCGACGACAATATCGCGGCAAACCCGGCTCGCGCCAAGGAGCTCTTCAAGGCGCTCATCCCGATGAAGATACTCTGGGGTTCGCAGGCATCAATAACTATCGCGAGGGACGAAGAACTTGTCGCCCTGGCCGCCGAGAGCGGCTGCCGGTTCCTTTTCATAGGGCTCGAGACCCTCTCTCCCGGCAGCATCGCCGAAATGGGCAAGAGCCAGAACAAAGTCAACGAGTACGAGGGCGCGCTCAAGCTGCTCAAGAAATACAGAATCCCGGTCATGGGCGCTTTCGTGTTCGGCTTCGACGGTGACGACGATCAGACTTTCAAGGAAACGCTCGACTTCGCCATCGAAAACAAGATACAGATCGCCCAGTTCGCGAACCTGA
>Ga0209539_1002276_pt1 | contig 10115 bp, 5 predicted proteins | sample BarGraNGADG00312_2_FD_184499 | JGI IMG/M metagenome (GOLD analysis project Ga0209539, IMG submission 184499) | Arctic peat soil microbial communities from Barrow, Alaska - Barrow Graham LP Ref core NGADG0011-312 (SPAdes) (version 2) | ecosystem: Environmental > Terrestrial > Soil > Wetlands >... | reverse complement strand
GGGTGGGTAGGCAACGTAGACTTATCTGTATGGCCGGACTCTCAAGTTCGAGCGCAGGTAATCGCCAGAGGAAGATCTGGAGGCGAAGAGATCCTCTCGGAACGCGTCCTCTTGGTCAGATCTGCGCCCCTTCTAGCCTCTGTGGAGGCGACGATTCGAGGCTTTGTGGATGAACCGGCGGCCGGTGAAGAGGTCTCGCGCGCGCTGCCCGTCTCTTTTCGCGGCTGGGCCCTGGAGGGCCTCGATCCGGTCGCAGCGGTGGAGATCGTGCTCGATGGCAGGCAACGCGTCCCGGCACGGCTCAGGATTCCTCGCCCGGACGTGCCTGCGGGACTCAAAGAACCTGATGCTTCCCTCTGTGCCGGGTGGGTAGGCAACGTAGACTTATCTGTATGGCCGGACTCTCAAGTTCGAGCGCAGGTAATCGCCAGAGGAAGATCTGGAGGCGAAGAGATCCTCTCGGAACGCGTCCTCTTGGTCAGATCGCACCTCTTCGCCGGTTCCTTTGACATGCCAGCCGAAGTGACCGGCAGTGTGCTGACGGTAGAAGGCTGGGCAGTGGTAGATCGGCGTGGCCCGTCGACTGTCGACATCGAGCTCGACGGAACTCCCGTTGGGCGGGCGCGCCTGCGCCTCCCGGTGTCTGATTTGGAGACGCAGTCTCCCTATACCCCATTTGCCGGATTCGAGCTTTCGATCGTCTTGGAGAGCGAGGAGGAGACGACGTCTCATTCACTCGCTGCTGTGGTCTCCGGCTCGAAGGGATCGCGCTTTCGCATGGGAGAACGCACGATACAGGTGGCGGCACGCAGGACCACCGAGAAAGAGGCTCATCAGGCGGCAATCCTACGTGCAAGAACGCAACATGCAGTCGAGTCGGCACCTCGACCATCGCCCCCCCCACCCCGCGAAGGGAGTTTCCGCGTCCTGGTGTTCACGCACCAGCTGGACTTGGGCGGCGGACAGCTGTATCTCCAGGAACTGCTCCGACAGCTGGCTCCGATCCTGGAGTCGTGCACCGTCGTCTCCCGCTCGGACGGGGAGCTGCGCGGTGAGCTGGAACTTCTCGGCATCGACGTGATCGTCACGGGCATGGCGCTACCGGTGGATATGGCCACCTACGAGGGCCAAGTGCGCGAGCACTCGATGCTCATCCTCGACTCGGCGTGCCAGGTCGCGCTGGTGAACACGCTTGGCGACGCTGCAGCCGTGGATGCGGCAGCGCGCCTGGGGGTCCCGAGCGTGTGGGCGATCCACGAGAGTTTTGAGGTCGATCACTGGCTCGAGATTTGTTGCGGCCGCGGCGGCCCTCAGCCGTATGTGGGGGAGCGCATGAAGACCAGTCTCGGAGCCGCCACGCGTCTCGTCTTCGAGTCGCAGGCCACAAGCGACATGTTCGCGCGCTACGCTGACCAAGAGCGCCGCTTGGTGGTCCCCTACGGTGTGGACATCGACGGGATGACCGACTACATGACCGGCTTCGACAGAGCCGCCGCACGGAAGCATCACGGCCTTCAACCGCACGGCACCGTGCTGCTTTGTGTCGGCATGCTGGAGGAGCGCAAGGCTCAGGCCTGCCTTGTAGAGGCGTTCGCGGAGGTCGCTGCCGAGCACCCCGACGCCACTCTTGTGCTGGTCGGGGACCGGCCCGGGCCGTACTCGACAGCGCTTCACCACCTGATCGAATCGCTGGAGCTCGGCGACCGCATCCGATTGTTGCCCAGCACCAAGGGAATCTGGGAGTGGTATGCGCTGTCAGATGTGCTCGTCTCCGCCTCGGACGTCGAATCGCTGCCGCGGTCCATGCTGGAGGCCATGGCTTTCGGACTGCCGGTGCTGTCGGCCGCCGTCTTTGGCGTCCCCGAGCTCATCCGGGACGCCGAGAACGGGTGGCTGTTCGAACCGCGCGATATGCAGGCGCTGGTCGTCGGGCTGCGTCGGGTGCTCGACCTGGAGCCGGACGCACGGCAGACAATCGGGTTGCGCGCCCGAACTCTCGTGCGCGAGCGGCATCGGTCGACCAACTACGGTCGGTCCTACGCAGAACTGTTCCGTCAGGTCACGGTTGGCCCATCGGTCATGTTCGACGAGGCACCTCCTTCGGGTGCAAGCGACGCAGTCGCGGCCAGGACCTGGGAGGCCGTTCGGCCGTACACGATGACGTCGTCTCAGCGAGTCGTGGCGCTCTGCGACGCAATCCGCTACATATGTGCGCACCGAATCCGGGGTGACATCGTCGAATGTGGCGTGTGGCGAGGGGGGGGCATGCTTGCGGCGGCGCGGACCCTTCTGGAATGCGGCGACGACAAACGCACTCTCTGGCTCTACGACACGTTCTCGGGCATGACTCCGCCAGACGACGTCGACAGACGCCTGGACGATCACGCCCGAGCAGCCGACCTCTTGGCGGGCAGCACGCGAGGGGCAGACATCTGGGCGGTCGCCGACCTCGAAGAGGTCAAACACACGATGTCCCTCTGCGCTTATCCGGAGGACAAGATCCGTTACGTCGTCGGCCCCATTGAGCGCACTTTGCCGGAGACCTCTCCGCGGGAGATCGCGCTGCTCCGCCTCGACACAGACTGGTACGCCTCCACGCGGCACGAGCTCGTTCACCTGTTCCCGCGACTCAGCGCCGGCGGTGTGCTGATCGTCAACGACTACGGATACTGGGAAGGGCAACGCAAAGCCGTGGATGAGTACCTCGCCAGCATCGATACTCCGGTGTTTCTCGCGAGGATCGATCAAGCCGCACGGATCGCGGTCGTCCCGGGATGAGGGTGGATTCAGCGCTCCGCAGACGCCTCGCGAGGAACGAGGTCGCCTTGGATGACGTCTCAGAGGAGTTGCGGCAGTTCATTGCCGTCGCGCCCAGAGTGCAAGAGCCGCACCTTCCCTTCCTGCGGCGCGCAGCCGGCGAGCTTGCCCCGCACGAGTCCATCCTCGACGTTGGCGCGGGCATGGCTCCCTACCGCGAACTGTTCTGCCACGCCAGGTACGTGACGTGCGACTGGGATCACTCGATTTACGCTCCCTCGACACCGCCCGACATACGCGCCTCGGCAGATCGCATTCCAGTGGCGGACGCGTCGTTCGACGCGATCCTGTGCACGCAGGTGTTGGAGTATGCCCCCGAGCTCTGGGCGGTCCTCGAGGAGTCCATCGCGTGATCCGGCCACGAGGGAGAGCCTGGATCACCGCTCCTCTCGTATGGTATCTGCACGAGCAGCCCTACGATTACTATCGCTACACCTCTCACGGGCTTCGGCACCTCTTGGAACGCGCCGGATTCTCCACCATCGAGATCCTGCTGCTGACCGACGCTTTCACGACCCTTGCCCAGCTTGTCGAGGACCTCGGCTACCTGGTGGGTGAGGTGCAGGACGGCTTCGAGGAGCAACGCGGACTCGTCGCGGCCATGATGCAGCATGTCGCCGGCCTGATCGGTTCGCTCTCCGGCTTCGACACGCAGTGGCTTCTCCCGATCGACTACCGTGCGGTGGCCACCCGTGCACATGACGAGGCGTGAACCCGAGGTGCGTCCGACAGTTTCGAGATCCGGACTGCCTGTGTCGTTCGGCGCACAGTCGACGACGGCCACTGAGGTTATCGCCCACGAACCAGTAAGCGCCGGACCCGCCTACGCTGGCAAGGAGCGCTAGGCGATGCCCGACCCCGTGACGGCGAAGCAGCGTTGCGATGGCGCTAGCCGAGACGCGGATCCCGAGTTTCTTCAGCTCGCCCTTGATCCTCATGTAGCCCCAGCGCGGGTTCTCCTTGGCCATGCGCAGAATCGGTCGCCTGACCTCGGGATCGAGCCCGGGACGTCCTGGCGACCGGTGCGGGTGAGTCCATTTGCGCGCCACGAGTCCTTTGTGCCAGCGCAGCAGCGTCTCGGGACGCACGCGGAACGCATGCCACCGGTTTCTCGGCAGCAGACGGCTTGCTGCAGCCAGCAGGGCGCGGTCGCTCATCCGGTAGACGGGCGCTTCACTTGGCGGCGAAGGATCGCCACCCGGTGGCGAAGCACGAGATTCTCAAGCTCGGCTTGCTCGGCGGCGCGAGCCTTGGAGTAAGGGATGCCGAGCAATCGACGAGGCACCATGTAGAGGAGTGAGGAGAACACGTCCGCGATTGTGCCACGCACGGCCGGTTACGTGCCAGCGATGCCCGCGACACCGGTCCGGAGGGACATGATCGAGTATTTGTACCCGACGGCCATGGGTCGGGCCGGGCGCGACTACGTGGGCCGCCATCTCTCGCAGGAGCTGGTCGACGAACGCGTCGCCAAGGTGTACGCGCGAGTGCTGGCCGCGGGCCGCTGGCCTCACCACGCCGCTCTGGGCGCCGGACCGCCTACCTGGAGACGCCGGCCCCGCCACGTCGCGCCCTCTATCGGAGCACGCCGGGCACGTTGGTGACGGCGAAGGTCCGGCAGTCCGCCGGCAGGCTCAAGGCGAACAGACGCTCGACGGCGTGCAGGATCGTGCCGTCCGCCGGGACCGGTTCGTCGGGGTAGTCGTCCCAATCCAGACCCAGTGCAAGCATCGGTGCGAGTGCCGACGTGCGTGCCCAGAACATGCTGCCCACCGGGAACATGAAAGCCGCGGGCAGGTCGCCAATACCTAGCTTCGCCGCCAGAGTCTCGGCCGCGGGCCGGTTCAGCCCCCAGCCGACGGCAGTCGGCTCGTCGGGAAAAACCAGGCCGAGGGTCGGGTCGGCGTTCATGGCCGCAAGCACTGTGTCGGCCATGGGGATGGACGGCGCTCCGAGCAGGTTGGCGATCAGGAACCGGTACCACGCCACGGCGAGGGACACGTCCGTGTAGACCGTGCTCTTCTTCGTGTGCACGTGCCCGACGAACTCATACGCGTGGGCCAGCTCCGCGCCGAGGGCGGTCAGCAACGGCCCGATGTCGCGCCCTCGATTGGGTACGAGCCGGACATCGACGACCTTGCCGCGATAGTCCCTGAAGGCTCTCGTCACCGGCTGCTCGGTGGTCTGCTCGCTGATGGTGACGAAGAGGTCCGGACGCGCTCTGTTGACCGAGAGTCGGGCGACGAGCTCCGAGAGCAGTTCCGGATAGAAGGCGTGCACGTGGAGAGCGACGCTGCCGGGAGCCGGCAGCTCTCCGGTCGTGCCCGGGTGGGCCGTGATCACGGGGTACCGCCAGGTGCCGTCCGGCTGGCCCGCGCGCAGGTACTCCGCGAAAGGATCACGGCCCTCGGCGCATTGCCCGGCGGACTCCCGATAGATGCCCGGATGAAAGCCGGGGAACGGGTGACGGGGCTTGACGCCGCTGGCCCAGCGGCGAACATAGCGCCGCGCCTGCGCCTCTTCGGATAGATCCAGATCGGCTTCAGGGCACGCGAACTCGCCCACAAGCAGGCCGGAACTCAAGACCGCCTCCGTATCCGCTCGTTCGAGCCGCGTCCGCTCCCACGCCGTCCCCCCGAGATGGTCGATCGCGTCCACGTAGCGAGCCATGTCGAAGTACGCTCGTGCGACAGCCCGTGACCGCGAACCGACGCGCTCGCGCCGCTCGGCCGACGTCGCAAGCGCAAGGATCTTCGCCACCATCTCGCCGGAATCCAGAAAGCCCGCTACGCAGTCGTCGCCAAGGCCGTTCTCCCGCAGGACGTCGGCCATCCCCGTCGCCTTGTCGAAACAGAGCACCGGCACCCCGTGCTCCATCGCGTCGATGCAGACGTTGGGCAGCGGGTCGAGTCGGGACGGAAGCAAGAGGATGTCCGCTTCGTCGTACGCCACGTCGATGGCGTCGGTCTCCGGCACGAACACGACGCGATCCTCGAGGCCGGCCGTGCGCACCGCGTTCTCGAGGTAGGCGCAGAATCCGCCGTCCATGGCCGGGTCGTAGCCGGATCCGATCCAGGCGAAGCGACAGAGCGCACCTTCCGGGGTGCTCAGCACACGCGACGCCAGCTCGACGAAGACATCGACGCCCTTCCGGTAGATGACCGCGCCGGCCCCGATGATCAGCACGGTCCCCGGGTCGCAGTGATCGGGGCGCAGCCGCTTGCGGAGGCGCGCGCCTTCCCTTTCGAGGCGCAGCTCTCCGACGCCGTCCGGCGGCACCTGGCACCGCCCCTGCGGAATGATGTGCGCCGGAAGTTCGCGGATCTCAGGGTTGTCGGCACGCGCCGCACTGAGGGTCGCCGGCGTCGAGAACACCGGCTCCGTGGACCAGAGGAATACGTCGTCGAACGCGCCCTTGGGGCGCGACGACGCCGAGAACTCGTGCACGAGACAGATGGTAGGGACGGAGTGGTCGACGAGGCCGGGGAGCACGGGCCTCGACTCGATGCTGTTCACCACCGCGAACGTGAAGTCGTGCTGCTCGCAGAGTCGGCTGATCACGGCGTGCGCGTACGCCCAATCGAAGTACATCTCAGGGGAAACCATGACCGCCGCGCCGACGTCCATGAAGGCGCCCACGAGCGGCCCGCCCCTGAAAGTAAGAATGAAGACGTTGTAGCGTTCCGCCAGCCCTTCAGCGACGTTGAGCGCCAGGATCGGCGCGCCGGTGCGAGAGGCTTCGTGGCTGACGAGAAGGACCCACTCGCGACCCGACACGGAGCCGCGCCCCCCGTCGAAGGTGGGCGGTATCGAAACATGCGAGCCGCGCGCCCCGTCGTTGGTGGGCGGTATCGCAACGTGCGTGCCGCGCGGAAACCACTTCGTCCATAGGTCGACGCGGTAGACGATGGCGTTTCGCACGGTCGTGCACGACCACCGGGCCGCGCCGCTCGGGCCCTCGTCGCGCCACGCCTCGCGAAACAGCCCGCCCTTGTGCCGGATCCGGCGAAGAAGGTCACGCAACCCTGGCCTCCCGAGATTCTGGGCGGGAGTCTCCCGCCCGTGCCGTGCAATTCTACATTGGCCCGAGCGCACCTCCATCGTATTTGAGACCGGAGCCCATCGCGAAGTCGCCAACACGCGCCCAACGGCTGCGAGGTGACCTGAGCCCAATCGTACCAAGCGGCTCAGCCAGACAAGCCCACGGAACCTGGACGGGGGTAAGACAAGCAGATAGGCTACCGTCCCAGTGTTGACCTTTTCGGCCGACCGGTGTTCGCCGTTTCGACCGACGCTCACGACCAGTGTGAGAGGCACCACACGCCTACAGCACCGGAATACAATGAGGCCACGACCGGCACCGTGCCCGAGCCGCCGCAAGCCGCTGCGCGGCGTGCGGCGGCGACCCTGCGGTCGTGGCTGGGCGCCAACAAGCCGCTCGTGCTCCTCATCGCCCTCTGCGTCGTGATGCTCGTTGCCAACGCGGCGTGGGTGGACGCGCACCGCCGCGCCGGCGCCATGAACATCGACGAGGCGGGCTACCTGAGCATGTCCGTCACCGACTACGGCGCCCTGCGCGACGGCGGTCTCCTTCACATGGCCCGGACCGTCTTGCAGCAACCCGTGCAGGCGCCTCTCGTGCCGCTGTTGAGCGCACTGGTCTACGCGGCGGTAGGCCGACCCACGGTCGTCGGCGCCTACGCCGTGGAGGTGGTATCTCTGGTGCTGCTCATGCTGGCCTCCTACGGCGTCTGCGTCAGGCTCGCCAGCCGGTGGGCCGGGCTTGTCGCGGCCCTCGCCGTCGGCTCGCTCCCCATCGTCGTCGACTACGCGCACGAGTACATGTTCGCGCTTCCGGCGGCGACCGCCGCCATGGTCGCCGTCTGGGCGCTGGTGCGCTCGGATGCCCTGCGCCGAAAGTGGCTCGCGGTCACTTGGGGCGCCGGCCTCGGCGCGATGATCATCGCGCGAACGATGGCCGTCGCCTTTCTCCCAGGGTTCGTGCTCGCGGCGGCTTTGATGGTGATGGCATCCCCGCAGCGGCGCCGCTCGCTGGCCGGGCTGACCTGTGGCCTGGCGGCGTTCCTCGTGGTGGCAGGGCCGTGGTACTTCAAGCAGGGACGTAGTGTGTGGGCGTACCTCACGTCGTACGGCTATGGCGCGGCCAGCAGCAGCTACGGCCAGTCCCGATCCCTGTTCTCGCCGGCGTCGTGGCTTCTGACCGCCCGCGACAACATCAACAACTACGTGTGGCTACCACTCGCGCTGATCATGGCTGCAGGCTTGCTCGCGTTCCTCGTACTGGTGGTCGGGAGATTGCTCGGCCACCGGAGGACGGGGTTGCGCGCCGCCGGTTCGCCGTGGCTCCACCTCGCGGTGATCGTCCTGGTCGGTCTGGCCGCCATGCAGTCGTCACGGAACCAGGGCACCGGGTTCGCCGCCCCGATCCTCCCCGTCGTGGTCATCCTCGCCGTGGCGGCCCTCGACAGGGCCGTTCGACGGCACACCGTGGCGCAGACGGCGGTTCTGTGCGCGATCGCGCTGGCGTGTCTCCCGTCGCTTGTCGCGAAGACCGCATTCGACAGCGCGTCGGGACAGCCGATCATAGTCCAAGTGCCGGGAGCCGGACCCTTGGTGGTAATCGACGGTCGGAGTCAGTACCTGATGTATGTGTCGGTCATGCCGAAGGCGCACCGTGACGATCCCGACGGGGACACCTGGCGGACCGCGAACGACCGCCTCCGCGCCGTCCTGGACCAGTTGCCCACAGTGGCCGACCGGGATCCGATCCTGCTGTCGTTCGGGCAACGCCTCGTCAACTCGAACACGATCCTGTGGGAAGAGCTCATGACCCACGGCACCAGCCCGCCGGTGTGGCTCCTGGCGCCGTCCAGCGATGGCGCCGGCGGCTACTCGGACCAGCTGGCCACGCTGCTGCCCGACGGGGGCACGGTTCTGGTCTGCTCCGACCCTCCGTCGATGATCAACCCCGTCCTGAATCAGGACCAAGTGCGCGACGCTCTCAGGCATTCGGGGTTCGCGCTCGCGCGTTTCTTCTCTCTTCCCGATGGCGCGGCGGTGGAAATCTGGACTCGGTAGCCCCGCTCGTTGGCTCATCTGCAGGCCGGTCATGCGCAGGCCGTTGCCGTCGATGTGGCGCATGAGCTCCGGCACGGCTGCACTCGCGTTGGGCACCGCCAGCGCCACGCCGGCGGCGTGCGGCGCCACCGCCTGGCGCGGGATCATGCCTTCAAGCAGACGAGAGACGGTGGCGACGTCGTCGCCACCCTTGGCCTCCAGCTGGCGGCGGAATCAGTGATCGGCTGGCGGCTGAATCAGTGATCGGCTTCGAGCGGAATGGGTGATCGGCTTGGACCGGAATACGCACTCGAGTGGTGAGAACGAGCTGTACGAGCCGACGAATCGCACGCCGTGCGGCCCTTTGAAGCGCGTCTGCTGTGTAGAGTACGGGCGACAGGCGGGTTCCGCGGCTGAATCGCGGTGTGGCCCATCAAGGGTTATCCAGGGCGGGTGAGAATGCTCGACTACTTCGATGTGCTCGCGGATCTTCACCAATCGCTGCGGCCTGCCACATACCTGGAGGTCGGCGTCTTTCGCGGAGATTCAGTGCGGCTCGCGTTGGACGACACGGTGTGTGTGGGAGTGGATCCAGAGCCCATGCTAGCCCCGGGCAACGAGAGCAACTGCCACGTCGAAGTGATGACCAGCGACGCGTTCTTCGCCGGCTCAAGACCCCATGAGCTCTTTGGCGACCGCCCCGTCGACCTCGTCTTCATCGATGGCATGCACGTCTTCGAATACGCGTTGCGCGACTTCATGAACGCCGAAACGCTGACAAGCCCGGAGTCGCTCATCGCACTCCACGACTGCCTGCCGAGAGACGCTCCCACCGCATCACGCGAGCGCACCACCGGGCATTGGACCGGCGACGTGTGGAGGCTGATCCTCTGTTTGCTGGATCATCGGCCCGATCTCGACCTGTCCATCATCGATATACCGCCCTCTGGTCTGTGCCTCGTCCGCGGTCTGAACCCCAGCGATCACACCCTGCGAGACAACTACGAGTCCATCGTTGAGCAGTATCTGACGCTGGGTTTCGAGGTATGGGAGGCTCGTGTCGCCGAAGTGCTGCAGCGCACGACAAAGCAGCCCGAAGCCAAACTGTGGTCGCTGCGCATGGACGTCGCCGCTCTTCAGGATCGTCTCGCCGAGAGCCAGGCCCGCGCCGCCGCCGAGGGCGCTGACCTGCGCGCTCGTCTCGCCGAGAGCCAGGCCCG
>Ga0209539_1002275_pt1 | contig 10117 bp, 8 predicted proteins | sample BarGraNGADG00312_2_FD_184499 | JGI IMG/M metagenome (GOLD analysis project Ga0209539, IMG submission 184499) | Arctic peat soil microbial communities from Barrow, Alaska - Barrow Graham LP Ref core NGADG0011-312 (SPAdes) (version 2) | ecosystem: Environmental > Terrestrial > Soil > Wetlands >... | reverse complement strand
TTTTTCGCCTAAACTATCTTTTTCTATCCTGTACATGAGTTGGATATTATCTTTTTACTTAGCTTTTGGCCCCCCTGCCCCCCTGAAGGGGGGTTAACACTCGTAAAGTTAGAGAATTAGCCCCCCCTTCAGGGGGGTTGGGGGGCCAAATATTACAGAGTTATATGTTACTGCCGGAAACGGGTTTTGCATACGCAAGTACATCATTCCCGGTAATTTCGGAAGGACACAGGATTATCAGTCTTTCAACAACATTCCTGAATTCCCTTATGTTCCCCGTCCATTGTATTTTTTGCAGTTCCAGTATGGCATCCTCTTTAACTATTCTTTTACACATGCCGTACTCATTACAGATTAATTTATTAAAATGTTCTGCCAGTAGAGGAATATCCTCTATTCTTTCATTTAGTGCAGGTACATGTATTAGAATAACGCTGAGCCTGTGATACAGATCTTCACGGAATCCATTGGTTTCGATCTCTTTTTTGATGTTTTTATTTGTTGCTGTAATAACCCGGACATTAACATGAATATCTTTGTCGGAACCGACCCGGCTGATCTTATTTTCCTGGAGTGCTCTTAATACTTTTGCCTGTGCTGACAGGCTCATATCTCCTATTTCATCCAGAAACAGTGTTCCTCCGTTTGCCTGTTCAAATTTGCCTATTCTCTGCTTGATGGCTGATGTAAATGAGCCTTTTTCGTGACCGAACAATTCACTCTCAATAAGTTCTGATGGGATGGCTGCACAATTGACCTCTATAAAGGGAGCTTTTGCCCTGCTGCTTTTTTCATGAATCTGATGGGCGACAAGTTCTTTTCCGGTTCCATTGGCTCCTGTGATAAGCACCCTGGCTTCAGTAGGAGCAACTCTGTCGATCATACTCTTTACCTTTTCAATAGCTTCCGATTCACCAACTATCTCATACATTTTGCTGACCTTATTTTTAAGGACCTGAGTCTGGGTGATAAGAGTCGATTTATCCATTGCATTCCGGATCGTAATGAGAAGCCTGTTAAGATCAAGTGGCTTTTCAAGAAAATCGTAAGCTCCTTTTTTTATTGATTCAACCGCAGTATCTATATTACCATGTCCGGAGATCATGATAACCGGTGTATCGGATGATGTCTCTGAAATATTTTCAAGAACTTCGATGCCATCCATCTTAGCCATCTTGATATCGCAAAGAACTATATCATATGAGTTTGCGGAAAACATTTCAAGTCCTTTTAGTCCATCTTCTGCAAGGTCTACTTCATGTTTTTCATATTCCAGCACCTCTTTTAGAGTATTCCGGATTGCCCTTTCATCGTCTATGACCAGTATTTTCGACATGTCTGCTTTTTTTGAAATCCATTAACCGCAAAGTTCGCAAAGAAATCTCACCCTTCGCACTGTGCTCTGTGCCCTGAGCAGTTTTATCCACTGTATCTCAGCCACTTCCACATCTCTTTCCAGGAAGTTTTCTTTCCATACATAAGGATCCCGGTTCTGTAAACCTTAGCTGCCATCCAGACAAACGAGCCAAAAGATACAAGCATTATTATCATTGAGACTGCAATCTGCCAGTAGGGAACGCCAAAAGGAATACGTGCCATCATTACGATTGGAGCTGTAAGGGGTATCATTGAACACCAGAATGCTAACGGGCTTTCAGGATTTTGCATTGTACCCATTGCCACCATCAGTCCGAGTATTATAGGTATAGTAACAGGCAGCATAAATTGTTGTGTCTCGGTTTCGTTATCGACAGCCGATCCGATTGCCGCGAACACAGAAGCGTATAGTAGATAACCTGTTACAAAATAGAATATAAAACATATTATTATCAGACCCCATGGCTGATTCATTGCATTATCAAACATTTTGGTGAATTCAGCAACCTGAGGTGACATTTCTGCAGTTTGTGAAGTTCCGGCAACCTGCTGATTTCCAGACATTAAATTCTGAGGCATTGATTGAGAGATTTCTGAACCACCTGATTTCGGAAGAATTGTGGTTTTCAGCACTCCTACAATTCCAACGGTAAGAACAATCCAGATCATGAATTGTGTGAGACCAACAAGTGCTATTCCGATAATTTTTCCCATCATCAATTGTATCGGTTTCACAGATGAAATAATAACTTCAACCACCCTGCTCGTTTTTTCCTCGATTACCCCTCTCATAACCTGTGCACCGAAAATGAAAACAAGCATATACATCAGGAAGCCAAGTAAGTAGGCGAGTGCCATTGCTATACCTGTGCTTGTACCCTTTTCTACACCAGATTCATCCAGCTTTTTTGTCTGGACAGATACATTTGTCTCGACGTTTTTCATTATGTCATCGAGATTTTCAATCTTGTACGCTAATAACTTCTGTCGCTCAATTTCCTTTTTAAGGGAGTTCTCAATAAATTGGAGGAGGCCGATCGCCGGTTGTTTTTTTGCGATGAGATAAACAGCGTTTGGTGTGTTTATCAGTTCAGGCGAAATATACAAGATGCCATAATACCCATCCTTTTCAAAGGTCTTTTTAAGGTCCTCAACTTTGGTATTATCAAGATATATAAATTCGGCGTCTTTGGTGTTTTTAATAACCCCTTTAAACAGATCGGAGTTGTCTTCAATTACTGCTATTTTTTTAAATTCTCCACTCTGATTCATCATCACGAGAGTGGGTACAATTATAATGGCTGCCATGAGAACAGGTGCAAGAATAGTCATGATTATGAATGATTTTTTTCTTACCCTTGTTACATATTCTCTTTTAATAATTACAGATATCTTGTTCATAATGGGAAAGTTACGATATTAATTGCAAGTTTTAATTACGGGCTTCAATAACCCTTATAAAGATCTCATTCATTGATGGGAGGGCAGGATTAAATGATATGATATTGCCCGATTTCATAACAGTTTGCAGGATATCATTTGTATTGATATCACTTGTAGTTTTTAATCTGAAAACGCTTTTATTATTTTCTTTCTGTTGTTTCAGAATGCTATAATGACCATTCCCCTCAATATTAACATCTCTGTCAAATACAAGGTCATATTCGTTTGCAGCCCATTTACTACGTATTTCATGAACACTTCCTTCCAGGATTGTTTTTGCTTTGTCAATCAGAGTGATATTATCGCAAAGCTCTTCAACAGATTCCATGTTGTGAGTTGAAAAAATTATAGTAGCACCTCTTTCCCGCAGGAACAGGATCTCATTTTTCACAATTTTTGTATTCAGGGGATCAAATCCTGTAAACGGTTCATCAAAGATCAGTAGTTTGGGTTCGTGAAGTACCGTTGTTACAAACTGAACCTTCTGCTGCATTCCTTTTGAAAGTTCTTCTACTTTTTTGCCCCACCAGTCTATAATATCAAGTTTTTTAAACCAGTACTTTAGCCTTTTCATCGCTTCGGCTTTCGAGAGTCCTTTCAGTTGAGCAAAGTATAAAGCCTGTTCGCCTACTTTCATCTTTTTATATAAGCCTCTCTCTTCCGGAAGATAGCCGATAAGCTGAACATCGGAAGGCATCAGCTTTTTACCATTAAGGAATAACTCCCCGCTATCAGGTCCGGTTATCTGATTAATGATCCTGATGAGTGTGGTCTTTCCAGCGCCATTTGGACCCAGAAGTCCGTAAATACATTGTTCCGGAACAGAAAGGCTTACATTATCGAGTGCCAGCTGGTTACCATATTGTTTTGTGACATTCTTTGCTTCAAAAAGTACCATAGGGGATTAGTTTAATATTTTTCAAAAGACGTGTAAATATAAAAAAACTCTGTGAAACTCTACTCTTTGATAAGAACAAGTTATTCTACTCTATGGCTCTCTGTGTAACAAAAGAAATAAGAACTGACACAGAGGAGCACAGAGTTGCACAGAGAAAAAAGCAATTAAAAATGGATTAATTCAAATTTGATCTACTCGAAGTACCCTTTCATCCTCTCAAAAAAGCCTTTATCGTTTTTATCGGGATCGGGTATGAAAGATTCAGAATCCTTAAACTTCTCAAAAATCTTTAATTCATCCTTATTAACGTTTTTGGGTATCCAGACGTTTACATTAACAAGCAGATCGCCCCGGCCATATCCATTAACCTCCGGAAGACCTTTCCCGCGGAGTCGAAGGATTTTTCCCGGCTGGGTACCTGGTTCTATCTTTATTTTTACGTTATTATCAACAGTTGGTACTTCAACATGAGTACCGAGTACTGCATCGGGGATACTAATGAATAGATTATAAATAAGATCGTTACCTTCTCTTATCAATTCCGGATGTTCTTCTTCATCAATAACTACCAGGAGGTCTCCATTTACACCGCCTCTTCTGGGGGCATTGCCTTTGCCACCAACAGTCATCTGCATTCCTTTCCCAACACCGGCAGGAATATTGATTTTGATTACTTCTTCTTTTTGTACGACACCTTCACCGTAACAGGTGGTACATTTTTTAGTAATAGTTTTCCCTTCGCCGCCACATGAGGGGCAGACTGATGTAGTCTGCATCTGACCCAGCATGGTGTTTGTCAGTCGCGTAACATGTCCCGAACCGCGACAGGAAGTACAGGTTGTAATAGCAGATGGGCTTGCTGCTCCAGTACCTCCGCAGGTATCACATAAATCGTACTTATTGACTTTGATTTTCTTCTCTGCTCCGGCTGCAATTTCCTGAAGTGTAAGCTTAACTTTTACTCTGAGGTTACTTCCCTTATTAACCCTGTGCCCCCGTCTGGTATTCCCGAATCCGCCAAATCCCCCGAAAGCATCTCCGAAAATATCACCGAAAGAAGAGAAAATATCATCCATCGTCATACCCTGACCAGAGAAGCCTCCTCCATTATTTCCCATTCCGGCGTGTCCATAACGGTCGTAACGGGTTTTTTTCTCATCATTACTTAAAACTTCATAAGCCTCGGCTGCCTCCTTGAAGTTTTCTTCTGATTTTTTATCACCGGGATTCTTATCAGGATGATACTTCAAAGCCTGTTTCCTGTATGCTTTTTTTATCTCTTCCTTTGTGGCCTCTTTCGATACTCCAAGTATTTCATAATAGTCTCTTTTTTCCATCCCGTTTGATTTTATTTTATTCAGCCACTTGTCCTTTATTCTAATAATACTATGATTTTATTCACCAATAACAACTTTCGAAAACCTTAGAACTTTATCCTGTAAATAATAACCCTTAAGTACAACATCTACTACTTTCCCTTTTTTGTCAACATCTTCTACGGGAACTTTTGCCACAGCTTCATGCAGATCAACATTAAAATTACTGTTCAGGGATTCAATTTCTTTTATACCATTCTGTTTCAGAAAATCGCTGAATTTCCCGTAAATGATATCAATTCCGTCTCTTAAAGCTGCACAATCTGCATTTGAATCAATATGTTTGAGAGCTCTTTCAAAGTCGTCCATAAGTGGAATAATATTGAGAAGCAGGTTTTCGCCGGCATATTTTGACATTTCCATCTTCTCGCGCAAAGTTCTTTTCCTGTAATTGTCAAACTCAGCTGACAAACGAATATATTTATCCTGTATCTCTGCCAGTTTTTCTTCTGCAACATTTACTTCAGGGACTAGTATGTCAGATACAGTACCGTCACTATCTGAATTATCAGAAGCATTTTCTGCAGACCCATCGGAAGTGGAATCCACTGTATTTCTTTCAGAATAATTATCAGAATCAACAGTATTTTCTTTATTTTCAGTTGAATTGTAATTGGTATCGCGTTTCACTTCCATCTGGTCTTTTAGCTTTCTTTTCATCATCATTCACCTATTTCAGTATTATACACTTCATTTAACAAATTGCCTGCCAACACCAGGAAATTGACAAATTGGCAGGGGTGGAACGGCACAATGGCGCAAAGGCGTAAGGGCAAGTAAGCAGGAATTGGGATGATTTAACAGCCGTTGAACCGTTGATCCATTGGGCCGTTGAGCCAAAATTCTAAGAGACCCGTTGGATATCAGCTCCCAGAGCATTCAACCTTTTGTCAATATTCTGATAGCCCCGGTCGATTTGTTCAATATTATGAATAACGCTTTTGCCCTCAGCAGAGAGGGCAGCGATCAACAGGGCAACTCCTGCCCTGATATCAGGCGACGACATCACCGTACCTTTTAACCTGATCATCTTGTCCTGTCCGATTACTGTGGCTCTGTGCGGATCGCAGAGAATGATCTGAGCACCCATGTCAATGAGTTTATCCACAAAGAAGAGACGGCTTTCGAACATTTTCTGGTGGATAAGAACAGCTCCTTTCGCCTGGGTTGCCACAACCAGGAATACACTGAGCAAATCGGGAGTCAACCCCGGCCAGATAGCATCTGAGATCGTCATTATAGACCCATCTATGAAAGTCTCAATTTCGTAGTGTTTCTGTCCGGGGATAAAGATATCATCACCTCTTCTCTCGAAGTTGATTCCGAGACGCCGGAATGAGTCGGGAATAATACCAAGATTTTCGAAGGATGTGTTTTTAATTGTTATCTCCGATTCTGTAATCGCTGCCAACCCGATAAATGATCCGATTTCAATCATATCCGGCAGTATAGTATGGTTACACCCCTTCAGGGCTGTAACTCCATCAATATAAAGGAGATTTGAGCCAATGCCTTCGATTTTAGCGCCCATACAAACAAGCATCCTGCAAAGTTGCTGTACATATGGTTCACAGGCAGCGTTGTAAATTGTTGTACGGCCTTTTGCCAGAACTGCAGCCATTATTATATTGGCAGTTCCTGTAACAGAAGCTTCATCAAGGTGCATATATGTACCTGTTAATGAGGGTGCTTCAACTTTAAAGAATGGATCGGTGGAATCGAATTCAAACTTTGCTCCGAGCTTCTGGAAACCGGTAAAATGGGTATCGACTCTACGTCGCCCGATTTTATCCCCTCCCGGTTTCGGTATAAAGGCTTTGCCAAATCGGGCAAGAAGAGGTCCGACTATCATTATTGAGCCTCTCAGACTTGAACTTTGTACCCTGAACTCACTTGTCTGGAGATAGTCGAGATCAACATTCACTGCTTCAAAGCTTGCGACTGATTCAGATTCTCTAATAATCTTAACGCCCATAGATCTGAGCAGTTCAATCAGCATGTTTACGTCACTGATATCGGGAATATTTCTGATAGTAACCTTTTCAGAAGTAAGGAGAACTGCACAGATTACCTGCAAAGCTTCATTTTTTGCTCCCTGAGGTGTTATTTCTCCTTTAAGCGGCTTACCACCATGAACAATGAAAGTGCCCATTAATGTCTGCTATGTCCTTTTTTCTTGATGAATTGTTTATTCTGTGGTTTACCGTGAAGTTTTCCAGCAGGCTTCCTTTTGACAGGCGGAATCAATTCTCTGACTTCAAGAATTCTTACCCCATCAGTCATTTTCAATTTTCCTGCTGATAATAATTTCATGTCTTTTATTATCACTTCGTCAGCCACCTGCCCTCTGTTCCATGTGATATATGATTTTTTCATCTGATTGACAATCAGCGTAGTAAAATATTCCTTTTCATCTCCTTCTTCCAGTTCACAGGCAGCGTCAATCATGAGTTCAATAATGCGTCCATAGTGGAGAAACCTGATATCACCCTGTTTGTAAGGCACCTGTTTTGGTTTTTCAACAAACTTCGACGGTTCCGGAACAGGATATGGTGAATCAATATCCAGCTCAAAACTTGCAATCAAAGCCAGATGATCCCATAATTTATGTTTAAAATCACCTACATCACGAAGATGAGGATTAAGATTGCCCATTATAGAAATTATAGTCTTGGCAGCACGGTTTCTCTCAACTCTGTCCTCAATGGTCTTGATATGATCGACCATTTTCTGAACATTTCTTCCATACTCAGGCAATGCCATTCTTTTTCTCTGAGTATTATAATCATAATTCATCATAAGCATCTTATTTTATGCAAAGCTAGTAAATTATAGCAAATTCAGTACAGAATGATAAACGGGAAAAAAGTAAAATGATCTTCAGTTTAAGATTATGATACAACAATTCCCTTTTCTTTACTTTCCCTTATTACCTTTGAATGCTAATCATCAATATTGACAAACTTATGAAGACTTTTTTCTCCTTATATTTTTATCTATTGTCCTGTATACTGGCTACGGGGATGGATGGTTATAAGCGAAATCCTGCTGCTGATATAATTCATTATGATTTTTCAATTTCAGTTAGCGATACAAATAATATCATCTTTGGTCATAGTGTCATTACTGTAAAATTTTCAGAATCTGTCAATACTATCGGGTTTGACCTGAAAAATACAGGAAGCAATAAGAAAGGCATGAATGTGCAAAATGTAACATTTGATAAAGGATCAATTACATGGATTCATAATGACAATAGAATTGTTATCACTATGAACGACTCAGTAAAAACCGGTTCTCAGGGCATTTTCAGTATTGATTATTCAGGGGTGCCTGCCGATGGACTAATAATATCAAATAATAAATATGGAGAGCGAACATTTTTTGCTGACAACTGGCCCGACAGGGCACGAAACTGGCTCCCGTGCATTGATCATCCATATGACAAAGCAACAGTGGATTTTATTGTTACATCTCCTGATCATTATAAAGTTGTTGGAAGCGGATATCTTGTTGAAGAGAGTTGTTTCCCGAAACATACTAAACTTACTCACTGGAAGGAAGATGTGCCTCTTGCTACAAAAGTCATGGCCATTGGAATTGCTCCATTTGCAACCAGGTTGGAAGGTAACGTTAATAACATACCTGTGTGGAGCTGGGTTTTCAGCGCAAACAGGAAGGAAGGATTTTATGACTATTCTGCAGCATTAAAACCTCTTGCTTTTTATAGCCAGCTTATCGGGTCTTACCCTTACGAAAAACTGGCAAATGTCCAATCCAAAACAATCTTTGGAGGGCTGGAGAATGCGGGTTGTATATTTTATGCTGAGAATTCCGTTACCGGACAAGGTAACTCAGAGAACCTTATGGCCCATGAAATTGCCCATCAGTGGTTTGGAAATTCTGTCACTGAGAATGACTGGTACCATATCTGGCTGAGTGAGGGATTTGCAACTTATCTTACTGCCGTATACCAGGAGAAAACTTACGGGAAAGGTAAGTTTGATGAGACTATGAAATCGGCTCGTGACCGCGTAATTGTATACTTTTCAGAGTCACCCAAACCCGTGGTCGATACAACAGTTACAAACCTTATGAGACTACTTAATGCAAACTCATATCAAAAAGGAGCCTGGGTTCTTCACATGCTGAGACATGAGTTAGGAGATGATCTTTTCTGGAAAGGGATGCGATTATATTATCTAAACTATAAAAACAAAAATGCTCTAACAAGTGATTTTCAGATGGTTATGGAGAAAGTCAGTAATAAAGATCTTGGAATTTTTTTTAATCAGTGGCTATTTACAGCAGGTCAGCCTGACTTAAAGATCACAACCAGCTCAGGAAAAAGAATAGGATTCACCGATCTGATAATAGAGCAAACCCAGGATTTCCTGTTTAGTTTTGATATTGAACTTCAGATAAAAGATTTAAAAGGGTTACATACTTTCAAGATACCTGTGTCAGATCGCATAACCAGAAAAACCCTCAGGATAGGGAAGATTATTGAGATTATACCAGATCCGGATATTAACCTGTTGTTCAGGATTGTTCAGACACAGAGTAAACCCATCGGCAGGCCTATAGTCCTAAAAACAGAATAGCAAGTCCTGAAAAGAAAATCATTGTGCCGGCGATAAGATGACTGTATTTCTCTACAGGTTTAAGATTTATCTTATTCAATCCAAGATTAAAAGCCAGAACTATTGACATCATTGTACTGATTGTGGTAATCGAAAATAGGATCGCGACTATTACAGCACCATGAAAATTGTTTTTTGAGGCAGGATACATCACGAGAGGAATGAGTGGTTCACAGGGTCCGAAAACGAAAATCAGAAAGAGTATCCAAGGAGTGGTTTTAAATGCTTCTTCCTGATGAATATGAGAGTGGTCTTTATGATGATCATGCTCATGTATATGTTTTTCACCGTTGAAATGAAAGTGCGAGTGACTGTGTCTTCTTTTTTTTATCAGGTTTCGGATACTTATGATCATATAAACAAATCCGAAGGCAACAAAC
>Ga0209539_1002270_pt1 | contig 10125 bp, 7 predicted proteins | sample BarGraNGADG00312_2_FD_184499 | JGI IMG/M metagenome (GOLD analysis project Ga0209539, IMG submission 184499) | Arctic peat soil microbial communities from Barrow, Alaska - Barrow Graham LP Ref core NGADG0011-312 (SPAdes) (version 2) | ecosystem: Environmental > Terrestrial > Soil > Wetlands >... | reverse complement strand
GCCAGCCGTCGATTCCGGTGACGATCAAGGGAGTGGCAGTCAAGTGACCGAGACACCCGAGACTCCGACACCCGCGCCAGAAGCCGAAGCCGAGGCCGAGACGACGGCTCCCGCGCCAGAAGCCGAAGCCGAGGCCGAGACGACGGCTCCCGCGCCAGAAGCCGAAGCCGAGGCCGAGACGACGGCTCCCGCGCCGGAAGCCGAGGTCGACACCCCCGCGGCCGCGCTCTTGTCCGCCAAGCCGCACCCGACGCCCCGACCCACCCCGCACGCCCGTGCCTCGGCCGTGCGCCCCACCGCCCTCGCGCCAATTCTCCCTGTTGCGCCGCCCGTCGACGCTGCCGAGGAAGCCGCAGCGCGAACCTGGGGCCGCGTGGACGACGACGGCACGGTCTGGGTCCGCGAAGCGACCGCCGAGCGCGCGGTCGGCCAGTACCCGGGGGCGGGCCCGGAGGATGCGCTCGGGTTCTACGTCTTGCGTTATCTCGACCTTCAGGCACGAGTGGTGCTGTTCGAAGCCCGTCTCGGCGCGACCGAACTGTCGGTGAAGGAAATCGACGCCACGCTCGCGAAGCTGCACGAGGAGGCCGCCGAGCCTGCCGCCGTCGGCGATCTCGAGGGTCTGCGGGCACGGGTGGCTGCCCTCGACGCGATCGCCCAGGAGCGCCGTGCCCGCGCCGATGCCGAGCGGGCCGCCGCGAAGGAGGTCGCGCTCGCCGCCCGGACCACCATCGTCGAGGAGGCCGAGCGGATCGCCGGCACGAGCCCCGAGAAGATGCAGTGGCGCCCGACGGGCGAGCGACTGCGCCAGCTGCTCGACCAGTGGAAAGAGAGCCAGCGCAGCGGCCCTCGGGTGGACCGGGCCAGCGAGGAGGACCTCTGGAAGCGGTTCAGTCATGCCCGGACCTCGTTCGACCGGGAACGGCGCCACTACTTCGCGAGCCTCGAACAGCGCAATACCGACGCCAAGACCGTGAAGGAGGCGCTCGCTAACGAGGCCGAGAGCCTGGTATCGAGCACAGAGTGGGGAGACACCGCTCACACCTTCCGCGACCTGATGGCGCAGTGGAAGGCAGCCGGGCGCGCCGGGCGCAAGGACGACGACGCGCTGTGGGTCCGCTTCCGGGCCGCCCAGGACGCCTTCTTCGCCACTCGGGACGCCGCGATGCAGCAGACCGACGAAGAGTTCAGCGCGAACCTTCGGGTGAAGCTCGGCCTGCTCGAGCGCGTCGAGGCAATCCTCCCGGTTCGCGACCTCTCCGCAGCACGCGCGACCTTGCGCGACGTCCAGGAGAAGTGGGAGCACACGGGAAAGGTGCCGCGCGCGGATGTACAGCGGGTCGAGGGCCGGCTGCGCGACGTCGAGAAGGCCGTTCGCGACGCCGAGCAGGTCTCGTGGCACCGCTCGAACCCCGAGACCAAGGCGAGGGCCGAAGGGGCGCTCACTCAGCTCGAGGCTGCGATCGAGTCGCTCGAGGCGGACCTCGGCAAGGCGAAGCAGGCTGGTGACGCACGCGCCGTCAAGGAGGCCGAGGCGGCGCTGGCCGCCCGGCGTTCCTGGTTCGAGCAGATCGCGCGCGCAGCGGGAGACGAATAGCCCCTGGCCGTGCACAGGCGCGCCCACGGTGCGCCGTCGCCCACATGCGTTTCGACCCGGTTTCGCTCGCGGGCAGTCGCGGAGGCACGATTCGACTGTGCACCCACACCGATCCGCGGTTTCGCTGTCGTTATCGTCGGCGCTCCTGTCCCCGGTTCACCCGGCGTCGCGGTGAACGACGCCGGACGCTGGTCGGGGGCACCGCGCATCGTGCGTCCCGGTGATGTCGGCGGTGCCGCAGCGTTCACGGCGCTCGCCGCGGAGGGTTTCCTCCGGATGCTCTGGCATGATCACGCGATGGCCGCCGACGTTCCGGTCACACCGGCCGTCCGAGCACTCGCACTGTTCAGTGCGCTGTCCCCAGCCGCCCGCCGCTGCGTGATCGGGCGGGCGACCGCGGTGTGGGTGCACACCGGCGCTCACCGTCCGCGACGAGCAGACCTCCTTGTCCCGACCGGCGTCAGGATCCCGGCGCCCGACGTCGGGCACGTTGCCCACGAGGCGCGGCTCAGCCCGGACGAGTGCGTGGAGCTGGGCCCGCTGCGAGTGACCGACGTCTGCCGGACAGCCGCAGATGTCGCGCGATGGCTCCCGCTATCGGTCGCAGCGCCCCTGCTCGCCTCCCTCGCCTCTCACCCGTGCTTCGACGGGCGGCGTGCGAACGCCATGCTCGCCCGATTGCACCGGCATCGAGGCGTACGCCACGCGCTGACCCTGCTGGAGAGCATGGCGCCGGCGGCGGCTCAGAGAGGTTCGACGACCACGCCGGGCGGCCTCGAGCCCGTGATGCGATAGACGTCGAACACACCGTCAATCTTCCGGACCGCCGCGAGAACGGCACCGAGGTGCGCCGGATCGGCCATCTCGAACACGAACCTTGAAAGCGCAACCCGGTTACGCGAGGTCGAGACGTTGGCCGAGAGGATGTTGACATGGTGATCGGAGAGCACCCGGGTCACGTCCGAGAGCAGCCTGCTGCGATCGAGCGCCTCGACCTGGATCTGAACGAGGAACACGCTCGACACGCCGGGAGCCCAGCTCACGTCCACGATGCGTTCCGGCTGCTGCAGCAGACCTTCGACGTTGCCGCAGTCCTTGCGATGCACGCTCACGCCCGAGCCGCGCGTGACGAAACCGACGACGACGTCGCCCGGGACCGGCGTGCAGCACTTCGCCAGCTTGACCCACAGGTCGGACACCCCGTGCACGATGATGCCCGGTTCGCCGGTTCGCATCTGACGTGCCGAGGCCCCCGGGCGTGCGGTCTCGGCGATGTCCTCCTCCGCGCCCGAGTCACCGCCCATCGACTGCACGAGCCGCTGTACGACGGTGGCGGCGGAGATCTGGCCCTCGCCGATCGCTGCGTACAACGAGGAGACGTCGGCATACCGCATCGCGTGGCCGAGCCCGGCGAGAGCCTCATGACTGAGCAGCCGTTGGATCGGCAGGTTCTGCTTGCGCATCGCCTTGGTGATCGCGTCCTTGCCGTGCTCGATCGCCTCCTCGCGGCGCTCCTTCGAGAACCACTGCCGAATCTTGTTGCGCGCACGCGGGCTCTTGACGAAGCCGAGCCAGTCGCGTGACGGAGCGGCGTCGAGCGACTTGGAGGTCAGGATGTCCACGACGTCGCCGGTCGTGAGGGTCGAGTCAAGCGGCACGAGTCGTCCGTTGACGCGCGCACCCATCGTGCGATGCCCGACCTCGGTGTGAACGGCATAGGCGAAGTCGACGGGCGTCGCTTCGGCCGGTAGCGCTTGGACGTCACCCTTGGGGGTGAAGACGTAGACCTCGCCGGCGCCGATCTCGAAGCGCAGCGACTCGAGGAACTCGGACGGATCCGCGGTCTCGCGCTGCCAGTCGACGAGCTGGCGCAGCCAGGCCATGTCCGTCGACGAGTCGGTCCCGTCGGCGTTCTTCGCGCCTTCCTTGTACTTCCAGTGGGCCGCGACGCCGTATTCCGCCCGCCGGTGCATGTCGTGGGTGCGGATCTGGATCTCGACCGGGTTCCCACCGGGCCCGATCACGGTCGTGTGCAGAGACTGGTACAGGTTGAACTTCGGCATCGCGATGTAGTCCTTGAACCGCCCCGGAACGGGGTTCCAGCGGGCGTGCAGGGCACCGAGGGCCGCGTAACAGTCCCGCACCGAATCGACGAGGACGCGGACGCCAACGAGGTCGTAGATGTCGGCGAAATCGTGTCCTCGCACGATCATCTTCTGGTAGATCGCGTAGTAGTGCTTTGGCCGTCCGCTTACCGCTGCCCGGATCTTCGCGGCGCGCAGATCGGCACTCACGACCTCACTCACCGTCGCGAGGTACTCCTCCCGAGCCGGAGCGCGTTCGGCCACGAGGTGGACGATCTCCTCGTACACCTTCGGATAGAGCGTCGCGAACGAGAGGTCCTCGAGCTCCCACTTGATCGTGTTCATGCCCAGGCGGTGCGCGAGCGGCGCGTAGATCTCGAGCGTCTCTCGAGCCTTCCGCTCCGCCGAAGCCGCCGAGACGAAGCGCCAGGTGCGCGCATTGTGCAGCCGGTCGGCCAGCTTGATCACGAGCACCCGGATGTCCCGGGCCATCGCGACGACCATCTTGCGGACCGTCTCCGCCTGCGTCGCGTCCCCATAGGTCACCCGGTCGAGCTTCGTGACCCCGTCGACGAGCATTGCGACCTCGGGCCCGAAGTCCGCGCGCAGCGCATCCAGCGAGTAGTCGGTGTCCTCCACCGTGTCGTGCAGAAGGGCGGCCGCAAGTGTCGGCGGCGTCATGCCCAGTTCGGCAAGGATGGTGGCGACCGCGACGGGATGGGTGATGTACGGGTCACCGCTCTTGCGGAACTGACCTCGATGGGCCTCCTCGGCCACCGCATATGCCCGGGAGATGTGACTCAGGTCGGCCTTGGGGTGGTTGTTCCGGACAGCGGCGAGCAAGGGCTCGACCGCGGGTGACACGGAACTGGGCCGGCCACCGAATCGCACCAGTCTCGACCGGACCCGGCTGCCCGAGACCGCGACCTCAGGGGGCGCCTCGGGCGCCGTCGCGGGTGTGCCCGGGGATTGAACGGGATCGCTCATCGCGGACACCTCCCTCTTCAGCACCGACCGACGGCCATGGTCCCAGTCTACGGGCGTCCGCTCTAGGCCGAGAGGATGACGTCCAGGTCGCGACCGATCAGCAGGGCGCGGCCGTTGAGCGCAGAGATCTCCAGCAGGAACGCCAGTCCCGTGACCACCGCGCCGGCATCCTCGAGAAGGCGAGCGGTCGCGGCCGCCGTGCCCCCGGTGGCGAGCACGTCGTCGACCACCAGGACCCGCATGCCCGGGGAGATCGAGTCGGCGTGGATTTCGATCGCGGCGCTGCCGTACTCGAGGTCGTACGACGTCTGTAGCGTGACGTGCGGCAGTTTCCCGGCCTTTCGGACCGGCAGGAATCCGACCCCGAGGCAGTGGGCGACGGGTGCCGCCAGGATGAAGCCGCGCGCCTCGATGCCGGCGACCAGGTCGACGTCACCGGCCCAGCCGGCCAGATGGTCGATCACCGCCGAGAACGCCGGTCCGTCGGCGAGCAGCGGGGTGATGTCCTTGAAGACGATGCCGGGCTCCGGGTAGTCGGGGATGTCGCGCACGAGCGTTCGGACACGCTCGGCCATCCGCGCGTAGTCCAGCGTCTCGGTCACGACACTCCCCGCTCTCAGGGTCAGCGCTTCGGGTTCCCCGGCGAGCGACGCTTCTTCCGCTTGGGCTGTGCCGCCGTGCCCAGGTGCCCGCCGGCGTGCAGCGGGGCGGCGCTGACCGTGATGGCGGCCGGGACCCCGGAGGCCGTCACCGCAACGTCCGCCGCGACCCGGCGCTGCAGCACCGCGGTCGTGTGCTCGGCGATCCCCCGCTCCCGGGCGCGCAGTGCGACCTGGAGCGGCGTCGCGATGAAGATCGACGAGAAGGTCCCCGCGATCATGCCGACGAAGAGCGCGAGGGCGATGTCGCGGAGCGTGCCGGCCCCGAGCAGGAACGAGCCGATGAACAGGATCGCGGCGACCGGCAGCAGCGCCACGACCGAGGTGTTGATCGACCGAACCAGCGTCTGGTTCAGGGCGAGGTTCGCGAGCTCGGCGTAGGTGTGCCGCTTCTGGTCCGCGACGCCCGCCGTGTTCTCACGGACCTTGTCGAACACGACCACTGTGTCGTAGATCGAGTAGCCGAGGATCGTCAAGAGACCGATCACGCCCGCGGGCGTCACCTCGAAGCCCACCGCGGCGTACACGCCCACCGTGAGGATCAGGTCGTGCCCGAGCGCGACCAAGGCTGCCACCGCCATCCGCCAGTCGCGGAAGTACAGCGTCATCACGATCGCGACCAGCACCAGGAAGATGACCAGGCCGCGAAGTGCCTTCTGGGTCACGTCCGCGCCCCAGCTCGGACCGATGAACGTCGACGTGACGTCCGACGTGGCGACTCCGTACCCGGACGCCAGGGCCGACCGAACCGCCGTGACCTGATCGGCGGTGAGGTCGCCGGCCTGCACCCGCACCGAGTTCCCACCGACGAGCGACACCAGCGGGACGGCCGCCCGCTCGACGCCGATGACGGCATCCGTCGCGATCTGCTGCGAGGTGTTCGAGACGTTCGAGACGAGGAACTGCGAACCGCCGCGGAACTCGATTCCCGAGTTCAGACCGCGCGCCAGGAGGAACGTGACGGCAAGCGCCACCAACGCACCCGAGAAGAGGAACCAACGGTTCCGGTGGCCGACGATGTTGTAGGAGCGCTTGCCGGAGTAGAGGTCGTTGCCCCATTGGGCGAATCCCGCCGCCATCAGTTGTCGCTCCCCTTGCTCGATGCCGATCCCGCGTCGGCGGCATCGTTCCCGTCGGCAGCCGCTTGTGCACGCGCCGCTGCGGCACGGCGCTCCGCGATCGTGAGCCGCGGTCCGTCATCCGCAACCTGAGGCGCGGCGCCAGCGAGCGCTGGCCTGGCCACCTGCCCACGTCCCCGGTATCGCGCACCCGCCGATACCAGCTGGTTGGGATCCAGGCCGGAGAACTTGTGCCCCTCGGCGAAGAACGGGGTACGCGCCAGCAGACGCAGCACCGGGTGCGTGAACGTGAAGACCACGACCAGGTCGACGATGGTCGTCAGGCCGAGGGTGTACGCGAAGCCCCGGACGCCACCGACCGCGAGGAAGTACAGCACGACGGCGGCGAGGAAGTTCACGCCGTCGGCCGCAAGGATCGTGCGCCGGGCCCGCTCCCAGCCCTGTTCGATCGCGGCCAAGAGGGTGCGGCCCTCGCGCAACTCATCGCGCACCCGCTCGAAGAACACGATGAACGAGTCCGCGGTGATACCGATCGAGACGATGATGCCCGCGACACCCGGCAGGCTCAGCCGGTAGCCCTGCGTCCACGACAGCAGGGTGATCAGCCCGTAGGTGATCGTGCCGGCGATCACGAGCGAGGCCACGGTCACCAGACCGAGGGTGCGGTACTGGAGCATCGAGTAGATGACCACCAGGACCAGACCGATCAGGCCGGCCAACAATCCGCGCTGCAGCTGCTCGGCACCGAGCGTGGCGGAGATCTGTTCCTCGCTCTGGACCGAGAACGTCAGCGGCAGGGCGCCGAAGCTGAGCTGGTTGGCGAGGGTCGCGGCGGACGTCCGAGTGATGTTGCCGCCCGAGATCTCGGCCTGTCCGTTGAGGATCGGGTCGTTGACCGCCGGGGCTGAGATGACGAGCCCGTCCAGGACGATCCCGAATTGGTTGAAGGGCGGTGTCGCCGGTTTCATCCGCGTCGTGATGGCGCCGAACTTCTTGGCGCCGGCACCGGTGAACTGAAGGTTGACGACCCATTCGTTCGTCACGACGCCGTTCGGACCCATCTTCAGCCCCGAGTCCGCGCTCGACAGGTCCTTGCCTTCGAGCTCGACCGGGCCCAGCAGGAACTTCTGGGTGCCAGTCGGGTCGCAGGCCACGAGGGGGCGCGCAGGGTCGTCGGCGCCGCCGCCGCGCCGGTTCTCCGGCTTCGTGCAATCGAGGCCGTCGAACACGGCCATCAGGCCCGGGGTCACCCACGCTGGGTCACTCGCGGACGTCGGCTTCGTCGTCGGGGTGTCGGTCGGCTGGGTGATCGGCGCCGCCGTGCTCGTCGCGGTGGCGGACGGAGAAGCCGTCGGGCTCCCGGACGGCGAGGCACTGGCGGTGGTCGAGGCCGACGAGGACGCCGTCGGCGTCGCGCTCGTGGACTTCGCGTCAGGCGCTGCAACGTTCAGAACCGCGCGGAATCGCATCAGTGCGGACTTCCGCACCAGATCCAGCGTCGCCTGATCCGGCTTCCCGGGGATGCCGACGACGATGTTGCGGCCGCCCTGGCTGGTGATCTGCGCCTCGGACACGCCGGACGAGTCGACCCGCTGTCGCATGATCCGGATCGCCTCGGTGATCGTCGTGTCGCTGACCGTCGCGCCCGTGTCCAGAACCGGCGTCAAGATGATCTGCGTGCCGCCCTCGAGGTCGAGCGCGAGCTTCGGAACCAGGGTCGCCTTCGAGAACTGGGTGCCGGCAACGATGGTGCCGAACAGGGCCGCGATCGCGATGGCGAGCACGACGAGCGTGCGCATCGGGCGGGATCCGCGCGTTTGTGAGACCACGGGTCTGTCTTCTCTCCTACCGGCGCGCCCGCTGCGGGGCGCATTCTCGGGCCGGGCGCGTGGGGCGCCGGCAGGTCAGTTCGAGGTCGGCTTGCCCTTGTCGCCGGGGTCGAGCGAGGAGATGTCGTCGGGCACCTCGACGGTACCGGTCCCGGCGGCGTCATCCTCGTCATCGGGCACCGCAACCGGGGGTTCTGCCAGTTTCGCGATGGCGCCGCGGATCCACACGCTCCGGCTCCCGGCGGACTCGAGCGTGATGGCATCGCCGTCGACCTCGACAACCGTGCCGAACAGCCCGGATCCCGTCATCACGTGCTGGCCAGGCTCCAGGGTCGCCCTGAAGTCCATCGCTGTGCGCTGGCGCCGACGGGTGCGGCCGCTCATGAACCACAACCCGCCGAGGGCCAGTGCGAGGAAGATCAATGCGCCTGGGTCCATGAGCTGTTCCGGTCTCCTCGCGTGGTCTTCGCTGTCGGGCGCAGTCTAGGCGAGCGCGGTCGCGCAGACCAATGAGTCCGACGTCCTAGTCGAACAGGCCCGAGGCATCGCGGGGTGCCACCAGCCCGAGGTGCTCCCAGGCGGCAGTCGTCGCGACCCGGCCGCGCGGGGTCCGGCCGATCAAGCCTTCGCGTACCAGGAACGGCTCGACCACCGTTTCGACCGTCTCCGGTTCCTCGCCGACCGCCACCGCGAGAGTGGTCAGACCGACCGGCCCACCGCGGAACCGCTCGCACAGCGCCCGCAACACGGCCCGGTCCAAGCGGTCCAGTCCGCGCACATCGACCTCGTAGACGGCCAACGCTGCCCGCGCCGCCGCGAGATCGAGGCGGCCGGCTCCGCGCACCTGGGACCAGTCACGGACCCGCCGGAGCAAGCGGTTCGCGACCCGGGGCGTGCCGCGCGACCGGGACGCGATCTCCTCGGCCGCGTCGCCGGGGAGCTCCAAGCCCAGCAGGCGGGCCGAGCGGACCAGAACCCGCACGAGCTCGTCCGCGGCGTAGAAGTCCAGGTGAGCGGTGAAGCCGAACCGGTCCCGCAGCGGCGCGGGCAGCAGGCCGGCGCGCGTGGTCGCGCCCACCACCGTGAACGGCGGCAGGGTAAGCGCGATCGCCGTCGCGCCGGGGCCCTTACCGACGATGACGTCGACCCTGAAGTCCTCCATCGCGAGATACAGCATCTCCTCGACCGGGCGCGCCAGTCGGTGGATCTCGTCGACGAAGAGCACCTCGCCTTCCGCCAGTGAGGAGAGCACCGCGGCGAGGTCACCGGCGTGCTGGATCGCGGGTCCGGAGGTGATCCGGAGCGGCGCGCCGAGCTCGGCGGCGATGATCATCGCCAAGGTGGTCTTGCCGAGTCCGGGCGGTCCCGACAGCAGCACGTGGTCGGGCGCCGCACCGCGTCCGAGCGCCGCGTGCAGCACCAGCGCGAGCTGGTCCCGGACCACGTCCTGGCCGACGAACTCGTCCAACCGCCGTGGGCGGAGGGCCGCCTCGGCGGCTCGTTCGCGGGCATCGGCGTCCGCATCGACGACCCGCGGCGCAGAGCCGTCGAGCTCGGAGTCGATCAGCTCAGCCACGGGTCACCCCGCTCAGCGTCGCGAGAGCGGCGCGAAGCACGACCGCGACCTCGGCGTCCGTCGTCGGCCCCGGTCCCGTCCCCACCACCGAGGCAACCGCGTCCTCCGCCGGGCGCGCGGTCCAGCCCAGACCGACGAGAGCCTCGACCACCTGACCACGGCGGTCGGCTCGCCCGGCCGCGACCCGACCACCCGGGCCGGACGCGGAAGCCGGCCCGGTCGGCGGACCGAGGCGGTCCGCGAGCTCCAGCACGAGCCGCTGCGCGCCCTTGCGGCCGATGCCGGGCACCCGCATCAGGGCGGACAGGTCCTCA
>Ga0209539_1002264_pt1 | contig 10145 bp, 5 predicted proteins | sample BarGraNGADG00312_2_FD_184499 | JGI IMG/M metagenome (GOLD analysis project Ga0209539, IMG submission 184499) | Arctic peat soil microbial communities from Barrow, Alaska - Barrow Graham LP Ref core NGADG0011-312 (SPAdes) (version 2) | ecosystem: Environmental > Terrestrial > Soil > Wetlands >... | reverse complement strand
TGCCAAGCATCCTAAACATCCCGGTTCCGCAAGTTGGACATTTACCCTTCATTGCTTTTCTGCCATTTTTCATTGTAACTTCAACAGAATCTTTAATTTCTTTTTTAGCCTTACATTTTACGCAATATCCTTCCATGATCTAATTAATTTAGTTATGATTAATCTATTTCATTACAAATGTAAGCTATTTGCAATGTGTTTGCAAATAGTAATCGCTAAGTAAGCAACAAATAAGGGTCGGCTCACGAAACGTAAGTCTCCACCAGAAGAAAACAATAAGTTTTATTTAACGAACCTTTTTTGTTTCTAGTAGAAACTCTGAGGAATTATATGTGATGTGAAGCGATGTGTTTCAACTCAAAGATTGAGCTTTTTTCCGCTATTTTAAATTAACCGGCTTTTGGATAGTTATAACTTCGTTTCTAAGTTTTAAGTGAAGCTGCCAAACTTTTTAGTTTACCTGGAATTTTGTCGAGAGACATAACAAAATCAACACAGCCTGAAGCCTGAGCATTAAGAGGCATGGAGTCAAATTCGGCAGACATGTCCTGAGTAAAGGTTTTTCCTCCATGTGCCTTGATGTGTTTGCAGCCCTCAGTACCGTCGCTACTAGACCCGGAAAGGATAATGCCGATTGCACGTACGCCCATAGCCTCTGCTAAAGAAGCAAAAAATACATCTATCTGTTTGTTCCTGCCCTTTCGTGGAGAAATTATTTTGAAGCTATAGTTTTCAATTAAAAGATCTGAGTCCGGAGGAATTACGTAGACATGATTCGGAAGGATTGGCATCGCCGTAGAAGCCATTATTACCGTCATTTTCGTATGACGCGACAATATTTCAGCTAACTGACTATTGGCTGTTGGATTCATGTGAGAAATAATGACAAAGGCCATGTCTGTATTAGATGGCAGTGCAACCAGAAGAGCCTTATAAGCGTTAAGTGCACCGGCTGATCCACCAATGCCAACAATCAATTTAGGGTGCAATGCTCTCATATCTCCGGCAGGTCGCTTCCTTTATTTTTTCCTCTGTACGTCAGTGCTTCTTTTGGCGAAGGGTAAATTGTCAATAACAATGTAACAATAAGAATCTAAGAATTAGGCAAATACGGTTACAAGTATAAAACTATTAAATAGTTATTTATAAACCTAATTTACCCCCCCCCTATAGTATTAATAATCAACGTATTACAAGGCATGTATTTTAACACTACCACATTTATATTCAAACCAGCATCATTTTTTGTCGAACACAACGAAAAATTATGAGGGTTTGTTGTTAATACTTATTAGGCAATCCTACAGATAAAACAATAAGTTTTATTAAACGACCTTTATAAAAAACAATTAACCAAATAAGTTCCTCCGACTTTTCGGAGTGGACTCAATCTTTGATACCAGACTTATATAAATGAAACATATTATCAAGTTAATCAACTGATTGATATATCTATTTTGAGAAGAGAAAAGATGCATCTATATTTGTTTACAATCTTTTAGAAATTGTGATCAAGAAAAACCTCATATTTGAACAGTTATTAGTTAAAAAACTTAAGGCAGGAGATCCTGACTCATTTTCTTATATTTTTTCTGCTTATTACAAGGACTTGGTATTCTTTGCCTACAGTTATACGCACGAACTACCTGATGCGGAAGATATAGTCCAGGATACTTTTATCAAACTTTGGGAAGATCACGAAAAATTAAATGTGACAGTTTCTCTGAAATCACTTCTTTTAAAAACAATTCAAAACAAGTGTATTGATTGGCACCGGCATAAAAAAATTATCAATAATCATAGTACTTATATTATTGACAATTCACCTCTCTATGAATATGATACTGTTAACTATGTACTCAGATCTGAACTGGAAGGGAGGATTAATAAGGCAATTGCCAATCTGCCTGATAAGTTTAAAGAAGCCTTTGAAATGAGCAGGTTTGAAGGACTTAAATACGAGGAAATTGCAGTCAAACTAAATGTTTCACTCAGAACAGTTGAAGTACGAATCAGCAAAGCATTGGATCTTTTAAGAAAGAGCTTAGTTGATTTTCTTTAATAAGAATAAGTATAAGTATAAATTTTTGTTTTTTACTACCTTCGGATAAAATTTACCCGAAACACTCGATTGTTCATCAAACTCCCATTTATCTTAATTTCAACAAATTATCTTATGACAGGGTTATTGATTTACTCGATCTGTAATTCTGTTAAATGTGGTATCTCATTTCTGGTTCGTCTTTTATGAAAGAAATTTGGCAATCGCGAAAAGTATTTTGTTTTTTCATAAATAGGTTAGTCAGGTTAGGTTAGTTAGTTCAATTCCCCTTGGTCTCCCAGACCAGGGGAATTGTTTTAATAATATATCAGTGACCCGGAATAAAATTATCTCAGATTTGATTGAAATTAATTGTGGTAACTGTATTCTGAAACGTCTTTTTTAAAGAAAATTAAAAAGATTGAAACCAATGAAGCATGAAAATCGGGAAATTTTAATTACCAGGTATCTTACAGGAGAGACTGGTCCGGAAGAAATTATTGAGTTACAAAAATGGTTGGGTGCTTCAAAAGATAACTTATTGTATTTCCAACAGTTAAAAAATATCTGGGATAGCTCTGAACATTTTAAAGATGAAAAAATAATAGATGTTGACAAAACGTTAAATATGATTAACAAAAAAGTCATATTCAAATCTCAATCTGCAAATTTCTGGTACTACTTGAAGAAGATAGCTGCTATTTTATTAATACCGCTTCTCTTAGGAAACTTATTATATTTTGCCTTTCGTGCCAATAGCAATGTAGCAACTCAGGAACCAATTTACAATGAGTTGTTTGCAGTGTTCGGGACAAGATCTGCACTAAAGCTTTCTGATGGGACTTCTGTCTGGCTTAATTCAGGTAGCAGTATAAAATATCCTGACAGGTTCATTGGTAATAAACGTACCGTGTATCTCAAAGGTGAAGCTTATTTTGAGGTTGAAAGTGATTTAAAAAGACCTTTTATTGTTGAGACTTCATCTTTAAGCGTGAAAGCTACAGGGACGAAATTTAATGTTTCGGGATATACCTCTGCCGATGAGGCAGAGGTAACTCTGGTTTCTGGTAAAGTGGAAGTTAATCTGACCGGGAACAAAAAAAATATTAAGAGTTTAAAACTTGATATAAAGCAGCATTTTTCATTCAATAAAGTCAACGGAACTATTTCAATCATTAATGAAGATATATATAAATATATATCCTGGAAAGATGGAAAACTGGTTTTCCGAAATGAACCATTAACCCAGGTTGTAAAAAAGATCAGCCAGGTATTCAATATTGATATTGAGATTAAAGGTGACGAAATAAAGAATTACTGTCTCAGGGCCACTTTTCAGGACGAATCTCTGGAAGAAATCCTGAAATTGATAAAGATATCTTCACCTATTAATTATATAGAAGTAAAACGAGATCTTTTACCTGACGGCTCGTTCCCACGGAAGAAAGTTATTATATTCCCTGCCGTCAAAACTGAGCATATTAAAATTGACTTTATTAAATCTATAATTCTACCCTGATTCTATTGCCTATGCAAATAACCTAAAAACAAAAAGGATATTGACCTCACAAGAAGAGGAAAGGCGCTCTAACGCCTTCCCTCAATGCCAGGGACAATAAACCGATTCCTGTTTAACTTAGAAAAATCTTATTATTAACCCTAACGCTTCAAAAGTATGAAAAAAAATCATAATTACTATGGTTTGTTCAAACCAAATAGTAATTGGCACAAATTACTCCTGACTATGAAAATCTCAGCTTTTCTGTTATTCTGTTGTTTTGTGAATATTTTTGCTGCTCCGACTTACTCTCAGTCAACAAAAATTTCACTCAATATGAAAGATGTTACTGTCGAAGAGGTTTTCAACAAAATTGAGGATGTAAGTGAATTCTATTTTCTGTACAATAATAAACTAATCGATGTAAAGCGAAAAGTTAATATTGAAGCAGACAAAGAGCCCATTAAGGATATTCTGAATGATATGCTCAGCAAAGATACAAAATTTATCATTTACGACAGACAGATAATACTCGTTCCAAGTTATGTAACGGCTCTTTCAGCGGTTATGCAACAACTAAAAATAACCGGTATTGTTACAGGAAAGGATGGTACACCTCTTCCCGGAGTAAATGTTGTTGTTACTGGAACAACAAAGGGTGAGATTACTGATATTGCTGGTAAATACAGCATTGATATTCCTCAGGGAGCCAAGAGTCTGACTTTTTCATTTATCGGAATGCAATCCCAGGAAATCAATATTGGGTCGTCTCCCAAAATAGACGTCACTTTGGTTGAGTCGGCAATCGGTTTGGATGAAGTTGTGGTTGTTGGTTATGGAACTCAAAAGAGATTAAATATTACAGGTTCAGTTGCTTCGATTTCCACAAAGGATGTCAAATCACTGCCAGTTGCAAATGTAAGCAGTGGATTGGTTGGGAGACTTCCCGGGATTATATCAATAGATCGTGGAGGAATACCTGGCTCAACTCCCAGCATAAGTATAAGGGGATTTTCCGAAATGCTGGTAATTGTGGATGGGGTGGAAAACAGTTTTAATAATATCGACCCGAATGAAATTGAAAGCATAAACATTTTGAAAGATGCTTCTGCAGCGATATATGGAGCCAGGGCAGGCAATGGAGTAATGCTTATTACCACAAAACGCGGAAAATCGGAAACACCCACTTTTAACTTTAATACATATTATGGGTTACAGTCACCTACACGTGTTGCCAAAGCGGTTGATGCTCCCACCTATGCCCAAATGATCAATGCTGCTGAAATTGCAATTGGCCATCCGCCAAGATATACTGATGCAGAAATTCAGAAATACAGAGATGGCACTGATCCGGACTATCCAAACACAAATTGGTACAATGAAGTCTTTAGAAAGGCAGCACCAATTAGTCAATATAATCTTAATGCTTCTGGTGGAGGAGAAAATGTACGTTACTTTGTTTCACTTGGATATTTAAATCAGAAAGGCCTGTTCAAAAGTGACGATCTTGGATTTAGAAGATATAATTTCCGATCCAATATCGATTCAAAAATAACCAAATCTTTTTCTATTTCACTTGATTTAGCAGGGCGAGACGAATTTTCTTATCAGCCAGGAGGTAACGTTTCTCAAGTTATGGAGGATCTTGGATTTTGTGAACCCACCAGACTAGCACATTATCCTGATCCCACAAAATTGACTTTTAACGGACATGGAACAACTCAACCCATTGGCAGATCGTCAAAAGAATTTGCAGGGTACACAAATCAAGACAATAAATACCTTGATGCATCATTAAATTTTAAATATGAAGCGCCGTTTATTAAGGGATTATCAGCCTCAGCTTTAATCACTACTAATTTGATTTACGGTTACATGAAAGACTGGGGTAAACAGTTTTATTATTATAATTATGACCGTACTACTGATACGTATACTTTAGCTGGCGTGGCACAAAATTCCAAAACTCAATTAGATGAACAACTAAATAGAACTGCTAATTATACCGGACAATGGCATTTGAATTATGACAGAACAAAAGGAGCTCACAATATTAGTGCCTTGATCGTCGGGGAGTACATTGATTTTAGTGGCGATTGGTTCAGTGCGCACAGGGAAGGTTATCTCACCACAGCTATTGATCAACTTTTTGCCGGAGCAGATCTGGCTAAGAATAATAATGGCAGTCAGACTCAGGATGGACGAATAGGTTATGTAGGCCGGTTTAATTATTCTTATGCTTCTAAATATTTTGTTGAAGTATCCAGTCGTTATGACGCCTCTGCCAGGTATATTTCCACTAAAAGGTGGGGGTTCTTCCCAAGTGTATCTCTTGGCTGGCGTCTTTCCGAAGAGAAGTTTCTGAAAAATATATCGGCTATAGATAATCTTAAATTAAGAGCGTCTATTGGTAAGGCAGGGAACGATTATGTTGCACAATATAACTATTTAACAGGTTATAATTTTAATGGAAGTGAGGCTTTTGGTTCATCGGTTAATATGGGCCTCATATCAAAAGGGCTGGCTAATCCTGATTTGAGCTGGGAAAATACACTGACTTACAATATTGGGTTGGATGGATCATTATGGAAGAATCTGTTAAGCGTAGAACTGGATGTGTTCTACAGGAAGGTTACAAGTGTTGCAGGCTATAGAAATGCTTCTCTTCCCTTAAGCTTTGGAGCAAGTCTGCCTCAGGAAAACATTAATAGTTTCGATAACCGAGGATTTGAACTTGTGTTAAAGCATGAGAAAACGATAAATGATTTAAGATATACTATTGAAGGCAATGTCAGTTATGCCAGGAAGAAATGGATACATTACGATGAGCCAACTTATACTGATGCTGCAACCAGGGAGCGCTTACAGATTTCTGGTCAGTGGGACAACCGTTTCTTCGGGTATAAGGCGCTGGGTCTATTCCAATCACAGGCAGAAATAGATGCCTGGCCTGTAATACAAGATAATAATAATAATAGAACTCTTAAACCAGGTGATATTAAATATGAAGATTACAACAAAGACGGGGTATTGAATTATCTTGACAATCATGTTATAGGAAGGGGTTTTGTTCCTGATGTTATTTTTGGACTTAATTTAAGTTTGCAATATAAAGGATTTGATTTAGCCATGCTATGGCAGGGAGCTTCTAATTTCAATGTTTACAGCAGGGGAAGGATGACCGATTATTTTGATACCGGAACGATTCCATATACCTATATGACTGATTACTGGTCACCGACGAATACTGGAGCAAAATACCCGAGGTTGTTTTATAGCGGTGCTTCTAATAACAAGTATGTTTCTACATATTGGTTGCATGATGCCACTTATTCGCGTCTTAAAACTATCCAGATGGGATATACAATACCGAAAAACCTGTGTACAAAGATACATATCAAATCGCTGCGTGTTTATTTATCAGGTTTCAATATTCTGACATTAGATCATATATATCCATTCCCAATGGACCCCGAGTCGGGTAACGTGGGAGAAAACCAGTACTACCATCAGCAAAAGTCTTATAATATAGGCATTAATCTTAATTTTTAGTATTTAAACAAATCAATAGAAAGTAATCATGAAAAAAAATATCAATTTATTATTTCTAGTATTTCTGATATTTTTTGCAGAAGGATGCGAAAAACAGTTATTAGATAAAAAGCCCTTAGACATCATCACTGATGCCCAGGTATGGAATGATCCCAATTTAATCAAAGCATATGTGGACAATTTATATAGCAGGGCTCCTATGTCAGGATTATATATGGCAGAGAATCCTGCTCTGTTGATCACTACACTTGTGGTTTCTGATGAAGGGTGCACTAATTATGTCTGGAATACTCCCGACCGCTCAATTTCGGGATCATTAGATGCTTCCGGGGGTGAATTGGAATACTGGGATTATACTTTGATCCGAGATATTAATTCATTCCTCATAAATATTAAAACCGGAACTGTCCCGGAAGATGACAAGAAGCAATATTCTGCTCAAGTAAGATTTCTGAGGGCCCTGGCGTATTTTGAGATGGTGAAACGATATGGAGGTGTGCCAATTGTTCTGAAACCCCAGAATATAACTGATGGGGATGCCTTATTTGTTCCGAGAAATAAAGAAAAGGAAGTCTATGACTTAATAGGAAAAGAATGCGATACGATTTCAGCTGTACTTCCTGAATCATATTCTTCATCGGACATAGGAAGAGTTACAAAATATGCAGCTCTTGCCTTGAAAAGCAGGGCTATGCTTTATGCTGCCAGCATTGCAAAATATGGCACTGAACAATTAGATGGATTAGTGGGAATTCCTAAATCTGATGCTAATTCTTACTGGCAAGCTTCACTGGATGCCTCGAAAGCAATTATGGATGACCACAAATTTGAATTGTTCAATAAATATCCGGAAGATAAGGCAAAAAATTATCAAATGATTTTTTTGGAAAAAGATAATTCGGAGATTATTCTAGCAAAAAAGTTTATTAGTAAAATCTATGGTCACGGTTTTGATGACCAAACCCAACCTAATTTTAATTATACCTATTGGGGAGGTTGTTTCAGTCCCTCAATGGAGCTGGCTGACGCTTTTGAAATGAAGGATGGCTCTTCAGGTGTGATCGATTGGCCCAATATCAAAGGACAGGAAAGAGTAATTTTCAAAAATAAAGATCCCAGGTTTGAAGCATCCATAATGTATAATGGCCAACAATGGGCATGGGATACTTGTCGCATCTGGAAAGGTATTTATACCGAAACGGGTGAAGCTAAAAATTCGGAAACGGAACAGTATAAAGGGATGGATGAAGTTGGAAGAGATCAGAAAACAAGTCAGGGACCAACAACTGGGTTTTTATTGAAAAAATTTCTGGATCCAACAAAAGTATTCCCTCTTGATCTTGAATCAGACCAGGATTGGATTTTATTTAGATATGCTGAAATCCTGCTGAATTATGCTGAAGCCTCTTTTGAACTGGATCATCCCGATGATGCGTTGGACCCCATAAACCAGATCAGAACTAGAGCTGGCATTACAGCATTGGGATCTGTTACACTTGACCAGATACGTCAAGAACGCAGAATTGAACTGGTTTTCGAAACTCATAGATTTTGGGATATAAGACGATGGAGAATCGCTGATCAGTTCCTTGGTAAAAATTTGCATGGTGCTTACCCTTACTACCATTTTGCAACAAATCAATTCGAATATGAAGTTGGTAATGCTGATTTTTTTAATCGTGTTTGGAAGCAGGCGTATTATTATTATCCTATAAATGAAACCAGAATCAACAACAATCCAAAATTGATTGAGAATCCTGGTTATAATTGATTTTTCATTAATATTTTAAGGGATTAAGATGAAAGTTCCTTTAAGATGAGGTATTACTGCATTTTAAAGGGACTTCTCCTTTTAAAAAAATGAATAGACTTGTAATTCAAAAATAAAATAAAAAGAGCTATGAATAATAAATTAAGTTTTAATGATCGCTACGGGATCAGGTTTCTAAAAGGACTTTGGATGATTTTAACAATAATGATCTTATGTTCAATTGTATCAACCAAGGTCAAGGCACAAAATACCGGTGCAGCATTAACAATTGATCTTTCAAATCCGGGTCATGCAATTAGTCCAATACTATATAACGGTGAGTTGTTTGAAGAAATTGGTCGCGGTGTAGATGGTGGGTTTTATGCCCAATTGATTAATAATTATTCTTTTGAGGATAATAATACTCTTGATGGATGGTCAATAGTTTGCCCCGGATTAAGCAGAGGATCTATTTTTGACCGCAAAGCAAACCATATGTATTCCCCTTTTAACTTTAACCCAAAAGAAGCATCCAGAGGTGCTTTATACGCAGTAACATCTGCTCAGGCACCTCAGCTGAACAATAAACAATTCCATTGTCTTAAATTGGATATTGCCTCGGTCAATTCCGGAAGCGTTGGTGTAGCTAATGCAGGTTATTGGGGGATCAGATTAGATAGTAATACGACATATAAGGTCTCTTTCTTTGCCAGGAAGGATGCCAATTTTAAAGGAACAATTACTGTAAAACTTGAGAGCAATGACGGCCAAGTATATGCCACTTCAAATAATTTTACTCCCACCACTGGCTGGCAGAAGTTTACCTGCGACCTTGTAACCAAAGGTATTAAAGCTGTAAAAGGGACTAATCGGTTTGTTATGTACGGTTCCTCCACAGGTTCACTTTATTTTGATGTGGTCAGGGTCATGCCACCAACCTATAAGGACCGGCCCAATGGTATGCGACTTGATATGGCTAATTTGCAGGCTGCACTTAATCCAAAATTCATCCGTTTCCCGGGTGGTTGCGATGTTGAGCATACAAGCATAGATAGTGGTTGGAACTGGAAAAATGCAGTTGGTCCAATTGAGCAAAGACCTGGTATGATTGAGGAACGTTGGGGTTATCATAACAGTCAGCAGTTTGGATTGGATGATATGTTTCAAATGTGTGAAGATTGGGGAGCTGAGCCTATCTATTGCCCTTCGATGACACTCGCTGAGGGATTTGGCGCTGCCCCATTTGATAAAATGCAGCCATTTATTCAGGATTTGCTGGATCTGATTGAATATGCGAATGGGGA
>Ga0209539_1002259_pt1 | contig 10159 bp, 8 predicted proteins | sample BarGraNGADG00312_2_FD_184499 | JGI IMG/M metagenome (GOLD analysis project Ga0209539, IMG submission 184499) | Arctic peat soil microbial communities from Barrow, Alaska - Barrow Graham LP Ref core NGADG0011-312 (SPAdes) (version 2) | ecosystem: Environmental > Terrestrial > Soil > Wetlands >... | reverse complement strand
GCCGGACGAGCTCGCCGGCTCGTACCTCGACGAGCCGCCCTCCGGGTCGTCGTGGGCGGAGTGGGCGCGCACGCGCTGGCCGAGCCTTCGTTGACGGCGGGTGACGTCGTCCTGGTCTCACGACCCCCGCGTCACCAACCTCATGAATCACAACACCTGTACCCGGCCAGGACGTCGGTGACGGTCCCTTGATCTGAGGGAGGATCTCCGGCGTCGTGGAGATGTCGCGTCCTCACCATCCCGAGGTCCTGCACCCCACCGGAGACCTTCGTCGCCGGGAGAACCTCGTCAGAGGTCGCAGCCCAGAAGCACCTCGATCCCATGGGCGACACTGCGCGGGGGCTCCGCCGCTGGACGCGGCCCGCGACCCCGCCGGCCCGACGGCTCCCCCGCCCCAGACGCTCCCCAGCTCACCAAGCGACCACGCGTGCGCGACCTCCGCCACACGCACTCCTCGTGGATGATCACCGCAGGAACGGACCTCTTCGTCCTCCAGCTACGGCTCGGGCACGAGTCGATCACCGCGACGACGGAGACCTACGCCCACCTGCTCCCCGACCAGCAACTGGCGGCGGCCCACGCGGCGAGCCGCGCGCTCGGCGGATTGATCGGCGGCGCTCTGCCCGCGCCCGACGGCGCTCGCTGAAGGGAAGCGGAGCCCGCAGCATCGTGTTGGCGACGAACCACGCAACGAATCGTGCCGTGCACTTTCCAGCTCGTCCGTCGCCTCCCGTTGAGGCGTCATGAACGGCTCTCAGGTCACCGAGATGCTGACCTTCTTCCGCCGTTGGGCCGATCTCCGGTACCGTCGTGTCCCCGCTCGTGTCAGACGAGCCCGGTGATGGTCCGCGTCCGCCGAGAAGGACGCCGCAGATGATCCAGAGCCCGAAGGGCGGCGAGCCTGCCGCTGAATGACGCTCCGCGGCGGCACCGGCCGCGACATCGACTCCCTCGACGGGGTCCGTCTCGACGGCCCCACGTTCTACGAGCACGTCAGCGGACTCCTCGGCTCCGCGACGCGTGGGCCCCTGCCTCGCGGCGGAGAGCCGCTCCCGGATGAGCCCCCACCGGATCCAAGTCGGCTCCGGTGGGGTGGCGGGTCTCTCGACGGCCTCATGGCAGTGCGCGGTGGGCGGAGCGTCGGCAACGAGCCCCTAGCCGCCGCAGCCGCAGTGCTGGAGTACCTCCGATCGACGCCGACGCCACAAGGCCTGCGATCGGTGGCGGAGACGGTCACTCAGGTCACCGACCCGCAGGCGATCGACCGGTTCGTTGGCGCCGTCGCCTCCGGTGGGATCCGTCGCGGGGGACGAGCACGCGACCTGGCCCGTTGGCTGTGCGTCCAGGGGGTGCGGCGCGAACAGGTCAAGGTCGGCCTCGCACTCTTGGGCATCGTCGGCAGCGAGGAAGACGTGGACCTGGCCACACATCTCGGCATGCTCGAAGAGCTCACGCTCTACGCCGCCGTCGCGCTGAAGAACCTCCTGAAGAACCCGGACAAGGCCCTCCTCAACCTCGCCGACCAAGTCATGGGCTGGGGTCGCCTCCATTGCATCCACCGGCTGCGCGAGTCCACGGACCCAGAGGTCAAGCGCTGGCTCTTGTACGGCGGCTACGACAACGGCGTCATGGTGGAGGAGATCGCCTACATCGCCGCCACCGCCGGCGAGCTGCGGCGCGCCCTCGAGGACGATCCGACGGACGACCTGCTCGACCACGCGGGCGCTCTGCTCGCCGCGCTCGCGACCGGTGGGCCTGCCGAAGACATGAGGCACTACGACGACGGCGGTCCAGCCATGACGACCTACCTCGATCGAATGCGTCATGCTCCCGCGACGCTGACGCGACTGGGTCACCTCAGAGTGCTGGACCAGTACCTCGCCAAGCAGGTCGACGACAACCCCAACATCGACAAGCTCGCCAGGCCGCGACTGCATGCCGCAATTGCCGAGGTCCTGTCCAGGCCGGAGTGGACCACGGTGGCCGAGGCAGCGTTGCACAGCGACGACCTCCAGCAGGTCAAGAGCGCGATCACCCTCGTTCCCAGATTCGGAATCGACCCGATCCCGACCGTCAGGCGATGGCTGCCGCGCGCCCCACACGACGGGTACCTGTGGCAGACCCTGCTGTACGCCACCGACGACGTCGAGGAGATCCGCCGCCTCGTGACCCAAGCACAGGATCTGCTGCCCTTGTCCGCGCTTCCCACCAGGGCCGCCGACGACCTCGGCATCGGGCCCGGCCACGAGGCGGGACACTGCCTCGAATTGATGCTCCAGCGCCTGCGCGACTTCCCAGGTGAGGGCGAGGAGGCGATCCGGGTTGGCCTCAAGAGCCCAGTCACCCGATGCCGCAACATGGCGCTCCGGGCAATCGAGGCATGGCCGCCGTCGTCACGACCCGACGACCTCGTGAGCCTCTTGCGGACGATGGCATGGACGGATCCGAATCCGGGTGTGAAGAAGCGCGCCCGACAGATCGCAGCAGGGCTGTCCGGCACGCCGTGACGCCATCAGGACTGCTACCGCCCAACTTGACCGCAGTCCGCGCGCGTTGGAGCCGTGTGGAATGGCGGGCGATGACGGACGACGGCCGGGCGATGACGCGGCCGGCCACCGACCAGAATCGGTCGCCCAGGCGACCCACCGCCTGGCACCGCCGGAGTGGGGCGAACGCCGCGAGCCTGAGGATGTTCGCGCCTCCGTCGCGGTCGCCCGGTCCTGCCAGTCCCCACGACGAGCCGTGCCCCCCAGGTCCTGTTCACTTTGCATGACACTTGGTACTATCTGTCATGGCTAATGAACGGAGGTGACCGCGATGACCAACGCACTCGACTCCCTGCCGGCGACGTTCGAGCAGCGCACGGCCGCGAAGGCCGGGGTCAGTTCCACCGCGCTACACCGCCACCTCAAGGCCGGTCGCATCGAGCGGATCGGCCGAGGGCTGTACCGGCAGGCAGACGCCGCGCCCGCGGACCCCGACCTGCTGGCGATCGCTCACCGCTCGCGCCAGGGAACGATCTGCCTGGCCAGCGCGCTCGCACACCACGGCCTGATCGACGACATCCCTGCCGCATGGGACATCGCCATCCCCCGCGGGACGACCCCACCCAAGCTGACGAACGTCCGGTGGCACACTTTCGACCGAGCGACCTTCGCCATCGGGCGCGAACTCATGACGATCCCGGGCACCGACCGACAGGTCGGCCTGTACAGCGCGGAACGGTCGATCGTCGACGCACTCCGCCTGCGCGGCTACGAGGGTTACGAGACGGGCATCGACGCGCTGCGCGCCTGGCTGCGCCGCAAGGGGTCGAACCCCTCGGCGCTCCTCACACTCGCCCACGAGCTGCCCAGGGCCCAGGGGCCACTCCGGGAAGCACTGACGTACCTGTCATGACCGATACCCCACTGCGTCCAGGACAGATCTACGCCCGGTTACGCCAGGTGGCGGCGGAGCGGGCTCGACCGTTCAACGAGATCTTGACGCTCTACGTCCTCGAGCGCTTCCTTGCCCGGCTCACGAAGACTGAGTACGCGCAGGACTTCGTCCTCAAGGGCGGGGTGCTGCTCGCCGCATTTCGCCTGCGGCGCCCGACCCGCGACGTCGACCTGCAGGCGCTCGACTTCACACTGGACGAGCAGCACATGAAGGCAGTCGTGGCGGCAGTGGCCGCCGTCGACGCGGCCGATGGCGTCCGGTTCGACAGCGCGGCGGTGGTCGTCGAGCCGATCCGCGACGAGGACGACTACCAGGGGCTGCGCGTGCACGTTCCGGCGCACGTCGCGTCGTTCGCGATGTCGTTCAAGCTCGACGTCTCGACCGGCGACCCGATCACTCCGGAGCCGCAGATGGTGGAGATCCCCGCACTCCTCGGTGGCGTGATCGCGGTGCGGGGACACCCGATCCAGACGGTGATCGCGGAGAAGACCGTCACCATTCTTCAGCGAGGCACCGCATCCACCCGATGGCGGGACCTCCACGACATCCGCGCACTGTCGATGCAGCACACGTTCCGCGCCGGCGACCTGAGGGACGCCGCAGAGGCAGTAGCTGCGCATCGAGGCGTCGAGCTCGCGTCGCTCGCCGACGTCGTGGACGGGTGGAGCGCCGTCGGCCAGCTGAAGTGGGCGGGCTGGGTGCGCAGGCTGCCGGGTTCACCGTGGATGCCGAGGCCGACGCCCATCTTCCCGGTGGGCACCGTGAACAGCGGGCGGTCCGCGCCGGGCAGCGTGCAACCGCTGAACGCGACGCCCAGTGTGCGCGTCCTGGCGTTGGCGAGCCGGGTCACCCGTTCGACGGCGCCGAGGTCGTATCCCTGGTCGGCTGCTGCGCCGGCGATCTTGAAGACGACGAAGTCGCCGGCGATGCCGCGGCGCTTGTGGATCTCGTCGCGTGGGGCGCTGGCGATGTCGTCCGTGACGAAGACGACGCGGGTGTCGGTCCCCTCGGCGTTGAGCCGCTGCTGCGCCTGGGTGAAGTTCATGACGTCACCTGCGTAGTTGCCGGTGCTGAACAAGACACCGCCCCCGCCCGAGGCGGCCCGGCCGACGGAGTAGGCGTCGTCTGCCGACGGCGAGGTGAAGATGTTGCCGACCACGGCACCATCGGCGAAGCCGGGCCCGACGACGCCGCAGAAGGCCGGGTAGTGCCCTGAGCCCCCGCCCACGACCACGGCTACCTTGCCGGGCCGTGTCTCGGTCGCCCTGACCGCCCCACCGGGGACCCCGACGACGTACGTCGAGTACACATCCAGGAAGCCTTCCAGCATGTCGTCCATGAACGTTGCAGGATCGTCGTACAGGCGGGTCATGAGGTTCTCTCTCTCTGCGAGATCGGGGTCGGCTCGCCTCTCACCGACAGTGAATCTTCGCGTCAGGGGCACTCCCCACGTCACCGGCACGCCACCCGCCGGCCGTCACCGTGAACGGCGAGGCTAACCCTTGACCGCGCCGGCCGTCAGCCCGGACACCACGTACTTCTGCGCGAACAGGTAGAACGCCACCGCCGGGAGCGTGAACATGAAGGCGACCGCCATCACGGTCGACATCGGCGTGCCCAGTTCGCCGATGAAGCCGGCCAGTCCCACGGACGCTGGTCGCTTGTCCAGGTCGAAGGTGAAGGTGACCGCGAAGACGTACTCGTTCCACGCGTGGAAGAAGGCGATGACCGCCGCGGCGGACAACGAGGGGACGATCAGCGGCAAGTTGATCCGCGTGAGGATCGTCAGCGGTCGGCAACCGTCCATCCGGGCGGCCTCCTCGATCTCGCGGGGGATGGCGTCGATGGCGCCCTTGAGGATGAGCGCGCAGATCGGCATGACGAAGGCACTGTCGGCCAGGACCAGCCCGGTTCGGGAGTTCAGCAGGCTCAGGTCCCGGAAGATCGCGAAGAGCGGAACCACGAGCAATGCCTCGGGCAGCATCTGGGTGAGCAGGAGTCCGAGGCCGACGAGCACCTTGCCGCGGAAGGTGAACCGCGACAGCGCATAGGCAAGGGGCACGGCGAGCGCGATGGACAGCGCCATCGTCCCGACCGAGATCAGGAAGCTGTTCAGCAGCCAGCCCGACACCTCGCCGCCGGCAAGGGCGTCACCGAACGATCCGAGCTGGGAGAAGTCAGGTACCAGCCGGAGCGAGTCGCTGAACAGCTCGTCGGGTCTCGTCAGTGCGGTGACGAGCATCCAGTAGAGCGGGAAGACAGCGATGCCCAGGACCACGAGCACTGCCACGATCCGGGCGGTCGTGCCCGCTGTCGTTGCCCTCACGCGGCGGCCTCCTTCTCTGCGCGGCGGTTGACGATGAGGCTTCCGGTGACGAGGAGGAGGGAGATGACGACTCCCACCATCCCGATCGCGGCGGCCATTCCGAGGTCGTTCGACTCGAAGGCGCGCGAGTACAGGTCGATGACGATCGTGCGGGTCGAGCCCAGTGGCCCGCCCTTCGTCATCAGCCAGATCAGCTCGAAGCGGCGGATGGACCAGATGGCCATCAGGACGGCCAGCAGCGCCACAGTGGGCCGGATCACCGGCCACGTCGCTGCGCGGAACGTCCACCACCGGCCTGCGCCGTCCATCATGGCGGCCTCGGTCGTCTCCTTGGGCACCGACTGCAGTGCGGCCAGGAGGACGATCGTCGGGAAGGGGAAGAGCTGCCACACAGTAGTGGCGAGGACCGCCGGGAGGGCGTAGGTCTCGCTCGCGAGGATCTGGCCGTCCGGCACACCGAGTCCCACGGCTTCCAGCGCCCGGTTCACGACTCCGTACTGAGCGTTCATCATCCACGCGGCGACGAGTGCGATGGCGACGCCGGGAGCAGCCCAGGGCACGGTGACGAGAGCGCGCGCGAGACCCCTCCCCCGGAAGTTGACGTTCAGCAGCAGCGCCGTGCCCAGGCCGATCCCGATCGCGCCGACGACGCAGACGATGACGTAGATCAGGGTCGTCGTCAGCGTGCGGATGAACTCCGGGTCCTCCACGATCGCCCGAAAGTTGTCCAGTCTGACCCATTCGTTGTTACCGGGGTTGAGCAACGACGTCCGGGTGAAGCTCAGTCGCAGCTCCTGCAGCAGGGGAACCGCCTGGAAGACCGTCAGGTAGACGACCGGGACCATGAGGAACGCGTACGGGGTCCACCTGCTCCCCACCGCGCCCCGCCGGCGGCCCCGGCGGAGCGCCGACCGGGGCACATCCTTCTCGATGACTGTCATCAAGCCACGCTCCCGCTCCGTCGTTGTGGACCCGCCCGGCGCGCTATCGAGCCGCGCGCCTCTTCTCGACGGTGCCGAGAGCGGCCAAAGGCCGAACCCCGCCACCGTCGAGTGCGGTCTCAGCCCACGGCGGAGACGGCCGCCTCCTGGGCAGTGTCCATGGCGGTCTGCATGTCGACCTCCCCGGCCAGGGCACGCAGCACCTGGTTGATCACGATGCTCCGGATGTCGGGCGTCTTCGCCTCGTACCCAAGGACAACCTGGGGAAGGCTCGTGGCGGTTAGCTCGTCGACGACCGAGAGGAACGGGGAGGCCGCGAGCTCCTCCTCCGTGCGCTCCGTCACGGTGGCGACCGAGCTGGCACCCAGGACGAGCTGGAGGTCCTTCTGGTTCTCCGGCTCAAGCATCCACTCCAGGAAGGTGGCCGCAGCCTCCTTGTTCTCGCTCGCGGCGTTCACCACGATCGGGGCCAGGATCGCGCCCTGGCTCCGGACCGGGAACGGGACGGGCGCAACACTGAACGGCAGGTCCGGGTTCGCGCCCCGGATCGCGGCGACGAAGCCACCGTTGTCGATCTCCATGGCGACCTTGCCCTCGTTGAACATGGCCCGGAAGGTCGCGGCGTCGGCCCCCTTGGGGATGACGTCGGCGTCGTAGACCTCCTGGTAGGCAGAGAGCCCCTCGACGACCCCCGGAGCGTTCAGCGTGAGCTCCTCGCCGTCGGAGAAGGCACCGCCGAAGCCGTACACGTAGTTCCAGATGTCCTGCCACATGCCGTTCTGCTCGGGCGCCGTCTGCCGGAACGCGGCCCCGTAGATCCCGTTGCCCGTCGCGCCCTGGGCGGTGGACAGGAACTCCTCGAACGTGGTCGGGGCCTCGGCGACCAGGTCAGTGTTGTAGTACAGGACGTAGTTCGACGCCTCGAAGATGACCGCGTAGCGCGTGTCGTCGGCGAACATGAACTCATCGGGGGCTTTGTTCAGCTCCAGCCCACCGACGTCGATGGCGTCGTCCAGCGGTTCGAGTAGCCCGGCGTCGGCGGCCGCGGCGAACTCGGGCATGTCGAAGCGGACGAGGTCCGGTCCCTCCCCGGCGCCCATCTGCGTGAGGACGGTGGTGCCGAATGTCGGGTATGGCACGACGGCGGGCTCGACGACGATGCCGTCCTGGCTCGCGTTGAACGTGCCAATCCACGCCTCCAGCCCGGGGCCGCGGCCCGGGTCGCCGAAGGTGGAGGCGGCAAAGGTCAAGGTCACCGGACCAGCGCCGACACCGGCGCCGGCACCGGTGCCGGAGTCCGCGTCGGTCTCCGAGCCGCCGCCTGAGCAGGCGGCGAGGGTCATCGTGGCGACAGCCGTCAAGGTGATCACCGTGGTCCTCGCGGAACGCGCCCTTGTGCGCATAGTTACTCCTTTGTCTGCGGGTCGCGGCCTCAGAGACCGGTCGAAGGCGCACCGTCGCGCCATGGATGGAAACGCTAACATAGATCCTATAGGATCGACGATAACGCGTCGCATCTCCCTCCGGTTCCTGGGGCCTCGGAGGCTGCGACCGCGGATCCGCCCCGGCACCGAGCCTGGGGCGGGAGAAGGGTGAAGCGTCTCAGGTGTGGTGCCTCTCATCGTGTCGTTCCTTGCATTGCAGCGGTACTGGCAAGGCGGCCTCTCCCTGGGTAGCGTCAAGTAGAACAGCCGGATTCCGATCGACCGTCTTCTGAGAAAGGGCTTCACGCACATGGCTGGAACGCGTCTGCTCATCGATCACAACTTCACCGTCAGCGAGGTGAATCCCCGACTTTTCGGTTCCTTCGTGGAGCACCTCGGACGTTGCGTATATGACGGCATCTACGAGCCGGGCCACCCCGAGGCCGATCAGGACGGGTTCCGCCGTGACGTGATCGACCTCGTTAAGGAGCTGGGTGTGTCGGCCATTCGTTATCCTGGCGGTAACTTCGTGTCCGGATACCGATGGGAGGACGGCGTCGGCCCCAAGGACGAGCGGCCGAGCCGTTTGGATCTGGCATGGCACTCCATCGAGAGCAACCACGTTGGGCTCGACGAGTTTGCCAGTTGGACCACCACCGTGGGCAGCGAAATGATGTTGGCCCTCAACCTGGGCACCCGAGGGCTGGAGAGTGCCCTCGACCTCATCGAGTACTCCAACGTGAGGAGCGGCACCCGGCTGTCCGACCAGCGAATCGCGAACGGCTCACCGGAACCGCACGACGTGAAGATCTGGTGCTTGGGGAACGAGATGGATGGGCCGTGGCAGACCGGCCATCTGAACGCAGACGACTACGGCAAGCTCGCGGCCCAGGTCGCCGCCTCTATGAAGCAGGTCGACGACCGGATCGAGCTGGTCGCATGCGGCAGCTCCAACCGGGCGATGCCGACGTTCGGGGCGTGGGAGAGGACGGTGCTCGAGCACAGCTACGAACTCGTAGATCTCATCTCTTGTCACGCCTACTACGAGGAGCACGACGGGGACCTGCCGAGCTTCTTGGCGTCGGCCGTCGACATGGATCGCTTCATCGAGGGTGTCGTGGCCACGATCGACCACGTCAAGGCGGTCAAGCGCAGCGAGAAGACCGTGAACATCTCCTTCGACGAGTGGAACATCTGGTACAAGAGCAGGTACACGCAGGATCTGCGACCGCCGGACGTCGATGGTTGGGAGTCCGCGCCGCGGCTGCTCGAGGACGTCTACTCCGTTGCCGATGCGGTGGCGTTCGGCGGGCTTCTGATCTCACTGCTTCGCCATGCCGACCGCGTCAAGGCGGCGAGTCTCGCGCAGCTCGTCAACGTGATCGCCCCCATCATGACGGAGCCCGGCGGCCCCGCATGGCGGCAGACGACGTTCTTCCCGTTCGCTCAGGCATCCGCCCTGGGTCGCGGCGACGTCCTGCAGGTGAAGATCGAGAGCCCGGTCCACGACACCAACAGATACGGTCAAGTGACCGCGGTCGATGCCGTCGCCACCTATGACGCAGAGCGGAACAGCACGACGTTCTTCCTCGTGAACCGGAGCGTGGACGAGGTCGAGCAGGTGGAGATGGTCATCGCCGGGGACTTCGCTCCAGTCGGCGTCGTCGCGACGACGCTGTCTGATGCCGATGTCTACGCCAAGAACACGCTCGACGACCCGGAGCGCATCTCTCCGCACTCCAACGAGTCCGTCACGACCCAGGCGGGCACGATCCGGATTCTGCTCCCTCCCGTCTCGTGGACGGTCGTCGAGGTCGCTCACAAGGAGCGGTAGGGGCGACCGTGTCATCCGTGCGGCGCCCTGCTGGTGGCTGCCAGACGCGGCCGGTCGGGTGGCTGTCCGCCCTGTGGTGGTGACGACGTCGGCGGATGGCGTTCGCGTCTTGGAGGTAGGCGTCTCGGCCGGGCGGTCGCCGAGCAGCGGCGCGGCGAGGTGTCGGCTGGACGGCCTGGAGGAGCATGGGGTC
>Ga0209539_1002256_pt1 | contig 10167 bp, 12 predicted proteins | sample BarGraNGADG00312_2_FD_184499 | JGI IMG/M metagenome (GOLD analysis project Ga0209539, IMG submission 184499) | Arctic peat soil microbial communities from Barrow, Alaska - Barrow Graham LP Ref core NGADG0011-312 (SPAdes) (version 2) | ecosystem: Environmental > Terrestrial > Soil > Wetlands >... | reverse complement strand
CGACCACCCCGATATCATTTTCATTGGTGAAGGACCTGGTCAAACCGAAGACCAATTCGGCCGCCCTTTTATCGGCAATGCCGGGCAGCTGCTGGACAAAATCATCCAAAAAATGGGTTACCACCGCGAAGACGTATTCATCAGTAATGTAGTGAAATGCCGGCCGCCCAATAACCGTGAACCTTTGAAAGAAGAAGCCGCAGCCTGCCTACCATATTTACGCCGCCAAATAGAACTGCTCAGCCCCCAAATCATCGTCTGCCTGGGCAAAGTCGCCCTGAACAACCTCCTGGGAACCAACCACAGTATGGGCCGCATCCGTGGTCAGTTGCTCAGTTTCAATCATATCCCCCTGATTCCCACCTACCACCCCTCCTATATCCTGCATAAAAAAGAAAAAGAAGAAATTTCCCAAGCCAAACGGGAAGTGTGGGAAGACATGCAGAAAGTTCTGACCATTATCGCCAAGCAACGCCATTGAAAATCAGCGTTTCGCTTTCCTATAATATTTTTGAACCTCTGACTTATCAAACCAGTGCCGCCGCCGGGGCCGGATTAAAAGTCGGCATGCGGGTGCTGGTACCGCTGGGTAATAGAATTGTATCGGGCTGGGTACTCAACCTGGATTCTCCATACAAAGGCAGATTGAAAAATATAATCGGTGTCATCGATGACCCATTCTGTCCTGACGAAGCGTTCCTGGAATTCGCCCGCCAAAGTGCCGTCGCTTATTTTGCCTCGGTAGGCGTTGTTCTGGATCACACCCTGCCTGCTGGCAAAAGGAACTTGAAAAAACTTTGCCTGGAGCTGGACGGCCAAGTTAAAAAAATCACCGATTATAGCCTGGGTCAATTGGAAAAGATGGCCGCGACGGAAGCGCTGCATTTTTTTTTCAAGGAGAGGAGCGTTTCTCCGGCTGCTGTCCTTATAGACGCCGCTTCCAGCGCAACTTCGCCAAACCGCCTGATCCTGGATTCCGGTCGCGGCCGTGATTATCAGGAAATCAGCCAGGCGGTCCTGGCCAGCGGCCAAAGCGTCCTGCTGCTGGTTCCCGATAATGCCAGCGCCCGCTACTGGAAAACTATTTGGCCGGAACTGGACATCTATAATTCGGAAACCCGGCCGGCGGCCAGAGAAAATATCTGGGCGCAATACCAGCAAGGTAAAAAAGGTATGGTTTGTGGCGGCTTGTCGGCAGTTTTACTGCCATTGACCAATCTGGGGCTGCTGATCGTCGACCGGGCAACTTCGCCGCTTTATCAGCGCACATTCCACTCTCCGTACAAAACCGATCACCTGGCCGGAATCCGGGCCCAGGCCGGCCGCATTCCCCTTTTGCAGGGCGCGGCAGCCCATTCCTGCGCCACCTACCGGCAGCGGGAAAATCTCGCTATTACCGACCGGCGCCATGACCGCGGGTTATCGTTCCAGATTCATATTTTGAAAGGCAAAGACCGGGGCATACCCGCCGCCCTTATTGAATTGATCAATCAGAATTTTTTGCAAAAAAAGAAAACCCTGGTTCTGGTCAATAAGATCCAACCGGCGCGAAACCTGTTTTGCGCCAAGTGCGGAAAAATCGTGGCCTGCCCCAGTTGCGGGGGTATCCTGCAGGTAGATGAATCGCAGCAGGCCGCCTGTCGCCGCTGCAGTTTCCGGCAGGAACATTTGACAGCCTGCCCGCGCTGCCAAAAAAATCTCACCCTGCTCCATGACATCAGCTTGGAATCTCTGGCCCGGACTATTGAACGCACCGTCAGTGAAAAATCAGTTTTGACCCTTAGCGCGGCCAGCCTGAAAGATATGGAGCAGATTATACCAGCCGTTCAGGCCAGCTCTATTGTCATTGCCACCCCGGCCGCCCTTAATCCGTTTTTTAAGGAAATATTCGCTGCCGTTATCTATATCAAGCCCGAATCATTTTTCAGCATGGACGAATTCAATTCCGCGGAAATGATCTATGCCACCGCCGCTGAAATCATGGAAACTCTGGTTCCCGGAGGCGATCTGCACGTCTTCTCGGTTTTTCATTTTCATTACGCGCTGCAGTTTCTCCTGGACGAGGATAAATTTTTCGAACGGGAATTAAAATACAGGCAATGGTTCATGCTGCCGCCTTTTAGCAATGTCTACCAGTTGGAAATAAAAAACAACACCTTGCGTTCGCTGGCAAGTACCATGCGCGACCTGTACGAAAAATATAAAATCGAATTGCAGATCAAGAAGATTTACCTGATTTCGCGCCAGCCGCTGCGGGGGACTTATCGCGGCGTTCTCGAATTGCATGCTCCGGCGGAAAAAATCATTACGGCCGGTTTACAGCAAATAAAAAAAAGCTCCCTCAGCCTGCTGGCGGGATAAAACAAATGGAACTTAAAAATTCGTCAACCGTATAAAGCAATAACGAAAAAATATTGCCAAGGAGATGTCATGAATGAACAGGCATTGTCACTGAACGGTCTGGTCAAGGATTTCGACGGCAAAAGGGCCGTTGATCAGATTTCTTTTACGGCCCGAAAAGGAGAAATCCTGGGACTGCTGGGCCCTAACGGGGCCGGGAAAACCACGACCATCCGCATGATCATGAATATCATCGCCCCGGACCAGGGATCCATCGAAATCATGGGCCGCCCATTTTCGGATAAAATGAAAGACAATATCGGCTACCTGCCGGAAGAAAGGGGCCTTTACCGTAAGATGAAGATTATGGACGTCCTGGTGTTTTTAGGCGAATTGAAGGGTTTGAAAGCAAATATGATCCGTGAACGCAGCCGCCGGCTGCTGCAGCAATTTGATCTGGATCAATACGAGCAGAAAAAAGTCGAGGAACTTTCCAAGGGCATGGCCCAGAAATTGCAGATTATCGCCACCATCCTGCATGAACCGGAACTGCTGATTTTGGACGAACCTTTTTCAGGCCTTGATCCGCTCAATATCGAACTGGTCACCCGCATCCTGCTGGAAAAGAAAAAGGAAGGGGTTGCCATTATTCTTTCCACTCACCTGATGGAATACGCCGAAAAAATCGTCGATTCGGTGGTCATGATCAACCAGGGGCGCAAGGTTTTAGACGGAAAACTCACAGAAATCAAGGCCCAGTACGGCAAGAAATTCATCCGCATCGAATACGAAGGCGACGGCGCCTTTATGTCCGGCCTGGATTACGTCAAGGGCTACAAAGACTATGGCCGGGAGATGGAAATCGAACTCATCGACCTGGCCGATAAAAACCGCCTGCTCAAGGAATTAAGTGCCCGCGTCTCGCTCAACGCCTTTCAACTGACCGAACCCTCCCTGCAGCATATTTTCATCCGCAAAGTCAACGAAGGAGTAGCGGCATGAAACTCATCGCCATCATAAAAAAAGAGTACCGGGAAATCGTCAAGAAAAAATCGTTCATCATCTCCACCATCCTGACCCCGCTGCTCATGGCCGCCTTCATGTTTCTGCCGGTCATGCTGATGAAAATGGGCAAAGGCGAAAAAATCATCCAGGTAGCCGATTATTCGGGCTTTATCTACGAAAAACTGCTGCAAAGCGAAAAAACACCCTCCACTGCAAAAACCGCTCCCGGAGGGCGGAAAGCCGATTTCAACCGCGATTACGTTGACAAAAATACCCGGGCTGAAGGCAGCAAGCTGAAATTCAAAAAAATTGCCACCGCCGGTTTGGCGGCCGAAGAACTGCTCAAGCAGAATATCCAGGCCATCCGCGACAAGAAAATCGACGGTTTTCTTTTGATCCCGCAAAGCATCAAAAAGGACAGAAAATTGTTTTATTATTCGGGGAACATATCGGATTTTGAAACCAACAAGTATATCCAAGCCACCATCCGCACCGTTGTTTCCCGGCAAATACTGATCGAAAAACAGATCAATCCCGAAATCGTCAACGAAGCCACCCGCAACATCGAATTTGAAACCATCAAGGTGAAAAAGGAAGGCACAGCCAAATCCAGCGCTGGTATCGAGTACATGATGTCCTTGTTCATGCTGGCCATCCTGTTTTCAATCCTGATGGGCTACGGGCAGCTGATCATGCGCGGCGTGCTGGAGGAAAAAAACAGCCGCATCATTGAAATCCTGATTTCATCCACCGACACCCAGCACATTTTTTACGGCAAGATCATCGGCATCGGTCTGGCCGGTCTTACTCAGGTAGCAATCTGGTTTTTGTTCGGCATGGCCCTGGTGGGGAAGTTTTCCATGGGCCTGGACAGCGGCATCCTGAATTTCTTGACCCTGGAAATCGGCTTGTATTTCATCATTTTTTTCCTGCTGGGGTTTTTCATGTACGCCATCCTCTTTTCCATTGTCGGGGCCGCGGTCAACACCGACCAGGAAGCCCAGCAGTTTGCCGCCCCCATCTCTTACCTGCTGATCATTCCCTTCGTCATGGGCATTATGGTCACCCAGAGTCCCAATTCTTCGGTGGCGGTGATCTCCTCATTCATTCCCCTGTTCACCCCAACCCTGATGTTTATGCGCATCACCGTTTCTCCGCCCCCCCTGCTGCAGATTTTGTCGTCCATTTTCATGAGCCTGGTTTTCATTTCTTTCCTGGCCTGGCTGGGAGCCAAAATTTTTCGCGTCGGCATACTGATGTATGGCAAAAAACCGTCGTTGAAAGAAATTCTTCGCTGGATCCGCTACAAGTAAAAATTTGCAGAGAAGTGTTGATTATTCGATAAGTTTATAGGACAAGGCTTCTTTTAAATCAAAGAAATCGCTGCCGCGCGGCACATTGCGCACCCGGGTGCGCAGGGTTTGGGGGTCGACCAGCTCCTGGAAAGGCACGGCAACAATCTGAAAATTATCTGAAACCGAAACCATGGAGCTGAACTGCCGGTTTTTGTACAACTTGTAGGCCCCGTAACCGAGCATGCTGGCCAATACCACGTCAAAACTGATGGGCAGGGCGTTGCGGGTTTCATAACCGATTTGCTTGTAAATGATCTTTTTCTTGCGTCCGCTCCGGGCTTGGTAAGCCTTTTCGGCGGCGTCGCGCAGGACCCGGCCCACTTCAGCCGTCCCCAAAATGATGTTGCCGTGGCGGTCCTTTTCGGTCGGCCGGTATTTCTCGGGCAACTTGTCGGCAAGCCCTTCGGACACGCAGATCACGCCATAATACTTGTCGTTCTTTTCGCGCCAGAGGATGGTGTCCACGATCTTTGCGGCCAGTTTGTCGATATGCAGCACATCCGCTTCGATATCCTCGGTAGAGATCATCTGCACCGCTTCGCCGGCGATGCCGGCGGCATAGGTCAGCCAGCCGGCCTTGCGGCCCATCAATTCCACGATGAAATAGGAACTGGTGCTCTCGGCATCGGCCTTCAGGTTGAGCAGCGCCTCTTGGCTGGCCTGGACGCTGCTCCAGTAGCCGAAGGTCCAGGCGATGCCAAAGTAATCGTTGTCAATGGTCTTGGGGATGTGGATCACAGGCAAGCCGAGACGGGCCAGGAAATTGGCTGTTTTCAGCGTGTCATCGCCACCGATAGTGATCAGGCAACCGATGTCCAAACTGTCGAGGGCCTGAAGAATGTTTTGCAGCTTCTTGGATTTTTCGGAATCCTGCAAATCCTCAGGGGACTTGATAAGCCGGCCCGGATTGGCCCGCGAGGTTTTTAAAAATACCCCGCGCCGGTTGCGAATGGTGGAAATGTTGGCATCCAGCGCCTGGTAATGGACGTTGGGGGCCAAGCAATAGCGGTTTTTGTGGTCGTAATTTTCCAGGAATTCAAAGCCGAAAAAGAAACCAATGATCGGAACTTTGGCGTTGATAAAATTCAAGGCTACCGAGGAGATGACGGCGTTGGCCGACGGCGCCGGCCCGCCTGAAAACAGGATAGCCACTTTTTTGTGATTTTTAAAATCCAGCATACCATTGATAGTAGCGGATTTCCCCCATCCTGTCAATGCCTAAAAATGGAGAAATTTATTGCCGAGCCTCAAGCGGCCGAAAGTCTTAATATTTCGATCAGCATGGCCAGGGCCTTTTCCATGTCCGCGACATGGATGTGTTCTGTTTTGGAATGTTCGTCACGGGCTCCGATGCCGACGACCGCCATTTCAATGCCCTGGTTGTTGTAAATAGAGGCGTCGGTATAACCGGTGATAAATGTGGTTTTGGCTTTGATGTCGACTGTTTCCAGGGCTTTCTGTGCGGTGATCACGGTCCAGGCGTCTGGGGCGATCTGTACCGCTTTACAGAGGTTGTCGATTTTAATAATCACACTGGCACCAGCCGCAGTCACTTCCCGCTTGATGATCCGTTCCATCTCGTCCGCCAGGGCCTGGGCTTTGTCATGTTGCAGGCTGCGGCACTCAGCCAGGAAACTGGCCGCATCAGGAACCCCGTTGCGGATCAGGCCGCCCTTGATCACGCCCACGTTGGCTGTGGTTTCATGGTCCAGGCGCCCCAAGCGCAGGGCGGTAATGGCCTTGGCCGCGGCCAGGATGGCGTTGATGCCTTTTTCCGGCTCCATGCCGGCATGGGCCGAACGCCCCTTGACATCGACGTCAATGGCGAAATAGGATGGTCCGCCGATGACGATGGTATCGAGGGTGTCATTGTCCAGCAGAAAACCGCGTTTGGCGCTCAGCAGGCTGAAATCCAGGTTCTTTATCCCCAGCAGGCCCACTTCTTCCTGGCGGCTGATGGCCACCTCAACCGGCGGCCGCACCTTGGCCAGGCGCAGAGCTTCGAGCATTTCGGCAATGCCGGCTTTATCATCGGCACCCAGGATAGTGTCGCCTGAGGAGCTGATCACACCGTTTTCAATTTTCGGTTTGATTCCTTTCCCTGGCATGACCGTGTCGGCGTGGCAGGAAAAGAGGATCGGCTCTTTGTTGGCGCTGTTTTTGGCCGGAAATTTGGCCACCAGGTTGCCGTAAGCATCCTTGCAGACATCGGCACCCAATTTTTTAAATTCCACCAGGAGATAATCAATGAACTGCGCCTCGTTGCCCGATTCGCTGTCGATTGCTACCATTTCCATGAATTGTTTGATCATCCTTTCCGCCATTTTTTCACCTCGCCGTTGATTTTTTAATTTTGTATGATGTTAAAGATTCCATTATTCAAAGGGTTTTTCGGGTTATTTGAAACGCATAGGGAACGCAATAACTGACCATGTTCTATTTCCATGATGTTATAGCGTAGCATTTTTTTACAAAGTTTTCAATTTGAAAAGTTGAAGTCAATTGACAAAATAAAACATAATGATATTCTTTGACTGATCAGAGATAGTTAAAAATATATTTTAAGGAGGTAAGTATGGGACAAGGAATGATTCTGGGGGAAGGAGTTTTTAATTTTACGGGGAATGCAAGTTTTGACTGGAATGGGCCATTTGATATCAATAAACTTTGTGAAAAATTGAAAATTGATCTTGGAAAATATGAACCAGTTGGGATTTCAATTTTTTTAGCACGTCACAATTTCTTTTCACTTTCAATATTTTTAAAAGAAAAAGACCAGAATCCCAATGAAATGGGTGAATATCCGCTTTTAGAAGTTAGCACTGGAATAAAACGAAATAAGTTTTTCGGATATGAGCCAGACCTTTTTGGAAAAGAATTAACAGTAAATCTTTTTGAAAATAGATTGGATGTTAACAAATACTATGTAAAAAAAAATATTCCTTTGGATGAACTGAAATAAATTTCTGAAAGGAGTAAAAGAAGGCCAAAATGAATCAAAAACAAAAAGTAATTATTTTAATTTTTCTGATTTTTCTTTTATGTGAGTTTTCTTATTCTCAACGGTATAAAGGAAATGATTTAGTTAAGGATATGAAGGAATATGAGAAACATGAAAGGGGAGAAGAATATAGTAGGCTCTCTGTTGGGGAGTTTTTTGGATATGTAATTGGTATAACCTCCGCCTATGATGAGGTTTTTTTTAGCACACCTTCCGATTCAACTAATGGACAACTTTGTGCAGTCGTTGAGAAATATTTAAATGAAAATCCAGAAAAATGGAATGAATCAGCCCTTAACCTTGTGACAGATGCACTTAAAAAAGCATTTCCGAAAAAGAAATAAAGTAAATCTATTTATTATAGCAATTGCCGGGGCTCTCCCATTTCGGAATATCCTGGTTCACGAAAAATTCAACTTTATATTCATGCTTTTTCAATATTTCAATTCGAAGGTCATCAAAGGTAAAATTCTAATCTTTTGCAATCCCGTTCAATGAATCGTCGTATAAACTCTTCAATCAGTTCATCAGAGAGCAATTCCCGCTCCAGGGTTTAGGGGGTAATAGTATAGTAATTGCACTCATGAATTTACCGGTATTGTTGATTGAAAAGAGAGCTTCAATCATGATGTTATAGCGTAGCATTTTTTACAAAGTTTTCAATTTTGACAAAAAGAGACTATTTCTGGGAAGAGGAAAAAGAATTAAATTGTTTGTTTTTATTCATTTGAAAAATTTCTTTTTTTACTTTCCCTCAATTTATTTTTTTCCTCAAAATATTTTGTTAAGTTTTCAAGTTGGTTAACATCTGTGGTTATTACTTTTATATTTGAATCAGTAGGATTTCTTTTTAAAACCTCATTGTTAAAAAGTTTTCTTAACAATTTATTCTGCAATTCATTTTGTAGATCATATAGATAACCAGTAAGTGTAATATCGTTTATAGTATAGCAATCTACTGAATTCTCAAGTATTTTTATCTTATCATATGGCTTTATTTTAAATAACAAATCTTTAAAGTCAATAAAAGAATCTCTTAAATCTGAATTAATCGAAATAATGGCATTAATAAATATTCTAAATTCAGGAATCACAATTTCATATTTTTCAATTAAAAAAATAATTTCATAAATTAATATTTGAGTATCAAAAAATAAGTTACTTACTTCAAAGATTTGCTTGTTTTCTATTGGAAGGGATTTTTCCCCTGAATTAATTAATTTTAATTGCAATGAAAATTCATTACAAGTATTATTTATTTCCGACATGACCTCTGCTGAATCCTTCATTGTTTTATTTAAAGTTTCAGAAAATTCATTGTAAATTTTAAGACGGTATTTATTTCTATAATCTTCCGCTTGTAGTTCCATAGAATTTTTGTGTTGTCGCTTCAACTGATAAATAATAAAATAAGCACCTATGAGTATTCCAGAAAAATTCACAAGATCACCCAACCACGGTGCTGGAACAGGGAGTTTCAAATAGATCACTACAAGTGCCACAAGGATTCCAATTAGCAAAACAATAACAACGGGTTTGAAAAAATTATCCATCCTATCCTCCTATTTAAAAAGCCAAAGCCGGATGTTATATCAAACCTCTTTTTTACTTATAGGTTTCTCTTTATGTCTTGAGTCAGCGAATAATAAAACTAATCCGATTGTTATAATCAATAAAATAAAGATTTGAATTATTAATCGTGAGAGATTTATATTTGATTCATATGTCATAGAACTAGATTTTAAAATATTATCTATTTTATTCTCCACGTATTCTTCCTTGGAATTGAAGACCGGAAGGGCAGGTTTGCCAAGTATTTTGCGGCGAATCTCATTATTAAGATCGCCAGATTCGCGGCGAACCTCATAGTTTGGCGCAAGGTCATTCTCATAATCTGGATAAAAAGATTTGTACATATCCCTTTTTGACGGCGGATTGAAAATCGGAAAATACCCGATGAATGAATTTGCTTTCATTGTAGTTACTGCTTCTGTCCTGTACATGTCATAGGTTTTATTTAGGTAAGTTTCCGTTCCGTCATAAGGGACAAAAATTCCGCAACATAAAAGTAGAATGAGAGCGATGAAAATAACAGTTTTCTGATTTTGATTCATTTTTTTCTCCTTAATCAAATATTGATAATTCTATCCTATTATGTAGAGAATAAAAAGCCGGAGTCAGTTGACAAGTCCAACCCCAGCCGCCCAAAGCCGAAGCCTTGAGCTTGGAGACGAAAAACATTGTCAACTTATTTCTCTTGAATATCGTTTGTGTGAACCACCTCAAATATCAGCAGGATAGGTAGATGATTTGTGCTGCCCCTATCCCCAAGGGGGACAAACAAACTATATCCACCAAGATTGGTGGATAGTTTGTGCTGCTTTTAAATCGCGCAATTTTGGTGTATAAAATGATCATGAAAGATTTCAACGACGATCAGCACTGTTTTGTCTGCGGCAAAAAGAA
>Ga0209539_1002255_pt1 | contig 10168 bp, 9 predicted proteins | sample BarGraNGADG00312_2_FD_184499 | JGI IMG/M metagenome (GOLD analysis project Ga0209539, IMG submission 184499) | Arctic peat soil microbial communities from Barrow, Alaska - Barrow Graham LP Ref core NGADG0011-312 (SPAdes) (version 2) | ecosystem: Environmental > Terrestrial > Soil > Wetlands >... | reverse complement strand
CCGAGGGTGGCGACACCATGTGGCTGGACCACGACACCCTCGCCGTCGGCCGCGGCTTTCGCACCAACGCCGAGGGGGTGCGCCAGCTGCGCGAGCTGCTGGCGCCGCTCGGCGCGACCGTCGTGGATTACGACCTGCCGTTCTTCAGTGGCCCGGAGGCCTGCCTCCACCTTCTCAGCCTCGTCAGCCCGGTCGACGTGGACCTTGCCGTGGCGTATCCGCCGCTGATGCCCATCGCCTTCTGGGCGGAGCTACGGCGGCGGGGCATGCGTATGCTCGAGGTGCCCGAGGAGGAGTTCCTGCACACGCAGGCGACCAACGTGCTCGCCGTGGCTCCGCACCGGTGCATCATGCTCGACGGCAACCCGGTGACGCGGCAGCTGCTCGAGGAGGCCGACTGCGAGGTGGTCACCTTCCCCGGCGCGCCGCTCTCCTTCAAGGCCGAGGGCGGCCCCACATGCCTGACCCGGCCCGTATGGCGCGACCCCGTCTGAGCGAGGCCGCGGCGTGAGCGGCGTTCGCTGGTGCGGCGATGGCTGTGACGGGCTCACCACCGCTCGTCGAAGGAGTGACCTACGGCGCCGACATGCGCCTGCTCGTCAACGTCGGCGGCATCCCGACCGTGCTGTTCGGCCCCGGCGACGTGCGAGTGGCCCACATGCCCGACGAGTACGTGCCGATCGACCAGCTGCGCGCCGCCGCCGAGGCGCTCGTTCTCACGGCAGTCCGCTTCTGCGGCGTGGAGGAGTAGGCCGCTCACGCTGCCTGGACTGCGCCCGCCGACTCATGCCTCGCCTCTTCGTCGATGTGTGGAACGTGACCAACGCCGTGCGCGTCTAAGTCACAGGAAGCCGCGCCGGCGTCTCTCCGGCACTGTGCGACGCCCACGTGTGAGAGTGAGCTCTGGCGGGGACGCTCGCAAAGTAGTAGAGTTGCGCATCTTTCGCCTCGGGAGCGTGGCCGGCACCACACACGACGCCACTGCTGGTCGGGCGGGGTTACCCATCGCGGCCGACGAGCAGTCGGTCGTTCTAGACGACCTCGGCACCCTCACTTGACTGTGCCGGTGCCGGATATGTCGATCCTCGAACGAAAGGCACGCCAGTGGCCGACTCAACTCCCGTCGCACAGCTGGAAAGGAACGCCGTCGGCCTGTTGGATGTGCTGTTCCAATCCATCACGTGTATGGCTCCCGGCGCCGCGATCGCCGCGTCGATCCCTCTCGGCGCGGCCTTTGCCTCAGGCGCGCTGCCGCTCTCCGTCAGCATCGCCTTCATTGGCATGCTCTTCACTGCGTGGAGCATCGGCCAGCTGGCCAAGCACATCCCGGCGGCGGGTTCGGTCGCCACCTATAACGCCGTGGGTTTTGCCCCTTGGGTCGGCTTCCTCGTCGGCTGGGCCTACGCGGCGGTCTATTTCCTGATCATGCCGCTCGTGATGCTGCAACTCGGGTACACCGTCGCCGGCGAGTGGAACTCAGAGCAGTCGTCGTTCCCCACGAGCCTATGGTGGGTCTTCATGACGGCCTGCATCCTGCTCGTGTGCTTCCTCGTGTACCGCGGGGTGAGGACGTCGACGAGGACGGGCGTCGTGCTCGGCTTCATCGAGATCATCGTGTTTCTTGCCCTGTCGGTCGTCCTCATCGTCAAGGCCGGCCATCACAACACCCTGGCGGTCTTCACGACCCATTACGCGAACGCGAAAGGCTATGCGGGCGTGACCGGGGTGATCGCGGGGGCGGTCGGCGCGCTGCTGGCCTTCGCCGGCTTCGAGGCCGCCGCGCCACTCGCCGAAGAGACCAGGGACCCGCGGCGCAACGTCCCGCGGGCAGTGGTGCTTTCCACCGTCCTCATCGGCGCCCTGTACATCTTCACCACCTACGCGGCGACGGTCGCCTACGGGCCGGCGAAGTTCTCCGGCTTTGCCGCCTCCGCGAACGGTGTGCCGTGGGATGGTTTGGCCCGCACCGTCTCCGTGGTCTTCTGGGCGCTGGTGCTCTTCGCCATCATCAACTCCACGCTCGCGAACGCGAACGCGGGCGTGAACGTGTTCACGCGCACAGCGTACGCATTCGGCCGCATCGGCGTCTTCCCGCGCGCGCTCGCCGATCTGCACCCGCGCTTCAAGTCGCCGAGGGTCGGCATCCTCGTCGAGCTGATCCTCGGTCTTGCCCTCGCGCTCTCCCTGGGGTTCAAGTACACCCCGCAGGTCGCCTTCGGCATCATCGGGACCGCGATCGTCGTCGTCGTGGTGCCGGTGTACATCGCCTCCAACATCGCCTGCGTCGGGTACTTCGCGCGGCATCGCAAGGAGGAGCAGCACTGGCTTTCCCACATCCTGGTGCCCATCGTCGGCGCCCTGCTGCTGGTCCCCGGCTTCTTCAGCGTCGCCGGCATCACCGGCATTCCGGGGCTGTCGTTCATCGCGGCGCTCACCGCGCCGTATTCGTACGCACCCTATGTGATGGCCGCGTGGCTGGTCCTCGGCATCGTGCTGCTGTTCTGGCTGCGCGCGCGCAGGCCCGACGCTATCAACGCGGTGGCGCACATCCACCTCGAAGACGAGGGGATGTGATCGCGGCAGCGGGTGCGACCGGGCGGCGTCTGCTGCGCTGAGCGGCGCTTCGGCGTCCTGCAGAAGCGCCTGGCATGAAAGTAAGGGCCGGGGCGGCTTTCGCCGCCCCGGCCCTCCGCGCTCCCAGCAGCGGAAGCGCCTCAGGGGGCTCTGTCGGCCGGGCCCCGCCCGGCCGAACCTCAGTTCGCCGTCACGACGTCCTTGCGCGTGACCGGCAGGTTGCGCACGCCGAGCTCGGCGATGAACGCGTCGCGCACGGTGCGCGGGAGTTCCTCGGGGCAGATCATGCCCTTGTCGGCGATCTTGTCCTCGATGATGAACTCGGCGTAGATGCTGGCCGGCGTGTTGGTACCGTAGCTCACGCTCGTGCCGCCGGGGACCACGCTGTTCACGTACTTGATGTCGGGCGGGAAGATCGGTGACGGCCGGGTTGCGACCGAGGTTCCAGGTGATGACCTGGCCCTGCATGCCGGCGCCGACGCTAAGGACCTTCATCCTCTTCCCCGCCTCGTGGCCTCCGTCATGGCGCGGGGCGCCGTGAACGACATGGCCGGATCGGTGATGGGCCGCTCGGCCCCTCCGGGGCGGCCGCGGCCCGCGTTGCTCCGGCCGATTCTCTCAAAGGCAACGGCGAAGGCCCACCTCGCATGCAACGAATATCGCAGAATCCGTGCCCAACCGACGCGCTTATCGTGTAATCTGGGCCGTTCTTAGTCGGCCCTGGCGCCGCATTCGGCGCAGAACTTCGCCTCGGGCTGCAGCTTGGCGCCGCATTGCGCGCAATGCTTGGCAGCCTTCATGTCGTTGCCGCACTGAGGGCAGAACTTGGCGTTCGTCTCTTGTGGCGCGCCGCACTTGGGGCACGAGGCGACGATGCCCTCACGCCAGTCCTGCTCGGTGAGGTGCTTGTCTTCCTCGCTCATCTTGGCGTGCGCCCACACCTCTTCCACCGACTTGTCGGCCTGCGCCGCGGCCATCTCGACGCCGAGGTCGGGGGCGCACTGCTTGCAGAGGCCCTTCTTCTCGTTCCAGCACTGCTCGCGGCACATCCAGGCGCTGCAGCGCGGGCACTGCACGAACTTGGGGCGGATCTGCTCGGTGGCCTTGACGAAGGCCTTGTCACTGGCCTTCTCCCAGGCGGCCGACTTCACCCGCTGGGCGGCGTCGGAAGCCTCCGATCCGGGGCCGCGCGGCCCGCTCCAGGTGCCTGACCTGCGCTCGATTAGACGGCCGGCGTGGTAGAAGTGATATGGAGAGGGATTTGTCAAGTGGCCGAGGTCGATCTGCCCGCGCTCGCAGAGGCGGGGTTGGTGTGAATCGCTAAGGGACGCCGCGGTGAGCGCGCCGGGCTGCGGTAGCGACGCGCGGTCAGCCTGATATGCGCGGGTTCGGTTCTCCGCATGACCGTCTCTGCGTCGGGAGCGGCGCTGCTCTAGAGTCGAGCGTGGCCCGCAAGGGCTGCTCATAGTTCAGTCGCGCATGCTCCTCGCGCGGGCGGCCCGGGCGCGCTCGCCGCGGCGTTCCGGGGTGAGCCTTTAGGCGTCCATGGTCACGAGGCTCCAGCACCAGCCGGCCAGCTCGCGGGCCACGGCCACGGCGGCCACCGTGGAGCGCTTGCCGCGCGCATCGAAGCTGCGCCAGCGCCGCTGCTGCTGCCAGGCGGCCTCGACGAGGAGGCGCCGGGCGTGGCTGTTGCCGGCCTTGGTGATCGACCCCTGGCGGCGGCGCTCCCCGGAGGAGCTCTCGCTGGGCACGAGCCCCAGGTAGGCGCCTACCCGAGCGCCCGTCGAAGCGCTGCCAGTCGCCGATCTCCGCGGCCAGGCCGAAGGCGGTCAGGGTCGAGACCCCGCGCAGGCAGGCGAGGCGGCCGACCGTCGTCGCCCAGGGCTCGCGGGCGGCTTCCTCGGCGATCGCCGCGTCGAGGGCGTCGCGGCGCGCACGCACGCTCTCAACGGCGGCCACGGCCTCCTCGTAGGCGATCACGAGGCCGCGCTCCTCGAAGCGCTGCGCGTGGAGCCAGCGCTCATGCGCCTTCCGTCCAGGCGCTGCCCTCCCAGAGGAGGCCCCGGCGCAGGAGCAGCTTGGAGAGCCGGTGGCGGGCGCGCATCAGGTCACCGCGGGCGTCCTCGCGGGCCCGCACGAGGTCACGGGCGGCCTCTTCGCCGAGGCTCGGCACGCGCACCGCGACGAGCTCGTCGAGGCGCAGCAGCTTGGCCAGCCGGAGGGCGTCGCGGCGGTCGGTCTTGACGCGCTCGCCGGGCGCCCGGGCGATGCGGCTCGGAGCCGCCACGAGGCAGGGGATCTGCGCCGCCGCGCAGGCCCGCGCGAGGCCGAAGCCGGTGGGCCCCGCCTCGTAGGCCACGGAGAGCGCCGCGCCCTGCGCCTGCAGCCAGGTGACGAGCTCGGCGGTGCGCGGCGGGGCGTTGCAGCTCCTCACCTCGCCGCTCCGTGCGTCGAGCACCCCGGCCGCGACCAATCGTGCGTGCACATCGAGACCGATGAACGTATGCTCACTCATGCGGCGCCTCCCCGTAAATGCGGCTCTGCCACCACCCAGTGTGGTGGCAACCCGCGTCAACTTACGTGGCGGGGCGCCGCTCCGCTACATACGGTCTAGGAAGCCGGCCGCAAGGCGCCGGAGAAACGCGAGACGGAGGCCGCGCTGTGCACGAGCTGGGTATCACGCAAGGGATCATCGACCGCGCGCGCGAAGCCGCGCAGGCCAATGGCGCGCTGCGAGTCACCGACCTCTATCTCACCATGACGCCGGCCGCCGACTTCAGCCAGGACTCCATCGAGATGTACTTCGAGATGCTGGCCGGCGAGGACGAGTTCTTGCGGGGCGCCACCTTGCACTTCGATCACCAGCCGGTGGCGGCCACCTGCCTGAGCTGCAGCGACGAGTTCAGCACGGACGCGCCGCAGCCGGTGTGCCCGCAGTGCGGGTCGCTGCTGGTGCAGCTCGACCCCGAAGCGCCGATGGTCCAGCTCACAGACGTCGGCATCGACGACGGGTTGGAGGAGTGAGGCGCGGCCGGCGCAGCGCGCGCCGCGCCGCGGCCGGTGGAAGTGGGGAGTGGTGGAGCATAGCGGAATCGAACCGCTGACCTCCTGGGTGCGATCCAGGCGCTCTCCCAGCTGAGCTAATGCCCCACGAATGGGCCCCCTTGCGGGGACAACATCTTATACGGCATTCCCCGCCGGCGGGCAAGCCAAGCGCCCGCCGGCGGTCGTGCGTGGTGCGCCCGGCGTGCGCCGGGCGCACCGGGCCCAGCGGCCCCTTCCGGCCCGTCACGGCCATGACGTAGACTGTCCCCGACCCCGACTCGGCCCCCTGGAGGGTGCTTTGTGAAGATCACCGCCGTGCACGTGGAGACGCTCGAGCTCGAGATGGAGGAGCCCTTCGTCATCGCCACGTCGGCGCTGGCCGCGAGCCCCTGCGACCTCGTGCGCGTCGAGACCGACGAGGGCCTCGTGGGCTTCGGAGAGGCCTGCCCGGCCTACGAGTTCACCGGCGACACCCTCTGGACGGTCCAGGACGTGATCGGCGAGTACCTCGGCCCGGCGGTGATCGGCAAGGACCCATTCCAGCTCGAGGCCATCGTGCACTGCTGGGAGCGCGAGCTGTGGACGGTGGGCAACCAGGCTGCGTGCGCCGCCCTCGAGATGGCGCTCTGGGACCTGCAGGGCAAGGCGCTCGGGCGACCGCTCTACGATCTCATCGGCGGCCGCACCCGGGACGGCCTGGTGGAGGTCATCGCCTGGGGCTGGGACGAGCCCGAGGCCCTGGCCGAGAAGACGCGACGGATGCGCGCCGAGGGCATCACTGTGTTCAAGATCAAGGTCGGTGACCTCCCGGAGCGCGACGAGCAGCGCGTCGCCGCCGTCCGCGAAGCGGCCGGCCCGGACGCGCGCCTCACCGTGGACGCCAACCAGGGCTGGCTGGACGCCAAGACGGCCGTGCGCGCCATCAGACTGCTCGAGCCCCATGGCATCGAGTTCGCGGAGCAGCCCGTCCGCATGGACGACCTCGAGGCGGCGCGCTTCGTGCGCGCTCACGTGGACGTGCCGATCGCCCTCGACGAAACGGTGCGCGGCCCGCGCGAGGCGCTGGCCGCCGCCAAGGCCGGCGCCTGCGACATCCTCGTGGTCAAGCTCATGAAGACCGGCGGCATCCTGAACGCGCTCAAGGTCAACGCCATCGCGGAGGCGGCGGGCATCAGCATCATGATGGGCAACATGGGCGAGAGCTCGCTCGGCCTCGCGGCGCATTTCCACCTCAACGTAGCGCTGGCCAATGCCACCCATTGCGACGCCGACCTGCCGTGGAGGCCCGGCGGGTACTCGCGCGACATCGGGAGCGGGCTGCGTGCCGAACTCCGCGACGGCGTGTCCACCGTGCTCGTTCCCCAAGCGCCGGGGCTGGGCATCGCGCTGGACGAGGACGCCATCGCGGCGCAGCGCGTCGCGCGCCGCTGGTGACGAGGGCCTCCGTGGACCGCGACGAACTCCGGCGTCTCTGGCGGGAGGCAGGCGCGGCCCGCGCTGCTCTGCCGGCGCCCGCCGCGCCGCCGGCGGCCACGTTCATGGCGGCGCCCGCCGGGTCGGCCGACGCTCTTCTGGGCGCCGACCTCGCCGCCGTGGGTTTGCCGCTCGGCGGCTGGAGCAACGCCCCCGCGGCGGTGCGCGCCGCCTCTCAGCGATACGCCGGCTGGCTGGCGGCCGCCGGGCGCGAGACGGGCGTCCGCGTCGTGGACTACGGCGACGTCGCGGTGGATGCCGCCGACCTGGGCGCCACCTTCGTGCGCGCTCATGAGCATCTTGCCGACATTCTCGCTGCCGGCGCGACGCCGCTGCTGCTCGGCGGCGACGCGTCAATCACGGTGCCCGCCCTGCAGGTGCTCGCCGGCAAGCTCCAGGGGCGTCTCGGGGTCGTCGCCTTCTCGCCGCGCCTCGATCTCGAGATGGAGCCCGGGCGCGTCGCCGCCTCGCGCTGGGCGCAGGCTCTCGAACTCGGCGTGGTCGAGCCGCGCAACTTTGTCGTCATCGGCGAGCGCGGCGGCCCCGAGGAGGCTCGTGCGCGCCGCGTCTGCGATGCCCTCGAGGCGCGGCGCTCCTCGGTTGCGGACGTCGTCGAAGCCGGCATCGTCACCGTCGCCCGCGAAGCCCTCGAGGCGGCGAGCGCCGGCACCGAAGCCATCTACGTCTCGGTCGACCTCGGCGTGGTCGAGGGTGTCGAAGACCCCGTGGGTCTGAGCGCGAGCGACCTCAGCGTGGCGCTGGGCATCGTGACCGCGTCCCGGTTGGCCGGCGCCGATCTCTGCGGCGTCGTTCCCGGGGGTGGGGGCGGCGTCCCGGCAGCAGCGCTCGCCGCGCGCCTGGCTGCAGACGTGGTCATCGCGGTGGCGCGCCAGCGCGCCTGAGCCGCCCGCTCCTCGCACGCCGTCACGCCGCTTCGGCGCCTTCCCGCGGACCTTGGGTATCCCTCGTCGTGAGCGACGACAGCACGCTCTGCCGACTCCTGCAGACCATGGAGTGCTCTGACACCGACAAGCAAGTCGGCGAGTACCTCTGCTCCTTCCTCGCCGCGTAGGGGCTTTGCCGCACGAGGCGCGGCGGCCGACGGTGGGATGACAGGTTAGGCCCCGGTGGTCGGGCCCGAAAGGCGAGAGATCGCCGCACGGGGCCGCCGGGGCCTTGCTCTTGGCGTCGCCCGCCTACTCGCCGAGGACGCGCTTGAGCTTGTCGACCAGCAAGGCGTTCTGGATGGCTGCGGCGGCCATCTGCCCGACGCTGCTCAGGAAGTCGACGTACTCGCCGTAGTCGCGCGGTCGCGTATCGAACACGTCGATCAGGCCGATGACGCGCTCGCCGGCGACCAGCGGGATGCAGAACTCGCTCTCGAACCCGTACTCCGCCATGCTGGCGCGCTCCTGGGCGGTGAGGCGTGGGTCGTCCAGCCCGGCGACGGCCATGACCTCTCCGCTGCGCACGGCCATGGCCGTCGCCGGGAACTTGTCCATGTCGAGCACCTTGCCTACGACCGCTTCGTCGAAGCCGTCGAGGTCGGCGCTGACCACGCAGCGCAGGCTCTCGCCCTGGAGCGTGTAGATGTCGCAGTCGGCCGCCTCGACCGCGGCGCGCACACGCTCCGCGAGCGCGCCGAGCGTCTCCTCGAGATCGCGGGTCTGAGAAGCGAGCGCGCCAAGGTCCACGATCTCACGCAGGATCCGTGAGCGTCGCTCCACCTGCTCGACCAGCAGCGCGTTCTCGAACGCGCTCGCCAGCGTCTGCCCGGCGCTCTTCAGGAAGCTCAGATACTCGGTGTAGTCGCGCTCCCGCGTGTCGTAGATGTCGATGAGGCCGTAGAGCTCGTCGTTGACGACGAGCGGCACGCACACCTCGCTGGCGTAGCCGTACTCGCGGTAGGCGCGCCGCTCGCTCTCGCTGAGCCGCGGGTCGTCGGGGCTCGTGATGATGAGGATCTGATGACCGTTCATGGCGGCCACGACGGTGGGGTAGCTCTGGAGGTCGAGGAGGTCGCCCACCGGGCGCTCGTCGTAGCCGCTGCGGTCGAAGCTCGCCACACAGCGCAGGCCGTCACCGGCCACGCGGAAGATGTCGCAGTTGGCCGCGTCGACGGCCGCCTGCAGCCGCTCGGCGACATGCCGCTGCAGGCCCTCGATATCGGATGGCCGACTGCCCAGATCACCCAGCTCCACGAGCTCGTTGAGGATCCTGCTGCGGCGCTCGGCCTGCTCGAGAAGGGCGGCGTTCTCGAGAGCGTGCGCGGTCACTCCGCACAGCCCCCGGACCAGCTCCAGGTCCGGGCCGAAATCACGCGGCACGTAGTCCGACAGCTCGACAAGCCCGATCACGCGTCCGGCCGAGACCAGCGGCATGGAGAGAAGCGCCTGGTAGCCCCACTTCTCAAGCGAGTAGCGGGCCTCCTCGTCGAGCAGGGGGTCGTCGAGGCTGGCGACGGTCACCATCTCGCCGCCCTCGACGGCGCGGCGGCTGCAGGGATACCGCACGAGCGGGATCACGACGTCCTCCCACTCGAGGTCGAACCGGCCGCCGTCGTAGCTCACGAGCGCCCGGAGCGTGTCGTTCTCGACCGTGTAGACGTCGACGACCGGGGCGTGGGTAAGCTCGGCGAGCCGCTCGACCACGGCGCGCAGGACTTCGTCGGCGCTCTGCCGGGCAGCGCTCTCGTTGCCGGCTTCGACGACCTGGGCCAGGTCGCGATTGCGCCGCTGCAGCCCGGCGATGGCGTTCGTGCCGCCGAGGAGCTGTGCGAGGAGGTTGGCCAGGACCCCAACGGCCTCGGCGAGGTCCTCCGTTCGTCCGGGCCCGCCGCCGCCCACCTCGAGAAGACCCACGACGTCGTCCCGGTAGACGAGGGGGGCGAGGACGACGCCGGCGAGACCGCGCGCAGCCAGAAAACGCGCGGCGACATCCGGCGCGAGCAGCGGGTCATCATCTCCGGCGATCACGACCACGGAGCGCCCGGCGACGGCCGCAGCCGCCGGTGGGTACTCGTCCAGCCGCCAGCGGTCTGTGGTCGAGGATAGCGGTGCGGCGGCGATGGGCG
>Ga0209539_1002253_pt1 | contig 10170 bp, 9 predicted proteins | sample BarGraNGADG00312_2_FD_184499 | JGI IMG/M metagenome (GOLD analysis project Ga0209539, IMG submission 184499) | Arctic peat soil microbial communities from Barrow, Alaska - Barrow Graham LP Ref core NGADG0011-312 (SPAdes) (version 2) | ecosystem: Environmental > Terrestrial > Soil > Wetlands >... | reverse complement strand
ATTTATCCTTCCAAAACTTTAATAATATTCCCTTATCTGGCGAAAAAAAACACCTGCTCGTTTTGCCGTGCAAGTGTTTGATTGTTTGGGTTCTGAAGGAGTTTTTAAACTGAGATATATTTACTTTGCTGAAAAAGAATACAGGAATTTATATCCTCTTAATATCAGGTCATTGCCTGTTATTACAGGAGAAGCTTCAAAAGTATCATCCAGTGTATTCTGGGAAAGCAATTCAAAATTATTACCGGCTTTTACAACATCTACAACACCTGTTGCCGCTATATAAATCTTGTCTTTATTGCCAGTGGGCGAAGAAAAGATATTGGTTATTCCATTCAGCTTCTGATTACTATAAATGACTTTTCCGTCTTTGGCATCGAGGCATGTTAAAATGCCGTTGTTGGCTTTTAGAAAATATAATTTTCCATCCATCAGTACTGGACTCGGTGTGTAGGGCGTATCCTGATTGTATTCCCAAAGGATGGCTTTACTTCCGGTCAGGTCGCCTTTTGCCTGAGCCAGATCAATAGCCTTGAGGGCATTGCCCCTGAATCCGCTCATCAGATAAACGATCCCGTCGGCGTAGACCGGACATGGAATAACGTTGCTTGTCATTCCGGTACATTCCCATATGATTTCTCCACTCTCGGAATCGTAACTTCGAACCTTGTTGGTGGCACTTGTTATTACCTGCGTTTTTCCGTTAATATCAACGACCACTGGTGTGGCCCAGGAGGTAATTTCTTCCCGTTCTTTTTTCCAGACATCTTCTCCAGTCTTTTTGTTCAGCGCATATATAAAAGATTTTCCCTGGTGGTCCCATTGAATAAAGACTTTGGCTTTGGAAATTGCTGGCGAGCTCCCTTCGCCAAAACTGGCCACGATATCCATTTGACCGAAATTACGTTGCCATTTAATATTTCCTTTCATATCGAGGCAGAACAAACCGCGGGAACCAAAGCAGGCATAAATAAATTCTCCGTCGGTTATCGGTGAATTTGAAGCCCAGCTACCGAGATCATGTGTTCTTTCAGCTGGAAGCTCTTCCTTTACAATGGTTTGCCAAATAATTTTTCCGGTGTTTTTATCAACCGAAATCACGATAAACTGATGAATAAATTCGGTCGAACTGGCGGCCATCGGACTTGCTGCAGAAACAACTGCTTTCTCCGGTTTTTTGTCTGTTGCAACAGCTGTCTGGATAATTACATGGTTCTCCCAGACTATCGGTGTGGCATGGCCTTTCCCCGGAATTTCAATTTTCCACTTCAAATTTTTTGTTTCGCTAAATTCAACAGGAGTGTTACCACCCACTATAGCGCCGGAATTATATTTTCCACGCCATTCAGGCCAGTTACTGGTTTCTGTAGCATTATTTTGAGCCTTTATCTCAGCGAATTGAATCAGAGTGAAAAATAAAAGGGATAAAGACGGGATAACAAATCGTACAAGTGAAATCTTCATAATTGGTTCTATTAGCAAAAGTTTCAATAACCGGAAAAAATAAATTTCCTTTTAGACCAATATTTGGGCATATCGTTTAATCTCGGGAAGTTTTATTTATAAGAGTTCCAAAAAATCTTCAAAATCTGGCTGAACACAAGATGGACCAACGATATTGAAAGGATAAGTATTTGATTATGTTGGAAGGCCGAAGGGGCCTTCCGTTCCGCCAATATCCGTTTCGTGACAGAAATTGGCTTAATTAGATTTCCCTGTATCTAAGCTCATTTCTTTAAAAGGGACACCATCAATTATCAGGTCAACAGCCACAAATTGATTTTCCTTTATTTTAATCCGCAGAAAGTTGGTTTTCAAAGTATCGCATAGCCCGTTTTTAATCGCCGATTCAACCTTTTTGTTTTGACTATACTGGATATAATAGTGATTAAATGGATAGGATATGTTTAGTCTGGTAGAATCTTTCCAGTCAACATTAACGCTTTCCCGGACCTAGTCGTGGCTAATGGGCTTTGTGATTGCGACCGACAAAATCTTTGCAAAACCTGCACTATCCGTAGTAAATTCAACATAGGCGTTCCGGATATTCTCCCAGTCTTTTTTATCCGCTATTTTAATATGGTCTTCTTTGAATTTCAACCATATAAACTTACCACTAAGATCTGAGCCAATTCCATTAAAATCAGGATTAACCCTGTTGCCTGTTTTGAATTTAAATTCACTACCTGTTTCTGCGTATCCGGCCTGTTTGCTGATCATCTGGTAAGGAACAAAAAGCTGTGCCAGGGCCACCACGATAAACGCAATCAAGAACAATGTTTTAGGCTTCATTTTCTTTTCTTTTTTTGATCATCAACCAATTCGCTGCAAAAAAACCGATGCCGACTTAAACAAACAAGATGCCTTTTATGACGAAGGTTAAATCCGAATCAAATGAGCGGCAAATCGCCAGTAATGCAATAATTAACATACCAAGGTTGATTACTCCAAGATGGGTCTGTTTTGCACCTTCCTTAAGTAACATTAGTCCAAAAATAAAGACTAGCAGATTTATAAAAATGACTGAGAGTGTGATTGCCTTTGCCCCTAATATAAAAAGAATCAGAAACAAGATATATGTAACATCCATTAACCTCCATTCTGCCAGTTTTTTAAGGCGGTTTTGCCTGTAAAGCAAAATGGTGGACAGCGCAAACAAAATAAGGCATCCTATAAATTCTGGGGTAACAATAAGATTTGGAAACTGATAAACATCCGTTTCCATACTTTTCCAGGTTGCTTAAATGACATCACAAGAAGAGAAATAATGGTACCTGCAAAGCCAAAAATGAGATATCCGTTATGAAAAAGCGGGCGGCTTTTGAATAACGGACGTTGTCCGATGAAATAAAACAGGGCGAACAGAGAGATGCAAGCTGGGTGAATCAGCATTTTCTCCCGGTGGGCCAGGATTACGAGTGTCTGCGTTAGTACGAAAGGGATCATCCAGTGATGCAGAATAAGCAAAGTGCTTGCCGGAGTTTTTCGCAACAATAGAAATAGCGGGGCAGAGGAAGCATAAAAAGGATCCAGAAGAGGTAATCTTCATTTGGGAAAACAACGTTAATTCTGGCTTTTAAACCGTATATCATGCTCATAAAAAGGTAAGCCAATGAAAGTGCTGAAGGATCGAGTAAATAAATCAAAGGTGCTGTCAGTATCAACCATGTCATCAGAAAGGTATTTGCATCGCTGTTGATATGGTAAATCTGGCTCACGAGTGAGATGTTAGCGCAGACGGCAAAGAAGAGCAAAAGAGCGGCAATTTCTCTCCAGACCACTTTCTTATTTTTTTTCATAAGTAAATAAACACTAAATAGTTGCGGAATGATCAGCAGTAAGAATGCACATGTCGTTTTAGTAAATTGGGAGAATTGATCCCATTGGTTGGCCACAATAAACATCATACCGGTTCCTATCAGGATGGTCCCCTGTATACCGAAAATCAGCAATTGCCTGTTCGGCGAGGTTACGTGTTTTTTTTGGTATTAATCGGTAATTAGCCGGGCCGTGTCATTGGTGATGATATTGGCACTTACAAGCTCGGGGGAGATCTTTAAGTAAACTCATATCACAAAGGTTTTAACTTCATTAATATCAATCTATCATCGCAAATGTAAGCTATAAATGGCGAATTCTTATTAAAATGACTCCATTCTGTTTAACCTGGTCAAAAGAGAAGCACCAAATTAAATCAAAATCTTGCATAAAACAAAAAACACTTACAGATTATCTCCGGAAGTGTTTGATTCTGTGGGTGGGCCCACCAGGGCATAATCCTGGGACCCCCGAGTATGGGCGTTAGTCAGGAAAAGATTAGCTGTGCGATGAAACCAAAATAAAGACAACTTCCCGAACCGAAGTTGAAAATGTGTGAATCATGTAACTTATTTCTAAAACTATATAACTTATTGTGTTTACCTTTGTCCACACTGCAAGAACAAATAAAGACAAATCCGATTTGGAAATTACATCGCTGTTGGAAGCATTTTTTCAGAAATACAGTTATGACTTCAGGCAGTATTCCGAAGCGCACATCAGGCGCAGAATCATGAACAGGATGAGCATGTCAGGTTTTGAGAATATTGAACAAATGCAATCCAGACTTTTGACGGATGAGGTTTTTGCATCAGAATTTCTGCAGGATTTATCAATAAAAGTAACCGAGATGTTTCGTGATCCGGACTTCTATCGGTCATTTCGCGAAAATGTCATCCCAATTTTAAAAACTTATCCCTTTGTAAAAATATGGCATGCCGGTTGCGCTACGGGTGAGGAAGCCTATTCAGTTGCAATTCTATTGCAGGAAGAAGGACTGTACGACCGAACAACCATTTATGCTACTGATTTTAATCAGCAGGCATTGTCACAAGCAAAAGAAGGAATTTTTTCCAACAAAATGATGAAAGAATACACTGCAAACTACCAATTATCGGGAGGGAAAGAATCATTTTCGGATTATTATACATCAAATTATGATAGCGTAATCATGAATAAATCTTTAAAAAGAAATATTGTTTGGGCTAATCATAATTTAGTTACCGACAGTGTTTTTGCAGAAGTGCACGTAATATTATGCAGAAATGTGCTTATTTATTTTGATAAAAATCTGCAAAATAAAGTGCAGAGACTTTTTCATGATAGCCTGATTAATGGTGGTATTTTATGCTTAGGCTCAAAAGAAGGGATCCGGTTTACCGATTTGGCCGAAGAATACTCTGAGTTGGATAAAAAACAACGGATTTTTAAAAAGAGATATTAAAATATGCGCTACGAAGCAATTGTAATAGGGGTTTCTTCCGGAGGCATGAATGCGATGAAAGTCATGTTTTCTCTTTTACCTAAGGATTTTAACACTCCCGTTATTATTGTGCAGCATATAGGTGCTCATTCTGATAACCTTTGGGTAAGACTTTTAAATGATAAAAGCAATCTTCCTATAAAAGAAGCGGATGAAAAAGAAAAAATTGAAAATGGGAAAGTTTACATTGCTCCGCCTAATTATCATTTGCTAATCGAAAAGGACAGAACTTTTTCTCTTACAGTTGATAAACAGGTAAATTATTCAAGACCATCAATTGATGTATTATTTGAATCGGCTGCTGAAGTTTATGCCGGCAAATTGATTGGAGTAATACTTACAGGCTCTAATAATGACGGAACTAACGGGATAAAACGGGTAAAAGAATGTGGTGGTTTAACCATAATTCAGAATCCCGAAACAGCAGAATCTGCTTTTATGCCTAAATCAGCAATTGCCGCCATTGAACCAGATTATGTATTATCGTTGGAAGGCATCACGGAATTATTAATAACCTTAGACAAACAAAAATAAGATGAAAATGAAACTTGAAAGAAAAATATTAACGGGATTTATTGCTTGTGCCATTATACTTTTCGGGGTTGCAATTTTCTCATTTAATAACAGTAAAAAATACACCGAAGCAAATGCCTTGGTAGATTTTACCAATCAGATAGTATCTGAGTTCGAACAAATACTAACTTCTACCATTAATGCTGAATCAGGCACACGGGGTTATGTCATTTCAGGGGATAGTAAATTTTTGGACCTTTTTTTAGATGCACAAACAAAAGGAGTTGAGCATCTTGATAAAGTAAAAGAATTAATAAAAGATAATCCCGATCAGCAAAAGAACATTGAGGAACTTGAAAAGGAACTCAAAATGCGTTTTGATCATTTAAGCAGAACCATAGAGCTTCGCAAAAAAGATTTTGAAAAAGCGAAGGAAGCAGTTGCTTCAGGAGAAGGGAAACAAATACAAGACAGAATAAGAAAAATAATTGACAGAGCAGAGGGAATAGAATCGACATTACTTGCCGAAAGAAAACAAACCAGTATTGACGATGCCAGCAATTTTAATATTGTTTTTGTCATCTTATTATTGATCATTATTCTGGTTCTTGTCATTGTTTACTATATCGTTAGTTCAAATTTAAAAGCGCTTAGAAGAGCCGAAGCCGAAACTGCAGGTAAAAACTGGCTGCTAACAGGCAGCACCGAACTCAACGAAAAATTAAAAGGAGATCAAAGTATTGAAGAACTGGCAAGCAACACCATTAGTTTTTTATGCAATTACCTGAAAGCAAATATAGGAGCCGTTTATCAGTTTGATGATAAAGAGAATGCTCTCCTGCTGTGCGGCCAATATGCCTTTTCGTCTCCCAATGACACTAAAGTAAAATTTGCACTGAATGAAGGATTGATTGGCCAGGCAGCGCGGGAACAAAAACAAATTTCCTTGATAGATTTAACCGAAGAGCAAATCCGCATCACCTCATCCGTTCTGAATGCCAAACCAAAAAATTTACTCATTACACCATTCTTGTTTGAAGGTAAAATAGCGGGGGTAGTAGAAATAGGCAGACTCACAGATTTTAACGAAACAGAAAAGGAATTCATTACTATTTCAATGGACAGTATTGGGATCCGTGTAAATTCAGCAATAGCCAGGAGAAAAATACAGGAGTTGCTTGAAGAAACACAAGTTCAGAGTGAAGAACTTCAATCGCAGCAGGAAGAACTGAAACAAATGAATGAAGAACTGGAAGAGCAGACTCAAAATCTGAAAGCGCAACAGGAGGAATTACAAATGACCAATGAAGAACTGGAAGAACAAACCCAGTCATTGGAGGAGAAAAACAAAGAAGTGGAAGCTTCGAGAAACGACATTGAACAGAAAACAAAACAACTGGAAATAAGCAGCAGGTATAAATCAGAATTTTTGGCAAACATGTCGCATGAGTTAAGAACACCACTTAACAGTTTGCTTATCCTGTCAAAAGATTTATCAGAAAACAGAAAGAAAAATCTTGATAAAATCCAGGTTGAGAGTGCCGAAATAATTTATAAAAGTGGTCATGATTTGCTTCTACTAATTAATGAAGTTCTCGACCTTTCCAAGATAGAAGCTGGAAAAATGTCGATCAATATTGAAAGTGTATCATTGAAATATTTTGCCGATGATATTGTTCGAATTTTTAGACATCATGCAGAACAAAAAGGTCTGAAACTAACCTGCAAATTGGATGCTGCATTGCCCGAAACCATCCGCACCGATTTACAACGATTAAATCAAATTTTAAAAAATCTTTTATCCAACGCCATAAAATTCACCGAAAAAGGAAGCGTCAATCTAACAATTGACTGGAATTCAGAAACGACCTTAAACATATCCGTTAGAGATACTGGTATAGGAATTCAGAAAGACAAACAAATGGCAGTATTTGAAGCTTTTCAACAGGCTGAAGGAGGTACATCCAGAAAGTATGGAGGTACGGGTTTAGGCCTTTCCATTTCACGGGAACTCGCAAAATTATTAGGAGCTGAAATTAAGCTAAGCAGTAAATTAAACGAAGGTTCCACTTTTTCTCTCATCATTCCATTAGAGATAATTAACCAACAGGAATTATCGGAAACTAACAACAAAACAGGCGCAGATTTCAGGATCACCAGCACTGAACGCGATCCGAAATATTTAAATTATCCCGGTATTGCTGATGACAGAGATAAAATATCCATGGAGGATACAACAGTACTTATAATTGAAGATGATCTGAAATTTGCTTCTATTCTTGTCGAACAAGCCAATAAAAAAGGATTCAAATGCTTGATGGCAGCAAGCGGCGAAGATGGTTTAAATCTTGCAGCAAGATACAAACCCCATGCGATCATTCTCGATATGGGTTTGCCTGGTATCAATGGACAACAGGTATTGACCGAACTAAAAGCAAACCCATCTGTAAGACACATCCCGGTACATATTATTTCTGCAAATGACCCGTCGACAGAAGCGATCAAGGCAGGAGCAATTGAATGTCTTGTGAAACCGATCGGCAAAAAAGAGTTGGAAGAAGCATTTAACAGAATTGAAAACTTTGTCAGCAAAAAAATAAAAAACGTACTCCTGATAGAAGACAGCGAGAATTCGAGAAAGGCGTTGCGCATCCTCATTGGGAATGGTGATGTACACTGTTTTGAAGCAGAAACCGGCAAAATGGCTCTGGAAATTTATCAGCAAAATCATATCGATTGCGTCATTCTTGATCTTGGTTTGCCAGATATGAGCGGGATTGACCTGATCAACAAGTTGGAGAATATAAATGGAAAAGACAGGACACCTGTCATTGTTTACACGGGGAAGGAGCTTACAAAAGAAGAAAACACTGAGCTTCAGAAACATTCGGAGACAATAATAATAAAAGGGATCAAATCGGAAGAACGATTGTTGGATGAAACCGCTCTTTTCCTTCACCGAACAATAACCAGTCTGCCAAAATCAAGACAACTTACCATCAATAATTTACACAACAAAGAGGACATATTTAATGACAAAAAAATATTATTGGTTGATGATGATTCACGAAATGTTTTTGCCTTATCCAAAATATTAAATGAGCGTGGAATGGTGATCATAAAAGCAGAAAATGGGAAATATGCGTTGGAGGCTCTGGAGATTCATCCTGACATTGACCTTGTATTAATGGATATTATGATGCCTGAAATGGATGGTTATGAGGCCATGAGGCAGATAAGATCTCAAAAAAAATACCAGGGTTTACCCGTGATTGCGCTCACGGCAAAAGCCATGAATAATGACAAACAAAAATGCATCGATGCTGGTGCCAACGATTATATAGCAAAACCTATTGATGTTGAGCGCTTGCTATCCTTGATGCGTGTATGGATGAGCAAATAGATATAAACAATTAATAAATATATTAATTACAATGGAATCAGACAAACCTGTAAAAATATTGTTGGTTGACGACCGGGCAGAAAATTTATTCTCACTGGAAGTAATTTTTTCGGACGAGAATTACTTGTGTATCAGAGCGAATTCAGGCAAGGAAGCAATAGATATTCTCAGCAATGATGAGGATTTTGCCATTATATTAATGGACGTGCAAATGCCAATGATGGATGGATTTGAAACAGTGGAACTTATCCGGCAAAATAAAAAACTTCAACGCATTCCGATTATATTCCTGACTGCCAGCATGGATAGTTCAGTTCAGATATTCAGAGGCTATTTGGCCGGTGCAGTTGATTATCTTACCAAACCATTTTCTCCGGTAATTTTAAAGGCAAAAGTGGCTGTTTTTGTCGATCTGTACATAAAGAATCATGAATTGCAGGAGCAGGCTGAAGAGATGAAAAGGCTCAATAAAAATGTTACCATCGAAAAATTACTTTCCCAATATACACTAAGCATAATCGAGGCAATTCATGATCCAATATTTGTAATCAACCCCGAAGGAATAATAACTGATATGAATAATGCATCGATAAAAATAACCGAGGCGATGTCGCGCGACAATTTAATTGGCACATTATTTCTTGACTATTTCACCGATGTCCACAAGGCCGGTGAAGGTTGCCAACAAGTATTTTCTGAAGGTTTTCTTAACGGTTACCAGTTAACCTTTATGAACAGTCAGAGAACCAATGTATTATTCAACGGATCAATTTATAATGATGATAAAGGGAGCGAATTGGGGGCTGTATTGATTGCCAGGGAAGTTTCTGCCTAAATGCGGTTTGAGTAGGTCCATTTGCATCAATTATATAAGGTTACAGGGAAAGACATATAGCAGAACAGAACAGGGAAACAACAAGTTTTGCACTTTAAACCTAATTTAGTGAGTTAAACCTTATGCAACTTTCGAATGATAGGGGAGCCATACAGGACATGAGGTCGATTTAAATCTCCCTTTTGTTTCTAACTCTTCTAAAACTTTGGTCTTTTACCAAAACGAGTTTTGGTATAGTGAGCAATATGATTACCACTCTTTCATTTTCTAAAACGATTTTTTCCAAAAAGGTGCAACTTAAGATCTTCTGTGTCTCTACATTTGAATTTCGGGAATATGCCAAAAGATTTTCCAGCATAGGTGTCGATTTTTTTAAATACTTTTTAAAAGAAGTTTTCAGTTCCATCAGATTATTCAAATTAACCCAAATCTGTATCAAAATTCTTCTTAAGAATGGTGGTAACCTGCACCGACCAATACATTTTTGTAAATAGGGTCTGCTGTTAAAGTTTAATTGTACTGAAATTTAGATAATTGTAGCTATCTTTGGATAACCAAGTGCAAGGAATTATGAGTATAGCCAAAAGAAAACGTGCACCTACGCCCACTTATGTCAGC
>Ga0209539_1002252_pt1 | contig 10171 bp, 11 predicted proteins | sample BarGraNGADG00312_2_FD_184499 | JGI IMG/M metagenome (GOLD analysis project Ga0209539, IMG submission 184499) | Arctic peat soil microbial communities from Barrow, Alaska - Barrow Graham LP Ref core NGADG0011-312 (SPAdes) (version 2) | ecosystem: Environmental > Terrestrial > Soil > Wetlands >... | reverse complement strand
GTCCCCAACCCCGCCAAGGCCCACGCCCACGACCAGGTCACCGCCGCGCGCGCCCAGGTCACCGCCGCACACGGCGACATCGCCGCCGCGATCGACGACGCGTCCATCGCAGCCCGCCAGCCCGGAAGTGGCGGCAGAGCGACCGTCGACCCCGCACCCGGCCACGCCCTGATCGCAGCCAACACCGACCTCGCCGCGGCCCAAGCCACCTCCCGGGCGACCCCCAGCCACCTGCCGCTGTCCGCGGTCCGGCCCGGCAGCCGGCTCCTGGAGACCGAGCGCAAGCTCTTGACCCACGCCATCCGGATGAGCGCCTACAACACCGAAAGCGCCCTCGCCCGGCTGCTGCGCCCGCACTACCCCCGCAGCGAGGACGAAGGCCGAGCCCTGCTCCGCGAAGCATTCACCCTGCCCGGGGACCTGCAGATCATCGACGCCACCCTGCACGTCCGCCTCGACCCCGCCTCAGCCCCCAGGCGCAGCCGAGCCCTCGCCACACTCGCCGCCGAACTCACCGCCACCGCGACCCACTACCCCGGCACCGACCTCACAATCGCCTACAGCGTCAAAGGCCAGCCCGACCCTTCATGAATCAACTCACTCCGTCAGGAGTTCTGGAGTCCAGGAACTGCCGCTTCCAGTTCCCCACCGACTGCTCGGATACCTTCGACCGCCGCGCGGCCTCGGCCACGGTCATCTCACCGGCCAGGATCGACAACACGATCCGGACCTTCTCCTCGACCGGGAACACCGGTGGTCTCGCCATGACGATCAGACTCCTTCAGCAGGTCACCGCCCGCAACGAACGGGCCCCGCCACAAAGCCTGACGCGGGACACACTCACACCCTGGTCGCGGTCGACGACGTCGGCAAGCACCTGGCCACGCTGACGGTCGAGGGCCGCGCGGCCGGACACCGCCAGACCGTCAGAACACCGCCCCGACTACCGTCGAGGCGTCAGCTGCAAACCTCCACTGAAGTCGGCAGGAGGCAAGTCCCCAAGCGTCCGGAACGTCTCAGGCGCGCTCGCGGCGCCGAGAGGTGACCCGGATCGAGATCACTCCACACTCCAGGCCCCCGGCGGGGACCTGGCCTCGCTCAGTACCCTGCGCCCAGACCGCATTCACTACGAACCTTGAAGAGCCGCGTCGACAGGCTGCTCACCAACATCGCCGCTCTCGGCTGCCGCAGAACACCCGATCACCAAGTCACGCGCCGACTCCGTCACATTCGGGCCGGTCAGCGCGCGCGGGGTCAGCGATCGCCATCGCGATGGCGTACTCCTCGCAATGGGACATCGAAACCCGAATCGTGCCGACGCCGTCCCGCGTCGCGGACTCGAGGATGCGCCCCGAGAGCCGCACGTGGGGAGCGCCCCGTTCGTCGTTCAGTATCTCGATGCTCAGCCAGGGGACGGGTCCATCCCACTGGGATCGCAGCGCCTTGACGACCGACTCTTTGGCAGCCAACCGCGCCGCGAAGTGTTGACTGGGGTGAGCCTTGTCGTTGCAGTATGCGATCTCCTGAGGAGTGAACCATCTCTCAAGGAACAGAGGCCCGCGATCGTTGATCAGGTTCGCGATCCGTGCGACGGAAACGATGTCAGTCCCCGCGCTTGAGGCCATGGTCGCCTACTTCCCGGACGAACGCGCGACGAGGCCGAGCAGGCGTACCGCGGCGATCGCCGAGCCTTCGGCGTTGAGATGGCCGGCATCAGCTGCGTACCCGGGGTACAGGGCGAAGTACTCCCGGCCCTGGAATCTCCCCGACATCCTGGCACCGTCCGGGGTAGTGGACTCGATCGCCGCCAGGTCAAAGAGGCGATCGGCACGGTACTCCCGCCGCATCAACGCATTCAGCCGTTCGCGAGCCGCGTTGTCCGCAGGGCCGACGTGTTCGCTGCCGCCGAAGAGCGTCTTGACTCTCGACTTGAGACTCGGTTCTGTCGTGAGGGGTGTCGTGACGTGCAGGAACGTGACGGTGGGGTAGTCCCGCTCGAGGGCTGCCATGCTGGCCCGGTACCGCGCGAACAGCGCGTCCACGTCCGTGTCACTCACCACGTCGACATAGCAGAACTTCATGAGCGCGACGTCCACCTCACTGCCCAGACCGTCGCGGATCCTCACGTCGAAGTCCTCTATCTTGGCGAACGGGTCCCCGTTCTGCCCGATGTGAGCGTGCGCGAAGTACCCGCTCTGACCGCTGCGCGCAGTCTGCGCACCCCCTCCCGCCGGGTCAGGAAGCGGAACGATCACCGGGACGGGGAGCCCGCGCGCGGCGTAGATGCCGGCGATACCGGCTATCACGTTCATGCCCACCGACTGATGGCCGAAGAACACCTTGACCTGAGCAGCAGCGGCCAAGTCCTCCGCGCTGATCGCGGCCACCACATTCCTCTCGACCGGCACGTCTCGACCCTCGCCTTTCGCAATCAGAACTCCGACGACAACCGTGAACATGATCGCAGCGACCACGGACACTACGCGAACCTCGGTCCTGGCAAACATGGTATTTCTCCTGGTGGGTCCGAGTTTCTTCGAACAAGTGAATCATCCAGAGGCCGAAAGGGCGCCGACCATTTCGCGCAGCTGCGACTTGGAGATCTTCCCGGACGCGGTCAGCGGGATCGACTCGACGAGATAAACCGACTGCGGCACCATATACTTGGCGAGATGGTTCCTTGTGAATGCGACGACGTCCTCGGCGCGCACCGTGGAACCCGGGCGGACGGTGACCGCGAGCGTGATGGCCTCCCCCGCCTCTATGTCGGGGACGCCGAAGGCAGCTGCTGAGACGAGATCCTCCATGCGAAGGGCGCAGGTCTCGACCTCCAGGGTCGAGACGCGGTAGCCCCAGGACTTGATGAAGTCGTCCTTCCGATCGACAACGAAGACGTACCCATCGGGGTCCACGATGGCGAGGTCTCCCGTTCGCAGGCCGCCGTCGCGGAATCTCTTCGCCGATCCGTCGGGGTCGTTGTAGTAGCCGGGCGAGACGTTGGCTCCATGAGCGAGTATCTCCCCCGTCGCGCCGGGCGCGACGGGGTTCCCGATGTCGTCCACGACCTGGAGCTCAACCCCCGGAATGCCTCTCCCTATCGACCCGAGCTTCTCCAACACCTTGTCGGGCGGCAGGTACGAGAGCCGCGCGGTGGCCTCGGTCTGGCCGTACATCACGAAGAGCTTCGCATTCGGCTTCGCGGCGACGAGTTCCTCGATCAGCACCGGAGGTAGCTTCCCGCCCGCCTGCTGGATGAGTCGGAGGGAGGGGAGCGCCCTCGAGTTGAAGCTGCTGGCCCGCAGGAGCAGTTGAAACGAGGAGGGCACCCCTGCAAAGCCGGTGGCCTTCTCTCGGTCCATCATGTCGAGGGCCAACTCCGGGAAGACGAACGAGTTGCAGAGAACCAGGCTTCCGCCCACTCGCAGGTGGGTGTGAAGCAGTGACGCGCCGAAGCAGTAGAAGAACGGCAAGATGACAAGCATGCGGTCATCTCGGCCCAGCCCCAGGTACGAGACGATCGACTCTGTGTTCGCCTGGATGTTGCGGTGCGTCACTCGCACGGCCTTCGGGTCGGACGTCGTCCCGGAGGTGAACATCAGCGCGGCGTCCGCGTCAGGGTCGACAACGCCCGCGACCGGCCAGTACGGCTCCCGGTCTCTGTCCAGGGTCTCGTCGGTCACGATCGGCACACCCTCGGGAAATGCGTGCGCGAATTCGCGCAGACGCCGCGTATCCATGAACACGGCGGCACAGCCGACCCATGCGCCTTGCCGCCCGACATCGGTCGGGGAGAGCTTGTCGGAGAAGGGAACCGCCACACCAACCTTCATCGCGGCGAGGTAGGCGGCCAGCCAGAAGAAGGAGTTCGAGCCCAGGATGCCCAGGCGCGAGCCCGGCGGCAGACCCAGCGCGTCCACCTCGGCGGCCAGCCGACCGGCTGCGGTTCGCAGGTCGCTGTAGGAGAAGGATCGCCCGCCGTCCACCAGAACCACGTCATCCGGTCGGCCGTTGGCCAGGAGATAGTCACTCACGTTTGCGATCTGCTGGGCATCAGGCGACAGACCGAGCCCCTGTTCCGTCCTCACGCCGACACCCCCTCGCGAGCCCGCCCGGTCCCACACAGCGAAACTCTACTTGCGGCCGGAGCATCTCGCCGGGGAACCGTGATCCGCAGGCCCAGGGGCTCGTCAAAGTCGTTGGGTAGGTCTGTGATCTGGGGTTTTGTGGTGTGACACGCCGGGATGGTTGAGGTGCGAGCGCGGTCCTGGCGGTGAGGATGGAAGTTCTCACACAATCGCCCAGACCGGAGAACCGCGCCCGCCATGTCATCTTCTCCTGCCGCACCCGTCTCCGTCGAGCAGCCCTCGAATCTTGCCCGTCCTACGTTCTTGGCGCTGCTCGAGCAGGTACCCGATCCGCGCCACCGTCGTGGTGTGCGTCACCGGCTGGCGGTGATCTTGGCGGTGGGGATGGCGGCGGTGATCGCCGGGGCGCGGTCGTTCGCGGCGATCGGGGAGTGGGCCGCGGACGCAGACCCGGATGTGCTGGCCGAGCTCGGTGCGGGAGGACGCAGCCCCTCGGAGGCCACGATCCGGCGCGCGTTCACCGCGATGGATGGCGACCGGCTCGATGGGCTGATCGGGGCGTGGATGCGGACCCGGGTCGGGCTGCTCGCAGGCCGGCACGTCATCGCGATCGATGGCAAGACAGTGCGCGGTGCGAAGGCCGCCGGAGGCACCGCCCCACACCTGGTCGCAGCCTTGGACCACACCCTCGAAGTCGCCCTCGGGCAGGTGCAGGTCGCTCTCAAGAGCAACGAGATCCCCGCCCTGCGCACCCTGCTCGACGCGTTTGACCTGGTGGGCAAGGTGATCACGGCCGACGCAATGCACACACAGACCGCCACCGCGACCTACATCATCGACCGCGGCGGGCACTACGTGTTCACGGTGAAGGCGAACCAACCCGGGTTGTACCGGCGCTGCAAAGCGCTGCCATGGACCCAGATCCGGGCCACCAGCAACGTCGACCGCACCCATGGGCGACAGGTCCGACGCACGATCAAGGTCGCCGCCGCACCAGAGCTCCTCGAGTTCCCCCATGCCCTCCAAGTCGCCCAGCTCCGACGTACGCGCACCATCAAAGGAAAGAAGAGCGTCGAGGTCGTCTACATCATCACCTCCATGGCCAGCACCGAGGCGTCACCGACCCAGATCGCCACCTGGGTCCAAGGCCACTGGGGCATCGAGAACAAGCTCCACTGGGTCCGCAACGTCGTCTACGACGAAGACCGCTCGACCGTCCGCACCGCCAACGCGCCCCGTGTCATGGCAACCCTGCGCTCGACCGCCATCAGCCTCCTGCGCCTGACCGGGACCAACAACATCGCCAAGACCACCAGACACCACGCCAGAGACCCAGCCAGACCCGCGAAACTACTCCTCACCTGCTAAGATACGACTTTGACGAGACCCTGCGCAGGCCGAGGACGACGTTCCGCCGTCCGGATCGGGGCCGGGTCCGGAAGCGCAATTGACGATCCCCTGTGCGTCGGCGACAACGAAGGTACTCTGTCACTGGAATCAGGTTCGAGGCTCGCGCGGGCACCGGGAGAAACGTGACAAATGCGGAAGCGGAGGTCAGGGCGCGGCTTCGGGAATTCATCAGCACCAACTACCTGTTCGGGGACGACGCGCGGGCACCAGGCGATGAAGATTCGCTCCTAGAGAAGGGGGTCCTGGACTCAACCGGCGTCCTGGAACTGATCGAGTTCCTCGAGGACGACTACGGCATCGAGGTGCTCGACACCGAGACCGTCCCGGAAAACCTCGGCAGCATCTCAGGCCTCACACGGTTCGTGCTTGGCAAGCTGAGTAGGGCATAGGTCGGTGCCCCCGTCGACTGCCGTGCCGACTGTGACGTGGTCGTCTCCGAGACGCCCCGGCCGGCGGTCGACCCTGCAACCGTGAAGACACAGCCAGGGAGATCATTGTGGTAGCACCCAGGAGTGAAGGACGTTCGAGTCCTGCTTCGCGGTCTGGACCACATGGTCCCTTCGCGATGGACCTCGACAGGTACTACGCGATTGCCCTTGGGGGGAATCGAGCGCTGGCAGGCCGGATGCGCTTCTGGCTGCTCCACTCCGACTTCCACTGCGTGGCAAGTTTCCGGTTCAGGCAAGCAGCGCGGAGTCTCTACTCGAGAAGCAGGCTGATCGGTTTCCTGCCACTGGTGATCAGCGCGCTGTGGCGTCACCGGGTTGCGACTATTCATCACGTCAACATCGACCTCCGCGCGCAAATCGGCCCCGGCTTCTACATCATGCACCGGAACATGCTCTTCATCGGTCCGGTATCCATTGGCGACAACTGCGTACTGCACCACAACGTCACGATCGGGGAACGGGTGGCGGACGGGGACTCAGGCGTTCCCACGCTCGGAGACAACGTGTGGGTCGGCCCCGGCTCGACGATTTACGGTGATATCACCGTCGGCAACAACGTCACGATCTCGGCTGGCACCGTGCTCTCCAAGAGCGTGCCCGACGGCTCCCTAGTCGCCGGCAACCCTGGGCGGATCATCCAGCGCGACTACGACAACCGCTCGATCATCAACTTCACGGTGCCGAAGTCCCATGACGCGAAGCCCGGCCCCGGTGGCACAGCGAGTCAGGTGCAGCACCCTGCGTTGGGCGGCCTCGATCCTGTCGACGATGGAGGGAGTGCTGGATGACGCGTGACCGTCCGGACGTGGATCAGGTCCTTCAGGAGTACGAGGTCTTGCGGGATCCCACCGGCGACCCCGAGCTGGAGGCGGTGAAGTCGGCCATCTTCGTGGAGGACGTCTTCGGGATCACGCTCTCGGACGCAGAGATTGACCTCGATGTGCTCGGGACCGTCGCAGCGATGCGGACACTCATCGCGCGCAGCCAGAATCCCCTCTGATGTGCGGGATCTGCGGGATCGTCACCGATGGCTCGCCGCCCGATCTGGGCCTGATCAAGACGATGATCGGCCGGCTCAGGCATCGCGGCCCGGACGGGAGCGGTTACTTCCGTGATCGACGTGCCGCACTTGGGCATGCGCGGCTAGCCGTCATCGACACCGTCGGGGGCGGACAGCCCCTGTGCAACGAGGACGGCAACTACTGGGTCACGTTCAATGGTGAGATATTCAACTACGTCGAACTACGTCGGGAACTTCGTGCCCTGGGTCATACGTTTCGGACTGCCAGTGACACCGAGGTCATCGTGCACGCGTGGGAGGAATGGGGTGGGTCCTGCTTCTCCCGATTCAACGGTCAGTGGGCACTGGCGCTGTGGGACCGCCGTCACGAACGCCTCGTGCTCTCGCGCGACCGATTGGGCGTGCGGCCGCTGTTCTACACCCGCGACGAACATCGACTGGTCTTCGCGTCGGAGGTGAAGTCGATCTTCGCCGACCCGTCGGTCGCGCGCTCGTTCGACCCTGCCGGCCTCGACCAGATCTTCACGTACTGGTCCGCCATCGCGCCCCGGACGGTGTTCGGTGGCATCGAGCAGCTTGAACCGGGCTTCTTCGCCGTCCTCGACCGGGACGGTTTCCGCAAGGCCCCCTACTGGACGATCACATTCCCTGGTCGAGGCCAGGAGCCCGGCCAGGACATCATCGACAACACGGAGGGTCTGCGCGCGAGACTGGTGGAGGCGACCCGGCTGCGATTCCTGCGCAGCGACGTCCCTGTCGGCGCCTACCTGTCTGGCGGGATCGACTCGTCGGTGACCGCCGCGGTGATCTCACGCTACACGGACGTCCCGCTCCGAACATTCTCGCTGCGGTTCGCCGACGCGGAATACGACGAAGGTTGGTACCAGTGGAAGATGGCGGCGTTGCTGGGCACACAACATCAGGCCATCGTAGTGTCCCCGTCCGACATTGCAGAGGTATTCCCGCAGGTCATCTGGCATACCGAGACGCCCATTCTTCGAGCCGCCCCAGCTCCGCTGTTCCTGCTCTCCAAGCTGGTGCGCGACAGCGGCTACAAGGTCGTCGTGACGGGGGAGGGAGCCGATGAGGTCCTCGGCGGCTACGACATCTTCCGCGAGGCGCGGGTGCGGCTCTTCTGGTCGCGAGACCCGGAGTCGCAGAAGCGCGCTCGGGCCGCGGAACTTCTCTACCCCTGGATGTCGCGCTCGCCGGGTCGAGCGCCTGCATTTGCCAGAGGCTTCTTCGGGCAGAACCTGGAACCCCGGGATCCGGCGCTCTCGCACCGCCCGAGGTGGGATTCGACTGCCGCCATCAAGGCCATGCTGTCTCCGGATGCGCGAAGGGAAGGCGCCCGCGCCGGCGCTGAGGACGTGGTCACCGCGATGCCGGCCGGCAGTGAAGCGTGGGACCCCCTGAGCCGGGCGCAATGGCTCGAGATGACGACGCTCCTACCTGGCTACATCCTCTCATCCCAGGGTGACCGGATGTTGATGGCGAACTCCGTCGAGGGGCGGTTCCCGTTCCTCGATAGTGACGTCGTCGAGTTCGCCAACGCGCTGCCGTCCCGGCACAAGCTCTTCGGGTTGGACGAGAAGTACCTGCTCAAGCGGGCGTTCAGCGACCTGATTCCCGATGACATCATCAATCGCCCCAAACAGCCGTATCGGGCACCGGACGCCGCCAGCTTCTTCTTCTCCGGCGCCAGGCCGGACTGGCTCGAAGAGGTGGCCTCGCCCGATGCCATCCGCGCATGCGGCGTGTTCGACCCGTCCCTGGTCTCGGGATTGTTCGCGAAGTGCGAGCGGACGGGCGGGGCGAACATCGGCAACACCGACAACATGCGCGTCCTCGCGGTCCTGTCCACGCAGCTCACCTACCAGCATTTCATCGTCGGGAACGGGGCCGGGGCCGGGGACCAGACTCCGCCCGAGCCGTTGATCGCCGTCGACATGGTTTCCGAAGACAGGAGCACGCGATGACCGATGTGGGTCAGTTCGGTCCAGCCAGCCTGGGGATCGACGCAGAGGCCGAGACCGCCAGGATTTGCGCCACGTTGACCGGCTACCTCGCAAGGTCGAGGAGAAGGGGCGCAGTGGTCGCCCTATCTGGAGGCGTCGACTCGAGTGTCGTCGCAGCGCTGTGCGTGGCAGCTATGGGCAAGGATCGCGTTCTCGGGCTGCACATGCCTGAGCGCGAGTCCTCTGCAGAGACGATCACATTGAGCCGCATGCTCGCCGACACGCTGGGCGTCGACTCCCAACTCGAGGAGATCTCGCCGCTTCTTGACGCGGCCGGGTGCTACCAGCGGCGCGATGACGCCATCCGGATGGTCTGCCCGGAATACGGTCCCGGCTACAAGTCCAAGATCGTGCTGCCGAGCGTGATCGACTCCGACAGCTTCCGCCTCTACTCCGTCGTCGTCATGGCCCCTGACGGAAGTCAGACCAGGCACCGCCTGACCCGTGAGTCGTATCTCGGCATCGTCGCGGCGACGAACTTCAAGCAGCGCGTCCGCAAGATGATGGAGTACTACCACGCCGATCGGCTCAACTACGTCGTGACCGGTACGCCGAACAGGCTCGAGTACGACCAGGGGTTCTTCGTCAAGCTGGGCGACGGCGCCGCTGACATCAAGCCCATCGCTCATCTCTACAAGTCACAGGTCTACGCGCTGGCCGAGCACCTCGGGGTCCCCGCGGAGATCCGGACCCGTCCTTCCACGACCGACACGTACTCCCTCCCGCAATCCCAGGAGGAGTTCTACTTCTCCTTGCCCTATCAGCGGATGGATCTTTGTCTGTATGGGAAGAACAATGGGGTTCCGCCCGATGACGTCGCAGCGGCCGCTGGGTTGACCGTCGAGCAGGTTCAGCGGGTGTTTCGCGACATCGATCAGAAGCGCCGGACGACACGGTACCTGCATCTCACGACGTCGTTCGCCGCGGACGTCGCCGAGATCACCCACGAGGCGTGACGTCCCGGCGCATTGTGGCTCGTCGAAGGTGTCCGGGCGGACCGCCTGATGAAGTCATCGACTGAGTCCAGAAATGGCACCCAGCGCTGGCACTGCGATCCGCAGACGTCACGCGATCCCGGCGGCATCGGTCCAGCCGAATCCGGCCAGCGTCGGGCGGCGACGTGAGCTCAGGGCGCATGTTCATGCAAGACCGCGACTAGAAGACTGCTGAACAAGGTGCTTCGCTGGT